>Ga0224557_1000364_pt1 | contig 50627 bp, 44 predicted proteins | sample 714S31014metaG_FD_180677 | JGI IMG/M metagenome (GOLD analysis project Ga0224557, IMG submission 180677) | Peat soil microbial communities from Stordalen Mire, Sweden - 717 S3 10-14 | ecosystem: Environmental > Terrestrial > Soil > Wetlands > Peat | place: Sweden: Norrbotten County, Stordalen...
AAGACGCGGCAACCAACGAGCAGTCCCTGATCGCCGCCGTCAAGCGCGCCGGGTATAACGCCCGCCTTCCCGTTCGTGATCGCGAAACCGAAGAAAACCGTGCCGCGCACCGCGAACTCATCAAGGTCATTGGCATCGGCACCCTGCTGGTTGTGGGATGGGTACTGGGCGCAATCAAACTTGTGCCCGCGTCCGTTGCTACCGGGTTGGTTATCGTTGCACTGCTCCTCGCCGCGTGGCCGATCTTTCTCCGCGCCATCAAGGCGTTGCTCGGAAAACGCCTCGACGCGGATGTCCTCGTAGCCATCGCTGTCATCGCCGCCTCGTCGGTCGGCGAGTTTGTCGCGGCGGCCGAGGTCGCTTTCATCATGCTTCTCGGTGCCCAACTTGAGGAATACACCATCCGTCGCGCCCGTCGTTCACTTGGCAGCCTGCTCTCGCTGGTCCCGCCGACCGCCCACGTGAGACGCGATGGCAAAGAAGAGGAAGTCGCCGCCACGGACTTGCAGGTGGGTGACGTCGTGGTGGTGCGCGCGGGCGAGCGCATCCCGGTGGATGGCGTTGTTCAAAGCGGCATGGCGTCGGTGAACCAGGCGCCCGTCACCGGTGAAAGTATGCCCGTCGACCGGAGCGAGGGCGACGAAGTGTTTGTCGGCACGCTCGCGGAAACCGGCGCGCTGATCATCGAAGCCCGACGTGTCGGTGAAGACACGACTCTCGCTCGCATCGCCCAACTCGTCGAAGCCGCACAGCAGCGCGAAGCGCCAATCCAACGGACCCTCGACCGTGCCGCCGGCTGGCTCGTGCCTGTCATGCTGACGTTGTCGGCGCTCGTTTATCTTTTCTCTCACGACGTCGCCCGAGCTATCACCGTCCTGATTGTGGCCTGCCCGTGCGCCCTGATTCTGGCCACGCCAACCGCCGTGATGGCCGCGATTGCCCGCGCGGCCCGCGCCGGCGTGCTCATCAAAGGCGGACAATACCTCGAGGCCACGGCGCGTTTGCATACTATCGTGTTCGACAAGACCGGCACACTCACGCACGGTGAGCCGGAAGTCACACACATCAGTCGATTTGACGACCATAGCGAAGTCGAACTCGTCCAGATGGCGGCCGTCGCCGAGAAGATGAGTGGCCATCCCGTCGCCCGTGCCATCATGCGCAAGGCTTCCGCGCTGGGACTCGTGACCGAAGACCCGGCGACCTTCGAAGCCCATCATGGCCGCGGCGTGGTCGCCGAACGCAACGGCCAGAAACTCGTCGTCGGCCAGACGGGATTGATGGATGATCAATCGATCGTGATGAGCGACGCGCTCCACACACACATGGACGAACATCACGACGAAGGCCACACGACCATCGTCGTCGCCCATGATGGCGAAGTGTGCGGCACCATTTGCGTCGCGGACACGGTGCGCGCACGCGCCGATGAAGCGATCCGTGACTTGCGCGACCTCGGCATCGAAAAGGTCGTCATGCTCACCGGTGACAACAAACGTGTCGCCATGCAGATTGCCGGCAAATTGGGCCTCGATGAAGTGAAGGCCGACGTGTTGCCGGGCCAGAAGGCCGCGCATATCGAATCCTTACGCCAAGAGGGACGGATCGGCGGCGTCGCGATGGTTGGTGATGGTATCAACGATGCGCCCGCACTGGCCGTGGCCGATGTCGGCATCGCCATGGGCCTGAGCGGCACCGACGTGGCCCACGAAGCAGCCGATATCGCATTGATGGCCGATGACCTCTCCAAGATCGCCTTCGCCGTCGGCTTGAGCCGCCACACCCTGCAAATCATCAAGCAGGGTTTACTCTTCGCGCTCGTCTACAACGTCGTGATGGTCACCGCCGCCGCCAGCGGCCACCTCCACATGATCGGCGGCGCCATCGCCCACCAGTTCAGCAGCGTCCTCGTGATCGTTAACGCGATGCGGCTACTGCGATACCGGTAGGCAACCTTTGTTATCAGACTCGATCCGCCAGGGCACCATGGCAAAACACATGGTGGAAGCGGTATTCATCCAACCACGAAGACAATCAATAATAGTGTCACAACTGCCGCGAAAAGAGTATAGCCGAGTCTGAATCGCGGCGACGTACAAAAGCTGTTTCGAGGCTGCAGTCTTCGAAACAATAGCGCCACAACTGCAAAGAAAACAGCGCCTGCCGCAAGGCACACAGTCAAAAGTCTAGCAATCCCACCAGCGCCGGGAGCGTAGGTGATTGCGGAACTCAGGAGTAACATACCAGCGAAGGCCGCACTCAAATACCAAGATGTAAACACAGGCCTCATTGCACGGACGGCGGTGCGCTCGGCTTTTCACGGACCCGAATAATCATCTTCTTCATCCCGGCCTCGTCGCCGTCGCCTTCGCTGACGGCTTCCAACTCCCGGTCCTTTTCCATGTGCAGGTGAATGACGCGGCGGTCGAAGGCGCTGAACGGGCCGATCTTCACGGCGTCACCCCAGCGGCGGACATTGTCGGCGGCTTCGAGGACTTTCTTGAGAGTGTCGTCGCGCTGGCGCTCACGATAACGCTCGCAATCAACCGTCACACGCGGGGCCTCGGCGCTGGCGCGCTGGAGGATGCGATTCACCAGGAACTGCAATTGGCTGAGGGTCTGGCCGTGTTTGCCGATCAGGCGGCCGGGTTCGGCCGTGGCGATATGCAGCAAGGTCGAACCATCCATCGTAAAAACTTCGACCTTGGTCTGCAGGCCAAGGCCGTCGAGTATTCTCTGCAGGACTTCGCGGGGATCAAGCGGGGGACCGGAGGGAACAGATGGACTGGATGAGATCGGGGCTTCCGTTTCCATGTTGGGCTCCTGTGTTTTCAAGCGTTCGGCCCACTCCCTGTGCGGGGTCGGCTACAACGCTCGTTATGTCGAGTTGCGCGCTACGTTACCGAAAATCATTTCACTTTTCCAGCGGGCGCCAACGGCGTCGACGGGGTCACATTGTCCGCCTTGCGCATGCTCCACCATTGCTGGGCAATCGAGAGAAACTGTTGCACCGTGTAATACAACACCACGCCGGCCGCCAGTTTATAAAAAATAAACATCATCATCAGCGGCATGAACATCATCATCTTCTGTTGCTGCTGGTCGCCGGTCTGCGGCGTGATCTTCATCTGCCAGACCGACAGGCCCGTCATGACCAGCGGCAGCGGATTGATCGGCAGCCCCGCCACCGCGAAGATCGTGTCCGGCGCCGAAAGGTCGTGGATCCAGAGAAAGGGTTGCCCGCGCAATTCAATGGCGCTGGCCAACATGCGATAGAACGCAAAAAGCACCGGGATTTGCACGACCATCGGCAGGCAGCCGGAGACCGGGTTGATCTTGTGCTCCTTGTAGAGCTTCATCGTCTCCGTGTTCAGCCGCTGCGGGTCGTCCTTGTACTTCTCTTTGAGCTTGTTGATCAGCGGCTGGAACTTCTGCATGGCCTTCATCGACTTGATGCTCTTCGCCTGGATCGGCCAGAAGAGAATCTTGATGCAGAAAGTGACCAGGATGATCGCGATACCATAGCTGGGGATCAGTCCATGGAAAAACTTCATGCTCTTCAAGAGCACCACGCTGATCACGCCCCAAAACCCGAACTGCATCACTTCTTCCTGGCCCTTACCAAGCGCCACCAGCCGTTCATACGCCTTCGGCCCGGCGTACCAGGTGAACTCGTAGCGCTCCATCACGTTGGTGGTCGTGGTGGTCGGCGCAATTGTCAGCGCCGCGAATACGCCATGCGGTGGCTCCTTCGCCTTCCAGTCGGCGGGCGGCGCGAGGTCCACCTGCTTGTATTCGATCGCGGCGGCATTTGTGTCCGGCGTGAGGATCATCGCGAAGAACTGGTTCTTCACGGCACCCCAGCGCGCACCAATTGTCTCGCCGCCAATCCCCTTCTCGGCGTTCTTCGTGATCTGCTTCAGGTCGTGATATTGATACTTGTCGCCCAGAAGCCAACTCGCGTTGAGGTAGGTGGGCAGCTCCTTCGCCATCGTCGGTGTTGCCGTGCCGATAACCAACCCTGCGGCGGACGGCAACGATACAGAGCCACGGGCGATGCGAGCAATCTCAACGGTGCCCGTCAGCAAATACCCATCACTGAGTGAGAACGTCTTGGTGATCCCCAGGCCCATTCTCGTTTGCAGCTTCATCACGACGGTGTTTGGCGCGGGCTGCTCGACCGCAAATGCCGAGTCGGGACCGGCGTTTGTGATCCCCATCAAGGCCAACGCCGGGACAAAATTCGTCCCGTTGAGTACCACATTGCCGGAACCGTTTACCTTGTGCTTGAGCAATTCGACCGAGCGCACGCCGCCGCCCCACGTCGTGAATTCCATGCGAACAAACTCATTGCTCAGCGTGACGATTTGCTCCGGCAAACTGGGCTGTTCGGGTGCAATGGCAGTTTCCTTGACCGCTTCGGCCGGTTTCTCCACCTGGCTTTCCGTTGCGGCCTGCGGCACCGCATTAGTGCCGGCAAGTGCAGTTGCCACCTTGAGCGCTTTCGGCCTCGGCGGATAAATGTGGTTGATGAGCGCCTGCCAGCCGATCAGGGCGACCAGACAGCCGAGAACCACGAGCATTGTCTTCCTGTCCATCATCGCTTCGGCACCGGGTCGTAACCGCCTTCCGCAAACGGATGGCACCGCGCCAGTCGCGTGGCCGATAGCCATAAGCCGCGGGCCGGGCCAAGTTTTTTAATCGCCTCGTGGGCGTAGCCGGAACAAGTGGGATGAAAGCGACAGCAGCCACCCACTGCGGGCGCCGGTAACAGCATCCTGAGCGGCGACAGGCAGCGGTAGAGCCGCAACAGAAAAAGAAGTAAAGGTTTGATCACGTCTCGTTCAGGATGCCCGCCGCCAGAAATAATCGCAACAACTCCGCCTCCACATCCTGGCGGCGCTTTCCGTTGATGGCGCTGCGGGCAACCATGACAATCTGTAAATTGGTTTTGAGTTTCTGTTTGTTCAGTCGATACGCCTCGCGCAGAAGCCGCCGTGCGCGATTGCGGATCACCGCGCCGCCGATCTTGCGGCTCGTAACCACTCCCAGCGCGCGACCCGCCGATGCATCGTCCACCGCGTAGAGCACGACAAACCGGCCGACGAACTTGCGACCGTGTTCATACGCGCCCCGAAATTGGTAGCCGCGGTGGAGTCGCTCGCTTTTGGGCAATGTACTGCTTCCCGTCAACCGCGGCCTCCGCCTCGCCACCGCAGGGAACTTGACCCTACACAGAAAGCCGTTTACGCCCTTTGCGGCGACGTCGACTCAATGTCGCGCGGCCACGTTTCGTGCGTGTCCGCTTCAAAAACCCGAATCTTCGTTGCCGCCGAATCTTGGACGGCTGATATGTCCGTTTCATGTGTCAGTCCCTGTTTTGGAGAACGCGCATCATAGCAGGCGCAACTCGATTGTCAACCACCGAGCAAAGCATCTGGATGCGAAGGATTTCAAGATCACACACCCGCTGCAGCCAACCCTTTTGGCGGCCCGCCGGTTGCGACTGGCACACAATGCGCTATTACCTCGGATGTTATGAAACATAAGGGCTTGGCACTATGGCTAACGCTATCGGTACTAATCTGTCCGTTCTCTTTCTCAGCGGAAATGACAGATGAGACCGCATTGCCGCAGGCAACGCAAAATAAACCCTACGATCTCGTCTCAGAACTGCGAAATCAGGACTCCGTTTTCTCCATCCTTATTGAGGCATTCCGCCAGGTACAAGGACGGGTCATCCAAACTGACTACGAAGCCCGTATCAAGGCCGCCAATGCACTCGATGACCTCAAGACGCGCCGCCGCGTTGTCGCATTGGCAAACCAGGAGCGCGACCTGCGCGTGAAGAAGCTTTACCACCAGCTTGGCAACCTCTGCACTACCTACGACACCACGCGTCACGATGACGAACACACGGCAGGTGTGGAGGTTCCCGTCAACATCGATACCACCCATGCTGCGAAGACCTTGATGGACTACGTCTTCATCGCGCCCGCGGCGAATGACAAGTCTGGCGAGAAGAAAACACAGGCAATCCCCGCGAGCAATTATCTGCTCGACACGCTTCCCGACCCCGTCGAGTAATCGTCACGTGCGAATGAACATCCGCGCGAACTGCTCGTAAATCTTTGCCGATACCGGCCCCGGTTTTCCCGCGCCGATCTGCTTTCCATCCACCGTCACAACCGGCGCCACTTCAGACGTCGTACTGGTCAGGAATATTTCATCCGCCGAATAGAGGTCGGATTTGGCGATCCGCTCCTCCACGGTTTCAATCCCCGCCGCGCGCGCGGCCTCAAGTAGCTTGTCACGAGTGACGCCGGCAAGAATGTGCGTGCTCTTTGGCGGTGTGCGCAATCGCCCTTGACTGACCAGGAACACATTACCCGCCGTCGCTTCATTTACGGTCTCATCTTCTTGGACAAAAATCGCGTCGTTCGCGCCCGCCTTCTTCGCCGCCTGATAGGCCAGCACGCTGGGCAGCAGGGCAATGCTCTTGATGTCGCACCGCGCCCAGCGAAACTCCGGCAGGGTGATGACGGCTAGGCCGTTTGCCGGCAATTTCGTCGCATGCACCGGGAGTTCGCGCACCGTCATCACGATTGTTGGCTTGGCATCCTTCGGCATTCCCCGGTGGCGCGGTGCACAGCCCCGGGTGATTTGCAGATAGACAATCGCCTCGGCAAAACCGGCGCGGCGCACGCCTTCTTCGATAATCGACCTCAACTGTTCGGTCGTGAGCGGGACTTCGAGTTCAATGGCCTCGAGGCTACGGAAAAGTCGCGCCAGATGCGCGTCCGTCGCGAAGGGTTTGCCACCGTACGTGCGTACGACCTCGTAAACGCCGTCCGCGAATTGAAAACCACGGTCCTCCACACGGACGGTGGCGCGTTCGAGAGGCAGAAATTCTCCGTTAACGTATGCGATTTCCGGCACGGTTGGTCATCCCCCTTGTCGAGAAAAACAACATGCCGACTATAAGTTTGCGTTCGTTGTCTGTCAACGGCGCTGCAGCCTTACTTCGCGCGCTGCTGAAAACACAATTGGAATCCATCGGGGTCGCTTGGGGTCAGCTGCCTCATCCCGTAATGCGTTGTCTCGGGTTCTGTGACGCTACACCCCTTACCACAAAGCTCTGTATACGCCCCATCGACATCCAGACAATCGAAACAAAGGGTCAGATCGTTGTGACCAGGAATACGCACGGGCCTGCCCGGGCGATTTTCATCCTCATATTTGGCATTGAGCATCAGGACCGCCTCACCGTGCTTGAGCATCGCCCAATAGAAATGTCCGTCGGGCTCGTATTTGTGGACAACCTCGAACCCGAAGGGGTCTCGATGGAATGCGACCGACTTGTGCATGTCGTAAACCTGAAATAGTGCAGTGATGTTTTCGATAACGATGGCCATGAGTAGATTCCTTCCCGGTTTGGGTTGTTAGGAAAACCGTTGTTTCGCGCTGTATCGGCGCATGACCGCCCTTACTTCTTCCGTGCCCGCTGCATTCACGGGAATCTTCGCACCCGCCTGAATTAATGCTTCCACGGCGTCGACCTCGCCCAGAATCGACGCGGTGTAGATACTGGCCCGTGCCAATGCCGGCCGTCCCAAGAGTAGCTTTTTCGCTTCCACCTGATTGCCAGCGACCGCTGCCGTGAGAAATACGGCAATTGCAGGGTCATCTCCGCGCACCACCGCTTCGACATGGGTTTTCAGCTAAAGCACGGTTTGAGGAGATTTTCAGGTTGAATTCCCGTTATAATTCTTCTACGGTGCGCGCCAAGGGGGATTTTGAATTTATGGGAAGATATCGTAAAGGGCCGGGAATTTTCCCGGCGATAGCCATCTTCTTCGTGGCGCTCGGCGTAGCTGTGGCGGGGGAAACCAATTCGCCGCTTGCGGGAAAGGACCTGCCGTCCGAAGGCGGTACCGAATGGGCCCAGCACGTCGTTCAGTCCTACCAGCAAATTCAGGAGCAACAGCGGTCAATGCTCGTTGGCATCGAGCAGGCCCGGCAGGACGCGGCCGCGGCAGCGCGCGCAATCGAACAGGCCCGACAGGATGCCGAAACCTCCGCGAGACGCAATAGTGAAGAGGTCGAAGCGCGACTGACTCGCATCGAACAATCCGTCACGGCGCAGCGGGAACACGAGATTGAGACCGTACGCCTTTCGCAACGTTCCACACTCATTACCGTTGGCATTTTTGCGAGCCTTGGATTCCTGGGAACGATCTTCTTCGTGGTGTTCCTGCTGCGGATCATGAACCGCCGCACGGAGACCCTGATCACGCAGTTCACAGGCCAGATGCTTGGTCCCGGTTTCACGCCCGCCGCTCTCGCCTCTGGGGACACGCACGTGGTTTCTGTAAACCGCGTTGAGGCGTCCACCGCGCGTTTCGTTAATACCATCGAGCGACTCGAGAAGCGCATCAACGAACTGGAAGGAACCTCGGAACCAATGTCCGATGCCGAGCAGCCGGAGCTGAAGAAACCGGCTGAAGCGCCGCCGTCGATTGTCGAAACGCACGCCGAAACTTCGGAACCGGAATCGGCCGCCTCCCGCGCCAAAGCCGAGAAGGCGGAGCGTGACGCACGGATCGCGCTGCTGTTGGGGAAAGGCCAGGCACTACTCAGCTTGCAGCAGGCCGACACCGCCCTCGCATGCTTCGACGAAGCGATCGCGCTCGATTCGACCATTGCCGAGGCCTTCATCAAGAAGGGCGTGGCGCTGGAACGCCTCGGGAAACTTGATGAGGCCATCGACTGCTACGACCGCGCAATCGCGCTGGACGACTCGATGACGATGGCCTACCTGAACAAAGGTGGGGTGTTCAACCGTTTGGAACGCTACGGCGAAGCGTTGCAGTGCTACGAACAGGCGCTACGCGCGCAACAAAAACCCAGCATCGCGTAGGTTCACGCGAGCGGGTTGCGGGCGGTTATCGGTTTCGAGCGCTTTCTTCGCAAGCTGGAAGTTCACCCGCAGGAGTTCGCGGTTTTCCTCTTCCTTCGCAGCCAACTGGCTTTCCAATTCCCCGATGCGCCCCTCGTAGACGGCGATCTTCCGTTCCACGTTCGTCTGGGCCCGGCCAATCCGCTCTTCCAACTCAGCCATGCGCCGGGTCGCCTCGGCCTGCGTGTCGATAAGGCTTTCGCGCTGCGCGAAAAGCGCCTGCACGAGCCGGTTCATCATCATCCGCGCGAGTTGCGGAATCAGCGACGCGCGCGTGGTTGCCGGGACGCTTTCGACGCGCACGTGGTTGGGCCGAATCAGCTCCAGGCCGCCACCGCTGGACGCGTCGGGATGATGGAGCGGTTCAGCGGAAAAGAACTCCGATATGGAATAAGGGGGGACGACGATAGCCTCCCGGCAGTTCGTGCAGGAGATGACAGCATTAACGCCATCGTCAGACACGGCCAATTTTTGGCCACAATTCAGGCAACGAAACTTGATCACGGCCCCCTCCTTGGTAGAAACCGTTGCGTTAGAATGACGCAGCCCGGTACGGGAGTCAATCCAAATTCCGTGGTTACAGCAAAAAAAGCGGCTAATCTCCCTCGGCGAGCAAGATATCACGACGGAGGGTCGCGGCTTCGGCAGCGCCCTCAAGTTCCGGCTCTTCTATCACCGTTGCCAGCCGCTTCAACGCATGATTGCGCGCGAGCAGCATGTAAATGGAAGGCACAACAAATAGCGTAAACACGGTCCCGATCATCATCCCGCTGACGAGCACAGTGCCGATGCTGTTTCGCGAACCGGCACCGGGACCCCGGGCCAACACGAGAGGAAAGTGACCGGCGACCGTCGCCACGGACGTCATCAGGATGGGACGCAAACGAGTTCCGGCGGCTTCAATGACCGCGTTGAGTTTGTCCTTGCCCGACTCTTGCAGTTTGTTGGCAAATTCCACGATGAGGATCCCATTTTTGGAAACCAGTCCCACCAGGGTGATCAAACCGATCTGACTGTAGATGTTCAATGTCGTGAATCCAAGAAAACTGAACAACAACGCACCCGAGAGCGCCAGCGGCACGGAGCCAAGTAGAATGATCAACGGGTCGCGAAAACTCTCAAACTGTGCCGCCAGCACCAGGAAGATGAGGATAAAGGAAAGCATCAGGGTCGTGTTCAGGTTATTCCCTTCCACTCGCAGTTGTCGCGCCTCCCCGGCATAATCGATGTTGTAGCCCTGCGGCAGAATCGTCGCGGCCTCCTGTTCGAGCACCTTCAGCGCCTGGTCCAGCGTCGCGCCCGGTCGGATGGCTCCTTGAATCTTGACGGAATTCAATTGCTGGAACCGATAAATCGCCCTCGGTTCCGTCGTTTGCTTCAGGGTCGCAAAAGTAGAAAGCTGCACCAGTTTTCCATTTGGGCCACTGACGTAGTAATCTTTCAACTGCTCAGCATTCAGACGCTGCACGCGCGTGACCTGCGGAATGACCTTGTAGCTGCGTCCTTGAATGTTGAAACGATTGATGAAATTACCCCCCAACATCGTGCCAAGATCGAGGCCAACCTGCGACAGGTTCAATCCCAGCGATGCCACCTTGTCGCGGTCAAACACGACCTCTGTCTGCGGCTGGTCGAATTTCAGGTCGGTATCCGCAAAAACAAAGACACCGCTTTGGAGGGCTTTCAAGACCAGTTGATTGGCGAAGTCGATGAGTTCCCGCGGCTCGGCAGTGGAGGCAATGACGAATTCAACGGGGAACTGTCCGCTACCAGGTAGTGGCGCGGGAGTCGTGGCGATCACGCGAACGCCCGGAATGGCGCTGACCTTTCCGAATACCTCACCGAGTATTTGCTCGGTGGAGCGCTTCCGTTCGCTCCAGGGCTTTGTCACCATGCCCGAAAATCCGCCCGATGGATCGGTGATCTGGAAGGTGTGCTCTGTCTCCGGTAGGGATTCGAATACGTCGTTCACTTTTTCGGTGTAGCGCGTTGTCTGGTCGATGGTGGAATTCGGCGCCGCCTGGACGATCCCAAAGACCACCCCTTGATCCTCTTTCGGCGCCAGTTCGTGTTGTGAGAACAAGAGGAATGGCAACATCAGGAGAATGACGATCAACGCCAAAGTCAGCATCACTGGGCGCCACTGTAATGTGTTCGTGAGGATCTGAACATACTTCCGCCGTAGAACGTCAAAATGTCGATTGATCATCCCGGCAAATCCGTGATGAGAATCGCCCTCGCGCAGAAGTTTCGACGACATCATGGGCGACAAGGTCAGGGCAACGAACCCGGAGACAATCACGGCGCCCGCGAGTGTCAGGGCAAACTCACGAAATAGCGCTCCCGTGAGACCGCCTTGAAAGCCAATCGGGGCGTACACCGCCGCCAGCGTGATCGTCATGGCAATGATAGGACTGAACAATTCCCGCGCGCCCTTGGTCGCGGCATCGTACGGGTTCAATCCTTCGTGCAAATGCCGCTCGACGTTTTCGACGACGACAATCGCGTCATCGACAACCAATCCAACCGAGAGCACGATTGCGAGCAATGTTAAGAGATTCAGCGTGAACCCAAACACCAGCATCAAGAAAGCCGCCCCGATCAGTGAAATGGGGATGGCCACTACCGGAATAAGTACAGAACGAAATGAGCCAAGAAAAAGAAAGATGACGATGATGACGATCACCAACGTCTCCAGCAACGTATGGGTTACCTCGTGCAGCGCGTCGCTGATGTATTTCGTCGAATCGTATGGGACACCGATTTTCATGCCGGCGGGCAGCTGTCGTTCGATTTGGGGAAGTTCAGCCCGCACAGCCTTGATCACGTCGAGTGAGTTGGCGGTCGGCAACACCCATATGCCCATGAACGTCGCCTTCTCACCTGAAAACCGCACGTCTTCATCATAATTCTCCGCGCCAAGTTCGACATCGGCGACGTCTTTCAATCGAACGATGGCGCCGTTCTGTTCGTGGACCACGAGTTCGCGGAATTCCTCCGGCGTGCGCAGGTCGGTGTTCGCGGTCAGGTTCACCGAAATCATTGAGCCCTTGGTCGCGCCGACTGCGGAAAGATAATTGTTGGCGGCCAGCGCGTCGCGAACCTGTGACGGCGAAATATTCAGCGCGGCCAGGCGGTCCGGCTTGAGCCAAACGCGCATCGCAAAGGTACGGGCGCCAAGGATGTCCGCCCGCTGGACGCCGCTGACGGCAGTCAACTTCGGCTGGACAACCCGCGTCAGGTAATCGGTGATTTGATTTTGATCGAGGTCCTTGGAATAAAAGCTCAAATACGCCGCCGCGAATTGACTATCGCTGGTGGTGAGATCGATGATCGGCGCTTCGGCTTCCGGGGGCAGATCGTTGCGCACCTGGGCGACCTTCGACTGGATCTGCGTCAACGCGGCATTGTTGTCATAATTGAGTTTCAAGTGCACCGTGATGGTGCTCACGCCCTGCGCGCTCGATGATTCGATGTAATCAATGCCGTCGGCGCTCGCGATTACACGCTCGAGCGGTGTCGTGATGAACCCACGCACCAGATCGGCGTTCGCACCAACGTAGGTCGTCGTCACGGTCACCACGGCGATGTCGCTGCGCGGATACTGCCGCACATTCAGGGTGCGGATCGCCTGGAAGCCCGCGAGCAGGATGATTAGGTTGACGACCGTCGCAACGACCGGCCGGCGGATGAATAAGTCGGTGACTCTCATGGTTTCGCTTCCCCGGGATACGGCTTACCGATTGGGCGGGTTCGGGCTGGCTTCATTGTCGGGCTGAACGCTGTTGTTCACCTGCACCGCAATGCCGCTGCGCAATTTAAAGACCCCGGAGCTCACCACCTCTTCACCTTCCTTGATGCCGGAAATAATCGAGACTTGATCGCCACGGCTCGGACCGGTTTTTACAAACTGCTGCTGCACTTCCGCGCCCGGCTTGCCATCCAACCCCTTGTTTTCTTTGACGACAAAAACCGAATCGCCGTAGGGCGCATAACTGATGGACGATGCCGGAATGGAAATAACGTCTTTCTCCGGCAAGAGCACTTCGACATTGACGAACATACCCGGGCGCAAACGGTTTTCCGCATTCCGCACCGTGCCCTGGATCATGAGATTGCGCGTCGAATCATCGAGGCGGGAATCGATCGCTGTGATCTCACCTTCAAACTGATTGCCTGCGACGCCGTTGGCCTTAACGCGAAGCTTTTTTCCGTCAGCAATCTGCTCGAGGTTTTCCTGCGGGAGCGCGAAGTTCACATAAATGGGGTCGGTTGATTGGAGTGGCACGATAGGGATCCCGACATTCAAGTACTGGCCCAGGTCGACCTGTCGGATTCCGAGCAGTCCATCGAACGGCGCGGTAATGGTCTTGCGGGCGATGAGCGCGTTTGCCTCGTCCACCGTCGCCGAGGCCTGACGAAATTCGCTCTCGGCGGAATCGTAATCCGATTGCGAGACGGCCCCACTGGACCGAAGATTGCGCTGGCGGTCGAGACTTAATTTCGCCAGGTCTCGGCGCGCTTCCGCGGAATGCAGTTGGGCCTCCTCTTGCGAGCTGTCCAGTTTGACCAGCAGGTCCCCCCGTTTCACCGTGGCGCCAGACTGGAAAGAAATCTGCGAAACGATCCCCGCCAAATCCGTACTGACTGCGACGCCATTAACGGCCTTCAGCGATCCCACCGCGCTGAGAACAGGTTGCCACTGTTCCGTCTTGGCCACGGCTGTCGTGACTGCGGCAGGAGGTGGCGCAAATTTCGCAGCCTGCGCCATCCCGGTCTGAATTTGCCGCACTTTCCAGGCAGCAATCGCAGCGATAAAGAGAAGCATCAGCCCCAGCATGACCAGCATTCGCTTGGTCATGGATTTTGAAGCACGCGTTGGTTTCGATGTGCCTTCCAGTCGGACGCCACTGAGAGCCGATGATGAGGTGCCCACGGAAGCGGCCGCTGAGCTTTCGCTGGTTGAGAGTGAATTTTTCATAACGCGTTTGATCTCTGAATTACGAATCTCCTCAGGCTGAAGCTGTCTCCTTGACCCCCAATAACGACATGGTTCCCTCTTCCATCTCGCTGAGGACGGAAAGATCGTTCTGAATCCGGGCATGTGTCAGCAGCCCTTCATAGTATGCAAAAACCATCTCCGCTTTCGCGACTGGATCGGGCGCATGAATGAGTCCCTGCGTGTGGGCTTCGCGAATGGTTGACTCCAAATACTTTCGATGGTGGACCATGATTTCCTGGATTTTGGCACAGAGTTCCGGCTCTTCCGTGCTTACCTCGGAGCCGATAGAATGCAGCGGACAGCCAAGCACTCGTCCGTGCTTCTTCTGAAGTTCGCTCTGTCGTTCGAGGAGATACTGGCACATTCCGTGAATACGTTCCAGCGGTGGAATCGCAGGCGAAAAAATCACGTCTGATAGTTTGCGATCCTCTTGAAATCTCGCTTCCACAGCAGCAATCGCCAGGTCCGATTTTGAGTCGAAAAAATAATAGAAGCTGCCCTTTTTTACGCCCGCTTTCTCGCAAATGTGATCGATAGTGGTGCTGCCGTAGGAGCCTGTGTGGATCAACTCCATCACCGCGTCCATCAACTTCTCCCTCGCATCGCTAACACGTCCCATAATTTTTCCTTCTCAGTTTCTTCCGTTGCGCAACGATGAACACCGTACATTCAACTTGACTAACCAGTCAACTACTATTATATCCCGCAGTAGACATGGCCCAATCGTGTGCTAAAATAAATCAGGATTTATGAAAATGTTGGCTGTTCTAATCGTGGGATGCTCCGTCTGCTTGATCGCTGTCTCTGCAAAAGCGCAAATGACCGATGATTCGCCTTCCTTAAAAACCATGCTTTCGGATCGGCCCTTCTTCCGCACTCAGAGCGTGCTGACGTTGAGCGGCGACTATGTGAACACGCCGAGGGAGGATTTTTTAGAGTCGGGTGCTTGGAATCTACCGTTAACATTGGATCAGATGGACGGCTTGGTGGCAGGCGTCGCCTTCGGCGATGGGGAACAGCAGGGTCAATGGCAACTGGCTTACCACCGCAAGTTGATGACCATGGATACTTCGTGGCAAGCGATCGCGGATGCCAACTCAGGGTTGACCCTCTCGGACCGGCGCTCACAAGTGCTTAAGGCGAGCTACAACGTTCGCAATTGGTGGCGGGTTGGCATCGCAGCCTTTGTCGAAGATAAGTTTGGGAGCGATATGGGGTCCGATACGGTTCCCCTCTTACCGGGCAATGGTCAGTCTCTCGGCTTCCAAATCGATACGACGCTGAAATTCTGACTTCCGCTCGTCCGTCACCCCGCCATGCGCGCCCAGCGCAGTTTGGCAGAACCGGAACGTGGGTTGTCGTGGCGTTCTGCGGGCGTGGGGCGAATGACTTCCTGGGCGATATCGGCATAGAAACCTTCGCGTAGACCGGCTTCAAATGTTTTCTTTACGCGACGGTCTTCGCCGGAATGAAACGTCAGGATGGCGACACGACCACCGGGGTTGACACAGACGGGAAGATTTCGCAGAAAACTATCGAGCGCGGAGAATTCGTCATTCACCGCGATACGCAGCGCCTGGAAGACACGACGAATGGAATTATCGATCTCGTCGTCCATGACCTTGCGCAGAAGAGCGCTGCGGATGGCCTTGGCCAGGGAGGTCGTGGTTGGGAATACCTGTCCCGCAAGAGCTCCGGCCAGTACGGCGGCTTGCGGTTCATCGGCGTTTTCCTCAAGGATGATGGCCAGGTCTTCGGCACTGGTCCGTAACAGCATGACGGAAGCGGGCTGACCGCGTTGCGGATTCATCCGCATATCGAGCGGGCCTGCAAACCTAACTGAGAAGCCCCGCCCCGGATCGTCAATCTGCATTGACGAAACACCGAGATCGGCAAGAACCATATCGACACCGGGGAGTTGCTCGGCGGCGAGGACCTTGGGGAGTCCGGCAAAGTTGCTTCGATGTGCCACGAAGGTTTCGGATCCGAACCCGAAAGCGCGCAATCGTGCCTCCGTCTTCGGCAACTCGATGGGGTCAACATCCAGGCCGATGAGGCGCCCTCCGGGTTGCAGCTTTGGCAGCAGTTCGCGCGCGTGACCGCCGTAGCCGAGCGTGCCATCGACGACAACTTCGCCCGGCTGTGGATTCAACACCTCGAGAATCTCGGCGATCATGATTGGACGGTGCATGCCGGCGGGCGTCTTGCCGGAAGCGAGGACTTTGGCGATGGCCTCGGGGTAAAGCTCGGGATTGCGCTCCTTGTATTTGTCCTCAAAGCGCCGTGGGTTTTTTCCGGTATAGCGCACGCGTCGTTTGTGTTGCGGGGCGGGAGCCTGCTCGGGCGCCGGGTTGTCGCTCATAATTCATTGTACCTTTCCACGCAGAAACAATCTACAGTAGTCCACACATGAGCCTGTCCAATCCACAACTTCGCAAATTGAAAGTGCTCGCACAGCGGCTCGATCCCGTCCTGCACCTCGGTAAGGCGGGATTGACCGACGCGTTTTTGGCCAGCGTCGAGCAGGCGCTGAACAGCCATGAACTCATTAAGATCAAGTTCGCCGCCTTCAAAGAAGAAAGAAAATCGCTCGCCGCGGAAATCGCCGCGCGCACCCACAGTGAACTGGTGTGGATCGTCGGCCACGTGACCGTGCTGTATCGCGAACAGGCAGATCCCGCGCGTCGGCGCGTATTGTTGGAAAAATGACGACGGAAGATTCCACGGAACCGCTGAAACGGCCGCTGCTGGAATGGTTGTTGCGGAAATATCCGGACACGCCGAAGAAGCGGGGCAAGCAATGGATCGCGGCGGGCCGCGTAGGCGTGAACGGGGTGATTGTACGTCTGCCAAACCAGTTGATTCCAGATCCGAAAAATGCGTTGGAACTTCTCGACCGTCGCGCCACGGCGTTGGATTGCGGAGTCGCTGGGTGGCAGATTCATCCGCGCGTCGCAGTGCTTTACCTCGATGCGGCGCTCGCCGTTGTCAACAAGGGGCCGGGCCTGCTTTCTGTACCAGCGCAGCACGGCGATCTGTCCGCACTCAGCGTCCTCGCCGACTTTCTCGACGGTAAACTGCGCGCGTACGACCGAGGCCTCGACGGGCGCGGGTATTCGTTGCCGCCCGCGTATCGCCGGTTGGAGCCCCTGCCGGTGCACCGGCTTGACCAGTACACGAGCGGCGTTTTTTGCATGGCGATGAATCCGGCCGCACGGCAGCATCTTATCAATCAATTACAGACGCATACGATGAAACGGGAATATGTGGCTTACGTGGAAGGCCGCACGCCGCAGGCCAAGGGGACGTGGCGGAATTGGTTACGGCTGCGCGATGACGAGCTCCGTCAGTTCGTCATTACCGACACGGAAGCCAAAAGCGCCGGTGAGGAAGCAGTCGAAGCAATCACCCACTACGAAGTAATCAAGGAATTCAAGCTCGCGGGCAGCAGGGACGTCGTCACCAAGCTGCGGCTGCGGCTCGAGACGGGTCGCAAACATCAAATTCGCGCCCAAGCAGCGCACGCCGGTGTCCCGTTGCTTGGCGACAGAACATATCATCCGAAGTATCACGGCGACGCCCCGAAAACCTCGCGCATCGATTTTTCGCGCCAGGCACTACACGCCGAAATCCTGACCCTGGACCATCCAGTGAAAGCCGATACCCGAATGACATGGACAGCCGCGCTGCCGAAAGACATGCAGCAACTCGAAGCCGCCTTGCGCAGCGGCCGCACGCGTCAATAACAACCTTTCAAAACGATTCGTGTTCGATTGTTACCCGGTTTGTGTCGGTCAGTCCCGGACAGTTGTGCAACGTGAAATCGCTGACGTTGTGCAAGACGAAGAAAGGCACGTCGGTTGTGCGTCGCGCTTTCACGTGGTCGAAGTCAGCGCCCACCACATCGTTGAGCGCGATTGGGGGGCGCATCTCATCCTTCACATAACTCACATCCACATGATCCATCTCGAGGCCTTTCACGTGGCGGATAAAGAAGCCATAGGACGGCATCGTGCCGAACATGCCGGGGTCGGGATATAGCCTTTCCCTCTCGGGTGGATCAATCGTCGCATTCGTTTTGACGCCGCCACCCTGATAGACGAAGTGGACATTGCTGATATGAAGATCCTCAATGGGATGACCGGGAATGCCGCTGATGACCGAGCCCAGACGCCAATCGGCATTGGAACAAACAATATTGCTGATATTAATGCGGCGGATGACGCCGACAGGCGGATTGTCAGGGCCGCGCGCGCGATTGCCGAGACGGATGAAGATTGGCGAGTTCACGATGTCGCGCATGGCAATATTGTCGATGGTCACATCCTCCATGATGGCGCCATCGACACTTTCCAGCGCCAGGCCGCCGCAGTAATCGAATACGCAATTGGCAATCGTGATGTTCTTGAAGCCGCCGTTGGATTCGGTCCCGCATTTAATGCGTCCGGTATGCCCGATCCGGTTGGTTTCCGTGCCAGTGAAGCGCTTGTAGGTGCCGTCAAGCAGCGTGCCCTGCTCATAACCGCCAGTGACAAAACAATTGACGATCGTAAGGTTCTCGGTCGGACGGAGGTAACCCAGGGCGTAAGAACTCTTCGGACAGATGGCGTCATCCCAGGGCGAATTCACGCTGCAATTCGAGATCCGCACATTGCGGCAGCAATCGATGTCCATGCCGTCGCGGTTGGTGTCGATCTTGAGGTTGTCGAGAGTGAAGTTGTCCACGCCCGTGGCCAGAATCGCAAAATGGCCACCGCGCAGGATCGAAAAGTCGCGGAGGAGAACGTTGTGGCAGTTCTTGAGGGCAATCGATTTATTGCCGATGCCCGCCTCGAGCGTGTCGCGCGGGTTGGGATACTGGGGTCTGTCCCCATCGCGGTGCGCTTCCGCGGGAGGAGCGTTGGTCGCCGCCCGGTTGCGGGCGCTGCTGCCCCGGCTGAGCCCCTTGCCATCGATCAAACCGGGGCCGATGATGGAAACATTCTCCAGGTCTTCTCCCCAGATCAGGCTGTTGTGCCAATGGCTGTGGCCAAAATCCTGGTACTTGTCCCAGCGATTCGTCTCGGGTGGATCGTAATCGCCGCCCCCTTCCGCTGGCGTGTCGGCAGCGAGGATGGTTGCGCCCTGCTCGAGATACAGCGTGATATTGCTTTGGAGGTGAATCGAAAAACTCCGGTACGTGCCAGGAGAAAACTCCACCGTGCCGCCGCCAGACGCATGCGCCGCGTCGATGGCTTTGTTGATGGCGGCGGTATCCACCGTCTTGCCGTCACCTACAGCGCCAAAAGTTTTGACATCGAATACCGCGGCATGAAGCGGTGCTGCGAGGACCCCTCCGGTTAGAATCAAGCCAAGACAAACTACGAACGTGCGTTTTACCATGGGGCTACTCCTGATTCGTTGAAGCTACCTGTTTCCTAACGCGAAGGCTTGTGCTGGCGCAACCATTTTAGAGCGGAAACGAGTAGCATCAACGAGCTTTGGCTCTTGACTCCCTTGTCTCCGTCTTCGACCATACTTCCCATGCGTCTTTCACCCATTGCCGCACTGGCGTTGACCCTGTCCTGTACGGTGGCGCCCGCCGCAGACGAAGGCGGGACATCTCCATCCGTTTTCCACATCGATCACGCCGGCCTCAAGAAGCTCTCGTGGCAACTGTTGTGTCAGGCTTCGACATTCGGTGAACTCTCGGTCATGGAAATGATCGAGGTTTTACATACGAACGGTGTTCATCACATTGAGTTGTCCCCGGGCCAATCGCTGTTGGCCGAGCGTGACAAATACATCAAAGTCGGCCCGGAAATGGGAGCGGCCTATATCGAGATGCTCAATACCAAGCTTAAGGAGGTCCATATGGACATTGTCAGCTACGGCGTCACGGAATTCGGCCACAGTGAAGCAGATGCCCGTAAGGTTTTTGAACTTGCCAAGGGACTCAAGGCAAAGAACATCATTGCCACACCTTACCCGGATTCGTTGGAGATGCTGGATAAACTCGCCAACGAGTATGCGATCAATGTTGCCATCCTTAGCCATCCGGGATCACCGCAATACCCAAACGACGGCGATACGCTGCTCCAAACCATCCAAGGGCGCTCCACACGCATCGGCGTTTGCGTCGATATTGCCGAGTGGTGGCGCGCGAGCCGGGACCCCGTGAACTATGTCCGCAAATGGAAGGGCCGTATTTTCGAGGTTCACCTGAAGGACAGCAACAGTCTGCAGGAAACCGCCGCCGTTAGGGATGTCCTGAAGGAACTCGCACAACAGAATTTCAAAGGCCCATTCTGCGCCCAAACCATGGCTGGCAGCGGTCAGGAATTGATCAAGAATCTCGCAGTGGTCGTGAACGGCTTTTCCGACGTCGTGACCAGTCTCGCGGCTGCGGCGCAATAATCCGCTCACCTCTTGGGTTCGGTCAGTGGCCCGCTGATGAGTTGTTGCATTTCAAGGCCGGCAAGGATGAAGGGGCCGATGCCTTTGAGGTCGTTTTCCACAACGGGCTCCTTGATGTAATACGCGAATGACCCGTCGCGGCCGGTGCCGAGACCCGCCACAGAACAGCATTGCGTCAGCGAGACGTTGCCCTTGGCGTCCTTCTTGATGAGTTTCCCGGTGAGGCCACTATAACCCTTGAGAATGGCGGGTATATAGTCACGTGAAAGGTAGCCGTGATTGACGCCCTTGGCCATTGCATACACGAACATGCTCGATGCGGTGGCTTCGAGGTAATTGCCCGGCCGACCGCCCTGATCAATAACCTGCCACCATAACCCGCTCGCCGGGTCCTGGTGTTTCACGACGCCGTCGCAAAGTTTCTTCAAGGTGGTGATGATCTCCGGCCGGGCGGGATGATCTTTCGGAAAATAGTCGAGCACGTCCACCAACGCCATGCCATACCACCCGATCGCGCGGCCCCAGAAATTCGAGGAGGCACCGGTGGTTTTGTCGGCCCAAGACTGCTCCTTCTTCTCGTCCCAGCCGTGATAGAATAAGCCGCTCGCGGGGTCGTAGGTGTGCGCGGCCACAAGATGTATTTGTTTCGCCACGTCGTCGAACGAAGCGGTCGGCTCGTGGAAAAGTTTTGCGTATTCGGCGTAGAATGGGGAACCCATGTAAAGGCCGTCGAGCCACATTTGGTGGGGGTATCGTTGCTTGTGCCAGAACCCGCCATCGCCAGTGCGCGGTTGAACATCGAGTTGCGCGCGCAAGCGGTCGGCGGCCTTCTTGTACCGTTCCTCCTTCGTGAGCCGGTAAAGTGCGAGCACGGTTTTGCCTGGATTGACGTTGTCGAGGCTGTAGTCCTCAGATTTGTAGCCACGAATCTCGCCATTCGTCGAAATGAACGAACCAACGGCGCTTTCCGCGAACGCGACGTAGCGCGGATCGTTTACGCGTTCGTTGAGTTTGAGAAGCGAGAGCGTGAAGAGGCCGGTGGTGTAATCCCATTTGGCCGCGCCGCCTTCCTTCCAAGCCAGACTGTCGCCACGACGGGCCATCTCCGAATCGGCCATGTGGATCGACCACCGCAACGGGGTGTTCCCCGCAAACTCACGCGGAAGCGAGGTGTCAGCCGCCTGCAGGACCGGGGCAACTAAGAGGATCGCATTGAATAGTAGCAAGTGATGGAAAGCAAAGAAACGCTTCATGAGGGCTCAGTTGCCGGACACACTGACTTCAATCGGCGAGAGCGCTCCTTGCGAAAATTGGTCTGCGTACGTCTTCCATGAATCGTAATCGGCAAACTGGCCGCTCTTGTCCCAACCAAACCCGGCCCAGTAGGAGATTCTGTTGTCTTCGGAAGCCCTGGCGATCAGGAGGTAGTTCAGTTTGTCCTCTGCTGTCTTCACCAACAATTTCGGATCGAGGACAATTACCTGACCAAGGTGGCTTTCCCCCAACTTGTCATCCCTCAACTGCTCCCAAGTAGTGAATGAACAACGGCTGATCTTCACATCGGTCTGGGTCACGTCTTTCTTCTTGATGCCGATGCCCACGGTCAATGCAGTCGGCCGCTCCGGTTTGTAGGTAACCTGATAGTGGTCCAGGTTTTGACCGGCATCGAGACTGATGTGCCTGACCTCGGAGACTTTCGTCCCATTGACATCAAACGGCTCATAGGTCAGTTCGAACAAAACGCGGATTGGGCCGCAAGCGAGCACACGGGAGTTGACGAAGTTTCTGGAAACCCAAAGCTTGTCGACGGCCCAAAGACCGTCGCCGCCATTGCCGCGAGTGGTGCTGGCCGAGTAGAAGTCGGCCCCCTCGCCGTGGTCGAGGTGATAATTCTCCAACATGTACCAGCCGTTGATTATCAGGTAGGGAACCCGTTTGACCCAGACATCGATGGCGCTACTGGTCAATGGTTCTTCTTTCCAAGTTTCCAGTGCCGTGCCATAGGTTCGATGGGCGATGCGGTCATTTTCCCAGGCGAAATCGTCGAAGCGCTCACGAACAAAACGCCCATACGCCTTGAACTGGTCCTTCGTGTAATCCCATTTTTTCCCAAGTGTGACTGTGAAGTTGTTGGTCGCGCCCGCGGCAAAGTCGGACTGAAAAATCACCTCGTCGGGGTGATAATCGCCATCCGTATCCACGGCCTGGCAGAGCAACTCTTTGCCGTCGGCGTCCTTAACGTGAATCTTGCGCAGATCCTTTTCACCCAGCGGAGCGACCTGCGCAGCCGATAATTCAATCGTCTGACTGGGCCGAGCGATGTCCAGATGATTGACTGCTTTGACCTTCAGTTCGACGGCTGCGGCCTGACAGAATGTCGAGAGTGTGGTGAGCAATGTGATGGTTAGAATCGCTTGAATTCTATTCATGCTAAATCCTCTTTCCTTCGGGTGACTCGCTGATGTTGCGAGCGTAGAACAAAATGCTGCGCAAACGCAAGAAATCTGGTACTCACTGCTGGAGTTCCCGCAATGCCTGTTCGACTGCGGCTGCGTCGCGCAATGCGTGCGCGGGCAGCGGGAAGTCATCATTAAAAACATGCATGGGCCCGGCGTGCTCGATGGTGATCCGCGATTCATCGATCTTTCCATCCACGTCCTGGATGGCGGCGAGATTCAACCCGAATCGCTCAGCCATGAAGCGGTACATCGCGGCGCGCTTCGAGGGACCGTAGTCGTGTCCCTCTGCCGGGAGATGGACGTTCATAACGTTTCCTTCCGCACCATAATACGCATAGATCTTTTGCAGGAAGGGATACTCCACCTTCGGGACATTGGTGGTCCAGTCCTTGCCATCGGAAACAACCAGCATGGGCCGGGGAGCGGCGAGGGCGGCGATCATGGCATTGTTGACAAAATGATCGACGCTCCGATGAATGGGCAGCCCGCTCTCACAGGGGCAACCTCCGAAGAAATGCGCCGACACCATGACCACCGGCACGTTCACCACCACACGCGAATCGAGCGCGGTCAACAGGAAGGCCTGCGTGCCGCCGCCGGATTCGCCGGTGACCGCAACACGGTGTGGATCGACGCCTTCCAGCGAAAGCAGAAAATCAATCGCCCGCATGTTGTCCCAGGCCTGGATGGTCATTGAGAAGGGGTGACGATGTGCCTCTTCGCCAACCTCAAGGATGGAGTCGCCCATACCGAACATATCGACCGACAAGGCGACGGCGCCCATGCGCGCCAGCGCCGCACAACGCGCCTGCATGGAGGGCGAAAAACGGGCGTAGTGGTCGTAGTCCTCCGGTTTCTTGATTTTCCCGGCGTGCCCGTGAGTCGCAAGGACGGCCGCGTAGGGCGGTTTCGCATTCAACGGGCGGAATAGATTTCCGGTAACGAAATATCCCGGCACCGACTCGAACGCGACATTCTCAACGGTATAGCCGTCATAGACGCGACGCGCGCGAATAATCGGATTCAGCGGGGTGCGCCGCGGCCACGGCGCGAGACCCGCGCCTTCCTGGATGCGTTCGCGCACATGGCGGGCGTAAGCATCCCATGACTTACGATTGGGAAACTGCGCCAGTGCCGCGTCAAGCACGGCCTTGCCCTGGTCCGGCTTTAGATAGTTACCCTGACACAAGGCCGGTCCATTGGTCGGCATCGGGGATAGAATCTGAACGAGGGAATCGAGGTATCCGTGGTCCTCTTCGAACGTGGACGACGTTTGGCAGGAGGTGATGGCCAAACAGAAAAGCGCAACGCCCACAATGCCGAGATTTCTCGTATAAATGGTCATTACCAAGACTGACCCTAATCTCGACCGGGTTGGGACGTCAATAAGCTGGTGGGATTTTTTAGGCGACAGGGATTCATTTATGAGTAATCTGGATACATGAAGAACTTCATTGCGATTGCACTGGCGGGAATGTTCGCTTCCGTGACGCTCTCCGAGCCGAAAGCGGCTGCCCCGGTCACTTATATTGACAGTGAAAAGGTGTCCGCTACGTTCACCAAAGGTGGGCCGCTACTCGAGACGCCCGGGTACAAGGTACACGCCGGTCGGCGGCAGGGGCCTGGGCTGGTCGAGTTGCATACGCAGGAGACGGATGTGTTTTATATTCTGGATGGGACAGCGACGTTTGTGACAGGTGGGACGATGGTCGATGGCAAACTGGTTTCACCCGGCCAGATGCGTGGGACGGCGATTACGGGGGGCGAGACACACCATCTCAAGAAGGGCGATGTGATTATCGTGCCCAACGGCACGCCGCATCAGTTTATCGAGACCAGCAACCCGTTCCTGTATTTTATCGTCAAGCCGATCTCGAATTGACATTTGCTTCGCGGCGAATTATAGTCACCTACCATGAAGAGTGAAATTGTTGAGCGTTGGGTCAAGCCGGACTTTGAAGTTGTGCCTGTCAGCATGGAATGCACAGCTTATTGCGCCGAGCTCGAGTAAGTCCATTCACACCGGGTTCTCGCGGTAAGCGACACTACTTGTGTTCGCTTCAAAACTCTTCTCTGTTGCTCCTTGTATCGACTCCACAAATCTCGTGAGCTGTTCGCGATATGGAGAGAGCGAACAAGCTGGATCAGTCGTCGCGGCGTTACCCGTCAATAGCTCTGCCTGACAGCGGCAACCTCCGAAGTCGATCTCCCGAAATTCGCAACTATGGCAAGGCTCGGGCAGCCATTCCGTACCGCGAAAACGATTGAAGGACTCTGATTCCGTCCAAATCCACTGCAGCGGTTTTTCGCGAATATTGTCGAATCGCAATGATTTGATTCCACCAGCTGTCGGACAAGGGAGGACGTCGCCCACGGGATTTACCGTCAAGTGTCGATTGCCCCATCCATTCATACAAGGCTTGGGTCGTGTACCGTAATAATCGGGAGCCACAAAGAGGACTTCCATTTTCCCCAAGAGCCTGTTCTTGGCGGCTAACGCTATTTCGGTCGCGGCCTCCATTTGCTCGCGAGTTGGAAGCAAGGCCGCGCGATTTTGAAATGCCCAACCATAGAATTGCGTGTTGGCCAACTCGAGCCGTTCCGCTCCGAGGGTTTCGGCAAGCGCGACGATCTGCGCAACGTGGGCGATGTTTCCTCGATGCAGCACGATGTTAATCGTCAGTGGAAAATCCAATTCATGAACCAGTCGCGCTGCTTCCAATTTGCTCGCATGAGACTTCGTTCCCGCAATCGTGTCGGCCAGTGGCTCTTCATCCGATTGAAAACTGATCTGCACGCTGTCCAAACCTGCTTTCTTCAATTCCTCGGCGCGCGTGCGGCTCAAGCCGATGGCGCTGGTAATCAAATTGGAATACAGACCTGCTGCGCGCGAAGCCGCAACGAGATCCGCAAGATCGGGACGCTGAAGTGGTTCGCCGCCCGAGAAACCGACATGGAGCGCTCCCAATTCAGCCGCCTCATCCAGCACCCGTTTCCATTCGTCACGCGTGAGTTCGGTCGTGGTGCAGGAAAACTGTGTTGGGTTTGAGCAATAAGGACAGTGCAACGGGCAGCGGTAGGTCACCTCGGCGAGCAAACTGTATGGCCTTGGAATTGGCCAACTCACGTCAACACTTCCAAAAGGTTTAGCGCACGGAAACGATCCAGGCAGGTACTGACGTCCGTGCGCAGGTCTTCGGTTGAAGCTCCATATTGCGCTGCCAGTTTAGTGACGATTTCCTCGAAGGTCGCCTCACCCGTGCAATGGGTCGCAATCGCGTGCGCTGTCGGATTCAGAATCAGGATTCCCTCGGGATACAGCAGAATGGGTTTGCCTGTCACCTTGTCCTTTTGAAGGCGAGCTCGCGATGACAACTTGGGGCGCTCCCCTGATGATATCGGCAACATACCCACGCGCGAGAACTGTAAGCCGTGTTAACGTCCAAATCAACCAAGGGCAGAGGCCGCCTGGATGCCGTCGAGAATGGTCCAGAGCACGTCGCACTTGAAGGACAGTGCCTGCACCGCTTCCTCTTGCAGCGCCAGTGTGCCGCAATACTGCAGCGTCAATTGCAGACCTTCGTCGGAATCGATACGGGCCTGGGTCACGCGACCGCGGAAGTAATCAAAACCCTCCGGCTTGATCCACGTGTAATATTTTTGGAAGGCTGCCAGCCTCTCCGCCATAAGGTCGGGCGCGAACAGTTCGGTCAGCGATGAGGCCACGGCGATGGGCCATGGTTTGCTGCGCGCAAAGTTCACGTAGGCGTCCACAGCAAAGCGGACAGCCGGCACGACGTGACGCTCATCGAGAATCTCTTCCCGCGTCATTCCGCAGGCCTCCGCCAGTTTCAGCCAGGTTTCGATTCCGCCCGTTCCCGGCGCGGAACCATCGTGGTCGGTGATTCGATGCAGCCAGATTCGTCGGACTTCGCGAATCGGACAATTGGAAATGATCGCCGCGTCTTTAATAGGAAGATTGCGCTGATAGTAAAACCGATTGGCGACCCAGGCCCTAATGTCGTCCGGCGCAAGATTACCGGCGTTCATCCGGATGTGGAATGGATGCTGGTGATGATACTGTTTGGCACCTAGTTCCCGCAGCCGTGCCAGGAATGTTTCCTTGTCCCATAGTTTGACTTCCATGCTCAGATCACCATCTCCATTCCGTCGCGCCCAACTTCCACACCAGCAGCACGGACGGCGGCACACTCTGGAGAACCTTTCTGAAGTATCGGATTCGTGTTGTTAATGTGCGTGTAGATCTTACGCGCGACCGGCAACGGGGCAAGTTGTTTCAAGCTCCCCTGTCGACCGCCAATGGGTATGTGGCCCATTTGCTTCGCGGACAAATTGCCAACGCCCAATTCTCGCATTTCATTCTCGGACCAGAAAGTCCCGTCAAACAACAGGACATCGCAATCTGCCAGCGCATCGATGGTCTGCTCGTCCAGCACGGCGACATCCGGCAGAAAAAGTAATCTTCCGCCGGATTTCGAATCCATAATGCGATAGCCGACGCTATGGCCGAAGCCATTCGACCGACGGCCCTTCATAAACCGTGGCGGCTTCCCGACCACATTGACTGCCTGGTATTGCAATCCACTCCTTGAGCCGTCCCGACGAAGTAATGGAGTAAGTTTGACCGGCGGGTTCGTCCAGTGGATACCGCCAAAGAATCGGAGAGCGGGTGCGAGCGAAATACCCCGGGTCAACGCCGCGTGAACTTGAGGCGTGGCGTGAACGCGAACTCTCCCTCCTTCGCGCATCAACAGCAGCCCGAGCGTGTGATCCAAGTCCGCATTTGTCAAAAGTACCGCTTCAATACTCGTGCTGCGCAGCGCCTTCGCATGTGGATGTAAATGAGGAATACCTTCAAATTGTATCCGTAAATCCGGCGAGGCATTCAACAGAAACCACGCACGGCCATCCGCACTCACGGCTGCTGACGATTGTGTGCGTGCCGTAATCCGCGCGGAGCCGGCCCGCGCCTCCCGACAGTTCGGACAGTTGCAGTTCCACTGGGGAAGCCCGCCGCCGGCTGCCGTGCCCAAAAGAATGATCCGCATGACATCCAAGCTTAGCTGCTTCCACGGAACGAGGACACAAAAATTGTGACTACTATCGCCTCGTCTTGTGGGACTCTTTATTCTGTTGAAAACCTGCCGCCTTCCATACCAACGTCTGAGTTTAGTCGCACAGGCACCCAAGAGATGGGCCGTAAGGCAACAAATTACAAGGTTTAGAAGGTGATCAGCTTGAAAGCATCCTCTAGCGTTCGGCAAGATTTATAGTATACTTACGGTTTATGGTCGCGACGCTATTTAAAACAAGACAGGACACGGCTTCCCGTGAGAAACGAAACTCTGGGGTCAATTGGTGAGGCGCCTCGCAGTCCTATTTGTATTTGCTGCAATGGCCAGCCTCACCTCGGCGGCCTCTGTCAGTGTCCTGACCTACCATAATGACAATGCCCGCACCGGACGAGACACCAACGAAACCGTCCTGACGTTGGCCAACGTCAATACCACCAGTTTTGGTTTACTCTTCACTTACGCCGTCGATGGGTATGTGTACGCTCAACCGCTGGTCATGGCCAACGTTACGATCCCCAGCAATGGCGTACACAACGTCGTGTATGTCGCCACCCAACATGACAGTGTCTTCGCGTTTGACGCCGACAGCAACACCGGCTCAAATGCAGGGCCGCTTTGGCAGGTCAGTTTCATCGATCCCCTCGCAGGAATTACGACGGTGCCCAATGGCGATGTCAATTGCACTGACGTCGTTCCCGAAATTGGCATCACCAGCACGCCTGTCATTGATCCTGTTGGTGGCACAATTTACGTCGTGGCGAAAACAAAAGAGGTTGTGAGCGGCGCGACCAATTATGTGCAACGGCTGCATGCTCTGGATGTGGCAACAGGTGCGGAAAAACTCGGCGGCCCCGTGGTGGTTCAAGCAACCGTTTCAGGAACAGGCTACGATACCGATGGGTTGGGCCATGTGTCCTTTGGCCCGCTTGCGCAACTCAACCGCCCGGCGCTGCTACTAAATAACAGCACGGTGTATTTCGGCTTCGGGTCACATTGCGACAATGACTTCTACCATGGCTGGTTGTTTGGATTCGATGCCCAGTCCCTGACAACAAATGCGATTTTCAATTCTACGCCGAATGGCGAACGGGGTGGCATTTGGAACACCAGCGGCGCCGCCAGCGATACCAACGGCAATGTATATGAGTCCACCGGCAACGGCACATTTGATTCTATCAATAACAACTACGGCGACACTCTCCTCAGGTTCTCTACCAGCAACTCATTGGCGGTCGCCGATTACTTCACGCCCTATAACCAACAGGATTTGAACGATAACGACAACGACCTCGGCTCGGGGGGTGTCGTCTTGTTGCCGGATGAGGCGGGCAGTGTGGCTCATCCGCATTTGGTGGTCTGCGCCAGCAAAGAGGGCACAATCTATCTGGTCGACCGGGACAATATGGGCCAATTCAATCCAACGAATGACTCGCAAATTGTGCAATCACTTCTGGGCGCCATTGGCATATGTTTCGACACGCCCGCGTATTTCAATAACATATTGTATTTCATTGGTGTCAGTGACGTGATCAAGGCGTTCACCATCACCAACGGTTCCATCGGATCCACTCCGGTGTCCCAGGGTTCCACAGTTTTTGGTTTCCCCGGCGCAACTCCCAGCATTTCGGCCAATGGCACGAATGACGGAATCGCCTGGGAGATCCAGTCGGACGCCTACGTGACCAATGGACCGTCTATTCTCCATGCCTACAATGCCGCGGATGTCTCCCAGGAACTCTACAACAGCAGCCAGGCCGGCTCGCGCGACACTCTCGGCGGAGCAGTCAAGTTCACCGTGCCAACCGTCGCCAACGGGAAGGTCTATGTCGGAACGGAAACATCGCTCTCTGTGTTTGGCAACTTCGTTGCGGCGCCCACCATCACGCCCAACGGCGGCATATTCACCAACTCGGTCCTGGTGACGCTGGCCGATGCGACACCGGGCGTTGCTATTTATTACACGCTGGATAACACCGTTCCGACGACAAACTCGGCTCTCTACACAGAACCATTTTCCCAGACAACTTCCGCTACGATTAGCGCCCAAGCATTCCTGGGCGGCGTAACAGGGAGTACCATAGTCAGCGCCAACTTCACGATCATTTCGCTGCAGCCGCCGTCGGCGAGCTTCACGGGGTTGCCGACGACCGGGCTGACACCGCTGACGGTAACGTTCACCGATAGTTCGACGGGCGCGATCACGAGCCGATCCTGGACGTTCGGGGACGGTGGGACGACGAACACGCTGAACACGACCGTGGCCTACACCTACAATTCGACCGGCACCAACACGGTCACTCTCGTCGTCACCGGTCCGCTCGGCGCGAATACGAACACCCTCATCGATTACATCGTCGTGACCAACATTCCGCCGCAGCAGGTTGTTTCGCCCGGCAATTTCGACTTCGGATTGCTGCCGGTGGGTCAGAGCAGCACGCAGACGTTCTTCATTGCCAATGCCGGGCTCCAGACGTTGAGCGGCACCGCGACCGTGTCGGGCGCGCCCTTTGCGCTTGTCAGCGGCAGTCCGTTCACCTTGAACGGCGGGCAGACCGGGCTGGTAACTGTGAGTTTCAACCCTGTGGCCGCAGGGGTGTTTACTGGCTCGGTCGTATTCGCCAGCAACGGCGGCGTCTCGACCAACGCCGTGACCGGATCGGCTGCAGTCGCGCCGACCGCCGGTTTCATTGTCAATCCGACGAATGGCGCCGCGCCGCTGCTGGTGAACTTCACCGACGCTTCGACGGGCTCGATCACGAACCACTCGTGGACCTTCGGTGACGGCAACACAAGCGGAGCGGTCAACCCGAGTCACACGTACTCCAACGCCGGTGTCTATTCGGTCGCGCTGACGGTCTCGGGTCCGGGCGGGTCGAGTGTCACCAACCTCCCGAACCTGATCACGGTGACCAATGTGGTGGGCACCTCGCCTACCGTAACCATCGTACGTCCCGGGAATGGCATGTTGTATCCTCCGGTCACGAACCTGACGATCACCATCGTCGCCAGCGCCACCGCCAACGACGGCGCGGCCATCAGCAAGATCGAATTCTTTGTGGACGGTAAGAAGCTCGGGGAGACGATCTCCAATTCTGGTACAAATTTCTTGTTCTATCCCACATTTGGCAATCACCTCCTCACGGCGCGCGCAACCGACGCGTTCGGCGCGACCAATACCTCCCCGGCCGTCACAATCACTGTCGGCGCCAGGAATTCGCCTTTGGGTAGTTGGGAGGTCACGATCAGCGGCGCCGACAAGGGCGCCCAATTCGTGACATTCAACGATGACTTCACCGCGAGCGGCTTCGGGATACGCCTCAAAACGTTTGGGCTGGACGATGTGTCGGGCCATTGGGGTTTCAACGCGAAGGGACAGGTGACGGGACCATTCCTCGAGCAGACCCTCGGCATGACAAATTGGAGCGGCACGCTGTCGGGGACGGTGAAGAGCCTCAATAGTGTCAGCGGGACGGTGCCAACCACCGCCTCGGGCACCTACCACTGGAATGGGATCACGGCAACGACGTTCCAGGATCTCAGCGGGACTTGGACGGGACTAGTGACCGTCGTCAAGACGGCGGCGCCGGTAAGTTACATATTCAGCCCCAATGCGAATAATTTCGCCGTCTTCGACACTGCCACAAGCGCCGCTCCGGGCACCGTGGTGGGACAATTGTTGGTGACGTCGCGCAACAAGATTTATGGTTACGTCACGTTCGGTGGCAGGCAGGTGACAATGTCTGGCTCGTTCAATATCCGGAAATTTACGATGAGTCTTACGGGCACGGACAACACTGGCAAGAAGGTCAAGATCCAGCTCACGCAATAATTGCCGCCGCGCTCTCTCGAGTTTCGAAAGGAAGCGCATCACTCACCCTCGACGACTGTCTCCGGGAGCTTATGGTGGTCCGTCTCGTCAGCCGGAAAATGTTGGGCGAGCAGCTTGCCGGCAGTGTCAATTCCATGGACGATTCCTTCGGTGAACTTTCCCTGCCGAAACAGCTCGCGCATGGCTCCGGCGACGTTCTCCCAAAACGTCTCCCCACACTGGGCGTGCACTGCCGTGTCTCCCAGGATCGCGAAGTTCTGCGATTCCGGCGCGATGAAAATCAGGACCGCATTGCGATGCTTGGTTTTGTCCATGCCCAGCTTCACGAACTGGTGCGCACCGGCATGCCGCGGGTCGGAGACTTTGCGATGGCTCACATACACACGAATCTCCCCCGACGTGCGTTTCTCCACCTCCTGAATGGCTGCGGTAATTCGGTCGTGGTCCAATGCGGTAAATAAATGCTTCGTCTTCATCGCCTCACCAGCTTCCCCCGGCGCCGCCACCGCCGAAACTTCCCCCACCTCCAGAAAACCCGCCGCCACCCGAGAATCCACCACCGCCCGAAGATCCGCCGCCTCCACTCAACATTCCACCCAAAAAGCCGTAGCTGGCGGCCCGTCCCACGCTCGAGTACACCGTGCCTCCCCCAAATGAGTAGCGGATGAAGCGAGTGAGAATAAAAATAATCACCAGAGCAATCCAGATCGCGTTCGGCGATATCGTCTGACGAGATCGACCCGCCGCGGTGCGACCCGTGCCCTTGTATTCACCCTTTGTCGCCTGAAGAATGGCCGACACACCCGCGCGCAAACCGCCATCAAAGTCACCGTCACGAAAGTGCGGCTTGAGCTCGTTCTCAATAATCTGCTTTGCCAACCCATCCGGCAGCGCCCCTTCCAGACCATACCCGACCTGGATGTACATCTTGTGGTCCTGGACGAATACGAACAGCACCGCGCCGTTGTCTTTACCCTTCTGGCCGATGCCCCACGATTGCGCGACGCGTACCGTGTAATCCTCGATCGAGGAATCCGACTCCATCTTCGGATAAACAGCGACCAGGATCTGGCTGGAGGTGTCGCGTTCGAACTGCTCAAGCTTTTGGTTCAGCTCGGTGGCCGTCGCACTCGATGAGACATGGGCGTAATCGTTGAAATAAGCATCCGGCTTCGGGGGCATGACCTCGGCGGCCATGGCCAGCGTGGGAAGCAGCGCCGCGAAGAGGAAAATTGATCTCATGCGCGTCAAGATCAGCCCTTACTTCGGGGATGTTCCCTGAGTGCCGAAGTCAACCTTGGGCGCAACTTCCGCGCCGGTCGTCGCCGTGAAATACGGCTTCTCCTTGAACCCAAAATAGCCCGAGTACGTCATCGTCGGGAAACTCTTGATCGCCGTGTCGTACCGCTGCACGACATCGTTGTACCGGCCGCGCTCGACCGAAATGCGGTTCTCCGTTCCCTCCAACTGCGACTGCAGTTCCATGAAGTTCGCGCTCGATTTCAACTGCGGATAATTCTCCGCCACCACCAGCAATCGCGAAAGCGCCCCGCCCAGTGCCGACTGCGCCTTCTCAAACTCAGCGAATTTGGCGGGATCGTTCGCCACCTGACTCGCGTCGATCTTGCCCACCGACGCGCGCGCCTCGGTGATCGCGATCAGCGTCGACTTCTCGAAATTCGCCGACCCCGACACGGTCGCGACCAGGTTCGGGACCAGGTCCGCCCGGCGCTGATATACATTCTGCACCTGCGCCCACTGCTTATCCACCTCTTGCTGCAGACTGACCAGACGGTTGTACCCACAACCCTGTACCAACGTCATGATCGCCAACATTCCGAAAATAATACGCTTCTGCATAATTCGCCTCGCTTGGTTCGTCGATGTCCAACTGCATACCGCACTTCCGCGTCGTTTTCAATGCAATGTCAAATTTCTGATCCCGCTCCACGTTGAAAAGGCGTCCCGCCTGTTGAAGTTGTCCGCTCTGCGTGTGAACGTGAGAGTGACGTTACTGTCGCGACTTCCGTCCGTGTCCCCTTCCGTTCCGTCATGCTGAGCTTGTCGATCCGAGTCAGACGAGACGCCGCTGTTGTTTGCGGCAACCATCTCCCACGACACCAACAACCTTCTGACAACAAGGAGCGCCTCCGCTAGTCCAATTCGCCCGCACCCCGTAAAGGCAGCGTCTGAGTCCTTCGTCCTCAAATAAACCCGATTCTCCGCCAAACGAACCCATTTCCGACCCAAAACCACCCCTAAAATCACTCTCCGGTGGGTTCGTTTTCCAAAACGAACCCACCGAATTCTTCGCAGCTTTTTCGCCATAAATTCCTTATAGAATGGCCTTTACGTCAGAAATTCCTTCAAAAAACGGTGGGTTCGTTTCGCAGAAACACATGTTTTTGCGTCCACCTCTTCTCCACAATAACGCCACGACAGACCTCCGCTGCAGCCGAGTCGGACGAGACGTGCCGAATCCTTGCCGGCGGCGCATCCATGCTCGCTGAGCGCGGTTCCGCCCGACGCTTTTCTCCTTGTAGCCACTGCGCTCTGTCGCCGTGGTGCCTCCGAATTGTAGGCTCCGCGGCCCGCGTGCCGTCCTGTCCGTCCATAATTCACGTGCCGACCCTACCCCATGCTGTCACACGTGTCTAGTAAAAATATCGATTGCCGATTGGCAAAAAGGCCAGTCCTTTGCAGATTGTGAAGTCGGTACCGATCAGCCGGCCGGTTGGATCTCTATGCTTCTACCCCCCCCGATCACCGCATACCGTGTTTACCCTATTGCGGTTGTTGCCGGACAAGACTTATATTGCCCCCGGATTACAGGTCCCGTCGATAGGGGCCAAATTATGTGGGGTTTGAATTGAGTGCGCGACTCGATACGACGGCCGAACAAATCAGGCGGAATTATGCGACAACCGTTTCCCAGTTGCGGTGTCCCTACCACCACAAGAACGCCTGGGTGGAAGTCGAAACCGAGGAATCCAATGCTTGCCACGTCGACATTGTCACCTGCTGCGCAGAGTTTGAACAGCGTGTCCGTAAATTGCTGATAGACCCCGCCTGATCAAACAACTCGTCCTTTGTGTAGATTCCCTTCGGGTGTTCTTGCCGGGACGCGTGGCTGTGCTAATAATCGGGCTCTTATGGATCTGCAAATGGAAGACTTCCAACACGAGATTGCCGCCGCAGTGAAGAGCTACGATAAGTTCGTGGTGTGCATGGAGAAGACGCCCGATGAGTTTCTCAAGAGCCTGCAATCACTGATGGCCAAGGCGATCACAGCCTTTCAGAATCGTGCCCCGGGCCTGCGTCACGGCATCGCCCTGGACCGCCATGTGACCATCATGCTCAGTCAAAATGAAGACGCTCGCCCCCTCTGCGGAATCTACTTCAACCTACATTCCCCGTTCCGCAAGAAGTCCGGCTAGCGCCGGGTCAACATCGGTCTATGCTTCTTTGGGTAAACTCAATTGTCTAATAATGAGACCTGACCCTGTTTTTTCTCGGCACCAAGGGATTACTCGACGTGATCAAGTCCCCTTACTCCCTCTGATCTCGGCAAACCCGATAACGCCCGGGGAATCTCTTGGGAACAAGGGCCAGTCCCCGAATGGTTCTACGGAGCCTGTAGAGATGTCGTAATGGCCAATCGACTTCTCAAAGTCAAAGGTCCCCTCATGCCTTGTTGAAAACACGACGTAATTATTATCATATTTATGACCGGGCTCTTCGACTCTTGCGACCCCACCCCGCAGCTCACCATCAAAAGAGAATAGTTTTAGCAGTCGAATATTGAAGGGCCGCACCGATTCGAATTTTTCCTCCACTACAACTGATAGCCCTTCGCCGACGCGCGCCCATCCGTATCCGTAGTGCGGATCGACATGCAACAACTGTCCGATGAATTCCTTTGTGCTTTCCGCTAATCCCATGAACGTAAAACACTCCCTTCGCCGCTCGAATCAACCTTCTCATAATAACGGATTCTATGTTGTTCAAGAAAGCGGTTTTTCCCTTCCATGCGGAAGGAGCGACTCATCGCTACTTTCAACCCTTAAAACGTCACAAAACCGCGCTTCATCAATCCCAACAGGCACGTGTAGGCCTCGAGGTCCGTGCCGGGAAAACTATCGATCACGGTCTCCAGCGATCCGTTGTGCAGTATGAGCTGGAACAACTCGATTTCTTCCGTGGCGAGGTCGCGGAGGTTGCCGGGTAGCGGTTCGGCCGACGTCAATCGTGCCCCGGGCCGCGGCAACTTGGGTTCGAGGATGTGGATCTCATCCAATTGCCGCATCCCCTCCAACATCAGCGACGTTGTACTCTCGGTGATCTCCTCTGTGACGTGGTGTTCGCCGACCGGCTGCAGGTCGAACGCTCCCTCCGTCCAGCGGAACATGCGATAAAACGCCTTGTACAGTCTCACCTGCGGGTTGCTTTCAATCTCGGCGTAATAGACCTGGCCGTCGCGAAGGTAAACCTTGCCAATCCCCTGGTCGGAATGAATCGTCAATACGCCGCTCTTGCGCGAACCAGAGAAGAGTTGCAGCAGATCCGGCAGGGGCATCTCGTGGATCGATCCGGAGATGAGCGGCGTAAGCGCGGCAGACGCGTCGGCAGGCGCCGAAATCCCCGGCACAACGCTGGGCTGCGGTGACCGCAGCCGGACGTCACCGACGGAAGTCAGTTGGATGGTGGATGAGCCAACGACGATTTGGTCGCCCTCCTGAAGCTCCACGCTGCGAATCCGCACCCCGTTCACAAAGGTGCCGTTCCGCGAGGCCAGGTCCTCGATCACGACCCGGCCACCGTGCGTCGAGATCTTCGCGTGCTTGCGCGAGATCTTTTCGTCAAGCAACAAGAGATCGGCATCGTTGACCCGCCCGATCACGATGGTCAAATCTGGCGGCAAAGGAAACTCCCGACCCTGGTCCTTGCCCGCCACGAAACGGAGGACGTATTGCAGCATTCGTTCCTGTACTGTTCTGTCGCGCGTCTGTCCGCGCCAAAACTCTACCCAGACCCGGCAGTCGGGTCAAGCTACTGTGCCCGTCGTCACGGGTTGTTTTCGCGCTTGTACCATCACCCCGGCCAGCACCGCCACGACCATCGACCCCACTCCCAGCCAGAAGAATACTGTCGGCGCCGAGGTGCGACGGAATACCGCTGTTCCGAACTGCAACCAAAACGCCACGATCATGGTGGCCGAGGTCAGCATTCCGCGCGCCGCGAATACCGCGCCGCGCCGCGCATCTTCAACCTGCGCCTGGAGCCGCGCATCAAAGTAAATCAACATGGTCGCGATGACCCCGCCAAGCACAACGATGCCGATGGTGGCAACCCAGATATGCACAGTGAGTGCCAACATGACGAGCGCGCCACCCATAATGACCAGGTGCGCCACGGGAAACCAGGTGGATTTTGTCCACCGGTGTTCCGTACTCAATGATCCGATACCGGCGGCTGCGCCCGCGCCACCGGCCAGGGCCAGATATCCCACTTGGCTGGTCGAGAGTTGCAAGGTGTCCATCGCATAGCCGACAAATACCACCGCCAAAATGCCCACGATGAACATGAAGATCCCGTTCAACAAGACCAGCGGCATCGCTGTGGGATGTGTCCAAAGGTATTCAAGACCAATTCGTAATTCGGTCCAACTATTGCGAGTTCCGGGATATTGGGTCGCCGTCGTCGCATGGGGCACCATCCGGATCTTCCAGAGCAACGCCGCGCTGACCAGGCACATCACCACGTTGGTCAGCACGGTCGTCAACACTCCCACTTTCTCAGCAATCAATCCACCCAGGGTGATCCCGCCCACGGTGGCAAGAGCCAAAGTGATGCCGAAAATCGTATTGGCATGAACAAGATCATCCGTAACGACCAGGTTTGGTAGCAACGCGGAACGCGCGGCCAGATAGAATGTCGCGATGATCCCCAACACGCCTGTCATCCAATAAACAAGCTGCAAACTGCGATCCTCGACGCGGCCCGTCAATAGCGGGAGCAACCAGACTGCGATCGCGAGCACAACCACCCCACGGATAATATCACTAACGATCAACACGCTGCGTCGCTGCCACCGATCCAGGACAACCATCACCAAGGGACCGAAAAGCAGCCCCGGCACAGCAACCGCAAAAGACAACTTGGCGATCTCAACACGTTTGTCGAAGTGCTGATGTTCACGGAGTATTTCCACGAACCCCATGCGCATTAACCCATCGCCAAAGGTCAATGCAATCTGTGAGGACAACAACCACAGAAAACGGGCGTTCTTGATCACCGCTCGCACTTAGACATTCTCCTCGATGAACACCTTCATATCGTTGGGCAATTGGGCTTGAAAGGTGCATGGCCGCTGCGTGCCCGGGTGAAGAAAAGAAGCGCGTTCGGCGTGCAGCGCGTGCCGCGGTAATAAAAGTTTCTCCAGCATCTCGCTCGTCACGCCATGCTCGATGAATTGCAGATACAATGTCTCGTCCGGCCCGTACAACTTGTCCCCCACGATGGGGTGTCCGAGCCACGCCATGTGCACGCGCAATTGGTGTGCCCGCCCGGTCCGCGGCATCAACCGGACAACCGTGAAATGACGCAACCGCTTCTCGACGGCAAACCGTGTCAGGCTGGGCTGTCCAGCCGTGCCATCCACCACCCGCTTCGTGTAGACGACAGAGGTTTGGCTAACCCCAATCGGTTGATCGATCACGCCGTTCTCCTCGGCAAACTCACCCTGGCAAATCGCGACGTATTCTTTCTCAATCTCGCGTCGCAAAACCGCCTTGCCCAGGATTTTCGCCGCACCCTCGTTTTTCGCGACAACCACCAACCCACTGGTTTCGCGGTCGAGGCGATTGATCATGCGCGGCGTTGGCACCCCGCGCTCCCGCAACCATTCCACAAGCGAAGTATGCTCGGGACGTTGCGCCGAATGGCAAACCATTCCACCCGGCTTGGCCACCACGAGCAGCTCTTCATCTTCAAAGATGACCTGGGGGACGATGTTGGCGATCATGTGCACGGTGGATGTTAGCTTCTGCAAGGAGAGCGTGGCAATGAAAAGCGCCGAGTCCGGATGCCTTAGCGTACTCCGACTCTGTCCAAAATCGATTGCAATACCTTCGGCGCAGCGAGCTTTTCTTCCGCTAGCTTCCGCGCAGCCACGCTGTGCGTAGTGTAATCCGCATTGATTGACTCGATGCCTTGCACCGCCTCCTCAAGGGTCGTAAACGTGAGCAACCCTTTGCCGGTCGGCAGATGCTTGCCAATGCCCGTGTCCTGCACGAGCACGGGCCGACCGGAAGCCAGATAACACGCCGTACGGTCGCTCAGCCATCCGCTCCGTGTTTTCACGTAGCCGTGTTTGGCCACGCTAAACTCCGCGCGCGATCGCTGGATATAGGAACGAAAGCCGTCGCGCCCACCCGCCGCTTCATGAGGATTCACTAGCTGCCAATTGTTCTTCCGCAGCGCCGCGAGGTCCTCCGTCTCGGTCTCGTGAATCAGCAGCGCGAGTTCGATGGGCTGCGGTGTCTTGCGGGGCAACTCCACAAATTTCAGGAATTCATCGCTCTTCGGTCCGTACATTTCTTCTTTCCAGACGGCATATTGGCCACGCCACTGGCCAATCGTCGTGAAATTCGCCGCATTGGTGTCGGTCTGTGCGGGCCAATACTCCAGCGCAACGGGCGGCGTGAACGTCTGCCATTCAATCCCGCGCAAGGGAATGACAAAATCCGGCTGCCCGACATTGAGGCCAACGGTGAAAAACAGGTTGTGCTTACTGAGGTCCATGTCCCACTCGTGCGCCCAGATTTGCGTGAAACCGGGATCAAGGTCGAAATAGGCGCGCCGCTGGATGCGACGCAGCAATTCGTTGTCTTTCAGGGCGCCGCAAAGATTGATCAACAGCGCCGCATCGCTACAAAGCGAGCGTAGTGAGCACTCGGTCATCCCGAAAACCTTGTGATTGTCGTAGAGGACCGCCCAATGATCTCCGAGTCCGAATTGTTCGCACTGCGCGCGAAATCCATCGACCATCGTGTCGAGCGAACGCCGTGCGCCTTTCTTCGGCGCCCCGAGAACATCCAGCCAAAAAACCTCGAAACCCAATGCCCGCAAACCAGCCGCGTAATGCAGGTTAAGCCACTGCATCCCGCCACCCTCGAGATAGCCCGCGCCCCAGGTACTGGTAATGATGACTTTCTTCATTGCGTCGGCGCGCCAAACTGCAGTTCGCACACCCGCGCGTAGTGCCCGCCGCGCGCCACCAACTCGTCGTGCCGGCCCCGTTCGACGATTTGACCGTCGTGCATGACAAGCAGCAGGTCCGCCTGCCGCACGGTCGACAACCGATGCGCCACCACGAACACCGTGCGCCCTTGCCGCAAGCGTTCCAGCGAGCGCAGCACCGCCACCTCCGTCTCGGAATCGAGTGCGGCGGTCGGTTCATCCAGAATCAGGATCGGCGAATTTCTCAGGAACGCCCGCGCCAGCGCGAGGCGTTGCCGCTGCCCGCCGGAGAGCGTCACCCCGCGCTCGCCAATCGGCGTGTCGTAACCCTGCGGCATCGCACGGATGAATTCGTCCGCCTCGGCGGCGCGCGCCGCCGCCACGATTTCATCCAGTGACGCCGCGGGCCGACCGTAGGCGATGTTGTCGCGCACCGCGGTCGAGAACAGCACCGGCTCCTGCGGCACGATGCCGATCTGGCGTCGCAACGAGCGATACTGAAATTCACGAATATCCTGCCCGTCGAGCAGCACGCGGCCCTTCTGCGGATCGTAGAACCGGAGCAGCAGGCTCAGCAGGGTTGATTTCCCGACACCGCTCGGACCGACCAACGCCACCATCTGACCGGGACGCGCCTCGAAGTCGACGCCCTTGAGGACGGGATGGTTTGAATCATAACCGAACCACACGCTCTCAAACCGCACGACGCCGTCGCAACGCGTGAGCAGTCGGGCGCCGGGTATGTCGCCAATCGTCGACTTCGTTTCGAGAATCTCAATGACGCGGCGGAATGGCGTAAGCGCGCCCTGGACCGCCGTGGCGATGCCGCTGATTGTGCTCATCGGGCCGTAGAGCATCCCGACGTAGGCGATGAAGACGAGCAATTCGCCGATGCTGAGCCGGCCCGCCAGCACGCGTTGGCCGCCGACCCATATCATCGCCACTGTACCCACCGCCGTGATCAGCCCGACGACAAACGATGACATCACCTGCACCTTCGTCATGCGTACGTTGGCGTCCACACTTTGCGCCGCGCCCGTACTGAAGCGCTGCACCTCGTCTTCTTCGCGCGCAAACGCCTGGATGGTGCGGATGGCCGAGAGCGACTCCTGGATCATCGCGCTGACCTTGCTCTCGCGCGTATAGTACTCGGTCGAAACATCCGCCATCAGCCGATTGTAGCGCTTGATGGTCAATGCCAGCGCGGGGGCAACGGCCAGTGCCAGCAGCGTCAGCACGATGTCGAAATGCAGCATAATAATCATCATTCCGATCAACGTCGCAATGGCCGACACCAACGGGATGAGGCCACCATTGAAAATCGTCTGGATGGAATACGTGTCCCACGTCACGCGATAAATCGAATCGCCCACCGCCCGGCTGTCATGGAACACCAGACTGAGTTTTTGGAGATGTTCATAGACTCGGAACCTCAACTCCTGCGTCATCCGCAGCCCCGCGCGCACGAGGTACATCGTGCCCCACGCGGCCAAGCCGCCGCGCACTGCATTAATGACCAGCAACGCCAGGCACACCATGAGCAACGCCGCCGGTTTGTTGTCAGCGAACCCGGCCAGCGACGACGGCATGCGAACCGCGCCAAGAATGCTATCGACAATCACCTTTAGCGGCCACGGTTGCAACAGGCTTGCGGCGATGCTGAACAGCGTCAGCACCAACCCGACCAGCGCGGCGCGCTGCTGGCCGCGAATCAGTGACCAGGCGTGCGGCCAAAGTTTGGGTGTTTCGCTCATTCGGTTCCTACCGCCTCGGCAATATTCCCAAATCCGTCGCGGGCGAGCAATCGCAGCAGTCCACAATTGATGTTCCGCACGATGGCGGGACCTTCATAGATCATTCCCGTCCACACTTCAACCAGGCTCGCGCCCGCAAGGATCTTCTCGTAGGCGTCTTCCGCCGTGAAAATGCCGCCGACACCAATGATCGGGAGTTTGCCCTGCGTTTGACGCGAAACGTGACGGATACATTCCGTGGCTCGAGCCCGCAACGGCGCACCGCTCAATCCGCCTTCCGGCGGCGTCGGATGGTCGAGGGTTGTATTCGTCGCGACAATGCCTGCGATTCCATGCTTCTGGACGAGGGCGATCACGTCATCGATCTGGTCAAAAGTCAGGTCAGGAGCAATCTTCAAAAGGACGGGGATTTGTTCGTGGAGTTGTGCCAGCAAGGCATCGAGCATTTCCTTGTCCTGCAACTTCCGCAAGCCGGGTGTATTGGGTGAACTGACATTAATGATAAAAAAATCCGCGCGGTCATGAAGTTTCTGGAGGGTGTCCGCATAGCTCTCGCCAGCGCGCGTCAAATCCACCTCGCGGTTTTTCCCGACATTGACGCCGATGGGGATGCGGTGCGGGGGCGGTGGGATCCGTGTTGCAATCACGTCGGCGCCATCATTATTAAAACCCATGCGATTGATCAGCGAGCGTTGCTCAATCTGTCGAAAAAGACGGGGAGGTTCGCTGCCGGGCTGCGCGTGGGAAGTTACACTGCCGATCTCAACAAAACCAAACCCGACCGCCGGCCATAGTTCCAGCCCGAGCGCGTTCTTGTCATAGCCCGCACCCAATCCAACGGGATTCGGAAACTCGATCCCAAACACGGTCTGACGAAGCCGTCGGTCTTCCACCTCGAATAGACTCTCGACGGCATCACGAGCAATTCGGTAGCGGCCCAGCGAAGCGACAAGGTTCAACGCCCGCTCATGGGCTGCCTCAGGATCGGCTTGGAAGAGCCAGGGACGCACCAACGCCTTGTAGAACATGTCGCTACCATGGCAAATTGGCTGGACGCTTGCTATATTTTTGTGTTGGGACGATAATACTAGGGTGAAACCTCGAGCCATGAAGCCCGAAGTTCAAAAGCACATCGAATACGCGTCAGGCTATCTCGACCTGAAGATGTACGACGACGCGATGCGGGAAGCCGACGAGGCGCTGGCGCTCGCCCCCAATCTTCCGGAAGCCATCGGCATCAAGTCCGATGTGCTATGCCAGGCCAACCGGTTGAGCGAAGCCGAGCCGTTTATGGCCCAGCTTGCCGAATTGACTCCGAGCGACTCCGCAATTTGGATCAACCTCGCTTATATCCGTCGTCGCACACAATCAATCGATGCGGCGGTGGACACATTGCAGCGCGCGTTTGACGCCAATCCGCAGGACGCATTGGCGCACTACAACATGGCCTGTTATCGCGCGGTCCAGCATCGCCAGGAAGAAGCGATTGAACTGCTGAAGAACGCTTTGCATCTTAATCCGAAGTTGAAGGTGCTGGCGAAGGCCGAAACTGACTTCACCGGGCTGCGCGACCTGCCCGCCTTCCAGAAGCTGCTCGGCAGCCGCTGACCCTTTTCCGGGTTCCCCGATAATTCTTGCTCTCCCTGGTCTTTCGTCTTGTCATGCCTGCCGGTTTTTGCGACTCTCGATCCAGCGAGTTTGGGACGGCGTGCCCATGGGCGCGCCAAAATTGAGCAGGCAACTTGGAGGAATACGGTTATGGAAAACAACACGCCCCCGCAGTCAGTCATTTCCAGCGAAGTCGAAATCACCGGCACGATCAAAAGCTCCGGCTCCATCCGCGTCGATGGCAAGCTCGACGGTGAATTACATTGCACAGGCGACGCCATCATCGGCAAGTCGGCACAGATCAAAGGCAATATTGTGGTCACCTCGGCGACCATCGAAGGCGCCGTGCAAGGCAACGTCACCGCCAAGGACCGCATTGAGATGAAATCCTCCGCCCGCGTAACGGGCGACATCCGCGCCAAACGCCTTAGCGTCGAGGATGGCGTGACCTTCATCGGTCGCTCCGAGGTCAATCCTTCCGGCTCACCGCTCAGCGCGGCCGCGCCGGTAAAGAGCGAATCGACGGAATCCGCCAACGACGAGCACGCCGAGGCGGCCACCGTCCGGTCTTTCGCGCGGCGCTAATGCGTCGTGCCGGCCGGCGGCACGCGTTCTTATGGGAGTGAGCTGTGCCCAAGAACCGCAAGGTCAACACACTCGATAGCTACGCGACGATCCGGGCCGTCGCGCGCACCAAAACTGTGCCCGGCTCGCTGCCTTCCGCGCCAGCTGCGGAGGATGCGATCCCAACCGATGCGCTGGCGACTGACCTGCAAAAAACGGGCGCGCGTGTGTCACGGACCACGGTTCCCGTCAAACACCACATCGAGTGCTACGAGTGCAGTTACAAGTTTCAGGTGCATGGCCGCGCCACGACCACCCACTGCCCCAAATGCCGCGTGTTGCTCGACTTCAAGGATTATCTCATCGATGCCGAGTGGGTGGAGACGATCAAAACGGCAGGCACCATCCGCCTTGCAGCCACGGGCGTACTGAAAAGCGGGGACTTGATTGGCGCGGAGGTGATCATTGAGGGAATCATCGAAGGTGGACGTGCCCGCGCCTTGCGGACCATTGAACTGGGGGCGGGGGCAATTTTCTCGGAGAAAGCCGTGTCCGCTCCCGATCTCCGCATCGCGCCGGGGGCGGAGTTTAAGTTCAAGCAGGAAGCCCGGTACCGCAACGTCGAAATCTTCGGCACGCTCCACGCCAAACTCGAATCCACGGGAATTATTATCGTGAAACCCGGCGGCCTGCTGGAGGGCGAGGTTCACGCACAGCATCTCGTGGTCGAGGAGGGCGGCGGGTTGAAAGCAATGTTGCGTATTGCCCACAAATCGGAAGCCATCCCCGAGAACGAAGAAGCCGCCTAAACACCCCCGTCAAACCCGCGTCTACGCGCCACGCAGCGCGGTGTGGTATTCCTGCAGTGAGCAGACGGTGAGGCCCTTTTCGCGGAACGCTTTGATCCCCAGCAACGCGGCGTTGGCGCCAGCAAGGGTCGTCATGATGGCAATCTTGTGGGTGACGGCCGCGGCACGGATCTGGACCTCGTCGGCGCGCGGCGTCTGGCCGGCGGGCGTGTTGATGATGAGATTGACTTCGCCGTTCTTGATCATGTCGAGCACGTTCGGGCGGCCTTCGGTTAACTTGAAGAGGAATTGAACCTTGATCCCATTTTCCTGCAGTATCTTTGCTGTGCCGCTGGTGGCGCATAGCTCGAAACCGATTTCGCTGAACCCCTTCGCGACCGGCACGACGAGCTGCTTGTCGGAGTCGCGCACACTGATAAAAATCCGGCCCTGCTGCGGCAGTGGTGGCGAGGCGGCCATTTGCGATTTGGCGTAAGCCACACCCCAATCCTCACCGATACCCATCACTTCGCCCGTCGACCGCATCTCGGGACCCAGCAGGATGTCCTGTCCCGGAAACTTGTTAAACGGGAAAACGGATTCCTTCACGCAATAGTACTTCGGCCAGATTTCCTTCGTGAACCCGAGATCGGGGAGCTTCTTACCGGTCATCACCTTGGCCGCGAGCTTGGCTAGCGGCACACCGATGGCCTTGCTGACGAACGGGACGGTACGGGATGCGCGCGGGTTCACTTCCAGCACCCATACATTCGTACCCTTTACCGCAAATTGCACGTTCATCAGGCCCGCGACTTTCAATTCGCGCGCCATCGCCTCGGTGTACCGGCGCATCGTGTCGATGTTCTCCGGCCAGATCGAATGCGGCGGCAACACCATGGCCGCGTCCCCGCTGTGACAACCCGCAAACTCAATGTGCTCCAGCATTCCGCCGACCACGACCATGTTCCCCCCAACGCCAATGTCGGCAATGCAATCCACGTCCACTTCGAAAGCTTCTTCCAGGAATTTGTCCACCAGCACGGGCCGTTCGGGAGACGCCTCGACGGCAAAGCGCATGTAGTGGCGGATTTCGTCGTCACTGTACACGATCTGCATCGCGCGCCCGCCGAGCACAAACGACGGACGCACCAGCACCGGATAGCCAACCTTGTGCGCGGCGGCGAGGGCTTCCTCTTCATTGACAGCCAGGCCGTTTGGCGGCTGCGGGATGCCGAGCTTGGTGAGCATTGCTGAAAACATCTTGCGGTCCTCGGCCATCTCAATGCTCTGGGGCGACGTGCCGATGATGTTGACACCGTTTTTCTGCAGGCCCAGCGCCAGGTTGAGCGGCGTTTGACCGCCGAATTGCGCGATTGCGCCCCAGCATTGCTCCCGCTCGTAAATGTGCAGCACGTCCTCCAGTGTCAGCGGCTCGAAGAACAATTTGTCGCTGGTATCGTAGTCGGTGGAGACGGTCTCGGGGTTCGAGTTCACCATGATCGTCTCGAGCCCGAGTTCCTTCAGCGCGAACGCCGCATGCACGCAGCAGTAATCAAACTCGATCCCCTGCCCGATGCGGTTCGGTCCGCCGCCAAGGATCATCACCTTGCGCGTATCGGTCTTCCGCACCTCATCATCGCCCGTATCGTAGGTCGAGTAGTAATACGGCGTGTAAGCCTCAAACTCCGCCGCGCACGTGTCCACCAGCCGGTATGAAGGCACCAGCCCGATCTTCTTGCGCAACGCCCGCACCTCATCCTCCGTGCTCCCCACCAGCGTCGCAATCTGCCGGTCGGAGAACCCCATAGACTTGGCTTTCTGAAGAAGTGACTGCTTATGAGTGCTCGCCATCGCACGCGACCTTAGCGAAGCCTCGCGGTTTTGGCAAGAAAGGTGGAGGGCGGTAGTTGCCTAGTAACTAAGCTGTCCCGTATAGCTTTTCACAACTGCCAAAAAATTACTCGACGGCAGGTAAATCCCAGACCCGACATCCGAATTCACGTTGAACTGGCGGAGATTTCCAGACAGACGGAGTATCTGGCCGTTTTCAGTAATGAATTGCGCATAATTGAAAAACAGATCCCCGAAAACCTGACCGGGCTTCGCCGTATTTCGTAGTGGCTCCAGCTTTAATGCGGATGAAATTTTGGCAATATCTTTCGGCTCTCTGAGAATTACTGGGTTTTCCTGATATTTGAAAAGCTTGACCTCAATGGCGCGCTCAATAATAGCCACGTGCTTGTCGCGGAGTGCATAGATGGCATTGGAGTCAATCCTACCTTTCCAGTCCCACGTCACAAAATGACCTACGCGAACACCGTTCGTGCATTCCTCCCAAAATGACTTCACACCATTTTCATGCCATTCGATGCAAATGCCATCCTTCTTCCCATTTACGAAGGTCGCCTGACCCATTTTCTGCCCATTCTCATACCACCATTCCCATTGGCCATTCCGCTGGCCATTAACATAGGACCCTTGATAGTCCATCTGGCCGTTCTCATACCAGCCAACCTGCGTCCCACTCTGTTTGCCATCGAGATATTGCCATTCGTATTGTTTCTGTCCGTTCTTGTACCATCCTTCCTGTAGGCCATCTCGCTTCCCCTCACGAGAGCGCCACACGTGTTCAATTCTACCACTGCCGTACCGCTGTATATCTTCCTTCCGATTTGTGCCTTCAATGTAACGCTCTTCACCGAACTTCCGTCCCTGCTCGTCCAATCGACTGGAACGCGGATTGTCAGCACAGCTCGAGGTAAGTATGAGCAAGCAGATCAATTGAGTCCCTTTGTTCATGTCTACGACACCCTGAAAATTGTACCACAACCAAGCACCTCACCGTTTGGCGCTGAGCTGAGGGAGTGGTGGCGGCTCGGTGGCAGAGCGGATTTCGTAGAGGTGGTAGCCGATTTCGCGGGCGGCCTGGATAGTCTCGGTGTAGGGCGTGTCAGTCACGTCGACGAAGCCGTTTTGGTAATTCTCGCCGTCGAGCGTCCTACCCGTGGTCGGCTCGTCGCGGTAGGAGAACCAGTGGCAGCCGACGATGTTCGGATGGCGGAGCGCGTCGGTCACGAAACCCTTGTACGCGATGGCGCGCTCCGCTTGGTCCTTAACCCTCACCAGGCCGGGGTAAAATTGTCCACGATCCGTCGCGCCGAAATGGAATTCGCCGATCATCACCGGCACATCCACGCCTACGGGCAACTGGAAATCGGCGACGGAACGACGGTAAATGTTGTAACTAAGCACGTCGCAGTAATGGGAAGCGGTTTCGACCACGTCGGGGTTTGACCCGGAGAAGCGACAGCCGAGATAAAGGTGGTTTGGCGCGGTTTTACGCACAGCCTCGCGGCAGAGCTTGAAGTACTGTCGGGCCGTGTGCTTGTAGAACGCCTCCAGATCATCGTGGGCGCGCGTTTTATCCGGCAGCTCCCGGCTTTCAATGATGTCGCCCCACGACTTGTAGGTCGTTCCCCATGCGCCATTGAGCTTCTCGACGACGTGATATTTCGCCATCAAATCGGCCACGAGAACCTGTTTGGCGGCCTGGTACGGGGGCGAGTCGAGTGTCGCCAGCGCGAGCGAGATTTCACTGCCCCAGCCGATTTCGTTATCGATGAAATAACCCATGCACCACGGATCGTTGGCGGTGGCGCTGGCCTGGTCCGCCACGCTGGCGCGCAATTGCCGGCCGAAATCGGGGTCAAACACATCGCGGAAGCGTCCCCAGTAACCCTTTGTCCCTTCGAGCGGCTTGCTGGCAAAATGAACTGCCGCCACATACGGCGTCTTCTGCAACGCGCAGATCGCGGGGTCGGACCAATTGCCGATCGTGTTCAGGCCCCAACTCCGCAGCCGTTGTTGGGTGATCGTGGCGAAATCGCCCGACCAGTCCGCGCCGTACTTGCGTTTCAGGTTGGCACCCGCGAAATCGTAGCAGGCGGGTTTGGTATCGAGATAGTGCCCCCACTGCGAGTCGCTGCTGGAGAGAAACTCCCGGTAATCGGGTTGCGACCCCGGAAAATCCTGGAACCACGTCGCGCGATCATTCAGGGGCGTTGTTTCGCCGGGCCAAATGCAGTCGATTCCGTTTGAAAAGAACAGTCTTCCGTCGGGATCCACCAGCCACCACTTCCCGTGGAACTTGGCCGTGCGGAAAAAGCCTGTTCCCAGCAGAAGCGGACCGGTTTTCCAGCCGCCGTACTTGTCCCACGATTTCGCCCCGCGCCACGTGGTTAATTCATCCAGTTCCGTAGCCCGCCGCGCGGTCAAGTCCTCGACGGCGTGCGTTTTGTTGGGCCAATCCGCGTGAATGTATTGACCGAAGGTGTCGATGAATGGGAAGAGGGAACGCGCTGCGTCCGGTGGAACCTCGGCGCTGACCTTGAGCGAACTCAGACGCACGTCGCCAATCTCGAAGCTAAATTTATTCTGGGGTTTCAGGACGAGGATGGACACGCTCGAGACTGTGCCCGGGTCGATCGTGTCCTCGCCGGAGTCCGGAGGCGGGAAGCCGTGCATCCCGAACATATGGATCCCGGCCAGGCTGAAGGCCGACCGCTTGAAGGGCACCGACAGCGTACCGAACGCGCCGGGCGCAAGCGTTATCTGGCCGGAGTTGCAGTGCAGGGGCGGCTCGGCGTCGGCATTTTCCACGCGGCAAACGATGGTGAGTTCCGCGGCGCCGACGTTGCGAACATCGAGCATCAATCCGTCGTGATCCGCGAGATTCCAGCGACCGTGTGGCGCCTTTAAGACGATGCCGGCCCACGCGGGGTCGTCCTCGCCGTCCACGTGCAGGGCCATGCCGGAATCGGGTTTCGCGGTCGTGACATCCACACTGCGCAGCTCGACAGCGTCGCTCGGTTTGCCACCGTGTGTAAAAGCAAACAGCACCGACTCGGCACTGACCCGAGCGGTGCTGATCAAACCTATCAGCGCGCAAACCCCAGCGACTATCAGGCTGCTTGTCGTCGCGGGCCGAACTAAAACGTTTCCGGACATACTGCGATTCCCTTAGTAGGAAGGTTACGCCAGAATTTCACAACGTCAATGATGCTATGCGATTTTTTGAAGATTCTTTGTGAAACGGTAACCAATGGCAGCCGGGTTTCGCGTCTTTGAGACGAATGCGGTGTTTTGCTCCTTGATTCGATGCCCTGCTTCCTCTTTCAACTTGAACGATTGGCGCCCCGCGCCTGATAGTGAGCGCGAAGGCTGTGCATTCTACAAGGAAACCAGTCATTTCTCCGTGTCGCCACCATTTTGGCTGGTTCATCCTCGTACTATGCTCAGTGGCGCTGCCGCTTTCGTCGTCGAACGGCGCCCAATTCTTCAACGACTGGGCAGCGACGAACCTGAATACGGTCCCGCTGCAGAGCGGGCCGCTGGACGATCCCGATAACGACGGCGCGGCCAATCTCGCCGAATTTGCCTTCGGGACGGATCCGCTCGTGGGCACCGGCCTGGGTAACGCAGTAACGACCATTTTTGGGGGAACGAATGGGGTTTTCTGGGTCGAGCTATTTGAGCAAGCGGGCCACGTACCCGGAGTCCAGATCGATGTGGACGCGACGGTTGATGTGGTGCATTGGATTCGCCCCTGGTGGTTGCGGACACTGACCAATTCATTGCCGGGCGATCCACCGGGTTCCGTCAGGGAATTGTTAACCACCTATCTCCCCGGCACGAATATTTTTATCGTTCGCGGCGATGTCACCCTGCTTCAGGCCGGCCCTGAAACGGCCACCTACTATGTCGCGACCAACGGCAGCGATAGCGCCGTTGGTACCAGTATTAACACACCCTTTCGGTCGCTCGCCAAAGCCGCGAGCGTTGCCAGCCCGGGGAACCTGATTTATCTCCGCGGCGGTACCTACACCACCAATGCCACCATCTCCATCAGCCGCAACGGCGCTGCGGCGAATC
>Ga0224557_1000365_pt1 | contig 50541 bp, 44 predicted proteins | sample 714S31014metaG_FD_180677 | JGI IMG/M metagenome (GOLD analysis project Ga0224557, IMG submission 180677) | Peat soil microbial communities from Stordalen Mire, Sweden - 717 S3 10-14 | ecosystem: Environmental > Terrestrial > Soil > Wetlands > Peat | place: Sweden: Norrbotten County, Stordalen...
TCCACCTTGACGGGCTGGAAGCGCCGCTCCAACGCGGCGTCCTTCTCCAGGTGCTTGCGGTACTCGTCGATGGTGGTGGCGCCGACGGTCTGCAGCTCGCCGCGGGCCAGCATCGGCTTGAGGATGGAGGCGGCGTCGATCGCGCCCTCGGCGGCACCCGCACCCACCAGGGTGTGGATCTCGTCGATGAACAGGACGATGTCGCCCCGGGTCCGGATCTCCTTGAGGACCTTCTTCAGCCGCTCCTCGAAGTCGCCGCGGTAGCGGCTGCCCGCCACCAGCGCGCCGAGGTCGAGTGTGTAGAGCTGCTTGCCCGTCAGCGTCTCGGGCACCTCGTTGGCGACGATCCGCTGGGCCAGCCCCTCGACGATGGCGGTCTTGCCGACGCCGGGCTCGCCGATGAGCACCGGGTTGTTCTTGGTGCGGCGCGACAGGACCTGCATGACGCGCTCGATCTCTTTTGCACGTCCGATGACGGGGTCGAGCTTCCCGTCCCGGGCGAGCTGGGTCAGGTTGCGGCCGAACTGGTCGAGCACCGGCGAGCCCGACGGGCTGTCGCCGGAGCTGGCGCCCTGACTGGCGCCCACGGACTCCTTGCCCTGGTTGCCCGACATGAGCTGGATCACCTGCTGGCGCACGCGCCCGAGGTCGGCTCCGAGGCTCACGAGAACCGTGGCCGCCACGCCCTCGCCCTCGCGGACGAGACCGAGGAGCATGTGCTCGGTGCCGATGTAGCTGTGGCCGAGCTGCAGCGCCTCGCGCAGCGAGAGCTCGAGGACCTTCTTGGCCCGCGGGGTGAACGGCGGGGAGCCGCTGGGCGCCGTGCCGGCCATCCCGATCGTCTCCTCGACCTTCTCGCGCACGGCCTCGAGGGAGATCCCGAGGGACTCGAGCGCCTTGGCGGCGACCCCCTCGCCCTCGTGGATCAAACCCAGGAGGATGTGCTCGGTGCCGATGAAGCTGTGGTTGAGCAGGCGCGCTTCCTCCTGCGCCAGCACCAGCACCCTCCGTGCCCGGTCGGTGAAACGTTCGAACACCCTGACCGCCTCTCCTTGATCCTCTTTTGCTTCTCGGTTCAGTGTACCTGTGGCCTTAGTCGATCACGCCGCAACCCGTCGAGCGCGAATCTCGGGGCGAAATACCCCCGAACGCGGTTTTCCCGCGAGCCTCCGACCAGGCGGTTGTCGAGATTCGGCAGCCGTGACCTAACGTTTGGAGGAGTGAACCCGACCGAGGCCCTCGGCCTGCCCCGCTTGCAAGAGGGACTGCAGCGTCTGGAGCCCCTGCTCACCGCCTCGGTGGTGACGGGTGACAGCTTCCTGGACGAGGTGACGACGCACCTGATCGCGGCCGGCGGGAAGCGCCTCCGGCCCCTGCTGGCCCTGGCCACCGCGACCGGGGGCAACCGGGACGCAACCGAGGACGACCTCATGGGAGCCGTCGCGGTGGAATTGGTCCACCTGGCCTCGCTCTACCACGACGACGTGATCGACGAGGCGACGATCCGGCGCAACGTGGAGAGCGTGAACAGCCGGTTCGGGAACCTGGTGGCCATCGTGGCCGGCGACTACCTGCTGGCCCGCAGCGCGGCCATCGCCGCCAGTCTCGGGACCGACATCGCCGCGCTGCTCGCCGACACGCTCGGGCGCCTGTGCCAGGGCCAGGTGACCGAGGTGCGCTCGGCCTTCCAGATCGGGCGCAGCCGCGAGGACTACGTCGCGTCCATCGCCGGCAAGACGGCGGCGCTCACCGCGACGTCGTGCCGGATCGGCGCGCTGACGGGCGGGCTGCCCGGGCCCGAGGTCGAGGCCTGCACCGAGTTCGGGCGCTGCTTCGGCATGGTGTTCCAGATCCGCGACGACATCCTCGACATCACCGCCACCGACGGGCAGCTGAAGAAGCCGGCCGGCCAGGATCTCGCCGAGGGGGTGTACACGCTGCCGGCGCTCATCGCGCTCGACGACCCCGACGCCGGGCCCGACCTGCGCGCGCTGCTCGGGCAGCCGCTGGCCCAGCCCGAGCGCGACAAGGCGAGGGCCATCGTGGTGGCGTCCCGCGGCATCGCCGAGTCGGTCGACGAGGCACGCGCCTACGTCCAGGACGCGAAGGAGGCCACCGCCGGGATCGCCGAGCCCGAACTGCGGGCGGGGCTCTCCCGGCTGGTGGCCGAGCTCCTCAGCGACCTGCCGTCCTAGCCGGCGGCGGCGGGCGTCCCGCACTTGGCCTGGATCTTGGCCGACAGCGCGTTCAGCTTGGTCTCACGGTTCTGCGCCCTGGTGATGCGGTTGCCGATGTAGGTCGCCAGCTTTGTGTGGCCGGCGGCCTGCGCCTTCGCCTCGCGGGCCTCGGCCTTGGGCAGGCGAGCCGTCACCGCCGCGTCGTACTTCTGAATCCGGGCCTCGACGTTGGCCGCCTTGGCGCACACTGCTGCCGACGGCGTGCCGCCGGCCGGGGTGGTGGTGGTGGCGGCACCGGCCATGCCCGCCACGCCGAGGGTCAGCGCCCCGGCGACTGCGGTTCCTGCGATGATCGTGCGAAACATTGTGTCCTCCTTGGACTTCGGTGCGCCCCTTGGCTCACCTGCCGCCGCTCGACGGCACTGACCACTCTGGGGCGCAGATGTGAGGAAGCTGTAAGGACGGTGTGAAGGATGCGGCCGAAACGTAAGAACGGCTGAAGAAATCGGGGGTTTCGTGCCGTTTCGTGCCGGGCGGCACGGAACGCGCCCTTCAGCCCCGGTCCGGCCGCAGCGTCGGGAAGGCGATGACCTCGCGGATGTTCGCCACGTCACCGAGGAGCATGACCAGCCGGTCGACGCCGAGCCCGAAGCCCGACGTCGGGGGCAACCCGTACTCGAGCGCCCGGAGATACTCCTCGTCGACCTCGCTGGGCGCCTCCTCGTCGCCGGCGCGGGCCGCCGCCACCTGCTCCTCGAAGCGGGCGCGCTGGTCGTCGGGGTCGACGAGCTCGGTGAAGCCGTTGCCGAGCTCGCGGCCGGCCACGACCGGCTCGTAGCGCTCGACGAGCTCGGGGCCGTCGCGGTGCCGGCGCGCCAGCGGTGAGACCTCGGCCGGGTAGTCGGTCACGAAGACGGGACCCCACAGCTCGGTCTCCGTCGTCTTCTCGTAGATCTCGAGCAGGATCTTGCCCGGCCCCCACGCCTCCTCGACGTGGAGGCCCACCTCCGCGGCGACCTTGGCCAGCTCGGCCCGCGGCGAGCGCACGTCGAGCGTGTAGCCCGTGGCGTCGGCGATCAGCTCGGCCATGGGGGCGCGCCGCCACGGCGTCGTCAGGTCGAGGTCGCGCCCGCCGTACGTCAGCGCCGTCGTTCCGAGCAGGTCGGTGGCCAGGCCCGCCACCAGCTCCTCGAAGACGACCATCGTGTCGGTGTAGTCGGCGTAGGCCTGGTACAGCTCGAGCATCGTGAACTCGGGGTTGTGGCGCGGCGAGATGCCCTCGTTGCGGAACATGCGGCCGATCTCGAACACCTTGTCGAAGCCACCGACGACGAGGCGCTTGAGGTAGAGCTCGGGCGCGATGCGCAAGAAGAAGTCGGAGTCGAACGCGTTGTGGTGCGTCACGAACGGACGGGCCGCCGCCCCGCCGAGGATCGGGTGCAGCAGGGGCGTCTCCACCTCCACGAAGCCCTGCTCCCAGAGGCGCTCGCGCATGCGCTGCACCACCCGGCTGCGCAGCTTCAGCAGCTGGCGGCTGCGCTCGTTGGCCCACAGGTCGACCTCGCGCTGGCGGTACCGCATTTCGACGTCGCTCACGCCGCGCCACTTGTCGCCGAAGTTGCGCCGCGCCTCGGCCAGCAGGTCCCACCGGGCGACCTTGACGGAGAGCTCGCCGCGCTTGGTCCGCACCACCTCGCCGACGACGCCGACCCAGTCGCCGAGGTTCAGCTTGGCGAACTCCTCGAAGCGCTCCGTCACCTTCGCCAGGGCGAACAGCTGGACCGACCCCGAGTTGTCGCGCAGCTCGGCGAAGGCGAGCTTGCCCTGCGGCCGCGAGAGCATGACCCGGCCGGCAACCCCGACGGTGACGCCGGACTCCTCGCCGGGGGCGAGCGACGACCAGGCCTCGACGACCGCGGCGGCGTCATGGGTGCGCTCGAAGCGGTACGGGATCTCGGCGCGGGGCGCGCCGGACGGGGACCCGGCCGGGGACTCGTCCGTCATCCGCTGACGTTGCGCTCGAACACGATGCGCAGGCCGTGCAGGGTCAGCCAGGGCTCCACGTGCTCAATGGTGTCCGAATACGGGGCGATGAGCGAACTGAAGCCCCCCGTCGCCACGACGGTGGAGGGGCCGAGCTCCTCCATGAAGCGCCGGACCAGGCCGTCGACGAGCCCGGCGAACCCGTAGAGCGTCCCGGACTCGATCGACTCCACCGTCGAGCGCCCGATCACGCTGCGCGGCTCGACCAGCTCGACGCGGCGCAGCGCGGCGGCCTGCTGGTAGAGCGCCTCGAGGCTGATCGACACGCCCGGCGTGATGGCGCCGCCCAGGTACTCCCCCTTCTCGCTGACCGCCTCCACCGTGGTGGCCGTGCCCATGTCGACCACGACGCACGGGCCGCCGTAGAGGTCGTAGGCGCCGACGGCGTCGGCGATGCGGTCGGCGCCGACCTCCTTGGGGTTGTCGTAGAGGATGGGCATGCCGCTCTTCGTGCCCGGCCCGAGCACGACACAGGGCACGTCGGAGAACCAGCGGCTCGCCATCTGCCGCAGCTCGCCGGTCACCTGGGGGACCGAGGAGCTCACCCCGATGCCGCTGACCGACGCCGCGATGTCGAGGCCCTCGAGGTCGAGCAGCTGGGTGAGGAGCACCGCGTGCTCGTCGGGCGTGCGCGTGGGGACGGTCGAGAGCCGCCAGTGGTGGGTGAGCCCGCGCGGCGCGGTGGGGTCGCGCTCGGTGCCGATGCCCACCCCGACGCCGTCCTCGACCACCGGCACCGTGTCGGTGTCGTCACGCGAGTACAGGCCGATCACGGTCTCGGTGTTGCCGACGTCGATCACGAGGAGCACGGGTCAGCCCTCCCCCGCGGACGCCGCGCCGTCGCCCGCCTCCGTCCAGATCAGGTCGAGCCCGAGGTCGAGCACCGTCGACGAGTGGGTCAACGCGCCCACCGAGATCCGATCGGGCCCGGCGGCCGCGTACGCCCCGATGGTGGCCAGGGTGATCCCGCCGGACACCTCGGTCAGGATCGGGCCCGTGGCGTCCACCCGGGCCACGGCGATCGCCTCGACGACGTCCCCCGGGTCCATGTTGTCGAGCAGCACCGCGTCGGCCCCGGCGCGTGCCGCCTCGGCCACCTGTTCGAGGGTGTCGCACTCGATCTCGACCATCCGCCCCGGCCACAGCGCCCGGGCCCGGTGCACCGCCTCGGTGATGCTCGTCCCGGCGAGGTGGTTGTCCTTGACGAGGACGGCGTCGGAGAGCCCGGCCCGGTGGTTGGTGCCGCCGCCGGCGCGCACCGCGGCCTTCTCCAGGAGGCGGAGCCCCGGCGTCGTCTTGCGGGTGTCGAGGACCTGGACCGACGGGTTGCTCTCGTGCGCGGCCGCCACGAACTGCGCGGTCTGGGTGGCGACCCCCGAGAGGTGGCCGAGCAGGTTCAGTGCCGTCCGCTCGGCGGTGAGGATCGGCCGCAGCGACCCGGTGATCTCCATGACCGTGTCACCGGACGACACCTCGGTGCCGTCGACCAGGTGCCACTCCAGCGTGAGCGTGGGGTCGACGCGCCGGAAGGCCTCCGTGGCGCAGTCCCGCCCGGCGACGACGCCGTTGTGACGCGCCCGCAGCGCGAAGTGGGCGGTGACGCCCGGCGGCACCAGCGCCGCGGTCAGGTCCCCTTCGGGGCCGAGGTCCTCGGCCAGGGCCCGCTCCACGGCGTCGGCGACGGCCCGGGCGTAGGGGTCCCCCGCCTGCTCCGGATCGACGGCGCTCACGGCCCGCTCCGGCGCGGGACCCGCCCGAGGACGAGGCGGCGGCGCCAGGCCGGGTCGACCTCGGGGTACTCGCGGCGCGCGTGGGACCCGCGGCTCTCGGTGCGGGCCAGCGCGGCCACCAGCAGCGCGTCGGCCATCTGCAGCAGGTTGACCAGCTCGCCGGCGGCGACCGAGGCGGCGGCCGGCCCGAGCGAGGCGGCCATGTCGTCGACGACGGCGCGGGCGCCTCCGAGCGACTCCGCGCTGCGCACCACCCCGGCGCCGTGCGTCATGGCCCGCTGCAGCGTGTCGCGCAGCTTGGTCACGTCGAGGCCGGGCAGCCGCTCCGCGCCGGCGGGCGCGGCGAGGGCGGGACGCTCCAACACCGTGCACCCGATCCCGTCGATCGGCTCCTCGCCGAGGACGGCGCGCAGCGCGCCGCTCGGCTCGGGGCCGGCCCGCCCCGACGCGATGCGCTCGGCCAGGCGCGCCCCGAACACCATGCCCTCGAGGAGGGAGTTCGAGGCCAGCCGGTTGGCGCCGTGCACACCGGTGCAGGCCACCTCGCCCACCGCCCAGAGGCCCGGCAGCGCGGTGGCGCCCCAGAGGTCGGTCACGACGCCGCCCGAGAGATGGTGGGCTGCCGGTGCGATGGGCAGCCAGTCGTGCTGCGGGTCGAGCCCGATGGAGGTCAGCGAGGCGGCGATGGTGGGGAACCGCTGCGAGAAGCGCTCGAGCCCGGTGGCATCGAGCCAGAGGTGGTCCACGCCCTGCTCGTCCATGCGGGCCGCCATGGCCCGGCTCACCACGTCGCGCGGTGCCAGCTCGTCCACGAAACGCTCGCCGTCCCGGTCCCGCAGGATCGCCCCGTGGCCACGCAGCGCCTCGGAGAGGAGCGGCCGGGGCATGGCGGGGTGGTGCAGGGCGGTGGGGTGGAACTGCACGAATTCGACGTCGGCCGTGGGCACGCCCGCCCGCAACGCCATCGCCACGCCGTCACCGGTGGACTCGGGGGGGTTGGTCGTGACGGAGAAGAGCTGGCCCGCGCCGCCGGTGGCGAGCACGACGTGATCGGCGCGCACCTCCACCGGGCCGTCGCCGGCTCCGGCGGGTGGCAGCGCGGTGACGCCGACGCAGCGGCCGCCCTCGACGAGGAGGTCGAGGGCGAACCACCCCTCGAGCACGGCGCTCGCCGAGCTGTAGGTGGCGTCGACGAGCGCGCGCTCCACCTCGGCGCCGGTGGCGGCGCCGCCGGCGTGCACGACCCGCGGGCGCGAGTGCCCGCCCTCCCGGGCGAGGGCCAGCGACCCGGTGGCCTCGCGGTCGAACTCGACGCCGAGGGCGATCAGCTCGTGCACGCGCCCGGGGCCCTCGCCGACCAGGATGCGCACGGCCTCCTCGTCGCAGAGACCGGCGCCGGCGGCGAGCGTGTCGGCCAGGTGCAGATCCGTCGAGTCCTCGTCGCCGCCGAGCACGGCGGCCACGCCGCCCTGCGCCCAGCGCGTCGCCGACTGCGACAACACCCCCTTGGTGAGCACACCGAGCGACAGCGCCGGCGACGAGGGTGCGCCCGGCCCCGCCAGGCGCACCGCGGCCGACAGCCCGGCGACGCCGCTGCCCAGGACCAGGACGTCGAAGGGTCCCGGCCGGGCCCCGGTGGTCACGCCGGTTCGGTCAGGGTGAGCTCGGCGTCGAGCCGGGCCGACACCTCGTCGATCACCCGGTTGCGCCCGTCGACGTGCACGACCCGCGGCACGTACGCCTCGAGCTCCTCGCGCTCGTAGTCGGCGTAGGTGATGATGATCACCTTGTCGCCCGGCGCCACCAGCCGCGCCGCCGCGCCGTTCAGGCAGATCTGCCCCCGCTCGCCCTCAATGGCGTAGGTCTCGAACCGGGCGCCGTTGTCGATGTCGAGCACGGCGACCTGCTCGTAGGGGAGCACGTCGGCCAGCGCCATCAGCTCGGTGTCGATGGAGACCGAGCCGACGTAGTTCAGGTTGGCACCCGTCACCGTGGCCCGGTGGATCTTGGACTTCATCATGCGGCGGCGCATCGGCTCAACCGATCCTTTCGAGTTGGCGGACCTGGGTGGTCCCGTCGGGTGCGGCAGAGGTGTCGTCGGCCGCGGCGAGGGCGCCGCTGTTGTCGATGAGGCGGACCGGGCCGACCTGGGCCGCCACGAGCAGGCGCACGGCGCCCGGGTCGTCGATGGCGCCGGCCTCTTCGAGCGACACGGCGTCGACCGCGACGGCGTAGTCGACGTCCACCAGGGGCTCGCCGGCGACGGCGGCCCGCATGGCCCGTGCCACGGCCGCACCCGAGCGCTCGCCGGTGGCGATGGCGGCCCGGCCCGCGGCAAGCGCGCCCGACAACACGGTGGCGGCCCGGCGCTCGGGGCCCGAGAGACGCACGTTGCGGCTGGAGAGCGCCAGCCCGTCGGCCTCCCGCACGGTCGGGCAGCCCACCACCTCGACGGGCAGGCACAGGTCCCGCACCATCCGGCGCACGACCGCCAGTTGCTGGAAGTCTTTCAACCCGAAGTAGGCCCGGCAGGGGCCGGCGATGGAGAACAGCTTCGAGACCACGGTGGCGACGCCGTCGAAGTGGCCCGGGCGCGACGCGCCCTCCCACCGGTCGCTGACCCCGCGGACCGCCACCGTCGTCGCCGGCGGCGCCGGCCAGGACGGGTACATCTCGGTCACCGGCGGGACGAAGACGAGGTCGGCACCGGCCCCGGCACACACGAGCAGGTCGCGCTCGAGGGTCCTCGGGTACCGCGCGATGTCGTCGGGGTCGCCGAACTGCAGCGGGTTCACGAAGATGCTGACCGCCACCACGTCGCACTCGGCCCGGGCCCGGGCCACCAGGGAGGTGTGCCCGTGGTGCAGCGCCCCCATGGTGGGCACCAGCCCGACGACCCGCCCGGTGGCGCGCGCCCGGTCGAGGGTCTCGCGGCAGGCGGCTGCGGACTCGACGACGTCCATCGTCCCGGGCCGCCTACACCGCCGCCGGCACGGCCGGCGCCGGCTGCGGGGTGTCGGCGTGGGCCAGCCGGGTCGCCAGCGCCGCGCCGGCCTGGTAGCCGGCGCGCTCCTCCTCGGGCAGCGCGTCCAGGTGGCGGCTGAGGGTGGCCCAGTCGCCCCGGCGGGCGGGGCCCGTCAGCGCGGCGCCCGCGCCGAGCGCGGCCACGTCGTCGAGCGCGGCGCGGGTGAGCGGCAGAAACGACTCGAGGTCCAGGCCGACCGAGGCGGCCACGCGCTCGACCTGGCCGAGCAGCGCCACCACGTGGTTCGCCGCGATGCAGGCCGCGGCGTGGTAGGCCGCCCGGTCGCCGTCGTCGACCTCGACCATCCGGCCGCCCAGGCACCCGACGATCTCGCGCGCCGCCGGGGCGCCGGCGACCGCGAAGGTCACCCCCGAGCACAGGCGGGCCGCACCGACCTCCCCGTTGGGCAGCGGCACGAGCGGGTGCAGCGCCGCCCGCGCCGGGTGCGGCGCCAGGGCGTCGAGCCCGAGGGAGCCCGAGAGGTGGACCACGGTGGTGCCCTCGACGGGGACGACCGAGGCCGCGACCTCGGCCACGACGTCGTCGGGCGTGGCGATGACGAGCACGTCGACGCCGCGCGCCGCGCCGGACACGTCGTCGTGGCGACCGGCGAAGCCGGCGAACTCCCACCCGCGCGCCGTCAGCGCGGCGGCGAGGGACGTGCCGGCCCGACCGGGACCGATGATCCGGATGGAGTGCATCTGACCTCCTTCGGCGTTCCAGCCCCTCACGGGTGCCGTTCGCCTACAGACGAGTCTCAGAAACGTTCGTCTACAGACTACCCATACGGACCACGTCCCCACCAGAGCCCCTGAGCTGGGCCGATGTGACCAGATCGGGAGCGAGGTCCGCGAGGGGCTGCACCACGAACCGCCGTTCCCAGAGGCGGGGATGGGGGACGACGAGGTCCGGCTCGTCGACCACCCACCCGTCCACCGCCAGGACGTCGGCGTCCAGGGTGCGCGGGCCCCACCGCACGGTGCGGACGCGGCCGGCGGCCTCCTCGAGGGCCCGGCAGCGCTCGAGCAGCCGGTGCGGGCCGTCGGCCGTCGACAGCTCCACGACCACGTTGAGGTACGGCCCCTGCTCCTCGGGGCCGCCCACCGGCTCGGTCTCGTAGAGGGGCGAGACCCCGACGACGTCGCCGCCGGCGCGCAGGGCGTCCACCGCGGCACGCAGCAGCTCCCGGCGGTCGCCCAGGTTCGAGCCCAGGCCGATGAAGGCGCGCCAGGGTGGTGGGGTCTGCGGCGCAGCCGCGTCGGGCGCTCGGCCCGGCGGCACCATCAGCGGGCGCGCCGCACCCGCACCCCGGTCGAGCCCACGTCGAGGGCCAGGGGCGGGCGCAGCTTGCGCACCGTGACCTCGACCGCCTCGAGCCGGGGGTCCACGATCAGCAGCGCGCTGGCCAGCCGCCCCGCCAGCGCCTCGAGCAGCCGGTACGACCGCCCCCCGACCACGTCGGCCGCCGTCTGGGCCAGGGCGCCGTAGTCCACCGTGTCGGCGAGGTCGTCGCTCTGCTGGGCGGCCTCCGTGTCGACCCAGGCCACGATGTCGAGCGAGAAGGGCTGCGCCCGCTCCCGCTCCTCGGGCAGCACGCCGTGCACCCCCGTGACCCGGAGGTCGCGGACTTCGATCCGGTCGGTCACCGGGCCTGTCCGGTCACCGGGCCGGGCCGCGCCCGGGCATGCCCTCCAGCTCCGAGAGCAGCTCGCGGCCGGGCTCACCCATGGCGTGCCCGCACACGTGCTCGACCAGGGCCACGGCCTGGGGCTGGTTGGCGATGCGGCTCGACCACACGAGGTAGCCGGCGACGACCCCCATGACCCGGTCGCCCAGCTCGTCCTGGTGGACCAGGATGCGCAGGCCGGCGGCCAGCGAGTCGTCGATGTCCCGGTAGCAGGCCGCCAGGACGGGGCGCGGGTCCCCCGACTTCTCCAGGGGGTAGTGGGCCCAGGCCAGCCCCTCCTCCTCGTAGGCGGCGAGGTTGTGGGGCGAGGGCAGCAGCGAGATGACGCGCCCGAAGCCCTGGACGCGCAGCCAGATGATCTCCTCCTGGCGCCGCACCCGCCGGTGGTTCACGGAGAACCCACCGGGCCGCTCGCTGACGGCCAGGTGGTCCTTGATCACCCAGGTGAAATTGCGCGGCGGGATGCCGGCGGCCCACTTGCCCTTCATGCGGCAGGACCATACAGCCGGGCCACCTGCACCGTGGCCGCCACGTCGTGGACCCGCACCAGGCCCGCCCCCGCCACCATGGCCGCGGCCGCGGTGGCCAGCGACGCCTCGACCCGGTCCGCCACCGGCGCCGGCTCCACCCCGTCGCCCCCTCCCAACAGGCCCAGGAACCGCTTGCGGCTGGTGCCGACCAGGACACCGGCGCACCCCGCGCCGGCGGCGGCCTCGACCAGCTCGGGCAGGTGCCGCAGCAGCGACAGGTTGTGGGCCGGCGTCTTTCCGAAGCCGATCCCGGGATCGACCCAGACCTCGTGCACCCCGGCCCGCAGCGCGCGCTCCGCCCGGTCCAGGACGAAGGCGCGGACCTCGGCCACCACGTCCGCGTACCGGGGGTCCGCCTGCATGGTGCGCGGCCGGCCCTGCATGTGCATGGCCACCCAGCCGGCGCCGGTGGCGGCCGCCACGTCCCACAGCGAGGCCGAGATGTCGTTGAGGAGGCCGGCGCCGGCGGCGACCGCGGCCTCGGCCACCTCGCGCTTGACGGTGTCGACGGAGACCCGGACGCCCCGCTCGGTGGCCGCCGGGGACTGGGCCAGCGCCTCGACCACCGGCACCACCCGGGCCAGCTCCACCTCGGTGGGGACCGGCTCGGCACCCGGTCGTGACGACTCCCCGCCCACGTCGACCACGTCGGCGCCCTCGGCCATCATCTCGAGGCCGCGGGCCACCGCCCGCTCGTAGGTGTCGTAGAGGCCGCCGTCGGAGAAGGAGTCCGGCGTGACGTTGAGGACCCCCATCACGAGCGGCCTCCCGGATGCGGGGGGCGGCCCCACCACCGGGGTCAGCGGCCCCGGATGAACTGCATGGCCTCCGCCCGGGTGGCGACGTCGGAGCGGAACAGCCCGCGCACCGACGACGTGACCGTGACGGTGCCCGGCTTCTTCACGCCCCGCATGGACATGCACAGGTGCTCGGCCTCTATCACGACCAGCACGCCGCGCGGTGAGAGGACGGCCTCCATGGCGTCGGCGATCTGGGTGGTCATGCGCTCCTGGACCTGCAGGCGCCGGGCGTAGCCGTCGACGAGCCGGGCCAGCTTGGACAGGCCCGTGATGCGGCCGTCGTCGGCGGGGATGTAGGCGACGTGGGCCTTGCCGAGGAACGGCACCAGGTGGTGCTCGCAGAGCGACGCGAAGGGGATGTCGCGCACCATGACCATCTCGTCGTGCTCGGCCGCGAAGGTGACCTCGAGGTGGCGGGCCGGGTCGTCGTGCAGGCCGGCGAAGAGCTCCTCGTACATGGACGCCACACGGTCGGGCGTGGCGATCAGCCCGTCGCGCCCGGGGTCCTCCCCGATGGCGATCAGCAGCTCCTTGACGGCCGCCCGCACCCGGTCCGCGTCCACGCTCACGCTCGTCTCTCCTTGTAGTGGTGCACCCCGCGCAGGTTGCGGTAGCGCTCGTCGACATCGAGCCCGTAGCCGACCACGAACTCGGGCGGGATGGTGAAGCCGACGTAGCGCAGGTCGAGCCCGACCCGCTGCTCCCCCTCCTTGACCAGCAGCGCGCAGATCTCCAGGCTCTTCGGCGCCCGGGCGTTGAGATAGCGCCGCAGGTAGTTGAGGGTGAGGCCGCTGTCGATGATGTCCTCGACCACGAGCACGTGGCGGCCCTCCAGCTCCGAGTCGAGGTCCTTGACGATGCGCACCACGCCCGAGGTCTTCGTCGCGCTGCCGTACGAGGACACGGCCATGAAGTCGACGTCGACCGGCAGCGCAATGGCACGGCACAGGTCGCTCATGAACAGCATGGCGCCCTTGAGGACCGCGACCAGCAGCGGCGGCTCCCCGGCGTAGTCCACGGTGATCTGGGCCCCGAGCTCGGCCACCCGTGCCGCCAGCCGGCCCTCGTCGACCAGGACCGGGCCGACCTCGGATTCGGCCCAGGTCGGGACGCCCGTTCCGGCCTCTTCGGTCACCGTCGTGACACTACCGGAGCCACCCCGGTGCTCCACCCGGAGCCGGCCGCCGGTGCGCCGGACCCGCGCGCCCCCCGCCAGCTCCGTCCCGAGCGCCGCCCCCCCGGCCACCGCCAGGGTGCGGTCGACCTCGGCCAGGGACGGCGGGTGGCCGCCGCCGCCGGCCTCGCGCAGGAAGCGCCGGAGGGCGCGGCGGGCCAGGGGGCGCGGCGCCCGCGCCACCGCCCGGGCGTCGGCCGGGTCGGGCAGCGCCTCGGCGGCCAGCGACTCCATGAGCGCCACCTCGTCGCGCAGCACCCCCGCCTGCCGGGCCAGCAGGGGGACGGGGTCGCGACCGGCCACCTCGGCGCAGAGCGGCAGCAGCTCGTGGCGGACGCGGTTGCGCACGAAGGCGGGGTCGGCATTGCTGGCGTCGCACACCGGCGCCAGGCCGGCGGCGGCGCACACGGCGTGCGTCTCCGCCCGGCGCAGGCCGAGCAGCGGGTGCCGGACGCCCGGTGCCATGCCGGCCAGGCCGTCGGCGCCGGCCCCCCGCAGCAGGTTCACCAGGATGGTCTCGGCCTGGTCGTCCATGGTGTGCCCCGTGGCCACGCCCTCGGGCAGCACCGCGAAGCGGGCGGCCCGGGCCCGGGCCTCGAGGTTGGGCCCCGGGGTCACCGCGACGTGACGGCCCTCGAAGCGCGCCCCCAGGCGGGCCGCCGCGTCGGCCACGACGCCGGCCTCGGCGTCCGATCCGGGGCGCAGGCCGTGGTCGACGTGGATGGCCGTGACGTCGCACCCGGCGGAGGTGGCCAGGGCGAGGAGCGCCAGCGAGTCGGCACCGCCCGACACGGCGCAGGCGAGGGCCGTGCCCGGCGGCGGGAAGGTGCAGCGGGGAAGGAGATCGGAGGCGAGGGAGGTCGGAGCGGTGCCCTGCCCCTCACCCACCGGCCCGGGCCACCCACGTGGCGGGATCGCGGATCTCCTCCAGGGTCGGCAGCCACTCGGGCCCCTCCCAGACGCGGGCCAGCAGCACCGCTCCGCCGGCCGCCTCCACGGACTCGACGAAGCGCTCGCCCTCGGCGTACTGGCGCATCTTGGCGTCGAGCCCGAGCAGCTTGGACATGAGCTTGGTCAGGCCCCGGGCCTGGGTGCGCCGCTCGTGCAGCACCTGGGAGAAATGGGCCGCCCCCGGCACCTCGGCGGCACCCGCCCGGTCCATCGTCACGTCGCCGTGGCCCTCGAGGAGGCTCATCATCCCCGAGATCCTCGAGAGCGCCAGCCGCTGCTCGGGGGTGGCCAGCATGCCGACCACGCCTCCCTCGCGGGCCGGGTGGCGCCCGTTGCGGACGTCGTCGGCCACGCGCCGCACCACGTCGGCGAAGCCCGCCGGGTCGCCCGAGAGCGGCCCCAGCAGCTCGGAGACGAGGCCCACGAAGTGGTCGCGCAGCCAGGGGACGGCGGTGAACTGGAGCCGGTGCGTCACCTCGTGCAACGCCAGCCAGAGCCGGAACTGGCTCGGTGCGAAGTCGTACTGCGCCTCGACGGCCACGATGTTGGGACCCACGTAGGAGACGAGGTCCTGGTCCTCGGGCGCCTCGTCGTTGATCAGCAGGTCGTACTGGCCGAGCACGCGGGTGGCCATGTAGGCGAGCATCAGGCCCAGCTGCGTCCCGGCCACGGCCCGGCCGACCACCAGCGAGGGGCCACCGAGCTTGGCGCCCCGCTTCTGCTGGAGCTCCAGCAGGGCCGGCCCGACGAGCCGCTCAATGGAGCGCACGTTGGCGGCGGCCCAGCCGGGACGGTCGGTCACCTTGGCCCGGGCCGACCCGTGAGCCGAGTGCAGGCCGGTCGCCTCGCTCACGAGGGCCTCGGCGCGCGCCGTCAACTCGTCGAACTGGTCCTGGAGGTCCGACGACCGGTAGGAGGCCGGAGCCGGCTTGAGGATGAGCGCGCCCGCCGCGACACGCTGGGCCAGGGCCCAGTCCACCATGGCGGGACCGCCCAGCGGCACGTCCGGGACCGCCGGGGAGACGTCAGTGCTGGTCGTCGTGCTGCCGGCTTTCTTCGTGGATGGCCTCGGCCACGCGTTGAATCAGGCTGTCGGGCACCCGGTCCTTGCAGCGGTTGGAGATGACCTTGCGCAACTCGGCTTCGAACTCGGCGGCGCCGCCGCAGGGCCCGCAGAAGTCCAGGTGCACGCGAATCACCTGGCGCCGCTCTTCGGTGAGCTCCCCGTCGAGATAGTGGTAGAGCTCGTGCACCGCCTCGTCGCAGTCGACGGAGGCGCCGAACAGCCCGCCCGACTCGACCGGACTGCTCGTCTCGGTGTCCTGTGCGTCGCCCACGTTCTCGCTCATTCCCTCGACCCTCCGGGCATGCTGCCGACGAGCCCTCGTTGCTCTGCCACATCGTGCAACGCCTTCTGGAGCGCCCTTCTTCCCCGGTGGATCCGGCTCATGACGGTCCCGATGGGCACATCGGTGATCTCGGAGATCTCCTTGTAGCTGAATCCCTCGACGTCGGCCAGGAGGACGGCCATCCGGAAGGCCTCGGGCAGCGCCTCGAGCGCCGCCTTGACGTCCTCGTCGGTGAACCGGTCCAGCGCCTCGTCCTCGGCCGACCGGCCGGGGTCGCTCCCGCCCGATCCGGCCAGGCGCTTGTACAGGTAGAGCTCTTCGACGTCCTCGACGTCGGACAGCTCGGGGCGGCGCTGGGCGGCCCGGTAGGTGTTGATGAAGGTGTTGGTCAGGATCCGGTACAACCAGGCCCGCAGGTTCGTCCCCTCGGTGAAGGACCCGTAGGCGCGGTAGGCCTTCAGGTAGGTCTCCTGCACCAGGTCCTCGGCATCGGCCCTGTTCCGTGTCATCCGGAGCGCGGCCGAGTAGAGGCCCGGCATGAATTCCATGGCGACGTCGGTGAAGGTCGCCTGGTCTGCCATGGGGACCACCCTACCTACCCGGCGATATCGTCTCCGCCGTGACCACCGCCCCGGAGGATCTCGGGATCGACTTCATGAGCGGAGCGTTCTTCGGGCGGGAGCCCCACGACGCCTTCGCCTGGATGCGGGCCAACGCCCCCGTCTACTACGACGAGCCCAACGACCTGTGGGCCGCGGCCAGCTACGCCGCCGTCAAGCAGGCCTCGGTCGACACCGAGTCGTTCTCCAACGCCAGCGGCATCCGCCCCAAGTTCCCGCCGCTCCCGATGATGATCGACTTCGACGCGCCCGAGCACGTGCGCCGGAGGCGTCTGGTCTCCGAGGGGTTCACGCCCAAGCGGGTGCGCGCCATGGAGGACAAGCTGCGGCTCGTCTGCGACGCCCTCATCGACCGGGTCTGCGAGCAGGGGAGCTGCGACTTCGTCAAGGACGTCGCCGCCCCGCTCCCCATCATCATGATCGGCGACCTCCTGGGCGTCGCGCCCGAGGACCGTGACGACCTGCTGCGGTGGTCCGACGACATGCTCAAGGGCCAGGGCGCCCCCGACCCGTCGCTGATCGACAACGCGGCCACCGCCTTCGTGGAGTACTCCGAGTACATCCACCCGGTCTTCGACGACCGCCGCGCCAGTGGCAACACCGACGACCTCGTCGGCGTGCTGTGCCACGCCGAGATCGACGGCGACTCGCTCGACGACGACTCCCTCGTCCACGAGACCCTGCTCATCCTGATCGGCGGCGACGAGACCACCCGTCACGTCATCAGCGGCGGCGTGGAGGAGCTCCTCGCCCATCCCGACCAGACGGCCCGGCTCGCCGCCGACCCCGCCGGCCTCATGCCCGGAGCGGTCGAGGAGATGTTGCGCTGGGTGTCGCCCATCAAGAACATGGCGCGCACGGCCACCCGCGACGTCGAGCTGGCCGGCGCGCGGATCCGGGCGGGGCAGGAGCTGCTGCTCCTCTACCCCTCGGCCAACCGCGACGAGGCGGTCTTCGAGGACCCCGATCGCTTCGACATCACGCGCAGCCCCAACCCGCACATGGCCTTCGGCTTCGGCGCCCACTTCTGCCTGGGGAACCAACTGGCCCGCCTGGAGCTCAGGGTGATGGTCGAGCGCGTCCTGGCCCGCCTGCCCGACCTCCACCTCGCCGTGGACCGGGCGTCGCTGCCCCGGCGGCCGGCCAACTTCATCTCCGGGATCGAGGAGATGCCGGTCGAGTTCACGCCCGGCGCGCCCGTAGGGGCCGGCCCGGTCTGATGCCCGGGCCATCCCCGAACCCGGCCGGCATCGGCGGCTGGTCCGTCCTGGTGACCGGTGGCGGCAGCGGCATCGGCCTGGCCACCGCCGAGCGGCTGGCGGCCGACGGCGCCCACATCACCATCTGCGGGCGGACCGAGCAGAAGCTCGCCGACGCGACGGTGCGCATCGCGGAAGCCGCCGCCGACGGCGCCACGGCGCGGTACGTGGTGGCCGACGTCACCGTCGAGGACGAGGTGGCCGCGGCGGTGGCGGCGGCGACGGCGACGACGGGACGCATCGACGGCCTCTTCGCCTGCGCCGGCGGCTCGCTGCACCTGGGCTCAGTCCTGACGGCCGACGTGGACGCGGTGCGCGCCACCATCGACCTCAACCTGATGGGCTCGGTCATCTGCGTGAAGCAGGGCGCGGCGGCCATGGAGGCCCAGGGCGGCCCGGGGGCCATCGTCCTGATGTCCTCGGGGGCCGGCCGCTTCCCGCACCCCCAGCTGTGGGCCTACGGGATCTCGAAGGCCGGCATCCGCTTCCTGGCCGAGACGGCCGCCGAGGAGCTCGGCCCGCTCGGCATCCGGGTCAACGCGGTGGCCCCGGGCATCATCGACGACGAGCTCATGTCCTTCATCACTGCGGGCGGACCCCTGCTCGACGACTACCTGGCCCAAATGCCCCTCGGCCGCGTCGGCACGGTGGAGGACGTGGCCGCCGCGGTGCGTTACCTGATCGGCCCCGAGTCGTCCTTCGTGACCGGAGAGACGCTGGGCATCGACGGTGGCCACCACCTGCGCCGGGGGGCCGACTACTCGCTCCTCTTCGGCTGAGCCCCGGTCACAGCACTCGCGCCCGGTCACTGCAGTCCGCGCTCGCCAGCACGCGCCCCGCCACGTCCCGCACAATGACCTTGCGCACGGTAATCCGAAATGATTACCGTTATGATTATGGTCATGACGAGGCGACCCCTTTCCGCGCTGCTCGCCGCCGCGGTCGGCCTCGGTGCCCTGGCCGGCGTCCCCGCCCTCGCCCTGACCGCCGGCGGCCCGCCGGCGGCAGCGGCGCCGGCCGTGGTCCCCGTGGTGGCCGCCGAGAACTTCTGGGGCAACGTCACCAGCCAGATCGGTGGCCGCGACGTCCGCGTGACCTCTCTCATTTCGAACCCCAACGCCGACCCGCACCTCTTCGAGACGGACGCCGCCGACGCCGCCACGCTGGCCGAGGCCCGGGTCGTCATAGAGAACGGCGCCGGCTACGACACCTGGATGAGCTCGCTGCTCAGCGCCGACGACGGGAGCCCGACGATCGTCAACGCCGCCGCGGTCCTCCACGTCACGGGGAGCGATCCGAATCCCCACCTCTGGTACGACATCCCGCGCGTGCCCACCGTGGCCGCCGCCATCGCCGCCGCGCTGACCAAGGCCGCGCCCCGGGACGCGTCGACGTTCCAGGCCGACCTGGCGCGCTTCGATGCGTCGCTCGCCCCCCTCGACGCCACCCTGGCCAGCATCAAGGCGCGCTTCCACAACGTGTCGGTCGCCTACACCGAACGGGTCCCCGGCTACGCGCTGGCCGCGGCCGACCTGGACGTCAAGACCCCGCCCGGCTTCGCCCGGGCGATAGAGGACGGCACGGACCCCGGCCCGGCGGACACCCTCGCCATGGAGCGCCTGGTCGACGACCACGACATCAACGTCCTCCTCTACAACGTGCAGACGGTCACTCCCGTCACCACGCAGATACGCGCCCTGGCCCGCCAGCACGGCATCCCCGTCGTGGGCGTGTCCGAGACCATGCCGGCCGGCGTGCGCACCTACCAGCGTTGGCAGCTGTCCCAGCTGACCGACCTCCTGCACGCGCTCGGGTCGAGCCGCAGCCCGTGACCGCGCCGCTCGTCGAGCTCCGGGGGGCCGCCGTGCGCCTGGGCACGCGGACCCTGTGGTCCGAGCTGGACCTCGCCCTGTCCGAGGGTGAGTTCCTCGCCGTGCTCGGCCCGAACGGCACCGGCAAGACCACGCTGCTCAAGGTCCTCCTCGGCCTCGTCCCCCTGTCCGCCGGCACCGTCGAGGTCAACGGCGCCCCGCCGCACGCGGGGAACCCCGAGGTGGGCTACGTCCCCCAGCAACAGGCCTTCGACCGCACCCTGCCCATCCGCGGGCGCGACCTGGTGCGCTTCGGCGTGGACGGACACCGGTGGGGGCTGCCGCTGCACAACCGGGCGACCAGGCGACGAGTCGACGCCGTGCTCGAGGCCGTCGGCGCCACGGACTACGCCGACGCTCCGGTCGGCCTGTTGTCGGGCGGTGAGCAGCAGCGGCTGCGCATCGCCCAGGCGCTGCTGGGCGATCCCACGGTCCTCCTCTGTGACGAACCGCTCCTCGCCCTCGACATGGCGAGCCAGCGCGCCGTTACGCGCCTCATCGACGAGCGCCGGCGCGAGGCGGGCTCACCCGTGGTCTTCGTGACCCACGAGGTCAATCCCGTGCTGCCCTACGTGGACCGCATCCTCTACCTCGTGCGCGGCCGCTGGGCGATCGGCGCCCCCGCCGAGATCCTGACCAGCGAACGGCTCAGCGCCCTCTACGGCATAGAGGTGGACGTGGTGAAGGTGCGCGACCGCTACCTGGTGGTCAGTGCCGAGGACGAGCTGCCGACCGAGCCGGGTGCCCACGCGCACCACGACCACGCGCACTGATGGGCATCGGCTTCTACCTCCAGTTCCCCTTCGCCCAGCACGCGCTCGAGGCCGCCTTCCTCGTGGCGGTCAGCTGCGGCCTCATCGGCCCCTTCGTCATCACGCGCACGATGTCCTTCGCGGTCCACGGGACGAGCGAGCTCGCCTTCACGGGCGCCGTGGCCGGGCTGCTCGTCGCCGACAACCCGCTCGCCGGCGCCCTCGTCGGCGCTCTCGTGGTGGCCACGATGATCGGCCTGCTGGGACAGCGCGCCTCGGAGCGCGACTCGACCATCGGCGTGATCCTGGCCGCCGGGCTCGGGCTGGGTGTCTTCCTCCTCGGCTACTACCACGGCTATGCGAGCGAGGCGCTGAACATCCTCTTCGGGAACATCTTCGGCATCAGCTCGAGCCAGATCCTCCTGCTCGGTCTCATCGCCGTCGCCGTCGCCGCGGTGCTGACCGTGATCTGGCGGCCGCTGCTGTTCGCCTCGGTCGACCCCGACGTGGCCCGCGCCCGCGGCGTGCGCACCGGGCTGCTCGGCATCGTCTTCCTCTTCGTGCTGGCCGTGACCGTGACCGAGGCCGCACAGATCGTGGGGACCCTGCTCGTGCTGAGCCTGGCCATCACGCCGGCCGCGGCGGCCCAGCGCCTGAGCCCCAACCCCTTCACGGTGACGGTGCTCTCCATCGCCATGGCGGTGCTGGCGGCGGACGGTGGGCTGCTCCTCAGCTTCCAGTTCGCCACGGTGAAGCCGAGCGTCCTGATCGTGGCCATCAGCTTCGCCTTCTACGTGGTGGCCCGCCTCGTCGGCCCCGCCGTGACCGTTCGGCGCAGACAGCGGCCCGCCGGCCCCGAGATGGCAGAGTTGACCCGTGGCTGACGCCAGCGACCACCCGGCGCGCGCCTCGCGCCGGACCCGGCAGGGCGAGGCGGTGCTCAACGTCGTCCTGGGCTCGGACAACTTCCGCAGCGCGCAGGACATCCACGCCGAGCTCCGGTCCTCGGGCGAGGCGGTCGGGCTCACGACCGTCTACCGCCACCTGGCCCTGCTCACCGACGAGGGCCGGCTCGATGCGCTCCAGACCGCCGACGGCGAGGTCGTCTACCGCCGTTGTCACAGCGAGTCCCACCACCATCACGTGGTGTGCCGGCGCTGCGGGCGCGGCGTGGAGGTCGCGCTCCCCGACCTGGAGCGCTGGGCCGAGGCCACCGCGTCCGCTCTCGGCTACAGCGACGTCACCCACACCGTCGAGATCTTCGGCGTCTGCGCCGACTGCCGCGGCTGACCGCGCCGCGCGCCCGCGGCCGGATCAGCCGGCCAGGGTGAACAACCCGGCGTCGATCACCGTCTCGCCCCGCTGGGTCTCGGTCCGGAACCGGTAGGCACCCGGCACGGCGTCACCGATGTCCCACACCGAGATCGTGAGGGTGTCGCCGGGCATGGTCGGCTTGGAGAAGCGGGCCCGCATGGCCCCGAAGCGCGCCGGGTCGGACCCGCACGCCGTGTGGAGCAGGGCGCGCCCGGTGAAGCCGTAGGTGCAGAGCCCGTGCAGGATCGGGCGGTCGAACCCGGCCCGCTTGGCGAACGTGGGGTCGGAGTGCAGCGGGTTGCGGTCCCCGCTCAGCCGGTAGAGCAGCGCCTGGTCCGGGCGCGTGGCGTAGGTGACCACCTCGTCGGGCTCGCGCCCGGGTAGGGGCTGGGCGGCCAGCTCGCTTTCCGCGTCCCCCTCGGGATTGCGCGGGCCGCCGAAGCCGCCGGCGCCGCGGATGAACAGCGTGGTGCGGATGCTGAAGGCCGGCTCCCCGGTGGCGGCATGACGGGAGTCGCTCTCGAGCACGACCACCCCGGCCGATCCCTTGTCGTACATGCCGGCGACGGTCGTCGTGATGGCCACGGTCCCCTCCGGCGGGATCTCGCCGTGCAGCCGGATGGACTGCTCGCCGTGGACGAGCATGGCCGGGTCGAAGTCCCCGATGGAGCTCCCGGTGCCCCCGCCCTGACCCACGATGGTGGTGAACGTGGGCAGGACCCGCTGGGTCACCCCGTCCGAGTTCTCCGTAGTCAGGTCGAGCTCGAACCCGGTCGGGTCCAGCGCGCCGGCCCCCACGCCGAGCGCGTAGAGCAGGGCGTCCTTGCTGTGCCACGACCGCTCCACCGGCTCGGACGTGCTGCCGACCGCATCGGGGTTCAGTGCCATCGCTCGTACCTCTCTCTCGTTTCCGGCGTTCCCTCGTCGGAACGGCCCGGGTCAACGTCCCGTGTCCCTCAGGCTACTCCCTCGACCGGAAGAACAGTGTTTCATGTTACATGGATTCATGTCATACTTGTCAAGTGGAGACGGGCCCGAAGACGTCCATGACCATCGACGAGCTGGCGGCGCTCGAGGGGACCACCACGCGCCGCATCCGCTTCCTTCAGACCCTGGACCTGCTCCCCCGGCCCGAGCTCCGGGGCCGTACCGGCCGCTACGGGCCCGAGCACGCCGACCGGCTCGCCGCCATCCTCCGTCTGCAGGAGCTCGGCTTCTCCCTCGAGTCGCTCGGTGTGCTCTTCCGCGCCCTCCAGGCCGGCGAGACCCTGGCTGATGTCCTCGGGCTCCCCGAGCCGGCGCCGGCGGTCGGCCACCCGGGGGCGGAGGCCGCCGCGGACACGGCCGAGCTCTACGGCTTCGCCGAGCTCCAGCCGGCGGCGGCGCGGCGCGGGCGCGGACGGGCGCTGCTCTCGGTCGTGCCCACCACCGTGTGGGGCGAGGGCGAGGCGTCCTGACCCGAGCCGGCCGCGCCGGGCCGGCCGCTCGATATGGTCGCGAGCCGTGCCCGACACCACGGCGGTCCCCCTGCTGCACTGGGAGGAGGCGGCGGCCTACGGAAGTGCGGTGGCCGTGACCACGCGGCACGGCGGCGTGTCGCAGCCCCCGTACGACACGCTCAACCTCGGGCTCCACGTCGGTGACCGCAGCGCCGACGTCGTGGTCAACCGGACCCGGGCGGCCGCCGCCTTCGGTGTCGGGCTCGAGACGACCGTGTTCGCCCGGCAGGTGCACGGCGCGTCGGCCTCGTTGGTGGGTCCGGGCGACCGTGGCCGCGGCAGCACGACCGAGGACGATGCCGTGCCCGACACCGACATCCTGGTGACGACCTCACCCGGGGTGACGCTGGTGATCATGGTCGCCGACTGCGTCCCCCTCGCCCTCGTCGACCCGGCAGCCGGCGTCCTGGCCGCCGTCCACGCCGGCTGGCGCGGCACCGCGGCCGGGGCCGCACCGGCGGCGCTGCGCGCCATGACGGACCGGGGCGCCCGGCCCGACCGGGTGCGGGCCTTCCTCGGGCCGGCGGTGGCCCCCGACCGCTACCAGGTCGATGCCACGGTCCACGCGGCGCTGGCGCGCGCCGTGGGCCCGGCGGGCCTGGACCCCGCGGTGGCCCGCGCCGACGGTCCGGGTCACTGGCTGGTCGACCTCGTCGCCGCGAACCGGCAGCAGCTCGTCGGCAGCGGCATCCGGCCCGAGCACATTGTGCAGAGCGGGGTCACCACGGACGACGCAGCGCTCTTCAGCGACCGCGCCACGCGCCCCTGCGGCAGGTTCGCCCTGATGGCGAGGCTGCTCGACTGACCCCCCGCTGGGCCGGTCGCGGGCCGGCAGCGCCGTAGCATGGGATCGCCCGGCCGCCGGGCACCCTTCCACCTGCGATGCCGCCCCCTCCCGACCAGTTCCGCTACGACGGCGTCGTCGTCGACCCGGCCACCGCCAGCGTCACCTGCACCTACTCGACCACCGATCACACCTTCGCCGAGCGCTTCACCTTCGGGACGGCCGGCGAGTGGGACGACCCCGCCGTCCGGGCCGCCGTGCGGGTCCTGTTCCTCGTGGCCGGAGTCTCGTACTACAAGACGACGGCCGCCCCGGTCGTCGACCTCGGCGACCTCCCCACCACGGCGGCCGAGCGCTCCTTCCTCACCGGGTTCTACCGGCACGGCCTGGCCGAGTTCGCCTACCGCAACGGCATCGACCTGCGGGGCCCCGCCGTGAGGGGGCCGGACGCCGCGCCCGCCGGGCCCGCCCGCTACGAGCCCGACCCGGGACGGCCGCTCATCCCCTTCGGCGGCGGGATCGACTCCATCGTCACGGTCGAGTCGCTCGCCGCCGACCACCCGGACGCCGCGCTGTGCGTCGTCCACCCGCCGGGAGACCGCTTCACCGCCATTGAGGACGCGGCGACGCAGACCGGGCTGCCCGTCACACACGTCGCACGTGAGATCGATCCCCTCGTCCGCCGGTCCGCCGAGTTGGGTTTCCTCAACGGGCATGTGCCCGTCACCGCGATCGTCACGGCGGCCGCCGTCGTCGCCGCCGTGCTCGAACGGCGTGACGCGGTCGTGCTGTCCAACGAATGGTCGGCTTCCGTGCCGACGCTGGTCGCCGACGGGCAACCGGTGAACCACCAGTGGTCCAAGGGTGAGGAGTTCGAGCGCGGCTTCGCCGACCTGATCCGCGACTCGCTGGGCCCCGGCCTGTCGGTGTTCTCCTATCTGCGCCCGCGCACGGAGCTGTGGGTCGCGCAGCGCTTCGCCCGGCTCACCGGCTACCACCGCACGTTTCGGAGCTGCAACCGGGCCTTCCACCAGGACCCGGCCCAGCGCCTCGACCACTGGTGCGGACGGTGCGACAAGTGCTGCTTCATCGACCTCGTGCTCGCCCCGTACATGGACCGCTCGGACCTGTCCGCCGTCTTCGCCGGCGACGAGCCGCTGGAGAACCCGGCCAACGAGCACCGCTTCCGCGCTCTGGTCGGGTTGGGGACGGACACCAAGCCCTTCGAGTGCGTGGGCGACGTGGACGAGTGCCGCACCGCCGTGCTCCTGGCGGCCGAGCGCGAGGACCGGGCCGGCACCCCGATCCTCCTCCGGCTGGTCGACGAGCTGGCGGCCGTCACGCCCGGCGCGGGCCGTAGCGCCGCCGCACCCCTCGAACCACGCGGACCCCATCACATCCCGGAGCGCTATGCACCAGCCGATCTCCTGGTCCGCGCTCGCTGACGCGTCGGTCGGCGTCTGGGGGCTGGGCGTGGAGGGCCGCGCCAGCATCCGCCGACTGCGCACCATGGGCTGCTCGCCCGTCCTCGTCGACGACACACCCGGCGCGCCGACCGTCGACGGGCTCGACGTCCTGGCCACCGGGTCGGGCGGCCTCGAGGCGCTGCTCGGCTGCGAGGTCGTCGTCAAGAGCCCGGGCATCAGCCGCTACCGCCCGGAGGTGGCGCGCCTCGAGGCGGCGGGGGTGACGGTCAGCGGAGGCCTGGGCCTGTTCATGGCGGAGGCCGATCCGGCCCGCGTGGCCTGCATCACGGGGACCAAGGGCAAGAGCACGACGACGGCCCTGGCCGTGCACCTCCTGACCGGCCTGGGCTACCGCGCCCGCGCCGGCGGCAACATCGGGCACCCGCCCTGGGATCCCTCGCCCGAGCCCGGCCCCGACTACTGGGTGATAGAGACCTCGAGCTTCCAGGTGCCCGACCTCGTCGCCGCGCCCCACGTCGTCGCCGTGACCTCGCTGTCACCCGACCACCTCGACTGGCACGGGTCGGTCGAGCGCTACTACGCCGACAAGCTGTCGCTGTGCACCAAGCCGGGCGTCACGCTCGCCCTCGCCGACGGCTCCGACGACCAACTTCGTGCGCAGGCGGCGCTCCTCGGCCCGCACCTGCGCTGGGTCACCGCCGAGGACGTCGAGCGGGACGCCGTGTGGTCCACCTCGCTGCGCCTGCCCGGTCCGCACAACGCGCGCAACGCGTCCGTGGCCCGCGCCGTCCTGGTCGGCATGGGGGTCCCGGGCGCGGCCGACGACGATCGGATCGCGCGCGCGGCAGAGGGCTTCGGTGGGCTGCCCAGCCGGTGCCACTCCCTGGGCCGCGTCGGAGGCGTCGAGTTCGTCGACGACGGCCTGTCGACGAACGTGCTGCCGGCGCAGGCCGCGCTGCGCGCCTTCGAGCAGCGCCCCGTCGCCCTACTCGTGGGTGGTCACGACCGCGGGCTCGACTACTCCCCGCTCGGCCGGGCCATCGCACACCGCACCGCGCCGACGCTCGTCGTCACCATGCCGGACAACGGCCCGCGCATCGGCGCCGCGGTGCGCGAGGCCGGCGACGGCACGGTGGAGGTGATGGACGCCGCCAGCCTCGACGCCGCCGTGGAGGCCGCCTTCGGCTGGGCCGGTCCCGGGGCCGTCGTGCTGCTGTCGCCCGCGGCCCCGAGCTTCGGGCGCTATGGCGACTACAAGGAGCGGTCCGCCGCGTTCGCGGCCGCCGCCGCCCGGTGCGGCCCGCTCAGCTGAGCCGGCTCAGCAGGGCGCGGTCGCCGGTGCCAGCTCGTCGCGCTCGGTGAGGAACAGCCACCACGAGTCGGCCGACACGATCGCCGCGGCCTGCACGTCGTCGGGATCGGCGCCCAGCTCGGACAGGGCCTCGAGAGACCAGCCGGCGTGCTCCACCTCCTGGGTGCGGTGCACGTCCCAGAAGCGCGTGCCGTCCTCGTCGAACCCGTAGTGGCGGCGCAGCCCGTCGGACTTGGAGCCGGCGATGTCGGCCGCCTGGACCTCGTAGGCGGCGACCATGGCCAGCGCGGCGGCGGGATCGTGCGCCGTCGCGGTGCGCACGAGCGCCAGCAGGGTCGCCGTCGAGGGTGTGGCGGGCGCTCCGGGGGCGGCGCCGGCGGCCGTCGCGAAGGACTCGAAGAGCTCCGCGTGGGGCTCCGGCGACCCGAGCTCGTCGGCGAGGTTCGCCTCCACGAGCTCCCGAGCCCGGCCCTCGGGCAGGGCGGCCGCGATGGCCGTGAGGGTCACGGGGAGCGCGCGCTCAATGTGGCGGTATTGCTCCGCGTAGGCGGCCAGCTCGCCCTCGGTGAGGGTGCCGGCTTCCCAGCGACGGTAGAAGGGGTGCGCAAGCAAGTGACGCCCGACAATCGCCTCCGCCAGCACCTCGTGGATCCGTTGAGTGTGCATGGCGGCACCTTATCTTCTGGCGCCGCGCCGTTCCCGGGCCCGAGGGCCGGGCTCCGGCAGGGCACAATCTGGGCGTGCTCAGCCTGGTCTGCTTCATGGTGGGCGGGCTCCTGGGTTGGGGTGCGGCGAAGGGAGGGACGCGGATTCAGCGCGTCTGGCCCGTGGTCCTGCGGGTGCAGATCCTGGTCACGTCCGCCACGCTGTCGCTGGTCGCCGCCTGGCGGCTGACCTCGGTGAGCGAGCTCGTGGGGCCCCTCGCCCTGGCCGCGGGTATGTGGGTCATGCTGGCGGCGGCCCTGGCCACACGCGGCACGCGCAGCGCCGGGGAGGGCTCGCTCGAGGCGTGGGCCGTCAGCCCCAACAGCGGCTTCTGGGTCGTCCCGGCCGCCACGGCATTCGCCGGGTCGACCGGCGCCATGATCGCCGTCCTGGCCAACGTGATCACGACGGCCTGGTCGGCCGTCGCCGTCCACCTCATGCGCCGCGACGCTCCCATCAGGCAGCGTCGCGCCACGTCCTGGGTCGACCAGTCACCCCTCCTGGCCTCGCTCGTGGGGCTCCTCCTCCATGTCGTCGGCCCCGCCCCGTCCTGGACGGCCGACGTGCTGCTCCTGGCCGGCCCCCTGCTGGCCTTCTCAGGGGCGGCCCTGTTCACGGGGTCGGTCATCCACCCCCACAACCTGGCGGTGCTGCGCCCGGCGCACGCCGTCCGCCGCTGGACCTGGCTCACCGTCGTCCGTGTCGCCTATTACGCCCTGGTCGTGCTCGCCGCGTCCCTCGCCTCCTCGACGTCGCTCGCGGTGGTGGCGGCCCTCAGCGGTCTGAGCGCGCCCGCGTTCCAGCCGATTCAGCTGGCGGTGCTCTACGGCTACCGGTCCGAGCTCGTGGTGGTGGCGGTGCGCTGGGGGTGGCTGCTCGCCCCCCTCGGGCTGGTCCTGGCGGAGGTGATCCGCTGAAGAGGCTGCCGGCCCGGGCGGGACGCAGGGCCGATCCGGGCACCTAGGCCACTTCGCCGACGGACGCGTCGCGGCGTGGTGGCGCACCCGGTCCGGACCCGTGCACGTCCACCACCCGCACGATCTTGGTGCTGCGCGTCGGGTACGGGTCGGGGTACTCGACCATCCGGACCAGACCAGTCGGCACGAAGCGTCCACCCTCAATCACCTCGCGCGGCACGTAGGGCTCGCGCCCCATGTTGCGGAAGAGCCGGGCCGTCGGCTCCCAGATGGTCACCCGCTCGTGCCAGCGCAGGCGGTCGAGCTTGCGCAGGAGGATCATGAAGGTGACGAGCGTTCCGGCCAGGACGCCGACCACGAGGGCGCCGAGCACGGTCCCGCCCGGCAGCACGGCGATCAACCCGATCAGGAGGAGCAGGAGGAGCAGGAGCCCGCTCCACTCGATCGCCGACAGCGCCTGCCCGGTGGCCGCCTCGATGAGGGAACGGTCGGCGCTCATCTCGATGCAGAGGGCGACCAGCTCCTTGTAGACGGCCTCCTCCTGGGGCCCGTCGGGATGAAGGGCGTAGACGGCGTCGGTCAGGGCGAGGTGGGACGGTGTCGCCAGGTGGTAGTCGACGAGCCGGTAGTCGATCTGGTCGGTGAGGTGGCCGTCGACCAGGTCGCGGATCCGGTTGCGCTCCGCCTCGGGGAAGACCGCCATCATCTGGTGGATGGAGAAGAGCGACGAGTTGCCCTTGGCCACCAGGTTCTGCACGAGGGCGAGGCGCTCGCGCGTGCGCACGATGGTGAACGCCAGCAGGACGCCGAACAAGAACGCGGCCATGCTCGCCATCGCCACGTCCACGCGGACGTCGCCGCGATCGGGGCCGACGAGGTAGGACGCGATCGCCACGAGCACCGCGGCCAGCGCCGCGGGCCACAGGACGACGTCGCCACCCGCCACGGAGGCCACGGGACCGCGCAGCCACCGCCTCACGGGCGCACCGGCCCACATGCCACCTGCATCATCCTTCTCCTCGCCTCGGCGACGGTCGTGGCGGCCGACCTTATAGAAGCGGCGACGGGGGGCCGAACCCGGTGGTGAACTTCTCGCGAACATCCGGTGAACCCGCGGCGGCGACAGGTGGACCGGCCCGCACCGATCGGGCACCGTCGTGGCGGCTGCGGGCTACGCGAAGTCCGGTGGGCGCTTCTCCCGGAAGGCGCTGATGCCCTCTGCGTAATCGTCACCCGAGTAGACGTCGTGGCGCAGCTGGTTGATCCACTGCGAGTCCTGGGCGGAGAGCGCGACGGCGCGCACGAACGTGGTGGCCTGCAGCTTGTAGGCACGGATGGAGTCGCCGGACCGGCTCCTCACCTTCCGGGCGAGGTCGTAGGTGGAGTCGAGCAGCCGGTCGCCGCTCACCAGGCGATTGAGGATCCCCACGGCGTAGGCCCGCTCGGCGGGGATCAGGTCCGCGGTCATCATCAGCTCGTTCACCACGTTGAGGGGAAGGCGGGCGAGGAAGTACTGGATCCCCGACGCCGAGTAGGGAAGCCCGAGCCGGGCCGGCGTCACGGCGAAGGCCGCCGTCTCGTCCCCGACCACCAGGTCGCAGTTCAGCACCAGGTCGCACGCACCGCCCCAGACCGTCCCGTGGACCATGGCGATGACCGCACCGGGGTAGCCGCGCACCGCCCGCAGGAGCTCCTCGAGCGGATCGGCGAACGGGAGCGGGTCCACCCCCCGGACGGGGAGCTCGTCGATGTCGTGGCCGGCGGACCACACGTCGCGGAGCTCGGCCGTCCGCAGGACGACCGCCCGCACCCCCTGACGCTCGAACGCGCGCAACGCATGGAGCATCTCATCGACGGTCGCTGCACCCAGGGCGTTCCGCTTGGCGAAGTTGTCCAGCTCCAAAGTGCCGACCTTGTCGTCGACGCTGACCTTGATCGTGGTGCTCATGCCGAGTCCGACACCTTTCCGTCCGCAGCGTGGCCGGCGCCCGACCGACGCGATCGCAGGTTGCGGTTCTTGATCCGGTTGCCGCAGACCGCCATGTCGCACCATGCCCCCCGACCTGCGTGCGAGCGGTCGTAGTAGGCCCATCGGCAGTCCGGATTCCTGCAGGCCTTCAGGCGACCCCAGGTGCCGTCGCGTTGCGCGTCGCGGACGATGAGGAGGAGCGCGGCCAACGCCGGGGCGCCGCCGGGCTCGGGCCGGAGCTCGACGATGCCGTCGGTCAGCACACCGGCCCGGAACCGGCAGGCCTCGGCCAGGGCACCGAGCGCGCCAGGCTCCGAGGGTTCCGGGGCGTCACCGCTCCCGTTGCGCACGAGAAGGGCGCGGATGCTCTCCCGCACCCGGCGCACCAGTGCATCGTCCACGTCCGCGGCGTCGGGGGCGATCAGCCCCGCGTCGCGCAGCCACCGGCTGGCCGAAGCCGGATCCGCGAGCAGGTCGACGCCGGAATCGGCCTCCCGGGTGTTCACGAAGGACTGGACCACCAGGAGCGGCATCGGCGCCGGTTTCGTCTCGGCATCGGGGACCCAGGAGGGGAGCGCCATCAGACCATGGTAGCGGGCCGTGACCGGCAAAAGTACTTGACTGGTCTTGACGTGACGACCATAATGCTTTTGGTGGTCATGATTTCGAAAGTCATGCCGTGGTGTCGACGGGGGCAGCGATGATCGTGGTGCTCGAACAGGAGTCGGGTCTGCGGCTGCAGCGGGTGCGCCTGCGCGACCGGCTGCGCGCGCAGGTGAGGGTGTCGTCCCTCGATCACCAGCTGGCGGCGGGGGCGTCTCCGGAGTCGAACACCGCCCTCGCGCTCCACGCGGCGCGTCTGTGCGACGCGTCGCAACGCCGCCTGCTCGCCCGGAGCCTGACGCGCGTCGCGGCGGCGTCCGAGTCCCCGGCGAGGTCGCGCCTCAGGGCGCCCGTCTCCCGGACCGCGGTGCGCCGCGCCCGAGCCGAGCTCGACGCGGTGGTCGATCGCCTCACGGCGTCGGGCCCGGTCGACGTGCGGGGCGTCGCCCGGATCAGGAACCTCCTGGCCGACGGGACCGGGCCCCTCTACCAGGAGGCCACGGCCGACACGCTGGCCCCCCAGCTCCGGGCTGTGCTGGCCGAGATGGAGCCGTGCACCTGAGACCGGCTCGCCCGAGCCGGTATCGGCTCGTCAGCCCCGGTTGAGGATCCTGGCCAGCTGCGCCACGGTCAGCGGCGGGTGAGCCGGCGCCACGTGGCCCGGGCGCAACCCGTCCAGCGCCAGCTCCAAGAAGCGCAGCGACGGCTTCCGGCCCGGTGTGTCGCACAGGTCGGCGATGGAGCGCACCGCCTTGAGCACCACGACGACGTCGGTCACCTCGACGTCGGGGCGCAGTGTGCCCGCCTCCTTGCTCCGCTCCACGATGTCGGCGAGCAGCGGGGCGATCTGCTGGAGCCCCGCCCCGCGGGCCGACGCCCACGGAGGCGCGGAAATGGTGTCCCGCCAGACGCTGGGCACGGCCATGCACCGGCGGACGAATTCGAAGACGGCCTCGTCGGGCGGCACGTCGGCCAGGACCTCCTCGGCGATCTCGCGGTTCCGTTGTCTCGCCGCCTCCACCACGGCGCTGAACAGGTCCGCCTTGGTCGGGAACCGTCGGTACAGCGTGCCCACGCCGACGTCCGCCCGGGTGGCGACGGCCTCCATGGGTGCGTCGTAGCCCTGCTCGGCGAAGACGTCACGCGCCGCCTCGAGGATCCGGCCCAGGTTGACCTCGGCGTCGCGCCGCAGCGGTCGCGCCTCCTCGCCCGCCGCGGCGTCGACGCCCGGCATAGAGGCGGTGCGCCGGGTCACGACAGGTCCTCGGACCGCAGGGCGATGGCCCCGACGATGACCTCGGCCTCCCCCGTCAGTGCGGGGTGCGCCTCGCGCAGCACGACGGAGGGCACCGCGCGCCGGGGGATCATGAGCGCAACGAGGGCGGCGACGACCAGGCCGGCACCGCTGACGGCAAAGGCCAGCACGTAGCCGGCCTCCTTGGGAAAGCCGTCGGGCAGCAGGCCGCTGATGACGAGGCTCGTGGCGATGCCGCTGCCCAGGGCAGCACCAATGCTGCGGATGTTCGTGTTCATGCCGGTGGCGATGCCCGTCTGCTCGGCCGGTACGGCCTCGATGATCAGGTTCGCCATGCTGGCGAAGCCCATGGCGATCCCGATGCCGAGCAGTCCCGTGGCCACGTACATGGTCCACTCCTGACTGTGGGCCAGGACCAGGACCAGATAGCTCGACGCGGCAAAGAGCGACCCGGCGATCAGCACCATCTTCGACCCGAACAGCACCGAGAGCCGCCCCGTCATCGGGGCCACGATCACCATGGCCACGGCGAAAGGCAGGAGGTAGAGACCGGACTGGGTCACCGAGGCGCCGAAGCCGTAGCCCACGTGCGTCGGCGTCTGGGTGAACTGGGGCAGCACGATGAACATGGCGAACATGCCGAACCCGAAGAGCAGCGCGGCAAGGTTCGTGCTCCACACGGCCGGGATCCGCATCATCTTCATGTCGACCAACGGCGAGTCGGAGCGGTTCTCCGAGATCACCCACACCGCGACGAGGACCGCGGTGGCGGCGCCCAGCACGAGGACCGACGTGCTCCCCCACCCCCAGGTGGGCGCGTAGGAGATGGCGAGCAGTCCGGTCACCAGCCAGCCCGACATCAGGACGGCCCCGAGCCAGTTGATGCGACCCGGGGAGCGCACCGGCGACTCGGGCACGAAGGCGAAGGTGGCGATCGTCGCGGCGACGGACATCATCAGGGGGATCCAGAACAGCCAGTGGTAGTTCAGGTGCACCAGGATCGGGCCGGCCAGCACGATCCCGGCGCCCGCCCCGGCGCCGAGGATGGCCGACATGACGCCGATGGCACTCGCCACCCGCACGGCGGGGAACTCGTCGCGGATGATGCCGAAGGCGAGGGGGAACACCGCCCCCGCCGCTCCCTGGATCACGCGGCCGACCAGCATCACGGGGAGCGTGGTCGCCAGGGCGCTGATCAACGACCCGACCGAGAGCGCAACCAGGACGGCGACGATGACGCGCTCCTTGCCGATCATGTCGCCCACCCGCCCGAGGATGGGCGTGGCGATGGCGGCGCTCAGGAGGTAGGCGGTCAGCAGCCAGCTCGCCCCGCTCTCCGAGGTGTGCAACGTGTGCTCCAACTGCGGGATGGCCGGGATGATGAGTGATTGCAGCAGGCTGAAGGCCAGTGCCGCCGTAGCGAGGACGGCGAAGGTGACTCGGTAGTCGGTGTGCGTGCGGGCCATGGTCCGGAATTTCCCCTGAGACGGAACAGTCGGTTCCGGTTATGCTAGCAAAACGGAATGGTCCATTCCTCAAAGGTGGGCCGGGGCGGAAGGGAGGTCACAACTGACACGGATCGACGCGGCCCGACGGACCGGAGCACAACGATGACCCACGTCGCCGACGCGACGGCGGCCCGCGCCGCCGTCCTTCCCGTGCGGGCCAACGACGGGCACAAGTGGGCGGCGCTCTTCATCACCACCCTGGGCATGCTGATGGCGACGATCGACGCCTCCATCGTCCTCATCGCCCTGCCCGACATCTTCCGCGGCATCCACCTCGACCCCCTCCTGCCGTCGAACACCTTCTTCCTGCTCTGGATGATCCTCGGCTTCCTCATCGTGACCAGCGTGCTGGTGGTCAGCCTGGGGCGCCTGGGCGACCTCTACGGCCGGGTCCGCATGTACAACCTGGGCTTCGCGGTCTTCACCTTCTTCTCCCTGCTGCTCAGCATCACCTGGCTGACCGGCACCGCCGGGGGGATCTGGCTCATCGTCATGCGCATCTTCCAGGGGGTGGGCGCGGCCATGCTCATGGCCAACTCGGCGGCGATCCTGACCGACGCCTTCCCCCCCGATCGCCGCGGCTTCGCCCTGGGCATCAACCAGGCCGCCGCCATCAGCGGCACCTTCATCGGGCTCCTCCTGGGCGGACTGCTCGCCCCCATCAACTGGCGTCTGATCTTCCTCGTGTCCGTGCCCATCGGGCTCTTCGCCACCGTGTGGGGCTACTTCTCACTGGAGGAGGTGGCCAAGGGCTCGCGGGCGCGCATCGACTGGGCCGGCAACGTCACCTTCGCCATCGGGCTCATCCTCGTCATGGTCGGAATCACCTACGGGATCGAGCCCTACGGAGGGTCGTCCATGGGCTGGACCAACCCGACGGTGCTGGCCGAGCTCGGCGTGGGCGTCGCCTTCCTGGTGCTCTTCTGCTTCATAGAGGTCCACACCGAGGAGCCGATGTTCCGCCTCCAGCTCTTCCGGATCCGGGCCTTCTCAGCCGGGGTCTTCGCCAGCTTTCTCGGGGCGCTCGGGCGCGGTGGCCTCATGTTCATGCTCATCATCTGGCTGCAGGGCATCTGGCTGCCCCGCCACGGCTACACCTTCGCCGTGACCCCCCTGTGGGCGGGCATCGCGCTGGTCCCCCTCACCACCGGCTTCCTGATCGGCGGCCCGCTCTCGGGCATCCTCTCGGACCACTACGGCTCGCGGCCCTTCGCCACCGGCGGCATGCTCGGCAGCGCCGTCGCCTTCTTCCTCCTGGAACAGGTCCCGGTGGACTTCAGCTACGTCCCCTTCGCCATCCTGCTCTTCTTCATGGGACTCGTGATGTCGTCCTTCGGCGCCTCGAACCGCACCGGCGTGATGAACAGCCTGCCGGCGAGCGACCGGGGGGCGGGTTCCGGCATGAACACGACCTTCCAGAATTCGGCCCAGGTGCTCTCCATCGGCATCTTCTTCACCCTGATCATCGTCGGGCTCTCCGACCACCTCCCCGCTGCGCTGGTCAGCGGACTAACGGCGCACGGGGTGCCGGAGGCGACGGCGCAGTCGATCTCACACCTGCCGCCGGTCTCCACGCTGTTCGCCGCGTTCCTCGGCTACAACCCGGCCGGCCATCTCCTGGGCCCCCACGTCCTGTCCCAGCTGAGCCCGTCCCAGCGCGCCACGGTCACCGGCGAGCGCTTCTTTCCCAGCCTCATCACCAACTCGTTCAAGGACGGGCTGCACACCGCCTTCAACTTCGCCATCGTCATGTGCCTGCTCGGGGCCGCCTGCTCGTGGACCCGGGGGGGCAAGGCGCCGGCGCGGGTGACGGTGGACGAGCCCGTGCGCGCGGACCTGGTCCCGGAGCCGGCGGCGAGCTGATCGATCGGAGCCGGCCGGCCGGACCGGGAGGGGTCAGGGAGTCGACATCCCCACCACGGGCTGATCGAGCGGGATGGAGCCGGCCGAGCCGTTGAAGCCGGCGTCGCCGTAGTTGAAGATGCCACCGTCGGTCGCCACCAGCCAGTAACCCCCGCCGTCGTCGGTGGCGGCCATGCCCACCACGGGCTTGTTCAGGGGGAGGGCGCCGGCCGAGCCGTGGAAGCCGGCGTCGCCGTAGTTGAAGATGCCGCCGTCGGAGGCGACCAGCCAGTAACCGCCGCCGTCGTGGGTGGCGGCCATGCCCACCACGGGCCGGTTGAGGCGGATGGAGCCCGTCGAACCGTGGAAGCTCGCATCGCCGTAGCTGAAGATGCCGCCGTCGGAGGCGACCAGCCAGTAGCCCTTGCCGTCCGCCGTCGGGGCCATCCCGACGATGGGCTGGTTGAGGTGAATGGAGCCGGCAGAGCCGTAGAAGCCAGCGTCGCCGTAGTTGAAGATGCCCCCGTCGGACGCCACCAGCCAGTAGCCCCTGCCGTCGGGCGTGGTCGCCATCCCCACGATGGGCTTGTTGAGGGGAATGCTGCCGGTGGAGCCGTAGAACCCGGCGTCGCCGTAGTTGAAGATGCCGCCGTCGGAGGCGACGAGCCAGTAGCCGCCGCCGTCACGGGTCGAGGCCATGCCAACCATGGGCTTGTTCAAGAACCGCCCCCCTTGCGAGCCGCAGAACGGGAGGTTGCCGTAGTTGAAGATGCCGCCGTCGGAGGCGACCATGACGTACCCGTACGGCGACGAGGGCGCGTTGCAGGGAACCTGACCGGTGCCGCTGGGCAGGTTGATGGCGCCCGCGAAGAGCTGGCGCGCGGCACCGCACGTGTAGCTGGTGCACCCCGGCGAACCGCCCTGCCACGCCGCGTAGTCGAGCCACCAGTTCCCGGCGGCGTCGGAGAAGAGCGCCCCTCCGCCCGGACCGAGGACCGAGCCGTAGGTGGTGAGCACCTGGCTCTGCGGGCCGCAGGGGCCGAGGGGCCCGTTGCAGGCCGTGATGCCCTCGGAGTAGCCGGTGCTCGTGTAGACGCCGGCGGAGAAGGCGAGGTAGAAGCCGCCTCCGGCTGCCTTCATGGACGGGTCCTCCACGGTGGTCTCCCACGGATAGGACACGGTGTTGTTGAAGAGCAACATCGTGGCCGAGGACCCGGGGGCGAAGCCCGTACCCGAGGAGTTGAGCTGCTCGGCCCAGATGTACGCCGGTGCGGACGAGCCACCGTCGTTCTGCTTCCACACGAGGTAGGCCGCGCCCGTGCTCGGGTCGACGTACGGTTCAGGGTCGATGGACCCGGTCGGCTGGCACTCGATCGGGCCGTTGGCGACGTCGCTGAACTGCACGTCCGTGGGGGAGAGGGAAGCCGCCGTCGCCACCGCCAGGCAGTCGTACCCGGTGTCCGACCCGTGCCCCGACTGGGACGCGTCGTAGAACATCACCCAGTGGCCGTCGTACTGGAAGACCCCCGGTGACGTCTGGGTGTTCGCTTGTTCCCAGGGCGAGGGGTTCGGCAGCGCGGTCGACCCGTAGCACTGGTGTGTGTAGGGCCCGTAGCCCGAATCGGGTGACGACGACACCAACGCCGCGATGTGGTTCCCGAGGGCGTTGCCGGTCGTGAACGCGTAGTACGTGCCGGCGGAGTACACGACCTGGGGGTCCGCCGCGTCGCCACTGCCCTCATAGTTGTACGCCGGGTTGCCGGTGCCACAGGCCGGCGGCACGAAGGCCGGAGTCGGGCTCGGGCTGACCGCCACGTGCGCCGTGGCCGCTGCCGCCGGGCCCGTCGCACCCAGGATCTGGGGAACGGCCAATGAGGCGCCCAACAGGAACAGCACGCCGATGCCACTGCCGGCGCGACCAGTCGACCTTCGCATGTCTCTCCTCACTCCGGTCCCGGGACAGACCTCGGGGTAGGTATCGGCCCTTTTCGGGAGCGAAGAAGCAATTGCCCCCTATTTCAGGGGTCGAATCCGACGGAGCGACGCCCGACCTCCGGCCGCCGTGCGGACTGGAGGCAGAGAGGCGATCCGAACTCCTGGCCTGCCATGAAGGGGGCGGGCAGGACAGGGGGCAGCGCCACCCCTCAGATGGTGCCGGTTCCGACGATCCTCCCGTTCAGGGACTGACCGGCCAGGCTGCCGATGAAGGGCGCGTCACCGAGTGCGAAGATCCCGCCGTCGGCGCCCACCAGCCAGTAGCCCTGGCCGTCGGGCGTGGGGGCCAGGCCCACGATGGGCTCGTTGAGGTGGGTGCCGCCCATTGAGCCGAAGAAGCCTGCGTCACCGAAGTCGAAGATCCCGCCGTCGGCACCCACCAGCCAGTAGCCCTGGTCGTCGGGCGTCGGGGCCATGCCCACGATGGGCTCGTCGAGGTGGGTGCCGCCCATTGAGCCGAAGAAGCCCGCGTCACCGAAGTCGAAGATCCCGCCGTCGGCGGCCACCAGCCAGTAGCCCCGGCCGTCGGGCGTGGCGGCCATGCCCACGATGGGCTCGTTGAGGTGGGTGCCGCCCATTGAGCCGAAGAAGCCTGCGTCACCGAGTGTGAAGATCCCGCCGTCGGCGGCCACCAGCCAGTAGCCCTGGCCGTCGGGCGTGGGGGCCATGCCCACGATGGGCTCGTTGAGGTGGGTGCCGCCCATTGAGCCGAAGAAGCCCGCGTCACCGAAATTGAAGATCCCGCCGTCGGCGCCCACCAGCCAGTAGCCCTGGCCGTCGGACGTGGGGGCGATGCCCACCACTGGAGAGGACAGCGTCTTGCCTCCCGCGGAGCCGAAGGTCGACGCACCACCGAAGGAGAACACTCCACCATCGGAGCCCACCAGCCGGAAGCCCGGTGGGGCCACGGTCAGCGGAATGGTGGTCGTGTGGCCCGAGGTGGCACCGACCAGGACGATCTGGTGGGAGCCGTCCGGCAGGTCGGGCGGCAGGGTCACCGTGGTGTCGACCCCACCCGAGGCCGACGCGGTGACCGTCTTCAGGAGGACCGGCGTGGAGTGCACGGAGATGTCCACCGACTCACCGACGGCGAACCCGCTGCCCGTCACGTTGACGGTGCCCCCCGGCGAGGACACGAGACCGGTGTTCGACGGGGTGCCCGTCGGTGCCGTGGCCGGGGGCTCGAAGGCATACGCGTCGTCCCCGGCGGCTGCCGGCGGGGCGCCGACCGTCGTGCCGGGTTCGGCCGTGTCCACAAAGGCGACCGTGACGGTGGCGTCGAGTGGGTTCGGGCCGTTCTCCACGGCCGAGGCGTCAGGGGCGGTCACCGTGATCTCGGTGTCGGAGACGACCGTTGCGTCCGTGCCCGCGAGGCCGCCGGTGGAACCGCTCTCGACGAACGTCACCCCGGTCAGGCTCAGGTCGCGACCTTCGAAGCCCTGGCCGGTGATGGTCACCTGGTTGCCGCCGTCAGCCGGCCCCGAGGGAGGGGTGACCGCGTCGACCACGGGACCCTGGAAGACGAAGCTGCCCGCGCCCGCGGTGGCATCCTGGGCCTCGATCGTCGCGCCGCCGGGGCCGCCGAAGGCGATGTCGACCGTGCTGTCGAGCGTGGCCGACCCGTCGGCCGCCGCGGCGGCATCGGGTGAGGTGACGGTGATCTCGCTGTCGGAGACGACGGTCGGGTCGATCCCGGTCAGTGCAGCCGAGGGATTGGCGCTCCCCGACGGCTCGAAGGTGACCGACGACAGGGTCAGCGAAGGATCCTCGAAGCCGGTCCCGGTGATGGTGACGGTATCGCCTCCCGTCAGGCCGCCAACGGCCGGGGCGACCGAGTTCACGACGGGCACCCCGAAGGCGTACGCAGTGTCACCGGCGGCGGCCGGAGCGCTGAGGACCGACTCGCCCGGCGCCTGGCTGTCGTCGAAGGCGGCCGTGACAGTCGTGTCCAGGGTGCCGGCACCCCCGGCGGCCGCCGTGGCGTCGGGGGTGACGACCGTGATCACGGAGTCTGAGACCACCGTCGCCGAGTCGCCGTCGAGCGCGGCGGCCGCCCCTCCGTCGGTCGGCTCGAAGGTGACCCCGGTGAGGGAGAGGCCCGGGTCCTCGAAGCCGCTGCCCGTGATGGTGATGGTCGAGCCACCCTTCAGGGGTCCCGCGGACGGGGCCACTGAGTTGATCAGCGGGGTCCCGAAGAGGAAGGCGTCGCCACCGGCCGCGGCGGTGGCGTCCACCGGCACCGCGGTGTTGCCGGGGTTCACGAAGGAGACGGAGACCGTCGTGTCGAGGCTCGAAGTACCGGCGCCGGCCGCTGCCGTGGCGTCGGGGGTCACCACCGTGAGCTCGGTGTCGGAGACCACCGTGGCATTGGCCCCGGCCAGGTCCTGGCCCCCACCGGCGATCGGCGTGAAGGAAACGGTCGGCGTGGTGAGGCCGAGGTCCTTGAACCCGGTCCCGGTGATGGTCACGGTGGTGCCGCCGGCCAGGGGACCCGAGACGGGACTCACCGACGAGATGGCGGGGGTGGCCCAGGTGTACTGGTCGTCCCCGGTCGATCCGGGAGCGCTCGGCACGTCCGAGCCGCCGCCGGTGGTGGAGAATTCTGCCGTCACCGTTCCGGTCAGGGTCGTGTCCGTTCCGGCCGCCTGGGTGGCGTCGGGGACGGTGACGGTGAGCTCGGTGTCCGACACGACCGTCGCGTCGGTCCCGGTCAGGGCGGCCGCTCCGGACGTCCCGTTCGGCGTGAAGTCAACCCCGGCGAGCGTGAGCCCGGCGTCCTCGAAGCCCGAGCCGGTGATGGTCAGCACGTTGCCACCCGACATGGGACCCGCGGCCGGGGAGAGCGAGTCCACGGTCGGTACGCCGAACGTGTAGGCGTTGTCCCCGGTGGTGGTGGGATCGCTCTGTTCGGTGGCATTCGAGTCGGCGGGATCGGTGAAATCGGCGGTGACCGTCGCGTCGAGTGTGCCGGCCGAACCGGCCGCCGCGGTGGCGTCGGGTGCGGTCGCCGTGATCTCGGTGTCGGAGACGACGGTGGCGTTGGTCGCCGTGAGCGGCGCGCCGCCCCCGCTCCCGGTCGGGGTGAAGGTCACGGTGTCGAGGTCCAACCCGAGGTCGGCGAAGCCCGTGCCGGTGATCGTGACCGAATTGCCGCCGTCCAGGGGCCCGCGGTCCGGCGAGATCGACGTGATGGCAGGCGTGGCGAAGGTGTAGGTGTCGGCACCGGACGGGGCCAGGACCGACGTGACCACGGCGTTCCCGTCCGCCGGATCCTCGTAGGTGAGGACCACGGTGGTCGCCAAGCTCGGGGATCCGTCCGCCTCGGTGGTGACGTCGGGCGTCGTCACGGTGATGGACGTGTCGGAGACGACCGTGGCGCCGGTGCCGTCGATCGTGGCTGGGGTCGCACCGGTCGTCTCGAAGCCGACGGAGGACAGGGTCAGCGCAGGGTTCTGGAACCCCGTCCCCGTGATGGTGATCTGGACGCCACCGTCTTGGACCCCGACGTCGGGAGAGACCGCACTGACCAGGGGGGCACCGAAGTCGTAGACGTCTGACCCGCCGTCGGCCGTCGACGCCTTGACCGGTGTGGACGGGTCGGAGGGGTTGTCGAAAGACGCCGCCACGCTGGTGGCGAGCGTCGAGGCGGGCGACGCGGCCAGGGTGGCATCCGGGGCGGTGACGGTCAGCTCGGTGTCGGAGACCACCGTGGCATTGGTGCCGGCGATCGCGGCGGTCCCCGACGTGTCGCTCAGCGGATCGAAGGCCACCGCGGCCAGGTCCAGCACGTCGAAGTTGTCACCGGTGACGGTGACGGTGTTCGTTCCGGTCAAGGGGCCGGCCGCCGGGGCCACCGAGGAGATCGTGGGGTTGGCGAAGGTGTAGTCGTCGTCTCCGGCGGAGGCCGGGGCGGAGTCGACCGGCACATTGGGCGAGGCCGGGTCGTCGAACTCGAGGGTGACCGTGGTGGCCAGCGAGTCGGCACCGGCGGCCGCCGTGGTGGCGTCGGGGGCGAACAGGGTGATCTGGGTGTCGGAGAGGACGTCGCCGGCAACGGGCAGAATGGTGCCACCTCCCCCGCCGGCGCCCGACGGGGTGAAGGAGACCGAGGACAGGGTGAGCCCCTCGCTCTGGAAGCCCGAGCCGGTGATGGTCAGCTCATTCCCACCGGCCAGGGGCCCGGCGACCGGCGAGATCGAGTCCACCACGGGGACCCCGAACTGGTAGTCGTTGTCGCCCGATCCGGCGGTGATGGTATCGACGGTCGACGATCCGTTGGCGAACACCGCGGTGACCGTCGTCGGGACCGAGTGGCCGCCGTCGGCCGCCGCCGTGGCGTCCGGGGTGGTCACGGTGATCTCCGTATCGGAGACCACCACCGGGTTCACCCCGTCGAGATTCGTCCCGCCGGCTGCGGCGAACTGCACCGACGTGAGGCTCAACCCCGGTCCGGCAAAGCCCGAGCCGGTGATGGTGATCGACTCGCCGCCGGCCAGAGGGCCCGCGGCGGGTGTCACCGCGTCGATCACCGGGACGCCGAAGGAGAACCGCGTGCCGGCCCCGGGCGACGAGACGGCCTGGACGGTGGCCCCGCCGGTGGCGGTGAACGCGGCACCGACCGACGCCACCACGCTCGCGGTGCCGCCGGCGTCGTTGATCATGGACGGGGTGGTGACGGTGATCTCGGTGTCCGACACGACCGTGGCCGAGACACCGTCGATGACCCGTGAGCCATTGGTGTCGCCCGACGGATCGAAGGTGATGTTCGCGAAGGTCAGATCCGGATCCTCGAACCCCGAGCCGGTGATGGTCAGCGCGGTGCCACCGGCCAGAGGTCCCGCCACCGGTGCAATCGAATCGATGACCGGGGCCCCGTAGGTGTACGTGTTGGCGCCCGTCGCGGCCAAAGAGGAGACGAGCGCTCCTCCCTGGGTGGCGTCGGTGAACACGGCTGTCACGGTGGTGGCCAGCGTGTCGGTGCCAGCCGGCAGAGTGGTGTCGACGGGCACCTGGACCGTGAGCTCGGTGTCCGACACCACGAGCGGGCTGATGCCGTCCATGGACGCGCCCCCGCCGCTCGGGAGGAAGGTCACCTTGTCGAGCGTGAGCCCGGGTGACTCGAAGCCGGTGCCGGTGATGGTGACGGTGTTGCCGCCCGTGAGCGGTCCGCCGGGGGGGGCGATCGACACGATGACCGGCGCCCCGAAGGTGTAGACGTTGTCGCCCTCTGCGGCCGGCGACGTGGTGACGATCTCGCCCGGCTGGTGCTGGTCGGTGAACGCGGCGGTGATCGTGGTGGCCAGCCGCCCGGCACCGGCAGCCAGCGAGGTGGCGTCGGGAGCCTCGACCGTGATCTCGGTGTCCGACACGACGACCGGATCCACGCCGTCCGCCACATCGCCGTTGGTCTCGGACTGGAAGCCGACGAAGGCGAGATCGAGCCCGGGCGACGCGAACCCCGAGCCGTTGATGGTGACGGTCCCGCCACCGGTCAGCGGTCCCGCCGGTGGAGTGATGGAGGTGATCTGCGGAGCACCGAAGACGTAGCTGTCGGCACCGAGGAACAACGGCGAGGCATTCGACGTCACGTTCCCCACCGGATTGATGAATCCGACCTGGACCTGGGCGTCGAGAACTTCGCCCCCGCCGGCGGCCGCCGTCATGCTCGGAACGGTCACCGTGATCTCGGAGTCCGAGACGACGGTCGCGTTGGTCCCCGCTCTCGCGGCGGAGGAGTTGGCGGTCGGGACGAAGGTGACGCCGGAGAAGATGAGACTCGGGGTGGTGAATCCCGAGCCGTCGATGGTGATGGTGTTCCCCCCGTCCAACGGCCCGTTGTCGGGACTGACCGAGCTGACCGTGGGAAGCCCGCACGACGACGGATTCGAGTTGGCACTGGCGCCGTCGGCACCGTCCGTCCCGGTCGCCCCGTTCGTCCCGGCGCCGGCTGACGACCCATCGAGCGATCCGGCGGTGCCCGCCGTGCCGCCCGTGCCTCCCTGACCCTCCTGGGCCACGTTGGCGGAGCAGGTCAGCCCGGTGGCGGGGGTCGAACTCGGGTAGACGGCACCGCCGGAGCCGTCACCACCGTCACCGCCCGCACCGCCGTTCCCGCCGTCACCGGGTGGTCCACCCGAGACGGAGGCGCCGTTACCTCCGGCGATGCCGCCGTTGCCTCCGTTGCCGCCGTAGCCCCCACCGCCACCGGAGGCCAGATCCCCCGAGACCGAGCCGCCGGCCCAGGTGACCGACCCGCCGTTGTAGAGGCCGCCGCCCACGCCCTCACCACCGCTCTGGCCGGCGGTGCCCGACCCGCCGTTGCCGCCCGGGCCGCCGGGGCCACCCGGGTCGTCGTAGATGTCCAGGGCCGCACCGCCGGCGCCACCCCCGGCGCCTCCCGCGCTGCCCGAGGCGCCGTAGCCGCCCTCGGCCGAGTCCTCCGTGAACGTCACCTCGCTCAGCGAGGCGTTGCCGTCGTTGGACAGGCCGCCGCCGTACGCGTTCCCGCCGGCGCCACCCGCTCCGGACGTCCCGGCGGCCGCCCCGATCCCGCCGCTCGGCCACGGTCCCGAGCCGAGCCCGCCCCCGCCGCCCGCGCCACCGTTGCCGCCGGAGCCACCCGCGCCGCCGGAGCCCGCATAGGCCGCGTCGCCGACGAACCTCACGGTGGTGGCGTTCAGGGTTGCACCGGCGCTTACGTACATGCCTCCGCCGGCGGCATCAGCGCCACTTCCCCCGGAGCCACCCGGGCCCCCGGGGGCACCGTTGCCACCGGCCCCACCCGGCCAGATGTGACAGCCCGCCGGATACAGGGTGCACCCGCCCGCGCCGCCCGCGCCGCCCGCCCCGCCGTTGCCGCCGCTGCCGCCGCTGCCGCCGCTGTCCCCGAAGGCGCTGCTGTTGTCGATGGTCACGTTGGTGAGCGTCACGGTCGAGCCGCCCGCCTCGTAGACCGCTCCACCCTGTGCCGATCCGTCGGCATTCTCGCCGCTCGAACCGCCGGTTCCACCCTCGCCGTTCGTACCCGCGCCACCGTTTCCGCCACCCGGAGAAGGACCGGCGGCGCCGGGGATCCCGGGCGTGCCGGAGACACCGTTGACGCCGCTGGCCGGGGTGGGCCCGCTGGTGGCCACGCCCTGGGAGAGCCCGATATGGGTGAGTGACAACGACCCCCCCTCGACGTCGAACACACGGTTGAGACCTTGGCCGCTGAGGGTCACGACGAGCCCGGTGGCGTCGAGGCTGACCGTGGACGTCACGTCGAGCTGCGGCACGTCGATGACTCCGCCGCAGTCGAACAGGTAGCTCCCGCCGTTTGCGACGGCCGCCTCGACGGCGGCTGCGGTGCAGGCCAATGCCGTCGGTCCCCCGCTCGGTGGAGCGGCGCCGGCCACGACGCCCCGTCCGGACAGCAACGCCAGCGCCAGAAACGCGGAGCCCGCCGCCGCCGTGACCCGGCCGCGCGTTCTTCCGTCAGTGATCGCCAAGAGACACCGTCTTACCGCCCATTTCGCCTCGCCAGTGGCGTGAGGGTAACAGTGGCCAGCTGCCTTGGATATACCCCGAACGGCGTATTGAGTGCCGGACCGTTCAGCTAGTCCACGGTGATATCGAGCACGAAGGCAGTCAATGCGCCGCGGCCACGGACACCCAGTTTTGCGTAGACGTGGTCCAGGTGCTTCTTCACGGTGCCCGCCGACACATGCAACCGCGCTGCGATGGCCGCGTTCGAATCGCCGACCGTGACCCAGCGCACGATCTCTGCCTCACGGGCACTCAAGCCGAGCGCCTCGAAGCTTCGCCCGGTGGGTCTATCCGCATCTGCGCCGATGACGATCGCTCCGGGGTGCCCGCCTTGGGGCGGCAGGTACCGCAAGGTACAGCGACGGCTCCCGAGCTCGGCGGTAAGGGGTCGCATGACTTCCAACCGCACTCCGCCTTCCAAACGCTGCCGCTGACCCGCCACCCAACGCTCCACCCGTGCCGGCAAGGGCGAAGCCGGGCTCGGCCGCCCGAAGAACCGGTACAACGTGACCAGCGCGCCGGGTGTCAGCTCCTCGGGGGGGTCCCACAGCACAACCATTCCCGAGCCCCCCTGCGCCACGGCGTCGTTGGCTGCGTCGACGAGGCCACGAAGCCGCTCCTGCTCCCGTGCGTTTCGCCATGCCTGCGCCAAATGCGGGCGAGCCAGATTCAAGACCGCACAGTCGCGCTCCGAGAAGTCCTGGTCCGCGCGGCTCAGCGCCAATCCCAACACCACGGGCTTCGGGGCCGGCAACGTGACCGACATCTGGTACTCGACTCCCATCGGTTGATAGACGAATCGGTACAAGGGGCTGGCATGGAATACCTCCCGAGTCCAAAAGTCACTAATCCGGCGGGCCGATCCGTCACCGGTCTCGGCCGCGTGGCGGATCAATGGATGCTCGCCGGCTCGCTCAGCGAGCGCCTCCGAGACTCCGTCCGGTGGCCGAAACGATGTCGGTTCGACCCAGAACGCCAGTCGGTCGGAAGCCGGGACAACCTCGTTGATGCTGGCCACCATGCATGGCACAAGGTCCATGACGCCGAGGAGCACGGAATGAAGAAACTCATCGGGATCTCTGGCCAACCCGACGGACTTCACGAGCTCGAGTACGGCGATGAAATCCTTCTGACTCAAGCCCATTGTCGCAACGATACGACGATCACCGGAAGGGCCTCTGAGCACTGGACGACACTCCGGCCCTGCGGGACCTCACGCCTCGACACATTGCAGAAGGACCGGCGCGCTCAAGCGGCTCGCGACTTGCTCGCATGCACCGATCAATCGCGCTGTCTCCACCCGCCGGGTGGGCCGTGGAGGCGGCCGCAGGTCGGGGGAAGGCACACTTCGCCCCGAAGTGGAGCCGGAGAGGAGATTCGAACTCCTGACCTGCGCAGTACGAGGGAGGTCAGCGGGATTTCGCTCTGTCCCGGGCAACGCCCTCCAGTCCCAGGCTGTCCACGTCATCCAGCGAACTCACGCTCGGCCTGAGATTCTCCAGGACGGGGTGGGACGTACCGAGGACCCAATTGTCGGGACGGAGTCGGGACGGATCCGTTCCAACGGCTCATCCCTGGCACGGTGGTCCGGAAATCGCGGCGCTGCCGGATCGCTCTTCGAGCCAGACGTATCCCCCGGATGGATGAAATTGCGTCGGCGGCCTCCATTCCACTCGATGGCGCGCAGGCATCGGTTGGCAAGAAGGGCACGAGTCCTCATTCAGAAGGATAAGACCTCCAACGTTCTTTCATTCGTCTGGTCGATGTGGCGAGAAGTGCCCGCGAATACCGTCATCACCATGCTCGACGTCGATGGGTCTCGGCCCAGCGACCTTGGTGCGGCTCATGCCATACCGGTCCGCACCGCCTCGCGCAAGGAAGTCCCGGTACATTTGACGGTCATGCCGTGGAACCCATGGCGTGACCGGTGTCTTCAGCATGCGTGAGGTTCGGGAGACCGACCACGCCCTGCTCCGACGCAACTGGGCGGTCATTGCCGGGATTACCTGTGCCGCCCTCGCAGTCCTTGCCCTCCAGGCGTTCTTGCACCAGCACTACTCGGCGGTGGACGAATACGACGATGGAGTCTATTTCGGGGCCTCTGTCGAGCTCCTCCACGGCCTCCTGCCCTATCGGGACTTCGCGTTCATCCAACCTCCCATGATCACCGTGTGGATGTTCCCGTTCGCCGCACTCTCCACGCTGACGGGCGCGGCAATCGCGATGGAGGCGGGACGGTTCTTCGTTGACCTCGTGACCCTCACCAATGTGGTGCTCGTGGGCGCACTGGTGCGCCGGCGCCCGACCTTCCAGGTCGTCATCGCCACTGCTGCGATGGCGTTCGCTCAAGGGTCGATCCGGGCCTCCCAGACCATTCTTCTCGAGCCGTTCGTCGTCCTTGCCTGCCTGATCGCCTTCCTCTTCCTCATGGAGGGAGAGGGGGTCACCTCCTCGTCCCGTCGACTCTGGTGGTGCGGCATGTTCTTCGGCATCGCAGGGGCTACCAAGGTCTGGGCGGTCTTTCCGCTTGTTGCAGCATTGATCGTGCTCGCACCGGTGGGTCTGCGAGCGCAGCGCAAGGTCGTCGCCGGAGCGGGACTCGGGTTCGTGGCGTGCTCACTCCCCTTCCTCATCGGGGCTCCCATTTCCTTCTTCAAACAGGTCGTGGTCACCCAGGCCATCCGCAACACCGGGGGCTTCACTCCTCTGGCCCGGGTGGCCGACCTGACGCAGATTCCCGGCCTCTCCTCATCGATCGAGCGGCACAGTGGTCTCGGAGCCCCGCTGCTCGCCCTCGTCCTCTTCTTCGGGTTCTGTGCATTGCTGATCTGCTGGACGGACCGTCATCGGTCAGCGTGGTCCGCCCTGGAACGGCTCTCCGCGTGGGGGGCACTCCTTGCCGGCGTCGGCCTGTTGATCTCGCCCACTTACTACTACCACTACTCGGGCTTCATGGCCCCGTTCGTTGCCCTCGTCCTGAGTTCCGTTGCCGGGAGGGTGCGCGAGCCCCTTCGCATGGCCCTCACTCGCACGACTCTCTCTGCGCGCTCCCCCTTGCTCCCGACCCTCTTGGGGTGGATCGCAACAGCGACGGCCATCGCGCTGGTGCTGGGCACACTCATCACCGTGGTCGTCGACCTCCCGGTGGCGCCCCAAGTGAGCGATGCCGTGAGCGATGCCATCCCGGGCCACGGGTGCGTCCTCTACGCCAACCCGACCTTGGCGCTCCTGGACAACCGCTTCACCTCCGACGTCAGCGGCTGTCCCGATGTCATCGATTGGCTGGGCCAGGAGCGAGTCCTGGACAACGGGCTCGCCACTGCGCCGTCGGACTCACATGACACACACCTCCAGGTGATGGTGAGTCGCTGGATCGACTCCTCCGACGCCGTGGTCCTCGAGAGCAGCGACCTCGGTCTCGATTCGGCGAATGAGCGCTACCTCCGGAGCCACTTCGCCCAGGAGGTTGACATCCCCAGGGGGCTGCGGATCTTCGTGCGTGTGTCGGGCGAGCGCCACAAGAACGCCGACGCGCAATCATGAACCTCTAGGTTCACAACATGCGCAACGCAGAGGCCGAGGGTTCGAGTCCCTTCACCGGCTGTTGCCTGCCGAGGAGCGGCCCGATACGGGCACCTTCCAGTCCACCCTGCCACGTGGCGGCACATGAGGGAAGGTTCGCCCCTCTACGGCTCGAGGTGGGCATTGAAGAATGCGAGAATCCGTCTACGTCCATCTCGCGCAGGGCCGCCGGTGCCACCGGATACTCCTTCAGCCAGGTGGCGCCACCAAGCTGTTCGCTCTCGCGACAGCCCCGAACCACGATGCGCTGGGCTTGGGATGGCGGGCGAATGTTTCCCGATCAACGCTGTGGAGTCCGAATTTGGGCCCAAATCCGTGGGACCATTCGAAGTTGTCGAGCAGGCTCCACACGAAGTACCCGCGAATGTCCACGCCATCGTCGAGAGCGCGCCGTACACCACGCAAGACTTCGGCGAGATAGGTGATCCGCTCGGCGTCGTCATCGGTGGCGATTCCACTCTCCGTCAGGAGCACTGGGATACCGGTCATTGCCGCGGCTCGTCGGGCACAGTGCTCGACCCCCTGCGGCCAATACTCGTATCCCATTTGAGTTGTGGGCACTCCCGGCTCGTTGGGAGCCTGACCCTCGGGTCCGAAGTGCACGCGCGAGTAGCACTGGACCCCGATGAAGTCGTCTCCTCCGGTAGCTCGGAAGAACCGGTCCTCGAGAATCTCTCGGGCCGCTTCGAGCACGCTCTCCCCGCCGGGATCTGCCACCATCTCGTCCATGGACAACGTCAGGCCTACGGGAAAGGCGCCGGGTCCCGACCGCAATGCGTCGACCCCGAGGCGGTGTGCTCGCACCATGGCTTCGTTAATCGCCAGGTGGCGGGCAAAGTTGTCCTCGAATGAGGAGGTCCCGAGGTCGTAGGCCCTGACGCCGATGAGGTTGAGCTCGTTGATCGTGCAAGCCCAACCGATGAGGTCGCCGAGATGGGCTCCGGCCCGGGTCACGAAACGGGAGAATGCCTCTGGTGCGTCCGCTGCCTCCCACCCGCCTCGCGCGGTGAGCCAGGTCGGGGTGGTGAAATGGTGGAAGGTCACCACGGGGACGACGTCCCGTTCGCGGCACGCCGCGCAAATCCGGCGGTAGTGGTCCATTGCGGCGTTTGAGAACTCGCCTTCAGCAGGCTCGATTCGGCTCCACTCAAGTGAGAACCGGTAGGCCCCGAGCCCCATACCCGCAATGAGCTCGATATCCTCGGGCCAGCGATGGAGCGAATCACATGCGTCCCCGCTCGACTCGGCATAGCCGGAGTTCGGGTCGTGCTCCTTTGCCCACGAGTCGTTGTTGACGTTGCCGCCCTCGACCTGATGAGCTGCGGTCGCCGCGCCCCACAGGAAGCCTTCGGGGAAGCTGAGTTCCGCTGCAGCGGTGTCGGCTCGATCCACCACCGATCACTGTAGTGCCCGACGGTTGTTGGCAGTCCAACAATGCAGGTCGGGCGCCGCATCGAGCCGAGTCCAGTCGAGTCAGGTGGGCCGCGTCCGCCTGCCGGTCAGGTAGGCAAGTTTCGTCTTGCGGTCACGTTGATTGGCTCGGCTCACGACCCGAGCCTGCGGTCCGGCCCGCCACCCTCCCTGCGGCCCTCCGGGCCGGAGGGTAGAGCGCGAGCGACTGCGCTCGGCGTTTGGCCTGTCCCAGCGATCGCACGGTCTGGGCCGCGTACGCGTCCAGATGGGTGGCAAGTGCGATGAACACCTGGGCAGTGGTGAGTGCGTCGCCCAGGGCATGGTGCGGCCGATGGACCGGGAGATCGAGACTGTGGGCGAGGTCGCTGAGCGAGGTCAGTCCCGCCGCCTGCCCCCGCTCGAGCGCCAAGAGCTCCCCGAGGTCCCGGGTGTCGATGATGGGCCGGTGGAGCGTCAGGCCCAAGTGCTTGAGCACCGGTGCGAGGAACGATCGTTCGATCCACGCTGCGTGAGCCACCAGGACCCGTCCGCTCATGACAGAGACCAGGGGAGCGATCGCCTCGTCGAGCGGTGGCGCATCGGCCAGGTCGACGGTGCGGATCCCATGAACCAATACCGACTCCTCGGGCAGCGGGTGGGTATTTCGGCACAGGCCGTAGACGGCGTTGCCGGCGATAACCCGTCCGGCGTCGATCGGCACGGCGGCGAACGAGAGGATCTCGTCGCTCCTCGGGTCGAGCCCACTCAGTTCGAGGTCCACGACGCAGAAGTGGGCGAGGCGCCACGGGGTTCGCCCCGCGGGGACCGCGCCCTCGACGTACTCGGCCGCCGCGTCCGATGCCGCCGTCCGGGCACGGAACGCCGGCGTCACTTGATCAGGGCGAGGTCGTTGGCGATGTGGCGCTGCACCGAGGCCACGGCCCA
>Ga0224557_1000371_pt1 | contig 50303 bp, 50 predicted proteins | sample 714S31014metaG_FD_180677 | JGI IMG/M metagenome (GOLD analysis project Ga0224557, IMG submission 180677) | Peat soil microbial communities from Stordalen Mire, Sweden - 717 S3 10-14 | ecosystem: Environmental > Terrestrial > Soil > Wetlands > Peat | place: Sweden: Norrbotten County, Stordalen...
AGCACGACAGGATAGGTCAGCCGCTTCTTGCCGTGTTCGGAACGGTAAACGACCTTCTGCGCGGGATCGCGTCCTTCTGTGGACACAATCAATTCCCCCGCCGGGATGAACTCACTCGCGATCCTCCGCGCGGATTCGAGCAAGCCGCCCGGGTTGTTGCGCAAGTCGATGATCAGCGCATCCATCCCCTGCCCTTCGAGCTTGGTAAGCGCTTTTTCAAATTCGTCGGCAGTCGGGTCGTTGAATTGCGTAATCCGCACGTAGCCGATCCCATCCCCGAGAATCTTCGTGTCTTTCACGCTATCTACTTTGATCTCGGCGCGCTCGATGGTGTAGTCCTTGACTTTCTCGCCGGGATCCTTGGCTTTGGAGCGGAACATGGTAATCGTGACCTTCGTGCCCGGATCGCCGCGCAACTGCCGCACTGCGTCCTGCAGACCCATCTTCTCCGTGACCTTGCCGTTTATCTTGATAATGCGATCGCCAGGCAGCAGGCCGGCCTTGGCGCCGGGAGTGTCCTCCATCGGCGTAACGACGGTGAGAAAGCCCTCTTTGGACATGCTAATGACGATGCCGATGCCGCCAAACTTGCCTTCGGTGTCTTCCTTCATGTCCTCGTACGCCTGCGGTTCCATGAATTGGCTGTGGGGGTCGAGCGAATTGACCATTCCCTTGAGCGCACCGTACGTCAGGTCCCGGTACGACACGGCGTTGCCGTCCACGTACTCCTTGCGGACCAACTCCATGACCTGCGTCATGAGTTCCATCTGTGCGTAGGGGTTGTCCTTGTCCTGCTTGGTGGAAGCCTCGGAGTAGATCCGCGCGGCGATGGCGAGGTTGATTCCCAACACCACGACGATCAGCGCAACGGTAATGCGTTTCATGCTCATAAAATGTCTCTTAAATGTTCTTCCAGTTTGACCGCAGGCAAAGGCATCCGCTCAAACATCCGCGCCGCGAGCCTGCGACCCGCTTACCATACGGTGCCGAGGAGGGTGAATCAAGTGCTTCCTTCGGTAGTGCCCTAATTCGACAAGCCGTCGCCGCGTTGGCGGTGACGGGAGTTTTCCCTGACAAACGGAGCGCAGCACTGGCTGCATAACCCGCAGCGGTGTTATTTTTGCCGGAACCGAGACGCTTCACGCCGTGCTTCCGCAACAAACCCCGGGATGCAGTTTTCGCGGAAAACGAACCGGATTGGAGTCTTCCATTTATATCGCTCTATTGATTTCTGCCACAATGACTTAACCACTGTTTTGCGAGTGAAATGAATCCGGTTCGTTTCGCAGAAACACATGTTTTTGCACCCCCTTCTCCCCTGACAAAAACGCCTGCTCCCTTCCCTTGTCAAAGAACTGGTTTGACCATACCCTTGCCAGCACACCGTGTCCAGCAATATTATCGATTAAAAATATATTGGCGAAATCTATTTCCGGGTGTCGCCGTCCCGACATCACGGGACATCGGTCGCGCAAGGCCAAATCAGGACACTACCCATCCTTCAATTGATGCCCGGCACGGGCGAAACAGCGTTGACGGAAGGCGGGCGGACTTTCTCCTCTTGTTCCTCGGCGATCTCCACGGCCTCATCCTTTCGGAAGGTGATGACCTTGTGTCCGGTTGGTACGCGGCGATAGCTCACTACCTGCCGTATTTCACCCCTGGCATTGGGAGACTGGGTATAATACGGCAGGTACTTGTAAATGATGTAGAACCACTGTTCTTCGTCGCCTTCCCGCGTGTGCAGTCGCAAGGTGCGGTTCGGTTTCCCAAGGCTGGCGTGCACCTCCGCTCGGGTCATGGTAACGGCAACTTCATGACGCTCGATCAATTCGCGGTGCGCTTGCGCTCGCTCGCGGCGCGCATGGAATTTGGCCACAAGCTTCGCGGGCGGCGACTCCAATGCCTGTGTCGCCACCCAGCCTCTTGCAGTGCCTGTCGCGATTCGGGCCGCCACGTAATGCTGGGTCTCGCCCATCCCGAGAATCTCCACCACTTCTCCCGGCGCCAGATAGGCCATGACACTACTCTGGTCGCGCGTGAAGGTAATGGGGGCGCGGTACAGCGTTTTTAGATGGAGGGTGGGTTGTTTCCACTCGTCAAGGTAGATAACGTCTTCGTAGCGAATCTCCGCCGCCCGTAGTGCCACCGCCCCGCAGAGGAGGTATAACATCGCGACAGCTGTTGTCCGACAGCGCATGAAAAAGTCTTCGGCTACTTCACCAGATCCAATGCCGCCTTGCGAAAGCCGGCCATCTGGCGGGTCGTTCGTGCTTCCAGGTAACAGCGGAACACGGGCTCCGTGCCGGAAGCCCGAAACATCACCCAGCATCCGTCCCCTAACAGGAATTTATATCCGTCCGTTGTGACGGTGTTCTGCACCTTCTGTCCACCGAACGCATCCAGCCCTTTCTTGAATCGCTGCAGAAGCTCTTCCTTCCGTTCCGGGGTCACATGCAGATTGATCCGATCGCTGACGATCCCGCCAGCCCAGACTTGTATCTCCTTCAAGACGCTCCCGAGAGCCCGGCCCTCGTATGCGACCAATTCCGCCATTAACAGGCACGCGAGAATCCCGTCCTTCTCCGGCACATGCCCCTTTACGCTCAGACCGCCGCTTTCCTCGCCCCCGACGATGATTGGCTCGCTCTCCATCAGTGCGCCGATATATTTGAACCCCACGGGCGTCTCATGCACTTTGATGCCGAATTTCCGAGCCACCGCATCCACGAGATGGCTCGTGGCAACCGTGCGCACCACCGCACCAGTCCAATGGCGGTTCTTCACCAGATGATAGAGCGCCAGGGCGAGGACCTGGTTCGCATTGATGAACGTTCCGTCGCGATCAACGATGGCGAAGCGGTCGGCGTCCGGATCGAGTCCCAAGCCGAGCACCGCCTTCGATTTCTTTAAGCGCGCCAGCAATTCGCCCATGTTCTCTCGAATGGGTTCGGGATGACCATTGCCGAAGAGCGGATCCAGATAGCCGTGCAGCGCATCGACTTTCCAAGCACTGCGCGCGAGCTGTTCATCGAGATAACCCCGGCCCGTGCCGAACATCAAATCCACTACCACTTTCTTCGGGTGTTTCTTGAGCGTCGCAAAATCGATGAGTTTGCGAAGTTGGGCGAAGTACCCCGGTTGCGGATTAAAGAGTTTTACGGCCTTTGCCTCATGATTAACGGGCAATCGATCACCGAGTGCATTCGCCCTCCCCTCAATTGCCTTGGCCGTTTCGGGTGAGCACGGAGCCCCGTTCGATTCGTTGAACTTCAACCCATTCCATTCGGCAGGATTATGGCTGGCGGTGATATTTACCCCGCCACTGGCCCGGTGAAGGCGGATCGAGTGCGCGATCACCGGCGTCGGCGCATCGCGATCCGTCAGCCAGACTTCGAAGCCATAGCCGGTCGCAATCTCGCCGCAGCGAATAGCAAATGCGCGCGACAAGAAACGCGTGTCGTGGCCGACAATCAACAGTTTCCGTGCGTTGAGCGGAGGATTTTCGTTCAGATACTGTGCGATGGCGTGCGCGGCCAACTCGACATTCCCAAAGGTGAACGTGTCGCTGATGATCCCCCGCCATCCCGATGTACCAAATGTGATGACTGACATGACAACGGAGATTATCGTGACTGCTCGCGCGCGTCTACACGAATGCTGACCGTTGTACATCGACTGAAATGGGAACGCGCTTGTTCTTTCCTCGAAAAACAGTGGGTGGTATCGTGACGACGGTAACAGGACATGGCACAAGAACCCGTCAATCCTACCGCGGCACCGATTGATCTGCTGTCCACGAAGGACGGCTACGATCTCTGGGCCGCGATTTACGACGAGGACGGCAATCCGCTGATCGCCATCGAGGAGCCGCAGGTGGATCGATTACTCGGTGACGTCCATGGGCTTACCGTAGCGGACATCGGCTGTGGAACGGGACGGCACGCGATTCGTCTCGCGTCGGCGGGAGCGGCTGTCCACGCATTGGACTTTTCCGCGGCGATGTTGGAGCGGGCACGAACCAAGGCGCAAGGGTTGAACATCGTCTTTCGCGCACATGATTTGGCCGAACCACTGCCTTTCTCGAATGAATCCTTCGATCGCGTTGTCTGTGGGTTGGTGATCGACCACATCGCCGATCTCGTTGGATTATTTCGGGAGATGCACCGCATCTGCCATCCCTCCGGGTTCGTCGTCGTCTCGGTCATGCACCCGGCGATGATGCTGCGGGGAGTTCAGGCCCGATTCCGTGATCCCGCCAGCGGACGAGAAATTCGCCCCGCCAGTTGCCCGCACCAGTTGAGTGACTACGTTATGGCTGCGGTTCGAGCCGGGTTTATCCTCAACCATTTGAGCGAACATGCCGTGGATGAAGCGCTGGCGAGCCGTCTGGAACGCGCACAGCGATACCTGGGCTGGCCGCTGCTGTTCCTGATGCGACTGGCCGCCGGGGGCAGTAACCAGGTTACTGCGCTAGAGGGCCTGCAGGGTGCCATTGGCCAATAGGGCCAGTAACCACGCGCCCAGAACGAGTCGATAGATGATAAAGACCCAGGTGGTATGACGCTTCAAGTAGTTCATCAGGAACGCAACCGCTCCGTAGCCGACGAAGATGGCCACGACCGTTGCTACCACAAGGTTCCGGCCAGCGTCCGGCGCGGCGAGGAGTTCGTGACGGTGATGCACAAATTCCAGGACACCCGCGCCCAGGAAGGATGGTAGCGATAACAGGAACGAGAACCGCGCGGCCGTCTCGCGTGTGAAACCGACGAACAGGCCGCCGGTGATGGTGGAGCCCGAACGGGAAGCTCCGGGAATCAGAGCGAGGCATTGCGCCGCACCCACGATAATCGCGTCCGTCCACGTGACGTCTTTCATTTCCCGCAGTCTTATTCCGGCCGCGACACGAGAACGCTCCATGTATTCGGCGACGATCAGCAGCAGCGCAAGCCCGATTTCAGCGATGGCAATGACATAGAGTGACCGGAGGCTGGTTTCCACATGTCTCTTAAATGCCAGCCCCAGCACCAGGATCGGCAACGTTCCCACCACGATCATCCACCCCAGCCGCGCGTCATGATCGTCAAACAAACGGCCCGTTTGCACGCCGCGAAGCATCGCGGCGGTGATGTGCGCAAGGTCGTGCCAGAAATACACCAACAACGTTACGACGATGGCCAATTGGATCACCGCAGTGAACGCGGCGCCAGGATCGGTCCAGCCCAAAAACGCCGAGACAATGCGTAGATGCGCAGCACTACTGATCGGCAGGAATTCCGTCAACCCTTGGATGAGGCCGAATACGGCTGCCTGAAACAAAGTCATTCGGGACGATCTTCCATGAGCATCGCGACGAAGACAATACCATCCCGTACGTTCATTGGCCTAGCTGAGCCGGGCGAACGTTTTTTGCAGGAGTTCGGTTGGTGAGGCGTTTTCTGCCCGCGCCTTCGATTCGGCGATAAGTTTCGCCTCCAACGCGTTCTTGGTGGGGCGCTGTTCCTGGTAGAACACGCCAAAGTAGCCGGGGAACGGCGTCATCGCCAATTTGTAAGCGGAGACTTCGTCGGTCACATTGTGCTCCGCGGGAACGAGGTTGAACGCGCCGCCCTTGCGCGGGTTGGCCGCGTCAAATGCGCCGGGATAAAACTCGGTGCATTCACTCAGGCATTCGATGACGGAAAAGCCATCGTGCGCCATGGCTTTCTCCATCATTTCCATGACGTGATTCGGCAGGTGCGCATGTGTGCGGGCAATGAACGTCGCCCCGGAGGCAATGAGTTGTTTCATCGGATTGATCGGCTGATCAACCGCACCGGTGGGATCGGTCTTCGATTTGAAACCGAGGGGCGACGTTGGCGACGTTTGCTTTTTCGTCAGGCCGTACACGAAGTTGTCCATGATGACATAGGTCATCTTGATATTCTTGCGCGCCGCATGGTTGAGATGGTTGCCGCCGATCGAGAAAGCATCGCCATCGCCGCCGAATACGAAGACGTGCAGGTCCGGCCGCATCATCGATACGCCCGTGGCAAACGGCGCGGCCCGCCCGTGGAGGAAGTGCACTCCGTACGCGTTTACGAAGTACGGGAAGCGTGATGAACAGCCGATGCCGGCAATGCTGGTGATCTTCTCATGTGGCAATTGCAGTTTTTCCATCATCTTAAAATAGATGGAAAGAACGCTAAAGTCACCACAGCCGGGACACCACGTCGGATGGTCAGCAACCAAATCCTTTTTCGTGTATTTCGCGCGCTCGGTCAGTTTGATTTCTTTGGCTTGTAAGTCTTTGGCTTCAGCAATCATGGATTTCCTTGGAAGGATCAGGCGCTAACCAGCGTGGGTTCGGGAGATTGTTTCAGTTTTTCATTCATACCGTTCAGAATCTCACGCACTTTGAACGGCAAGCCGTCGGTCTTGTTTATACCACGAATCTTATCGGTGCAGTACCGCGCCCGCAAAACCGCGGCCAGTTGGCCGTAGCCGTAAAGGCCTTCGTCGTTGATCTCCACCACAAAGACATGGTTGAACCCTTCGAAGATCTCGCCGATACCGGGTTGAAGCGGCTGGATGTAGCGAATATTCAACGAGCTGACGCTTTCACCGGCCGCGCGCGCCTTGTCCACCGCTTCACGGATCGGACCGTGTGATGACCCCCAGCCGACGAGCAGTACGTTGCCTTCCGCCGGGCCGTAGGTTTCCGCCTTGGGCAGGCGCGAAGCCAGCACCTGCAGCTTGCGGCGGCGCTTGGCCACCATCATCACGTGATTGGCGGGACGGCTGGCGGGATGCCCGGCCTCATCGTGTTCCAAACCGGTCACCACGGGATATTTGCCATCGACCATCGGTGTGCCGGGCGGCGCGTGGTGCGCGATGCCATCGGCCGCATTTTCGTAAGGCTTGTAGTTCGGTCCCCGCGCCGAGAAATTCGGGCTGATGTCCTGCGTCAATTTCGCGAGATCCGGCATCTCCCAGGCCTCAAAACGCGTGGCCAATGCCTGATCGGAGAGGATGATTACGGGACAGCTGTACTCACGCGCCAATTTCGCCGCCTCGATCGTGGTGAAGAAACAGTCCTCAACGGACGAAGGCGCGAGCACGATGCGCGGCGAGTCGCCGTGGCCGCCGAAACAGGCAATATTGAGATCGCTCTGCTCGACGCTGGTGGGCAGGCCCGTGCTCGGGCCGCCGCGCTGAACATCGATGATGACAATCGGCATTTCAGCCATCACAGCCCAACCAAGCGCTTCGGTCTTCAATGAAAGACCGGGACCGGAAGTTCCGGTGAGCGAGAGGTAACCGGAGTATGAGGCACCGCAGGCCATTGCAATGGCTGCGAGTTCATCCTCGGCCTGCATAAAAATGCCACCGTACTTTGGCAGTTCCGCGCGCAGAATTTCCATGATGCTCGACCATGGTGTAATCGGGTAGCCGGCGCCGAAGCGGATCCCCGCGGTCAGCGCGCCATAGGCAATGGCTTGGTTCCCATCCATGACAACTTGCTTGCGAGCGACCCGGTTGCTGGGGGTGACGAACTCAAAGGTGTCGGCGACCTTGCCGATGTCGTAGCCGTAACCCGCGTTGAACGCGCCGATGACATTGCGGATAACGTCGTCGCCTTTGCCCTTGTAGTAGCCTTGCAACATCGCTTCGAGCTTGGGTACGTCGAGATCAAACATGCGCGCAATCAACCCGAGCACGAACATGTTCTTGCCCTTGTCTTTCGCCGTTCCGCCGATGGCTTCGACCGTTTGTCCGGTGATGGGCACGCCGACCGAGCGGAAGCGCTTCTCATTGGGATCGGGCTGCACGTTGTCGCTGTCGTAGATGAGGATGCCGCCGTCCCGCAGCGTGCTGATGTGATCGTTGTAAGAATGCTGGTAGAAGGCAACGAGAATGTCCACGTCGTCGCCCGCGCTCAACACTTCGCCCGTGCCGAGACGCACCTGATAAATACTCGGACCGCCCGAAATCGTGGCAGGGATCGTCATGTAGGTGATGACTTCCTTGTCCGTACGCCCTGCCAACCGGGCCAGAAAACCGCCGATTGCCTGAATGCCGTCCTGTGAATTGCCTGCGAGCCGAATCACCGCGTCCTGGATTCTTCGCGCGCCCTGCGGTTGCTGGCCACCCGGCGCTATAGAGGAATTCGCCACTTTTTCATCAATCATTATCTGTATCCTTGAAAACTTCTCTTCCGCGAACGTTGCACCCGAGATTCTGCGATTACACAATATTAACAAAGGACTCCCCGCTGTCAACCACGAGACTGTATTGGCGACGGAAAAGCCATTGACCGTGCGGGAAGGTTGTTATATTTTGGGTGGTAACCCACAAAACTTACCATGGCTGAGAAAACTAGTAGCAATATCAACCGACTCGCTAACGACTTCTACCAGAAGGCGCTGGCGGCCTTGGAACGCAAAAACCCCGATTATGCCATCGAGATGTTTATCCAGACTCTCAATATCGAGCCAAACTTCACCAAGGCACGGCAATATCTGCGGGCCACTCAGATGAAGCAAACGGAGTCGGCCGGTGGCCTGAAGCGGATGTTCACTGGAGCCAAGCTTACACCGCTGTTGACCAAAGCCAAGATGGCGGTCCAGAAGAATCCCAGTGAGGCCATGACCCTCGCCGAGCAGGCCCTGACAGGAGATCCCAAGAACTTGCAGGCCTTATGGGTTCTCGCGGAGGCCGCCGAGGTCGCCAAGCTTCCCGAGACGGTCGTCCAGACGCTGGAGACGTACACGCGACTCAGTCCTCGCGACACCAAGGCGCTGCATTGGCTGGCCCGTTCCTACAAGGAGACAGGCCAGCATGAGCAGGCGCGTGAGACCTACGACCACCTGCTTAAGATTAATCCCAATGATTTTGAGGCGCAGAAAGGCACGAAGGATTCGACTGCGGATGGCGCCATGGCGGGTGGCGGATGGGAAGAGAGCACCACCTCCTTCCGTGACAAGCTTAAAGACAAGGATGAATCGATCGCGCTGGAACAGCAATCACGCGTGGTCCGCGCCGAGGACATGCTGGAAAACCTCATCAAGGAGAAGCTCGCGGCACTTGCGAAGGAACCCGAGAGTCCAATCATCCAGCGCGAACTGGGTAAGCTTTACTCTCAGATTGAAAACTTCGACGAATCTCTCCGCTATCTGGAAGCGTTGTACGCGAAGGAGGGTGGCAACGATCCCTCCCTGGAGCGCGAAATTGGCGATACGAAGATCAAACGCCTCGAATTCAAGATCGCCGGACGGAAGAATGAACTCGAGAAAACCCCCGCCGACCCGACGCTGACCAACGAGATCGCTACCCTGGAAACGGAACTCGACCAACTCAAGCTCAGCGAAGCCGAACGTCTTGTCGAACGGTACCCCAACGACCTCATGTACCGTTACGAACTGGGCTCGCTGTATATGAAGACGGGGAATATCGACGGCGCGGTCGAGCAATTGCAAAAGTCCCGCGGCCAGCCGCAGCGGCGAGTTGCCTCACTCAATCAGCTCGGCCAGTGTTACCAGCAGATGGGCCTTCACGATATGGCCATCGACACATTCAATGAGGCCATTACGGAACTACCGGTCATGGACGGGCTGAAGAAAGATTTGCTGTACAATCTGGGGAACGCACACGAACTCATGGGCGATCAGGAGAAGGCCACAGCCGCCTACAAGGAGATTGCCAAGGTTGATTTTGGCTTCCGCGACGTGCGCGAGAAAATCATGCGGAAATCCGCGCCAAAAAAGCCATAGCTCGACAGCATTTTGTCAGACAGGCCGACAATCAGGCCGCGTCGAGCTTGGTCCAAAGATCCCGTAAATCTCGCACCCCGACCCCGTCGCCCTCCCCGCGATTCAGGAGGACGGCGGTCATCCCAACCGCTTCGGCGCCGCGCACATCCGCCGTGTCGCTATCTCCCACATGCACAGCTTGCTTCACCGGAACACCCGCAGCGTGGAGCGCCGCCTGAAAAATCCTGGGATCAGGCTTCTCGACGCCGATTTCACAGGAGATGGTCATGGAATCGAAGTAAAGGGCCAGCCCAATTTCGTCAAGCAACGGACGCAGGCGTTCGTCCCAATTGGAAATGATGCCGACGCGCAGGCCGCGCGAGCGGGCTTCGCGCAACGTATCTTCCACATCCGGGAAAACCTGCCACGCATCGGCGCGCGCAAAGATTTCAAAGAGTTCCTCAAAACACGCCTGGTTCTCCTGCCCCAGCGTGCGGAAAACAAGTTCGCGCCACCAATCCTTGCGGGAAACGGTCAATCCCGGTCGTTTCAACGCGGCCCATGATTCACGGAACGCACGCTGCAAGTTTTCCGCCGTGGCGGTCATCCCATGGCGATTGGCCAAGGAGGCATAGGATGGCTCCCACCGATGGCCACGGGCGCAGCAACGTGCCGCCCACGTCGAAAAACAGGGCACGCACGGGCGCACCGCTCACTGCAATACCAACTCCTTCTGCGTTTTCGCCCTGGTCGGGTGCGTGAACCCGAGCCGATCCAGCGCTTCGCCGACGAGGAACAGCGAGCCGGTGATGACGAGGGCTTCAGCCTTCTCGCTTCGGGCCTGTGCATATGCCTCCGCCAGATTCCCCACGATCGTGATCTTGGACCGGGGATTTGCGGCCATGCACCAACGCGCCAACTGGTCGGGATCGCACGTGCGTTCACTGTTGACAGGCACGCAATGGATCCGCTCAGCCAGGGGCGCGAGGATTTGGCACATCTGGTCGTAGTTCTTATCCCGTAACACGCCGAGGATCAGCGTCAGCTTCTGCCCGGCACAACGCTCCCGCAACGTTGCGGCGAGCCGTTCCGCCGCAGCGGCATTATGTGCCCCGTCCAGAACAATTGTTGGGCGGTGGCTAACGATTTGAAACCGTCCCGGCCAGGTTGTCTGCGCTAACCCCTCGGAGACTTGCTGGGGCCTGACAGGCAGCCCGGACGCTTCAAGCGCGGCGATAGCTGTGGCGCAATTGACTGTCTGGTGGGCGCCGAGCAACGGGATAGTGATCACGCCGTAATCGTGACGTGTACTGTTCAGCTCGACGCGCTGGCCATGCTCATCCTCGCTGAGCCGATTGACGTGAATGTCCCGGCCGACAATGGTGAGCGAGCAGGCTCGGGGGGTTACCGTTGCGCGGATGACGCGGAGAACTTCGTCGGACACGGCAGCGGTGACGACCGGAACGCCCGGCTTGATGATACCGCATTTCTCCGTTGCGATCTGAGGGAGCGTCTCGCCGAGATACTGGGTATGGTCAAAGGCGATGTTGGTGATGACGGAAGCGAGGGGCGTGACCACGTTTGTCGCGTCGAGGCGACCGCCCAAACCAGTTTCCCATACGACCACGTCGACTTTCTGTTCGTGAAAATGCCGGAGCGCCATGGCGGTAACGGCCTCGAAGAACGTGGGCGCATGAAACTCGGGGTGTGCGGCGACCGTTTCGAGGAGCGGCTTGAGCTGTTCCACCAGCCGCACCACGTCGGCTTCGGCAATGGGCTGGCCGTTAATCTGAAACCGCTCACAGAAGGATACGAGGTGCGGCGAAGTGTATAGCCCGGTTTTGTAGCCGGCCCTGGACAAGACCGCGTGGAGCATTGCGGCGACACTCCCCTTCCCGTTCGTGCCGGCAATGTGAATGAAGCGGAGCGAATGCTGTGGGTCACCCATCAATCGCAACAAATACTGCATCGTCTCCAACCCCAGCTTCTGGCCGAAGAGCCGAATGCCGTAGAGATAATCGATGCTGTCCGGGTAGGTCATCAGTGCTTCCTCGGCTCGCCCTCCTAGCGGGGTTGACACAATAATTAGTCAGCCGCTTTGAACTTGCGCCCGCCACGTCCTGAGAAATAGTCGAGCAACCGGGCGAGCGTTTGTTTGAGTTGCTTGCGATGCACGATGAGGTCGACCAGACCGCGGTCGCGGAGGAATTCGCTGGTCTGGAAGCCTTCGGGCAGTTCTTGCTGCGTGGTTTCCTTGATCACGCGTGGTCCCGCGAAACCGATGAGTGCCTTCGGCTCGGCCATGATTACGTCGCCAAGCGATGCGTAGCTGGCCATCACGCCGGCGGTGGTCGGATGCGTGAGGACGGAGATGTACGGCAGCCCCGCCTTGGCGTGCAACGCGAGCGCGCCGCTCGTCTTGGCCAATTGCATGAGGCTGAGGATGCCTTCGTACATGCGCGCGCCACCGGATGCGGAGACGATGATCACCGGAATCTTCAGCTCGGTCGCCTTCTCGATCGCCCGCGTAATCTTCTCCCCGACAACGGAGCCCATGCTCGCACCGAGGAAACTAAAATCCATCACCGCCAGCGAGATGTCATGACTGTCGAGCTTGCAAAGACCGATCATCACGGCGTCGTTCATCCCCGTCTGCCGCTGGTACGTGCGCAACCGCTCCGTGTAGGCGGCCACGCCCGTGAATTTCAGCATGTCCACGCTCGCCATGTCGGCATCGAACTCGCGGAAGGTGCCCTCATCGGCCAGCATCGCGATGCGCTCGGGGGCGGTCATCGTGAAGTGGTAATCGCACTTGCTGCAGACTTTCGCGTTGGCCGCAAGCTCCTTGCTAAAGATCATCTCGCCGCAAGTCTTGCACTTCACCCACAAACCGCTGGGGATCTCGTGCTTCTTCGTCTTGGTCTCGGAAATCTTCGGCTTTTCTTTTTCTTCGAATACCGCCATGACGAGCCTCCTCGCGTGACGGCAAGGGCCACGACATCCTTTGCCCCCGCCAACCGCAAAACGTTAGCACAACGGTGCCGTATTACACCAGTCGGAAAAAAGACCGTCCGCCAGAACGAGAGATTGTCTTGGACTGCTCGCGTCTGCCGCTACACCCCTCGCGCGACGGCGAGAGCCACGACTTCCCTGGCTCCTGCCGACCGTAAGGCCTTGGCGCAACTGTCCAGGGTTGCACCCGTCGTAAAAACGTCGTCCAATATCACGAGGCGTTTGCCGGCGAATGTGGTTTCATCGTGCACGGCGAATGCGCCGCGCATGTTCTTCGCCCGTGCCTCCGCACTAAGTTTCGTTTGTGTCGAGGTGTCCTTCACCCGGCGCAGACGTCGCTTCACAACCGGGACGTGCAGTGCCTTACCTAGTGCGTCCGCGAGGTACTCGGACTGGTTGAACTCGCGCTGGCGTTGTTTGCGGGGATGTAGCGGGACAGGGACGATGGCATCCACTTCCCGCCAGTCGATCCAGCGTCGGGCGGCGACCTGTAGCCAATCCACGAGATGTGGGCCAAAGTACATTTCACGCTGGTACTTGAATCGCAAGATACAATCACGCACAACGCCTTCGGCCCGGCAAGCGGCGATGGCGCGAGAGAAATGGAAGCGCAAGTCCTGGCAATAACCGCAGACGAAAGTTTCGCCCGTAACAGCACCGGTAAATGGTGAAGCGCATTGCCGGCAAAACGGCGGCTCAATGGGTTTCGCTGAAGCCAGGCAATCAGGACAGACAAGGCCCGGTTCAGTGTCGGTGAGCGGACAACTGCAGAAGGGGCAGTTCCGCGGCCAGACTATGTCGAAGGCGCGACGCCACCAGAGCCTGAAGGCCCCGGGGCGCACAGCGGTTTGAGCTTGTTCCGGCACAGCCACACAACCAATACCAGCAGCACGGCGAGCACGGGCCACGACAGTATATCCTCAACGATCCGACCGGCCCCCAGCCAGCGCGCGAATTCGTTCGCCAGGACCCAGCCCGCGTGCAATCCGATGGAGAGATATAATGCCTTCGTCCACGCATAAGCCAATCCCAAAATACAGCCGGCCAGAAACAATGTCACGAATCCCACGAGGACATCCCGTTCGCCGAACGACCGCGAAGCAATGTCGCTGAGGCACGTCAAGCCACTGTTCCACGTAACCTGATCCGCTGGAATATTCACCCGGTTCGGCTTCACGAAATGCAGCGCGGAATAGATCGCACTCGCGAGAATCACCGCGACACCGACCTTCATCCCTCGCTGGAATGCACCCTGCAATGCGCCACGGAAGAATGTTTCCTCGATCAACGCGACGACAACGCCAGTGAGCAAATAGCGCAGGATGGCTCCGGCCATTTGCCCGGATGACTTGTCGAGATGCAACGAGCGCGTGCCCAGCGCGACGGTGACGGCAACCACCAACGCCAACGATCCCAGGCCGAGAGCGAAGCCGACGAGAACGTGTCGCCACCAACCACGAGCCTTTACATAACCCAGGTCGCTCCACGTACGAAACCCGGCGTAGTGCAAGAGAGGCCATAACCCGGCGAAAGCGACGATCAGGAGGGCGCGGTCGAATATGCGATGGAATGGTTGCCGAGCCAGGGGGCCAACGGCAGGTATATATGTGGCAAGTGCCTGCAACGTCCAAAACAGCCACGGCGCCAACAACGCGCCAAGCAAGACGACGACGACAGCATACAGGCCGATGGCCTTGGACGTTCTCAATTACGATTCGGTCGAACGGTGAAGTTCCTGCGGCGTGAGGGGCTTGCGCCGCTGGATTTCGTTGTCCTGTTTCTCCGAGAGAGATCCAGGAGCGATGATTTCGCTGTAGCGAATCGAACTGTGCGGAATCCAGTACACCTTCGAGTCCGGCTCGACAGGCCATTCCTGCGGCAGACGAGACTCCAAATCCGTTTGCTCCTGAAAACGGCGGCCGCTGACCCGCAACCCGGTTTCGTCCACATCGGTAATGATGCCGCGGACGACCTCGCGCGGCGTTTGAGGATGAAACCGGCGCAAGACAATCTTGATTCTCTGATTAAGTAGTCCGGTGGTGTCCATGGATTCCTCTGTCGTTGGCGCGCAACGCAATGCCTCTCGCCATTACTGCGCGATGATGTCGCCATCCTCCAACTTCAACGCCTTGACCTTCGTCGATTGGCGATCTGTCGGGTTCTCTACCGCCGGCTGAGGCTCCGTGATAGTTGTGCGATAAGCCGGGCCTGGCGCGCCGCTGCTCTTGTCGCTCGGGGCAGCAGTATTTGTCGGTGAAATCGCGCCGGGGAAATAGCGCTGCTCCAGTTCTTCGCTCACGCCCAACATCTTCAGGCGCCGTCGGGCCTCCGCCACCGCCGCGATATCGGTGCGAAGCACGGTGGGCCGGATGAAGATGATCAACTCCGTACGCTGTCTGTTGTTCGTCTGGCTCTTGAAGATCTGACCGAAAACGGGAATGTCGCCCAAGAACGGCGTTTTCGTTGTCGTCACCGACTTCGTTTGCTGAATCAACCCGCCCAGTACAATCGTACTCCTATCTTCAACCGCCAGCGACGATTTCGCTTCCCTCTTCAGAATGGTCGGCACGATCGTGCCGCCAATATTAACGTTGGCGCCAAGATCGTTCACTTTCTGTTCGACGTCCATCCGCACATACCCGTCTGGATTGATCCGCGGTGTCACTTTCAACTCAATAGCAACATCCTGATACTGGATGCTGGAGGTCACCCCGGAGGTGGCCAGCGTTCCGTTGCCGCTAACGAGGGAGGAGGTTTGCGAGGTAGGAACAGGAACCGACTCGCCTACCGTGATATCCGCCTCCTGGTTATCCATTGTCTGGATGATGGGCGTCGAAAGCACTTTGCTGTTCGACGTGCTGGCGAGCGCATGGAGGACGGTGTCAAGGTTCAGATTCCGAAACGTCGTAAACCAGGTCAGGCCGCCCGAGCCAGCCGCCAAGGCCGCCGCACTCGGCAGATTACTGGAGAGTGCACTGAGCTGAACGGGCACGTTGCCATCCGTGCTATTGCCGCCGGTCTGCGTCGTCTGTCCGGCATTGACCAACCGCTTGAAGACGTCCACCCCAACGTCCAATTCGTTATTCAGCGTCAGTTCGGCGATCACCACTTCGATCTGCACCTGGGCCACCGAGGTGTCCATGCTCCTGACCAATTGCTCGATGCGCACCATGTCTTCCTTGGTCGCCATCACCAGGAGTGAATTCGTCCGCGGATCGGGCAGAATATGCACCCCTTCGGCGTACTGCAAAAAACCGGTGTCCGTGCCACTGCCGGCCGAACCTCCGGACGAGGGCGGCGGCGGAATCGCAGGCGGGCGCGCCCCGGTCGATGTGGTGCTCGAACTCCCCGTGGTGTGATGCGTCGACGCAGCGGGCGACGATCCTGTAATGAGCGAGTTCAAAAGCGAGGCAATGTCCTCAGCCGTGGCGTAGTTAAGCTCGATCACCTTCATCACCACGTCCGGCTCAACTTTTGCGTCCAGTTCGGCAATCAGCTTGTTGAAAAATCCAAAATTGCTCGGCCGCGTCAGGATGAAAATCTTGTTCGTGCGCTCGTCGGCGGCCATGATGACTTTGCCTTCGACAACAGATTCTTCGTCAGCCGGCGCGCCTGGTTGTCCCGGCTGGGTCGGACGACGGATCAGCCCCGCCGGTTGGGCCGGTTGGCCGGGTTGACCGGATACCGCGGCGTGCCCACCAGCCTGTTCGGCTCCCTGAATGATCGACTGCAAACGCGCCATGACATCGGCGGCTTTGGCGTGGGCGAGAACGTAGGAATGCATTTCCATGCGGAGCATCGACGGCTGGTCGACATACGACACGATCTCCAGCATCTGTTTGATGTTGGCCGCCGTTTCCGAAATGAGAATACTGTTGGACTTTTGCAGCGCCACCAACTGGCCGTAGGGATGCAGGTACGGCTGCAGCACCGCGACGACCTCCGCGGCATCCGCAAATTTCAACGGGATGATCTGTGTTCCCAGCGTATCGGCTGGCGCCGTTACGCGACCAAAGGGAAGGCCCTCGGTTTTAGCCGAGGTGATCTGGACAACCTTCAAGAATTTCTCACCGAGGGGGATGGCCGCGATGTTGTTGATGGCCAGCACGCTGTCGAGCGCCTGGAGCGCGTCGGTCCGGGTAAGTTTCGTCTGACTCCGGAAGTTGATTACCCCCGCAAGATTCGGCGCGGAAATGATCGACCGATTCGTCAGCCGCGCATACCATTCGAGGATCGCGTTGACCGGGGCGCCCTGAAATTCAAAGTCGATTGTCGCTGCCTCGGGCGCTGGCTCCGCGGCCCGCACCGGTGGTGGCGGCGGCACCGGGGACGGTGGCGTGGGGATTTTGACGGCAGCCGCCGCGTTCGTTTGCGACTGGGGTGACGCCGCGGAAGTCGGCGGTACCGGCGTTTGTGGGGGTGGAATCTCTGTGATCTCTTGCGCGGGGCTGTTGCTGACTGCATCGTCCTCGTCCGTTGGGATCTGATTGGACTGCACTGCGGAAACGGGCGCGGGCAGCGTTGGACCGGAAATGACATTTGTGGTCGCGGCGACGTTGGTCGCCGTTTGGGCGCGGGCCATCTCATCCGATCCGGCGGCGGTCAGAAAAAACACCATCGTCGACAGTCCCGTCATCAAAATGCGTATTCTCAATTGTCTCACTTATCCTCCCCGTCGAAACGGAATGCGGCGAACGCCCGGTTGCGGTGGCGCGGGCGGTTGTCCGGGAACGAATGGTTGAGGCTGTGCCCCCGGGGCTTGCGGCGCCGCGCCGACCGATGATTTGGTCTCCATCAATAACGTGGCGACCTCCAGTCCCTGTTTCAGTACGAGCTTCACAGGGCCCTTATCCACCTTCTCAATCTTCGCCACCGTCGTGTCCCCGATCATCTCGCCTTCCGCCTTGAAATAGGTGCGGTTGCCTTCCTTGTCCACGATAATTGCCAGGAGCGGTTGTGTGCCATCCAATTGGGCCATCCCCACAAAAGTGAAACGCGCGGAAAAGGGGGGCTGTGCAACGTCGGCACCCGTTCCGCTCATGGCTCCAAACGGCGAGCGATCGACGATGATCTGGTAACGTGAGAAATCGTGCAGTGTGTCCGTGGCGTGGACGGGCGATCCAACCAGGCTGGCCGCCAACGCGTACAGTATCGCCGTGTTCCTGGCGGAGTATTGGCTCACGAGCTGGTACTCCCCTGTTTACCGCCCAAGGCATAGGCGCGGACCTGAATTTCGCAGCGCAGGATGCCCGGATTCTCGGGCCGTGGTGAGAGCGTCAATTGTTCGACACTCATGAAACCAGCGCCGGTTTGCAGTGCGAAGAGAAACTTCACAAGTGACTCCGTTGTTGCCTCGATGGTGCACTGCACCGGCAGGACGCGATAGACGCCCTTGTCTTCTTCTGTCATCTGGCGCGTCGCGTTGATTTGAACACCGGAGCTTGTCGCAACCTCCTGGATCTTTTTTACAACATCAGAGGTATACTGGAACTGCACAGTCTGTTGTCCGAGCCCTCGTTTGAGTTCGTCATACTCCTTGCGCCACTCTTCCTTGTGCTGAATCGTCGTCCGCATGCCGTCGAGTACGCGTTGCTTGCTCTTGAGTTGGATGCCCGTTTCTCCCCAATTGCGCAGGAGAGGAACGACCAGAAAATAGTTAAGACCCAACACGATGGCCGTGATGGTAAATACCAATATCCCACGCTCTCGCTTCGTGATTTTCATCGTGCCGCCGCCATTCCCGGGCCCGCGGCGGTTTTGAGAGTACAAGTCAGGTCAAACTTCGTCAAGCCAGCCACCGTGTCCATGCGGCCCGCCGAGACCTTCGAGAAGAGCTCGCTCTGCTGCAGCTTGCTTTGGAAATCCAGCGCGATGGCCGCTGACGGCGCCTGCCCCTTGAGGGACACCGTTATATCCTTCTTAAAGGTAAAGGAACTCAACTGCATTTCCTTCGGCATCCGCACCGTGATCTCGCGCAAGACCTCCAATGCTGAGAATTTCGTATCGAGTTGGTTGCGCATCGCAATCAACTGGCCCTCCGTCTGCCGCGCGTCGACAAAGTTTTTCTGCTGATTCTTGATTTCCCTGATGACCCGATTGAGGTGACCGTTCTTTATGGCCAACAGGGTCAGGAACACCGCCAGCGCCAGTACATAAACTATCCCCACCGCAATCGCGCCGCGAATAAGCCGCCGTCTCACGGCCTTGGTCTGGCGCTTCTGCCGCCACTCGTCCGGCAAGAGGTTCAACTGCCCTGTCTCACCCATCGCGTATTGCAGACACAAGCTCAGGCCGGCCGAAGGCACGGTGCCGTTGGTGAGGAAGGATGATTGCGCTTTCAGACCGTTTGCGACTTTCTCAGCAAACGCCTGCAACGCTTCGCCGGGCGCGAGGAAAGTGACGCCGCCCATCGTCCGTTCCGGTTGTCCGGCTTCGGTCGCAACAAATGTGCGCTGCAGTTCTTCACGCAACACGGTTTCACCTTCCGCTCCCAGCACGAGGGACCGCACGGCGAGCGGCACAATGCGTGAGTACACAATCACATCCGCGGAAACCAAACCAAGAATCACAAGCACGTTCAGGCGGTCGTCCGTCGCCAGCAGGTTGCGGCGGGCGAACGCGTGGAACATGGCCAGTGCGTCAACCGAGACTATTTCGGGCTGCAATCCCGCTGCCTCCAGCGCTTCCACACGCTCATTGACCTTGACCTTGCGCGCGATGGCGACGAGCACCCGCGTCTGGCCGTCGGCGGCTTCCAGCCGCTCGAAACTGTAAACGACTTCCTCCAGCGGCAGGGGTGTGATGTTGTCGATCTGCAGATCAAGCATCTGCTTCAATTCGGCGGGGTCCGTCGCGGGCAGGCGCAGGATCTGGCAGAGCACGTCTTCGCCACTCACCGCGGTGACGACGCGATGCTCGTGGGGATCGAATTGCTGACGGAGTGACTGCGCCGCATTCTGCCACTGCGGCGGCGCGTCCGGCATCCCGGCAGGCGGCGCCGTGCTGGCGGAGGATTGCTGCAGTACGCTAACCTCGGTGCCATCGGCGCGCGCGGTGGTGAGTTCGAGGCTCGAGGCGCCAAACGCGAAGGCCGCCCAACCACGAGCATGACCAAGACCGGCCAGTTTGCGCGGATTGAGGTTGGCTCTCACGTTCCCTCCCGCATTTCGCGCCACATGACAATCTGGACGGTGGCCCCGGCGCGGTGCAGCGTTGCGAGGATCGTACGTTTCACGCCGCTGACCTGGCCCGTGGATTTCACGGTGAAAAAGGAGGAGCTCACCGTGACGACAGCCTGCGCCGCTTGCATGCTTACCGGATCGAGATTGCCGACCGCCGCGAAAAACTCGGCAGCACTATGGAAGGGCAGATCATCCTCCGTGCCCGGGATGCCGTCGGCGCCGTCCCGGCGGCTCAGGACAGCCTGTACTTGCGCATCGTCGAGACCGACCATCGCCTGTAAAACGATGGCCGACGCCGTGTTCACATTGATGCTCCCCGATGTCATCGTCGTAAAAACCTCGGGCAGCCCCGGCACCGCGGGATCTTTATCCGTTGCCGGTGTCCCCTGATACAGCTCGGGTGTTACGCCACGAATCAGCAGCAGTTCTTCGACCCGATCCAGCGGCGCATTCTTGGCGCGATAGGGCGGCGAAAGACTCTCGTAATAGTCGCTCTTCGCGCCGTTTAGCCGATGTAGGTCGCTGCTGTCGATCCAATCCAGGATCGAATCGACGATGACATCGCTATCCGATGGCTCGACACCCAGCAAGCCAAACAGACGCTTGAGTTGCAGGTCTGTCGCGCCATTGATCGGGATCTTTGATTCTTCGTCAGTGACCTTCACGTTGAAAGTTCCATCGCCCAATTCATGGTCCACGTACAGTAACTCATTGGTAGCCCAATCCTGGTTGAGCGCGTCAAACCCTGAATTGGTTGGAGACTGTGCGTCGAGGATCAACTGCATCCGCGCCACCTCAATGCCCGAGCGCGCCAACATTTCGGCTTTTAACTCCTTGCGTGCATAGGACGCCACCTGGGTCTCAACGTGCATTGTGAAAGCAAATCCGCTGATCAGCAAGGACAAAACCAGCACAACCCACAACACAATGACGATGGCGATGCCGCGGTCGTCGAGTAAACGGTCAGTCTGGAAGGCGCGGTCCCTCATCGCATTCCTCCCGGGAGCGGGGCTGCCGGTTGGGACTGCTGTTGTCCGCCACTGCTGTTCTGTGATCCGGAAATATCAGCGGTGCGCCGTGCGACCCCGTTCGTGCTGGAAAGTTGAGGCAACCCCGGGTTTGAACCACGGTCGATAAAATCAGCCACCGGAAGATCGATGGCGCGAGTCACGGTAACGGGTGGGATTTGGTCGCCGGGCTGGCCAAAGACGACGGTGAATTCCATTGCGGATGGAATGACGTTGGGGTCCTCCCACTTCTCGTACCAATCCCCATCGCGGGGGTCGAGGTAGCGGACAAAGAAACCGCTCACATCCATCGACACCACGTGCGCCTGGAGTTCTTGCTTGGAACTATCTTTCACACTCAAGGCGGGCTGGTTCACGATCGCCAGGTAAGTGCGCTGGTAATCGTCCCGCTCCAGGGAAATGATCACCCGCCGCATGCCAATGTCATTCCCTTCGCTGGGTGGCAAAAACGCGTCCGACGCCGTGACAAAGCTCACGCTGTCGCCCAGGCCGGGATTCTTGGCGCCGATGATTGCGTACAATTCAGGCGACGCGCCGAAGTAGACTGCCGACTGCGCCAACTGCGTCAACGTTTCCATGACGACGCGCTGCCGCTGAAACACCTCGGTGGCCTCGCCGCCGCGCTTCCACGCCTTCAAGGACGCGCTCCAGATGCCGTATACCCCAACCATGACAAGGCTGAGTATCGTTACCGCCAGCAGGACCTCAACCAGCGTAAAGCCCGCGCGCATACCGTTTCTACTATGGGACTGCATGCTCACCGTTGTTTATCCGGCAGATACCTGTATTCGATCACGGAGTCACTGGCGAGTTTGCCGCGTTCGTACCAGTAAACGGTGATCGTTTGTGTCCAGAGCCCTTCCGTGTCTGTCCCCTCAAGCTTACGCGACCAGGAAAAACCAGGGTAATCGTCAAACTCACCCTCCTGGTCGAGAATGTCCGTGGGGCGCTCAGTGCGGAACTCAAAGCTTTTGTTCGCAAGAAGAATCTCAGAGGTGGAATAACTCTGTATCGCGCGGGCCGCAGCCAGGCATTGGCCCAAGGACCCGATGATCGCAACCATACTAATTGCCAGCAGCGTGACCGCCAGGATTACTTCCAGCAGCATAAATCCGCTGTCGCGGCGCCGCGGCGCCTCAACAACGTGTTGGTGGCGAACCGTCATAACTTCACAACCCAGGGGACTCCGCGACACGTTACCGGGTCGACCATAATCGCCAGGCCACTCCCCTTCTCCGCGCCTTGAAACGTAACCGTGAACGGATCGCAAGTCCCGTTCGGGTAAAACGTGGCTTCCACCTGCCCTTTCTGCTCCGCCGGCTGGTCGCCGATCTGGACGGATGACACGCCGACTCGCGGCGCGATTTCAATGGTCTTCAAGACCACGCTCGATGATTCGGAGTCGTCGGTGGCGTTGGTTCCTGCGAATTGCGTGAGCCAAATCATGCGCTTGTCGAGGTCGATGTAGAACGCAACGTTTTTCTGACGAAGCACGGCGTTCAGCTTCGCGAACTGGCAACTGGTGATGACCGTCCGTCCGGTCGCATTGAGCGTGGCGGCATTATACGAACGAATGAAGCTGGGCACCGAGACCGCCATGATGATGGCAATGATGAACACAACGATGCTTAGCTCGATCAGCGAGAAACCGGCACGGACCCCGCGTCTATTGCCAATTGCCAATGTCATCATCATCGCCTTCAACGCCGTTTGGACCGGGTGAGGACAAGTCGTCACCGTTGGGGATCTTTACGCCCGGGTATTTGTAGATGTACGCATGGCCCCACGGATCGAGCCGTATTACGGGGGGATCGAGATACGGGCCTTTCCAGTTCGGAAGAGCCGTTCCGCTCGGCGTCGTGATCAACGCCTGCAACCCCTGCTCCGTCGACGGAAACAGTCCGTTGTCGAGTTCGTAAACGCCGAGCGCCGTTTTGAAGGAGTCGATTTGGTTCTGCGTTGCGACCACCTTGGCCTTCGCGGATTGGCCCGACAACTTGACCACCGCCACACTCACCAAAAAGCCGATGATGACGACGACCAGTAGGATTTCCAGCAAGGTGAAACCGCTGCGCGAGTTGAGCTTGATCTTGTTCATAGTTGTTCCTTGGGTTTACTTGCCAATTCCTGACGTAATATCAAATACCGCCATGAGGATGCTGATGACGATAGAGCCGATGATCATCGCCATGAAAACGATGATCGCCGGTTCCATCAAGGTCGTGAATACTTTCAGCGTCCGCGAAAGCTCTGAGTCGTAGGTGTCCGCGATGTTCTTGAGCGCGGGCACTACTTCGCCGCTCTCCTCGCCGATCGCGAGCATATCGATGATCAAGGGCGGGAAAACTTTGCCCCTGCTCAAGGGTTGGCTGAGACTGGTGCCGTCGGTCACCTTCGTGCGCGCCTCACGGATGGCGTTGCTAATCACGAGATTCGTCATGGTATCTTCCACGATCTGCAACGCATTGAGCACCGGCACGCCATTTTCCAGGAGCGTGGCCAGCGTGCGCGCGAACTGGGCCAGGGCGTTGGCCATGATGATGTGGCCGAAAACGGGCAGCCGCAGCTTGAACCCATCAATCGCCAGCCGCCCCTCCGGGGTGCGGGCACGGATGCGATAAGTCGTCACCACCCCGACGATCAAGAGGACGCCAATCCACCAGTAACCCGTGAACGCATCGCTGATGTCGATCAGGATTCGCGTCGGCAACGGCAGCGTGCGGCCCATCTCCTTGAACATCATGGCGAAGCGCGGAATCATCACCATCATGAAGAAACAGATCGCGCAAACGGCGACGCACATGACGATCAGCGGATACAACAACGCGCTGACCACCTTCTCGCGCACCTCGGCCATTTGCTCCTGATGTTTCCCCAGGCGCAGGAGCACATCGTCGAGGGCGCCGCTGGCTTCGCCCGCCCGGATCAGATTCACGAAGAACCTCGAGAAAACCTTCGGGTGTTTCCCCAACGAGTCGGACAGGCTTTCGCCTTGCACGATGCCACTCCGCAAATCGCCGAGGACTGCCTTGAGCGCCTTCTTTTGCGTCCGCCGCTCCAGCGTGTCCAGCGCCTTGCTGAGCGACATTCCCGAACGCAGCAGGCTGGAAAGTTGTTGGGTGAACATTAACACGTCGCGCGCCTTGACGCGACCCGTGAAGCCGGATCCGCTCTTTTTGCCACCCGTCTCCGCTTCGGCGGAGTCCACCGCCAGCGGGAAGAATCCGAGCTTGCCAAGTTCAGCCAGCGCGGCGCGGCGGTCACCCGCCGCCAGCGAGCCGTTGACCACTTCACCAGCGCGCGTCTTGGCCTTGTATTGATATGTCGGCATACGCTACTTCATTACTGCGACACCGGGCAGGACGCATTGTTCCCCGAGGCGCTCAATTCAACAACGATCGCTGCCGCGGCGTATTCGCTCATGTAACGCTGAGTGCTTCGTCTTCCTGGGTGACCCGCGCCACTTCTTCGACGGTCGTGAAGCCCAGTTTGACCTTCTCCCAACCGTCATCGCGAAGGGTCCGCATGCCTTGTGCGCAAGCCACTTGCTTGATGGCCGTCGACGACGCGCGCTCAATAATCAGCGGACGCAGCACTTCGCTCATGACGAGGATTTCGTAGATCGCCGAGCGCCCCTTGAAGCCAGTGAATCGGCAATCCTCACACCCGCGGCCCCGGTAGAACTTGACATTGTCAACGTCCTCCAGTGGGAAACCCACCTCACGGAGAAACTCCATGTCGGGCTTGTACAATTCCTTGCATGACTTGCAGAGCGTGCGGATCAGGCGCTGCGCTATGAGCGCCTCGACGGAGGAACTCACCAGGAATGGTTCAATCCCCATGTCGATCAACCGTGTGATGGCGCCCGGGGCATCGTTGGTATGCAGCGTGGAGAAAACCAGGTGACCCGTAAGCGCGGCGCGAATGGCGATTTGCGCCGTTTCAAGGTCGCGCACCTCACCGACCATGACAATGTCCGGGTCCTGCCGCAAAATATGCCGCAGACCGCTGGCAAACGTCAGTCCGATCTCCGATTTCACGGAAATCTGGTTTACCCCCGGAAGTTCGTATTCCACCGGGTCCTCAATAGTGATGATCCGCTGGTCGATGGAGTTGATCGTGCTCAGGAACGCATAGAGCGAAGTGGACTTGCCGGAGCCGGTGGGGCCAGTGACCAAGATGATGCCGTACGGCAGTTGGATCAGTTTCTGAACGGTTTTCTCATTCTCTTTGTTCAGCCCCAGACTCTCGAGCCCGAGAAAAATGTTGCTGCGCGTGAGCAAACGCAAGCTGACGCTTTCGCCGTAGGTCGTCGGAATGGTCGAAACGCGCACGTCGATCTCCGCCCCGCTGCTGCGAACGTTGATACGACCATCCTGCGGCAGGCGACGCTCCGCAATGTCCATGTTCGCCATGACCTTGATGCGCGAAATGATCGCCGCCTGGAACCGCTTCAAGTGGGGCGGCACCGGCACCTGGTGGAGCGCGCCGTCCACGCGGTAGCGAATGCGCAGGTCGTTCTCCATCGGTTCCATGTGAATGTCCGTCGCGCGCTCCTTGTACGCTTCCCCGATGATCTGATTCACGAACTTGACGACACTCGCCTCCTGGTCTCCGCTTTCGAGATCGTCCTTCGTAACCATCTCGATCGCGTCAATATCGAGCACGTTCTTCTGCATCAACTCATCGAGCGTCTCCGCGCCGACGCCGTAGTAGCGCTTCAGGGCCTTCGTGATGTCGGCTTCCGTGCACAGCGCGAGCTGCACGCGACACTTGGTGACCAGCCGTACGGCTTCGAGCATGGTGAGGTTGAACGGATCATTCGCGGCGACAATCAACGTGCCGTTCTCCTCGCGCATCGGCATGACGTTGTGCTGGAAGACGACTTTTGTGGGAACCTTATGGCGCGCCGTCGCATCAATTTCCTTGTCGGTGACGCGTGTGAACGGCAGGTGCAACGCCGTCGCCAGGGCCTCGAGCAGTTTCTCCTCGGTGGCAACCCGCGACTTCACCAGCGCGATGATGAGCGGCTGCGCAGCCGTCTGCTGATTGGTCAGGACTTCCGTAATCTGTATGTCCGTGAAGAGTCCCGTCTGCTGCAACAACTCGCGCAAATCAGCGGGCATCGTGTCGGCAATGGCCATGGTCATGCTTGTACTACGATATGAGACACCACAATCCTTGTCAATGGCCCACGAAAATTACAATTTGTCAAAAAACACTCCCCGCCAGCCACTTGCCGAACGCAACGTGCCATCGTCCGTCCGTTGTAGCCGCGGCTGTTAACCGCGGTTCCCTCAGTTCGGCGCCGGTCTTTTACCCCGAACGCTTTCGGGGCCCGACCGCGTCGCTTCCCTCAACCGAGAGCAAGCTGGACGGAGCGGAGTCTGACGACACGCCACTCGCCGTACTCCCGTGGCAAACGCCGCAACGATGACTTTGCGGCAATCTCCCGCACCTGCCAACTGCCGAAAACGAACCCACTTTCGGCCCCAACCGAACCAAAATCCGGCCTCGCGATGCTCAAAACACCCCCTCTTGTGGCCTCCGGTGGGTTCGTTTTCCAAAACGAACCCACCGATTATTTCCGTAACATTCCGCCGCAACGCATTTATTCATAGGTATTTACACCACAAACGCCGTCACGAAACGGTGGGTTCGTTTCGTAGAAACCATGTTTTGTAAACCCTCACTTTTCCACAAGAGGCGTTCCAAGGGCACACCTCACCCTCCCTTGGACTTCGCAGCGATCCCGCGAAGTAGGCAAGGCTTTCGCAACTTTAGCGAAGTAGTCTGACTTTCCGCTCTGCGCTTTCCTTCTTTCCCATTGTCAAAGAGCTGTGCCGACTATACCGCACCCCACCCCACTGTGTCCAGCAAAATTATCGCGTTACGATATATGGACAAAAGAGGTGCTAGGGCCGCGCTGCCGCGCGGTCTCATAAGGGCGGATTCCCCTCCTCGGAGGGGACGAAGGGGTGGGTACTTTGGGATGTAGCCGTCCCGTCCTGTCAGGACGCCCGTCGCGCAGAATTGCCGCGCACAGTTTAAGAATCGAATCGGACAACAACATTTCTGTCACGAGCGCGGAGTTGACCCCGGCTAGACGAGTCCAAGTTCGAGAAGCGCGCAGAACGGGCCGGCAGTCGTTCGACGTTGGCCACCGGCGCGAGACTCAGAGCAGCGCGGCCAGTTGGCGGCGTTTCGTGCCGATGCGATACAGGGCTTGCAGCAGCAGGTCAATTGAGACAGTTGAATCGCCCGACTCCATCTTGGCGACACGGGACTGACTGGTTTCCAGCCGGGCAGCCAATTCCGTTTGCGTCAGGTGTCGTTTCATCCGTTGATCGCGCAGACAAGCGGCTAAGGCGCGTTTCGTCTCGATGTACGCCATGTCCGCGTCAGACAACTCCAAAAACTCTTGTGTCGAACCTTGCACCCATCCGTTCTTCAATTTCTTCATGGCTGTGCCTCTTCGTATCGCTGCCACCGTTGCCGGCAGGCGGCAATCACCGCCGTCGGTGTCTGCTTCGTCTTCTTTTCAAACACTTCCAAAATCAAAATAGCGTCGGCGTCCAGCCGGTAAACTACGCGCCACGTCTTGTTCACGTCGTTGACTCGCAACTCGTGGCAGCGCGCCCCGATTACCGGCATCGCGCGGGACTGCGGCATCGCGAGCCGGACGCCGTCCTGCAATTCCCGGAGCAGGAAACCGATCTCTCGTCGGGCTTCCCGGCTCATGGGCGGGGTCTTCACCTCGCCATGAATCCAGCGGAGCGGTTTGCCCTTCATATTTCACGGAAGAAGATATGTCAGAATTGATATAACGTCAAGCGGCCTGTTGTCGCGAGCGCAGCATTGCCGTGCGCAGATTGATGATCAAACCGGACAACAACATTTCTGTCACGAGGGCGGAGTTGACTCCGGCTATATTTACAACGTACTGACTATTTCCTTCGTCTCACGAGTGCCATTAGCTTTGGGAAGTACTTTGACTCGAGTTCATCCAGGAAGCCCATCGCCCGAAGCGTTCGTTCCTGAGCCGTTTCCGGCATATGACAGTCTTTCGCCTGCTTGATGGCAAATGCTTGAAAGATCTTTATCGCGACCTCCAGCTTATTGGAAAAATGAAAGAGAAAACGTAGTGTTGCCTTACGACCTCCGGGGGTCTCCAAGTGAAACCACGATTGCTGTCTAAGACGGTGAACAAAAATATTCCGTTCTTTAACGAGGTCTTCGAGTAGTCGCGTGAACCCCTTTTCAAGTTCCACCGAGTGTTTGAGCTTGGCGATGAATGCTCCAAGGGTGCGCCTGTCCGGACTAAACAACTCCTCAATCGAAATGATTTTGTCGTCCCCAAAAACCAGCCGGAGGTCGTGTAAGAGAATAAACGCCCGCTAACTCCACTGGCAACGGCCAAAACAATCGTATGAATATCGTTTACCGCTGCTGGACCCGCATCTTCCATGACCGGGCCAAGTGTCAATTTGCTAATGGTGATTCCATCAGGCAGGTCCGCAGGTGTAAGCGAGCCGTGACCAAAATACTCAATTTCAAGTTCCATGCTACTCCGTTTTTCGCCTATCTCTGATTAAACCTCTGCTCGAACGACGAGGAAAGCACAAAACATTCATTGCGCCAATCTGCTCCGAACAGAGCACCGCAACTCTGGAATTCTTCCTAACTCCATCAGCGGGGCAATAGCTTCGCGACGAAGCATTGAGAACCGACCCGCGTTACCACTCCCCGCGCTGATGCCGGATGGAGAATTCCTGGTAGTGCGTTTTTGGCAGTTCGGCGACGAAACGGGACGGACGCTGGAAGCCGCCGGTGTCGCCGCCGGTCATGCGGAAGAGCGGGAACGTTAGGTACAATTCGTCCTTGGCGCGCGTGACGGCCACGTAGAACAATCGCCGTTCCTCTTCGAGGCCTTCGAGATTATCGATCGAGCGGGCGAGCGGAAACATTCCATCGCACAAGCCAACGACGAATACCGCTTTCCACTCCTGCCCTTTCGCCTGGTGCACAGTACTCAAGCGCACGTATTCCTGGTCATTCTTGGCCAACAGCGACGCGTCGTCGGCTTCGATGTTCGTCAACAGTGCCAACTGGCTCAGAAACTCATCGAGGCTCTGGAATTGCATCCCGAACGAGGCGAGCTGATGCAAATCTTCCTCGCGCGCCCGGGCGTTCGGGTACTTCACCTTGAGATAGCTCGCGTAGAAAGTGTCCACGACCTTCTCGATCATTTCGGCGGCGCGTTTCGGCTCCAGCTTGCGTATTTCATTCAATGCCTGCGCGGCCTTCTTCCAGTCATCGACCGCCTTCTTCGGAATCGCCTCGCTCGTGAGCAGCAACGGTTGGCCTTCGGCGAGCAGCGGGTGAAACTTCTCCCAGAGTTTGTCCGCAGTCCTCGCGCCAATACCCGCGAGCAATTTGAGTATCCGCTTGAACGCCATCTCGTCGTGGGGATTGACCGCCACCTTGAGGAAACTACTCACATCCTTCACATGCGCCTGCTCGAAGAAGCGCAGGCCGCTGGTGATGACGTACGGGATGTTGCGCCGTGTCAGTTCCATCTGCAATTCCATCGCGTGGTAATGCGCCCGATAGAGCACCGCGATCTCGTTGAGCGCCACGCCTTCATCGCGCAACTCAAGAATCCGTTGGGCGACGAACAGCGATTGCTGGTTGCTGTCGGGACAAGGGATCAACCACGGCTTCGCGCCGCCGTCGCGCACCGCCGTAAGGACCTTGGCGAATTGGTGGACGTTGGCCTTGATCGCTTCGTTGGCCAGTTTGAGGATGCTCGGCACGCTGCGGTAATTGACTTCGATCTTGAACGTCCGCGCGCTCGGATAGCGCGTTGGAAAACCGAGGATGTTGCGGTAATTCGCGCCGCGCCAGGAATAGATCGACTGCGCATCATCACCCACGACCATCAAATTGCGGTGGAGCATCGCCATGGCGTCGATCAACTCGGCCTGGATCTTGTTCGTGTCCTGGTATTCGTCCACCAGCACGTGCAGGAACTGTTCGCGGTACCGTTCGGCAACCTCGCGCTGCTCTTGAAACAGCCGCAGCGTGTTCACGAGCAGGTCGTCGTAGTCCATCGCGTTGGCCTTGAGCTTGCGCTCGCGATAAACGTCGCGCAACGTCTGGATGGGCCCTGCCAGATGCGAAAAGTAGTCGTACTGCTCGACCAACACCTTTTCGATGGAGCGGTCGGTGTTCACCGCCAGCGAATAGATGTCCGCCAGCACGTCCCCCTTCGGAAAGCGCTCCTGCTTCGTGTCGATGCCGGCCTCGGCAACGCAGGCATCGAGCATGTCTTTGGAATCCTCGCGGTCGAGGATGGTGAAGTCATTGCCGAAACCCAGCAGCTTGGCATGGCGGCGCAAGATGCGATTGCCGATGTGGTGAAACGTCCCGCCCCAGATCGCGGAGATATCGGTAGGCAACAGGCTCTCGACGCGCCGCAGCATTTCCTTGGCGGCCTTGTTGGTGAATGTGAGCAACAGGATGCGCCCCGGCGGGACGCCGTGCTCGACCAGCCACGCCACGCGGTAGGTAAGTGTCCGCGTCTTCCCGCTGCCCGCGCCCGCGATGACCAGCATCGGGCCGGAGTTAACGCTGCCGTCCGCCCCCGTGGCCGTCACCGCCTCGAACTGCTGGTCGTTCAACTCCGCGCGGTAATCAATGTGAAGGTCCCGCGCGCCCTGTGCGGGTTTCAGAATGTACTCTTGAGCCATCGGCTACTTCTTCCACGCCAACCCGAAAATGACCACGGCCACGAGGCTGAGGATCGCCAGCATTCCGCCGGGCATGAACCGCCGCGTCTTCGCGTAGCGGATCGCAAAAATCACCACGAGCAGCGCCGCGATCACCAGCGCTACCGCGAGGCTGTCGGTCGAGTCGCGCCAAACGCCAAAGCCGCTCGCCAGCAGGGCCAGCCCCATTCCCACTCCCGATATCAGCGACGCTTTGCTGCCCACCTTGACGAATCCCATGATGCCCCCGAGGATCATGATCACACCATAAATCCATATCTCAATCGCCGTGTTTTGCATGGTTACCACCCTACCCGATGAACGCAGACTTTGTCCAGAGTCGGACGCGCTATTCATCCAATTGCTTCAGATCAATGCGGCCATCGTAGAGCGCCTTGCCGATGATGACGCCGGTGAGGTTGGGACTCACTTCGGTCATTTGCTGGAGTTGTTGAACGTCTTCAAACCGTGAAACCCCACCGCTGGCAATGACGTTGCAGGTAACGGAGGCGCAGACCGAGAAGATGGCATGGTAATTCGGGCCGACCAGCATGCCGTCGGTCGAGACGTCGGTATAAATGATGTTCAGGACACCGAGGCGATTGATCTCCTGGGCGAATTGGACAGCCGGCAACTGCGTCTTCTCCATCCACCCTTTGACAGCCACGAAACCATCCCGCGCGTCGATGCCCACCACGATACGGGGACCGAAGTCTTCCAGGAGCGCGTTCAGAAACTCCGACGAGTCGCAGGCCTTGGTGCCGAGGACGATGCGCGTGACACCCATCTGTAGTGCATCCACAACCTGCTGGCGCGTCCGTAAGCCACCGCCAAGTTGGATCGGGATTTGCACAGCGTGGAGAATGGCGCGAACGCCGTCCCAGTTCCGCGGCTCGCCTTCAAAGGCCCCGTCGAGATCGACCACGTGCAAATAGCGTGCGCCTTCGTCTTCCCAGCGCTTCGCAACGGCGGCCGGATCATCACTGTAAACAGTCACGGCATCAGCGCGCCCCTGTTGCAAGCGAACCACTTTGCCGCCCTTCAGATCGATGGCGGGATAAACAAGAAAGGGTCGGCTCAAAGTTGTCCCCTCCCCAGTCGCACAAAATTCTCCAACATCTTCAAGCCGACCGCTTGCGACTTTTCCGGGTGAAACTGCGTGGCGAACACATTGTTAGCCCACAGCATCGAGCAAAACTCGATGCCGTAGTCAGTCGTTCCACAGACAACAGACGCATTCTTTGGCTTACAGTAATAGCTGTGTACGAAATATACGTAGCTGTTATCAGCCACATCTTTCAGAAGCGGGCAATCGCCCTGCCGAATGCGGAGTTCGTTCCATCCCATGTGCGGGACCTTGAGGCCATTGACGGCGAACCGCGGGACGGTGCCCGGAAAGAGTGCGAACCCTTTGACCCCCGGCGCTTCTTCGCTGGATTCAAAGAGCGCCTGGAATCCGAGGCAGATGCCGAGAAATGGCCGCTTCGTCGCGATGAACTCGCCGATGGCCTCGACCAACCCGATCTTTTCTAGGTTGGCCATGCAATCGCCGAATGCCCCGACACCGGGCAGCACCAGCGCGTCCGCCGTCAGCACCGACTTGCGGTCGCTGACGATGCGCACGTCGGCGCCGACCCGCGCCAGCGCCTTCTCGACGCTCCGCAGGTTGCCCATCCCGTAATCAACCAGTGCGATCATGCAGCCGGGAACAATATCGGACATTTGCTCCCGCGGGCAAGCCCCGGCTCACGAGGGCGGACGCCGGGCCAGAATGCGGCTGATGGCGCGGCTCGGGGTTTCGACAAGCAATTCCCGCAGGAACGCGTCGGTCGTCATGGCGCGGGGCTCAGAGAGCGCATTGCGCAGCACCAATGCGACAACCGTAATGACAGTCACAGCGCCGTATGACACGCTGTATTGGTTCCACTGCCACTTCGACCACAAGACACCCCAACCCGCAAGAGCATCCAGCAGGATGCCCCAGAAAATCGGGAATATACCGGACACGAGGCTTGTCACCACGGTATACAGGGCAAAGAAATGGCTGCGCCCCATCGACGGTACGGTGGCCATCACGAGCCGCGTGTTCGCGAGGTTGAAAAGCGAAATGCTGATTGCAGCGGTGAACTGGATCACAAAGATCGTCGCGGAAGTAAATGGCAGGACCCGCGCGGCCACCGAACACCAACAGCTAAGGTGCACGACGAAAATCAACGTCGCCAATCCCAGTAGTGGACGGCTCCCCACTCGGTCCACAAGATGGCCGAATCCCCACAGGCACACGGCGGACACCGCACTCGACAACACCATCATTCCCAGGATCAATGAATCCGTCGCCGCGAACGAGTCGCGGAGCATCGGAATCCAAAACACGCCGCTGCCGGCCTGGGCGACGAGGAAGACAGCGTTGTAAACCAGCAATTTGAAGAATGGCGGGTAAAGCAGCATTTCCTTGTAGGGCACCCGTTCCGAGCTTTCGGAAGACGGCGGCACGGGTACATCGGGGATGCGACGCAGAAACCAGAGACTGATAATCACCGTAACAAAGCTGGCAAAAAATAACAGCCCATACGCGTATTTCGCCTCCGGCGGCCGCAAATAGAACGCCGCGAGTATCATCGTGCCCAGCGTCGCCAACGCGCTGGACATCTGGTCGCGTGAAACATAGCGTCCACGCACTTCCTCCGGGATCCATTGTGTGACCCATGGCAGGAAACCGCACAACGATATGCCCCGTGATGCGTTATAGGCAAACAGCAGGAACAACATCAGCGCGATACGCGTGAGTGCATCAATCTTTTCCGGCAACAGCGCCACGCCCGCCATGGCCAAAATGAACGCCGCCCGCAAGGTCCAACCACGCAGCACAAACGCCCGATAACCCATGGTTTCGACGAATCGCGCCGCGGGAATTTGCAGGATGTTGAGCAATGCCGGTAGCGCCAGCACGATTCCCAACACCGTGGCGGACGCGCCGAGTTTCTTGAAATACAAGATCATCGGCGTAGCCAACACGATCGTGTACGACATCGTATTGAATACCTGGAACGCATAGGCATTCCCCACCCCGGCGGGCATCTTACGTGGATTTTCGGCCTTCACACCGCTAAGTGATGAAGAACTTTGCGGACGCGGTCAATGAAATTACCTGTTTGCGCGTGACGATTCTTCATTGGGATTGTCAAATCATCAAGAAAGGGGGAACGCATCGTGACCATGGATCAATTCATTGGAGGCGAATCGGCAGGCTCACTGCCTGGATGGACTCGTGGCTGATCTCTCGGCACCGAAGGTGTTGGAGGGCCTGATCCAACAGGCCGAGCGCGCGAATGCCAGCGACATTCATCTGCAGAAGCGCGCCGACGCGACCCAAATTGCCTTTCGCCTGGATGGCATCGTTACGCCCGTCTCGGAAATCCCGGCCGAACTGGCCGACCACGTTTTTGGCCGCATTAAGTTCCTCGCGCGTCTCAGGACGTATCAGGATTCACTGCCGCAGGATGGTCGTATCGATAAGGCCGATGTCGGCGGCCGGCACGACATCCGCGTGGCGACCTACCCCACGGTCACGGGCGAAAAGATCGTCTTGCGGTTATTCAGCGACTTCACCGCACCGACCTTGCACGAGCTGGATTTTCCCGACACGATTTGCCAGGAGCTGGAGACGTTTCTGCGGCAAACCGCCGGCTTGCTGTTGCTAACGGGCCCGGCGGGTAGCGGTAAGACGACAACCATTTATGCCTGTCTTAGGCAGCTTCTCGATCTGGGCGGCCGTCATATCATTACCGTTGAAGATCCTGTCGAACAGATCGTTTCCGGCGTGATGCAAACGGAAATCAATGACGCTCGCGGCCTGACGTTTTCAAAAGCCGCGCGTCACTTGTTGCGCCAGGACCCGCAAGTCCTTGTCATTGGCGAAATTCGCGATGAAGAGACCGCCAACATCGCCGTGCGGGCCGCCCTCACTGGGCATCTCGTAATCTCTACCCTGCACGCCGGCTCGTGCCAGGGCGTGTTCGAGCGCCTGCTGGTAATGTGTCCCGATCATTTCGCGGTCGCCTCCGTAGTTGGGCTGGTCTTGAATCAGCGTCTGATCCGTCGCCTTTGTCCGACGTGTCGAGGCGAAGGCTGCGAGTCGTGCTTGCGAACAGGCTACAACGGCCGCGCGCCGTTGGTCGAGTGTGTGAAAATGGACGAGCCAATGCGCGAGCGGTTGCGCACCCACGAACTGGCGGCGATCGCACCGTCAGGCTCGCTGGCAGCCGCCGGCCGCGCTTTGGTCGAACGCGGTATCACCAATGACACAGAACTCCGAAGGGTACTCGGCACATGAAACTCGACGAATTCGCCTTCTTTAACCAGCAGTTGGCCGCGATGTTGCGCGACGGCATCCCGCTGGAAAGTGCCCTCGGCCACCTCTGCTCTTCCATGCGCCATGGTGATCTGCGCGACGAATTGGAGAAGCTGCGAGCCGATCTCGCCAATGGCACCCCGATAAAGCAAGCGCTTGCTGCGCGCAAGTTGCCGCCGTTTTACGTCCAGATGATTCAGGTTGGCGTACAGAGCAATGACCTGCCGGGCGTGCTGACGTTGGTAGCCGACTATTACCGGTCCGGCAATCTGATTTGGACCCGGCTGAAGGGGTTGATGGTTTACCCGGTCATTTTATTGGCCGGTTTGTTTGGCGCCTCGATTGTGATGGCGATTGTACTGGGAATCATGCGTAGCGGGTTTGAGGACATCAACCGCGACCTGCTCGAGGGCAAGTCGTTACCCGGGCTGACGCAGTTCTACATGGAACACGGTGTTTTCATATTCTGGACGCCCGTTTTCGTCTTCGCCGCGGCATTCATTGCCGCGGCAGTGACGGTCTCTTCTCCGTCGATGCGGCAGAAGTGGCGCTGGCGGCTGCCAGCATTTCGTGAGGCGAGCCTCTGGCAGTGTGCCTCGGCAATGCAGATTATGTTGCAGGGCGGCTGTACGTTGACTCAAGCGATCGCTCTTCTCCGCGAACTGGAGCAAGGCTCGCCAGCCGCAGTCGAATTGGGACACTGGCAGCAGCGCCTCGGTGACGGGCATGCCCAATTTCGAGATGTTGCAACAGGAAGCCATGTGTTTCCTCCCTTGTTCCTCTGGATTGTCGGCAATGCGCGCGAGGAGTTGGCGGAAGGCTTCCGACAGGCCGCAGAAATCTATCGGCAACGAACCACTTACCGGATGGAAGCATTTCTCTACGCGGTGCTGCCCACATCAGTCATAGTCATGGGCCTGGCAATTTGCCTGCAGGTATTCCTGTTTGTCCTCGCTGGGTTCATGCCGCTGGTGAGCGTAATAGGATCCCTCGGAGGATAACGGTCTGGTTTACATGCTTGCTACAATTATGAATCTATTTTTTGACACATTCGCCCGTTTTCTCATGTCACTGGGAGTTGGCTTGTGAATCTGACCGCCTTCCTGATTGGGTTTGCCATCCAATCCTCCCTGTGGGTTGTCCCCGGAATTGTCCTGCTGCTGGCAGCAAAGCGTTTCATCGTGGCCCCGATGCGCCGACGCGAAGCGGCACGTGCGTTTCTCGATCTGCTGGAGATGGGATTGGCGCGCGGACGTAGTCCGGAGAACACGGTCGTTGAAGTCGCCGCAACGGGAGACAAGATTTTGGGAAAGGGGTTCCGGCGGCTTGCCGGGCGCATTCAGGACGGAGCTTCACTTGGGCGTGCTCTGGAGTCGACGCCGGGTCTGCTTCCGGAACCAGTGGCTGCGATGCTACAGGCTGGCGAGCGACTGGGCGATATCCGCACAGTACTGCCCGCCTGTCGAGACACATTGAGTGCTGGTCCTTCGCGCGCAATGGGAGCGTTCAATTATCTACCCGTTTTTTCTCCGCTGTTGCCGCTGCTGGCGGTCACACTGTTCCTCGTTATTGTCATTGTTCCGAAATTCCAGGAAATCTTTCATGACCTGCTGGAAGCCGGGCCTCTGCCGATCGCTACCCAGCTTGTCATCGGCTACATCAGACCAGCGCTTGCGTTCAGCGTTCTTGTCGCGCTGTTCGGCGTATTGTTACTGCTTCTGGGTCGAGTGCGCCGCCGCTGGCCATCCGCTTACTCGCGGACAATCAAAGCTTTCCTCGATCAATGGCTCTTCCGTCTGCCGTGGCGACACAAGCGAATGCAGCGCGACTTTTCCGCCATGCTGGCCATTGTTCTCGATTCCGGCATACCCGAATCGGAGGCCGTAACCCTCGCGGCCTCGAGCACAGCCAACCAGGTCTTTGTGACTCGCTCGCAACTGGTAATTGGACGGTTGCAGCGGGGCGAAAAACTCACCGAAGCGATCCGAGCCATTGACGACTCCGGCGAGTTTCAGTGGCGCCTGGCCAATGCCGTACACGGGCATGAGGGCTTCTTACGTTCGCTCCAGGGCTGGCACGACACATTGGATGCCAAAGCCTACCAGCAGGAGCAAGCCGCTTCGCAAGTGCTTTCGACGATGCTAATAATTCTCAACGGCGTCCTGGTCAGTATCGTTGCCCTAGCCGTCTTTCAGCCAATTATCGCGGTGATCCAACGTGAGGCTCTATGGTGAAGCGGCGTCGACACGAACACGGTTCGATGATCATCGAGTTGATGACGGCGCTGGCCATTCTCATCGCGATTCTCCTGCCACTGGGCCTTTCGTTTGTGGATGAACAGCATGTGTGCCGCGTCTACTACTGGCATGCCGTGGCCATGGAAACGGTCGATGGAGAAATGGAAGTCCTCGCCGCCGGCGAATGGCGGGACTTCAACGAAGGCACGACGTCCTATACCGTCCATGCTGAATCGGCCAAATACCTGCCGCCGGGCAAATTCACATTGACGGTGCACGGACCACGATTGCGGTTGGAGTGGCGACCTGACAAGTCCCGCTTCGGAGCGCCCGTCGTGCGAGAGGCGGTGGGACAATGAAGTCGAAACGCGGTTACTCACTCGTCGAATGTCTCGTCTATATTGCCGTGTTCGCGGTCGTGCTCAACCTCTCCTTCACCGCCTATTACCGGTACGACCAGCACACTCGCAACCTTCGCCGCAACAGCGACGACATCGTGCGCGCGATGCGCGCCGGTGAACGGTGGCGTGAGGACGTCCGCACCGCCATCGCTTCACCGCACGTGATCGAAAATGGCGTGGCGATTCCACAACAATCCGGTGAGGTAGCGTATGTCTTTGCGGATGGTGCAGTCTGGCGACAGACCGGCGCAACGCGGGTGATTGTACTCAAAGACGCGAAGGCTTCTACTATCTCGGATGACTCGCGTCAGCGCGTCAACGTGTGGCGGTGGGAATTGGAACTTGCCAGCCCGCAAAAAGTTGTCCTCGTGCGTCCGCTGTTCACGTTCACCGCCGTCGTCAGGAGGCCATCATGAAAAACGAACGCGGCGGCGCGATGATTGTTGTTTTGACCCTGACGATCCTGATTGCGATACTCGTAGTCGCTAACAGCTTCGAACTGAGTCGGCTTCGCAGGGAACTGAAACGGATCGACCTGGAACAACAGAAGAAGTTCGCACCCGCCGCAGTGAACAACTAGGCGGCGTCCTTCGACTGCTTCTTGCGGATGAGCGGCTCGCGTTTGCCTTCGACGACGCCACGGTTGATGGTGACTTCGGCAATGTCGTCGCGCGAGGGGATTTCGTACATCAGGTCGAGCATCAGTTTTTCCAGCAGTGATCGCAGGGCGCGTGCGCCGGTGCCCTTCCGGAGCGCGGCTTCCGCCAGCGCCTGCAGTGCGTCCTTGGTGAGATTGAGGTTCACGCCTTCCATCGCGAACAGCTTGCTGTACTGCTTGATCATCGCGTTCTTGGTCTCGGTGAGAATCGAGATCAATTCGGGCTCGATCAATTCGTTGAGGACCGAGACGACGGGCAGGCGCCCGACAAACTCAGGGATCATCCCGAACTTCAACAGGTCCTCCGGCTCGACGTGCTCCGTGACGCTGGCGCGCTGGGCCAGCTTGATCGTCTCGTCGGCCTTGGCGAACCCAAGCGCATGGCCGCCGATGCGTCGCTGGATGATCTTGTCCAGACCAATAAACGCGCCGCCGCAGATGAAAAGGATGTGCTCAGTATTGACCTGGATGTACTCCTGATGCGGATGTTTGCGCCCACCCTGCGGTGGGACGTTGCAAACCGTGCCTTCCAGGATTTTCAGCAACGCCTGTTGCACGCCTTCGCCCGAAACATCGCGGGTGATGCTGGCCGAATCGCTCTTCCGCCCGATCTTGTCGATCTCGTCGATGTAAACAATCCCGAGTTCGGCTCGCTTGACGTCATAATCCGCGCCCTGCAGCAGTCGCAGGATGATGTTCTCGACGTCTTCGCCGACGTACCCTGCCTCGGTCAACGTAGTGGCATCGGCGATGCAAAACGGCACGTCGAGGATTCGCGCGAGGGTGCGCGCGAGCAGCGTCTTCCCCGAGCCCGTCGGCCCGATCAGCAAGATGTTGCTCTTCTCGATCTCGACATCCCGATGCTCATCCAGCTTGACCGCGCCGTTGGCCGCCTTGTCGGGGCTGGTGCTGTCCTGCTGGATGCGCTTGTAATGATTGTGCACCGCGACTGCGATGGTCTTCTTGGCCTGCTCCTGCCCGACCACATACTGATCGAGTTGCCGCCGGATCTCCGCCGGCTTGGGAACATTGAGGCGGAAACCGGCAGACGGCTTGGTCTTATGCTGGCCGAGTTCCTTGTCGAGGATGCTCTTGCAGACCGTGATGCAGTTGTCGCAAATGTAAACACCCGGGCCAGCAATGAGCTTGCGCACCTCGCCGTGGGTCTTCCCACAGAAGCTGCACATTGTCAGATTGGTCGGGCGCGCCATGCGTTTCCCTAGGCGGCTTTCTCCGGCTTCTTCTCGCCGTCGCGGCGTGATTTCACGACCTCGTCGACAAGACCATAGTCCCGCGACTCGGCGGCGGACATGAAGAAATCGCGGTCCGTATCCTTCGCGATATTCTCGATCGGCTTGCCGGTATGCAAGGCGAGGATTTCATTGAGGCGGTCCCGCATCCGCAAGATCTCCTTCGCTTGAATGCTAATGTCGGCCGCCTGTCCCTGCACTCCCCCCCATGGTTGGTGAATCATGATCCGCGCGTTGGGCAGCGCGAAGCGTTTGCCTTTGGTGCCCGCCGCAAGGAGCACCGCCCCCATGCTGGCAGCCTGGCCGACGCAGTAGGTGGTCACGTCACACTTCACAAATTGGATCGTGTCATAGATCGCCAATCCCGAGGTGACGGAACCGCCGGGTGAGTTGATATAGAGATTGATGTCCTTGGCCGGGTCCTCGGACTGCAGGTAAAGCATCTGCGCGATGATGACGTTGGCGACGTTATCGTCGATCGGCGTCCCGACAAACACAATCCGATCTTTCAGCAAGCGGGAATAGATGTCGTAGCCGCGTTCGCCGCGACCCGTCTGCTCCACCACCATCGGTACCAGTAACTGAGCTTTGTCCATTTGCCTTCCTTTTGCCTTCATACTAGCATTTCTTTTGCCGACTGCAATCCCTGCCGGTATTGCCGTGCCCTACCGCCTAGGATTCGGTAATTGTCTCGATTTTGGCGTTCGCCACGAGGAAATCCAGGGTCTTGCCGACCAGGATTTGTTCCTCGATTTCGCCGAATCCGTTCTTTTCGGCCAATTGCGCCTTCAGCTTTTCCGGTGTGGTCCGCGCGCGCTGGGCGAGTTGCGCAATGCGCTTCTCGACCTCCGCTTCCTCCACCTTGATCTGCTCGGCTTCGGCGATGGCCTCCAGGATAAACGACGTGCGGAGACGCCCCTTGGCACTCTGGGTGGCGAAACCGTAGATTTCATCCTTCTTTTCTTCGAGCTGCTCCTTCGTAGCCCCTCGCAGGCTGTTCTCGCGAACAACGTCATAGATAATACTGCGTGTTTCCTGTTTCACGAGTGACTCGGGTAGTTCGAATTCAACCTTGCCCAGTAGGTGGTCGGCGATCTGCCGGCGCAACTCCGCATCCTGCTGGCTCTCGGCCTCGGTGAGGAGACTTTTGCGGGCCGCGTCTTTCAGTTTTTCCACGTTTTCGAGGCCGACCTTTTTGGCAAACTCGTCGTTGACCTCCGGCAGCTTCTTCTCCTTGATCGCGACTACTTCCACAAAAAAGGTGGCCTTCTTTCCCGCCACCAATTTTTGCGGAAAATCCGCCGCGAAATCGATGAGGACCTGGCGCTTCTCACCGGCCTTGGCGCCGATAAGCTGGTCGCAAAAGCCTGGCAGAAATGAATCCACGGAGATGAGAAGCCAAAAGTCCTTGTTCTCTCCCAGTTCCTTGGCATCCGGCACAAGTTCGCTGATCGGTTTGCCATCGGCGATGCCCGTGTAGTTGATGACAGCGAAGTCGCCGGACTGGATCGCGCGGCCTTCGACGGCAACGAACTCGGCCTGCTGCTCGCGCAAGGAATCAATGGTCTTGTTGATCTCCTCTTCCGTCACCGCCGCCGCTTTCTTTTTCACGGGAATGCCCTTGTAGTCGGGAAGCGGAAATTCGGGCGCCGTGTCGACGGCAGCGGTGTAAACCAGCGCGCTACCGGGCTTGTACTCGACAGCCTCGATTTGCGGGTAGCCGACGACTTTCAACTTCTGCTCGCCCAGTGCTTCGCGATAGCTCTCCGGGATGAGCCGCTTGCGTAGTTCCTCGTCGATCTGGCCAGCATAGCGCTTCTCGACCATCGGCTCGGGCGCTTTGCCCGGGCGAAACCCGGGGATCGCGGCGAACTTGCGGAATTCCTGCAAAATCTCGGCGCGCGTGCCGGCCACTCGTTCGGCTTCGACTTCGACGCGTAGTTTCTTGCGGCACGGCGCGGTGTTTTCAATCGTAACAGCCATTGGTAATGTCATCTCCCAGTCTTTGAGGCGCTTACGGTATAGAAAAGCATCGAAGCGCGCAACTCGCAAAGTTGAGTGTCTTCCGATAGCCCAAGCGCGCAGTTTTGAGACGAGATCGAGTGGCGTGGCAACAATTTTGCGTATTTTAAGTCGATCTCGACAAAATATCCCAAAAGCCAGGCGTTTGGCACGGCTGGCACCGACGCTGCTATCTTAGCAGTCACCCTATACCATACCTCGTCGAAGGTGCTTCTCCACACCAATCGACAAAATGAAGCCGAGGCCCCTAACCTCGGCTTCGCCTCTTTTAAGGGAAGACCTACGGAGCCTCCCAGGCCACAAAGCGTGAAGGCAGAGCGCACGAAGGTCAAATCCACGCCTTGCGGAAAAGCCACGCCTTAATGATCTGTGTGAGACTCATGTAGCAGACCAGCGTGAGAGCCAACAGCGGCCAGTACAACCCGGGAAGTCGAACGAAGCCCAACGCATGCGCCATCGGGGAAAACGGCAACCACATGCCAAAACACATGATGACGATGGTGGTGATCGTCAATTGCCAGCTGGCACGGCTCTGAAGAAACGGAATCTTGTTCGTGCGGATGACGTGAATAATCAGCGTTTGCGTCATCAGCGATTCTACGAACCAGCCGGTCTGGAACAGCGGCGCCCGGGACGGATCCCAGCACTTGAAGACGTAGAGCATTATGAAATAAGTCGTATAGTCGAAAATAGAACTGATCGGCCCGATGAAAAGAATGAACCGCTTGATTTGCCCGATCGCCCACGGACGCGGTTTGGCAATCTGTTCCGCGCTGACATTATCGGTTGGGATCGGGACCTGCGAGAAGTCATAGAGCAAATTGTTTGTCAGCACCTGTAGCGGTGCCATGGGCAGGTACGGCAGGAAGGCGCTGGCGCCGAGGACGCTGAACATGTTCCCAAAGTTTGAACTGGCGCCCATGCGGATGTAACGCAGGATGTTGACAAACACCTTTCGCCCTTCCAGTACCCCCTCTTCCAGCACCATCAAGCTTTTCTCCAGCAGAATGACATCCGCCGATTCCTTGGCGATATCCACCGCCGTATCCACGGAAATACCCACGTCCGCCGCCCGCAGCGCCAGCGCGTCGTTGATCCCGTCGCCGAGGAACCCAAGAACGTGTCCCTTGCTCTGGAGCGCCTTGATGATTCTCTGTTTATGGGCCGGTGACAATCGCGCAAAAAGTGTGGTTTTCTCCGCCGCTTCCCCCAGTTCGGCATCCGACATGGTTTCCACCTGCTGGCCCAGCAGAATCGTGTCAGTGGACAGCCCCACCTCATTGCAAATCTTGCGACTCACCAGGTCGTTGTCGCCCGTCAGGACCTTCACCGTGACGCCATATTTCTGCAAAGCTGCAATGGCTGTGGTGGCCGTTTCCTTGGGCGGATCGAGGAATGCTACATAGCCCTTCAGGATCAGTTCGCATTCGTCGTCCTTCGAATACGCCGCCCGTTTCTCCAGGTCCTTGTACGCGACCGCCAGCACGCGAAAACCGTCCGTACTCAGGTTTTCGTACTCCTCCTTCAAGTCCTGGATCAGGATCTCCTCCATCGGGAGGATTTCCTCGTTAAGCTCGAACCGTGTGCAACGTCCGAAAATCGCTTCGGGTGCGCCTTTCGTAAACATGCGGTGACCGTGCTCCGGCGTCTCAATGACCACTGACATCATCCGTCGCGAGAAATCGAAGGGAATTTCATCGACCATCTTGTGCTGTTCGATCGGCACGTCCGCGTGCGCGTCTACATGCTGGAGAATCGCGCGATCCAGGACGTTCTTCAGTCCCGTCTGGAAATAACTGATCAGGTAGGCCGCTTCCAGTACGCCGTCATTCTCATCGCCAGCCACGTCGCAATACTTTTCGAGAATCACACGATCCAGCGTCAACGTGCCCGTCTTGTCCGTGCATAAGACATCCATCGCGCCAAAGTTTTGGATGGAATGCAACCGTTTCACGATGACCTTCTTGCGCGACATGGCGATGGCCCCCTTGGTCAGGCAAACGGAAACGATCATCGGTAACATTTCCGGGGTCAACCCGACCGCCACCGCCAGCGAGAAGAAGAACGCTTCCTTCCAGTCGTGCTTGGTAATGCCATTGATCAGGAAAACGAGAGGCACCATCACCATCATGAACTGGATCATCAACCAGGTGAACTTGTGGATGCCTTTGTCGAAACTGGTCTGAATCTGCTGTCCGGTAATGCTGCTGGCCATGCTCCCGAAGTAAGTGTGTACTCCTGTCGCCACCACCACCGCCTTTGCCGTCCCGCTCTCGACGCTCGTGCCCAGGAAGCAAAGATTGCGCAACTCCAACGGTTGACGGCCCTCCTCCTTCTCCGGCGCGTCGAACTTCTCCACCGGCATCGATTCGCCCGTCAAACTCGCCTGGACGATAAATAGGTCTTTGCAACTCACCAACCGCACGTCCGCCGGTATCATGTCCCCGGCCGCCAGCTTGATCACGTCCCCCGGTACGATCTCCTTCAACGTGACTTCCTTCGGCTGGCCGTCGCGAATCACCGTGGCCGTGACGCTAATCATGGCTTTCAGCTTCGCTGCCGCGGAGTCCGCGCGTGACTCCTGCACGAACCGCAACGAGACACCCAGGACGACCATCAGCGCCATCACGCTGCCCCCGGCCAAATCCCCCGTGGCATACGTGACCGTCGACAAGATCGTCAGTAGGATCACCAACGGATTTCGGACAGCTGTTAGCAGCCGCCACAGCCATCCGTGCCGTTTCTCGCGGGCCACTTCATTCGGACCGTATTGGACAAATCGCTCTTCCGCATCGGCCTGAGTCAACCCCGCCGCCGATGTCTTGAGCAGGGCAAAAACCTCGTCGGCGTTCTTGTGGGAAGCCTCAACCAGTACGGGAGAGACACGAATCGCGCTGGCCTGCTTCTTGGTAGGCGTCGGCGGGCGCACCGCGCCAGGTTGTTCGGTTAGGGTTGGCATTTCACTCTGCCGGCTGGTGTTTCGGTTACGGACTATAATTTAGACAAAGCTCTGAAACTGTGACGCCCTATCATGGCCCGTGGTTTCTACCAAGCTCCCAGAAATTTTGCACGGATAAATTTGGGTTCGTTTCGCAGTTTCCCCCCTCATCCTCGCGACAACTCCACGTTCAACGGCGGCGGAACCTCTTCCCCTTCCCTCCGGCGTTGCAGCCGTTCCAGTTGGTCCATCGCCCGATACAACTGCCGCTCCAAGGTGGTCTCATACCGCATGATCTTGTCCAACACGTCCGCCCCCGGCAAAATATCCGCCGCCTGCCGCGCCGCTTCCTCCTTTTCCTCCCGCTCCTGGCGTTCTCCCCGCAATTGACGATACAAGTTCAGTTCCCGTTCAATATAGGCCACGACCGCCCGTCGAAAGTTCTCCTTCAAAACCTCGGGCGCCAACCCGTCGGGATTCGCGGTAAACTTCTCCCGAAGTTCCCCCAATTCTCTCGTCATTGAATTTGATTTGTCACCGAATCGACGGCGGATGCGATCAACGGCCGCCTCGGTGAGTTCACCATCACGCACAACTTCCTTCAAGACCGTCTCTAATACATACGAGAGGTAATGCAGCCCATGCGACGATTTCATCAGCTCAACTACCGGATCATGGAGCTCGGACAGAAATATCCCCCGGAAGATCGGCTCGCGATTTGACCGCTGCCAGCGTCCGCCCTCAACGCTCAGCGCGATCTCTCCGGTCTCCGCCACCAGGACCCGCCGCAACCGCCATTGCGCCGTCACAATCCGGTCCACCAACAGTTCCTCCGCCGGCCCCACCGGCGCCAGACTCTTCCAGAATCGCTCGCGCAACGCCTTGAACTCCCCCTCATGTTCCTGGATTCCCAACCCCTGCACCACCACTTCCCCGGACAAAATGCCGTGTTTGACCGCATTCATCTTCGCAATACTCTTCCCCTCCTCTGTCCGCGGCCCGGTCGACCTCCGCGCATTCCTCCGATTCGACTCAATCTTCTCCAGCGACACGACCTTGGTTGTCATGGCTCCTGCCTTTCATGTGGGGTGCGGACAGACACGCTGGTCCGCGTTTGAATTCGGACGCCGTCAGATGACGTCGTGGCGGTCTATAAATCACAGCCCGATCCTAGCGCACGCTGGAAGGAAAAAAACCGACAACTACTTTTTGTCCCTGTCTTGTTTTCGGTACTCAGACAGTTTCAAAGGACTGCGCTGTAGCGGCGCTCTGCGAGCGTCGTTTTTGGGTGGCCGCCCACGCGAGGCCATTTTGAGACCGATCCGCTGGCAAATTTTCTGGATTCTCCTCGTAAATGCGCTGTAAAGCGGCTCATTCTCTCGAATCCGCCGCGCCTGTGCGGACGGCATTTTCGTCAAAATGAAATCCGCCAACTCCCGCGACGTTCCCCCTCGCCGTCGAAGCTCCTCGACCTGCATTCGGTTTCGCATGAGTACCAGATACGGCAGGAAAGTCTGCGTCTCGCCGGCAACCTCGAATTCTTTACACCGTAAACCCTTCTGCAGCCCAAGCGCAAAACCACGAAAATACTCCGCCGCGTTCTCTGGCTTCTGGTGACAGGCCCCCGCCGTCACCTTTGCAATCATCCCCAATTCTCCACTTGAATCACCGACCGAAGTGGGCTCCGATCCGCCCTGTGCGAGAAACTCCTTCCGCAACGGTAACACCGCCAGACCATGCCCCATCCAAAACCCGGTCTTGAACAGATTGTTCTTCCGTGCGTGGATGTTGGGATAAAACGCCTGCTTGCGAATCTCCTCCACAATGGCCTCTTGCCAAGCGGGTAGTTTGTCCGTCTTCATGTCCTTCGACTGATCAGCCATTTTCTATCTATTACCGCCGCCACGGCACGATTAATAGCGACAACCACTTCGACTGTCTGTCTGATTTTCTTATCCAACTGCCGAGAGCTTCAACGCTCTCCCGCGCATACTCCCAATAACAACACGCCACCAGCACCGAATCCGCCACCCCATCGAAGTTCCAATCGAATGCGGAAAAACTCGCTATCTCAGTCGGCATCTCTCACCGCCGTTTATTTGGTAGTGTCTCAATTTCAAATTAGCAAGTGGAGCAGTGCGCTCATTTAGTCAGCCACTCTTGGCCCATATCCACCAGGACACCAGTATGCTACACCATCAAAATATATTGTTGCGGATTCAAGGCCTACGTGACTTGGCGTGAAATCCACATCGAAATCATGCTCAACATTAATCTTAGTGTCTTCATGTATTCCTTCCTCCTGTTTGTGTTTTGTGGTTATTGGATTCCATTCCGCGAAATTTGCTTTCTAGCCAGCCATAATCCCCACAGCATTAGGAGTGAAAGCACGACTACGCATATAATAATTACAGTACGATGACCCCGTTGAACTGGCAGCCTGTCACTATGTATGTCCAGCGCTGCAACGGTAAGCTTATGTGAACCCAGCCAGGCTTTTCTCCTTTCAAATTGTGCCGTAATAACATTCCGATCAAAATTCCACACGTGGTTAGTCAATTTGTACATGTAGTTTTGATCTGCGAATCCCAGAGTCTTGTACAGTGGAGCTAGTTGCGGCCGATTTCCATAATCCAGAACTGTAAGAGCATCTTGGGTTATTCTCGGTAGAAAATCAGCCACAGCCTCTCCACGAGAAAAGAGGATCTTCCCGCTTACAGCGCGCTTCTGAACCAGCTTGCCACGTACTGGAATAAAACGACGGTACTGCACCGACAACTCGCCTGAGTTATTTTCTTGGTCGAAACCTGTCAGATTCGATTCATACGTCCACCTGGTAAACCCTTTCGGGAATTCTGGGATCGGGACCTTCGCTCCAGTCGCCACGACCTCAAGTCCGGGACATAACGCCTCAATGTGAACGCCACCATTCGACAGATGCGTCACTGAATAGGTGTTGCTTTCCTCCGGATAGTCGCGGACGTCGCCGAGGATAACCAAGTCCTGACCCTTCTCCAGGCGTGAGAGCTGGTTATCATCAGCAAACGCAAGCAGCACAGAAGCCAAGGCGTGGGTCGCATACCGCGAAAACACACTGGGTTCGACATAGCCCAACGCTTTGTCGCGAGGTAGTCCCTTCCCTGGAAACTTTGGGAACCTATCAATCATATAAAAAAACTCGCCATCCCACCCTGCGGTTTCTGCAATTTCATCTTCGGATTTAACAGGATTCATGTCCACAAGGAAGCGACCACCGTCGTAATGCCCGGAAAGTGTGAATGTATTATTAACTGTGCGTTGCTCGCTCTCGATGCGTTGATCACTAATATCGCCCGAAATATCCCAAGGTCCTGCCGGTAGATTCGCGACACTAGTGGACGAGAGGGATATGGTTAAGACAAATAGAAAGCGGTATAGGTAAACTCTTCGTGCTGTTGATCCATCTGACCACTTTCCAGCCCACGCATACAATTTAAGGAAATTCTGCATTGCACTCTCCAATCCTGGCTCATTGCGTCAGCGAAGCCAAAATACCACGCTCCTCACAACTGCTGTGCCTGACTGTTTGCTGCTCATCCTGCAGTATAGTAAACGGAAAGGGGTCAGTCCCGCATAACCGCAAATATGCACTCATCCCCAACCCTTAACATTGAAAACAGACCCTGGACCAAGTCTCACAGCCCCCCGTGGAACCGGCCGAATGCATGAGCGGACAGGACCGAAATGACCAGGATGCCCGCCCCGAGGACAAGGACGTGTCGGGTCTTGCGCAGTTCGAAGTTCCCGACCCGGCACACCAGCAGATAGCCGATAGCCAGGTTGAAGAGGCCCCACAAGACATTGACTGTCGAGGACGACAACCCTACCCCGGGCGGGGTCGCGAAGGGACTCTGGAAGGCATGACCCGAGATCCCGTTGCCGAGATGGGGCAATGCGTTCGCGAGAAAGGCACCCCCGAAAAAGTAAGCCAAGTAGTGGTACCAGCGCATGATCGTCTCCAGTTTGGAATCCCATTCTCCCGAGGTACGTCCAGTTTTTCCAGCAAAATGAATCCTGGGGCACCTCGCCACGCACCGTGTATCGTTAGCCGACATTTCCCATATGAGTTCGGAAGGGGTCAGTCCCCCATAACCGTATATCTGCGCTCATCCCCTACCCCTGCCGCTGATACCACGCAACGGTCTTGGCGATGCCTTCGGGGAAATCCACCTTGGGTTTCCAGCCGAGAAGCTTTTCGGCCTTTGCGATGTCGGCCTGGCTGTGGAGGATGTCGCCGGGGCGCGCGGGATCGAACTTCGGCTTTACGTTCTTGCCGAGAATCTTGTTCACGGTGTCGACGAGATCCAATAGCGAGATGCGACCACCACAGGCGATGTTGAAAGATTGTCCGAGCGCTTCATTCGGCGCTTCACACGCGAGCCGGTTCGCCTCGATGATATTTTCAACATGGGAGAAATCGCGGGTTTGGCTGCCATCACCGAAGATGACGGGCGATTGGTCGCGCAAAATGGCCGTGATGAAACGCGGGATCACCGCCGCGTACTGTGACTGCGGGTCCTGACGCGGGCCGAAGACGTTGAAGTAACGGAGCGAGACCGTTTCGAGTCCGTACAACCGCCAGAAGATGGCCGCGTAATACTCGCCGGTGATCTTGTGGACCGCGTAGGCGAGAGCGGTGATGGCGGCATGTTCTCACGCTTGGGCAGCGTGGGCGTGTCGCCATACACGCTGGATGACGACGTAAACACCACCCGCTTCACCCCCGCGTCGCGTGCCGCAACGAGCAGGTTGACCGTCCCCGTGATATTGACCTCGTTTGTCGCCTGCGGGTTTTCAACGGAACGGGGAACACTCGGTATCGCCCCCAGGTGCAACACATAGCGCACGCCCCTCACCGCTTCCTCGATTGACCTGGGGTCGCACAGGTCGCCTTCGAAGATCTCCGCCTTCGTGGCAAAAGACTGCACATTGGCGCGCTTGCCGGTGGAAAAATTGTCGAAAACGCGGACGCGGCATCCCCGTCCAACCAAATGCTCCGCGATGTTCGAACCGATGAACCCGGCTCCTCCCGTGATCAAGTAATCCATTATTTCACCCACAGTGGCGGTCTACTGGTCGGTTGCTTGCTTGGTTGCTTGATTGTATGCCCGTTTACGGAATCATTGGACAGCGAAAAGAGATGCCACGCGGTATCGTCCGCTGCGACCTCGCCGAGGTTCGCCCGTGTCGCCGTGAAAATCAGGTCGGGCACCTCGTCGCCAAGCAGCCGCAGGGGTACGCGGACAACCAGATGATTCTCGATGCTGATGACCCTGACGTCCTCCACCTTCACGCGCCTGAGATCGTCAAACACATGCACATTGCCGAAGGGCGTGATGTTGATGTGCACCTTGGGCAGCGTGGCAAAGTCGGAGCCGCGTTTGTATCCGTAAAGAAGCAAATGGACATTCGCCCGCTTCCCCAATCGGTTGTGGAGTGTGACCTGGGCGATCAGGTCGTCACCTTGCCGCACGTACGCGGTCTCTTCCAGATCCATCGCCGCCAGTTCTTCAAGCAGCACATGTTCGGGACCGGTCTTGTCGGACGCTTCGCCGGGAGAGAGTCCAAGGGCTTTGGCGCGAATGGCCTTTTTCCAGTTGATGACCGCGTCGGCGGGTACCTCGGGCACGGGCAACACGTCGATCGTGGCGAAGATTTCATCGGCGCGCGATCGACGTGTTGCCC
>Ga0224557_1000372_pt1 | contig 50302 bp, 48 predicted proteins | sample 714S31014metaG_FD_180677 | JGI IMG/M metagenome (GOLD analysis project Ga0224557, IMG submission 180677) | Peat soil microbial communities from Stordalen Mire, Sweden - 717 S3 10-14 | ecosystem: Environmental > Terrestrial > Soil > Wetlands > Peat | place: Sweden: Norrbotten County, Stordalen...
TGGAAATACAGCATGTAGAAGAAGTTCTCCCCGAATGTTTTGCGGAAGGCCTGCGTCGGGGGCATCTGCGCGCGGGGCAGCGCCGGAACGCTCAGCCCGGCAACCGCTGCGACCCGGCCCGGGTGCAGCAGTGGCGCATTCCACGCCACGGGTGCGCCCCAGTCGTGACCAATCCAAACGGCGCGCTCGGCGCCGATGTCGTCGAGCAGGCCGACCACATCGGCAGTTAACTCGTGAATGTTGTAGGCGTCGATCGCATCCGGACGGGACGAGCCGCCGTAGCCGCGCTGATCGGGTGCGAGCACGTGATAGCCGGCCTCGGCGAGAGCCGGGATTTGGTGGCGCCACGAATAGGCCAGTTCGGGAAAACCGTGGATCAAGACCACGGCAGGTGCGCCGCGATCGCCGGCCTCGATCACCCGCAACTGCACACCATTGGTATTGACCAACCGTTCGGTCGAGGAAGCCATCCCTTCACCAAATCACAACGGCACCGAGCTGAGAAGGGCTCGACCCGGTCGCAAATACGGGGTAGATATGGGCTGGTGCGATTGGACCATGTGGTCCTGTGGACAAAGAATCCGCGGGCGGCGATGGATTTCTACGCCGGTGTGGTCGGGCTGACTCCGTTGCGCATTGGCGAGTTTGAGGCGGGAGAAGCGCCGTTCCCAAGCGTCCGGGTGTGTGCGGAGTCGATCATCGACCTGATGCCGGTGGAGATGGCCGCCGACGGCAGCGGGGGAGATCCGGTCAATCACGTCTGTCTTGCGCTGTCGAAATCCGAATACGACGAACTCGATCGGCGCCTGCAGGCAGCGGGTGTCGACACGAGCGTGCGGATGAGCCATAGCTATGGAGCCCAGGGCTACGCGCCGGAGGCGTTTTACTTCGCTGACCCGGACGGCAATGTGCTCGAGGCCCGCTACTACGAGTAAAGCGACGGCGTCGGGAACTGCTAGTCGTTTGGTGAGCAGGATGGTGGTGACCCGCTGCGCCCCGGCTCCGCCGGAGCTGGCGATCGGCGTGAGCAGGATGGCGGCGACCCGCTGCGCCCCGGCTCCGCCGGAGCTAGCGATCGCCGCGAGCGGTAGCCTGGACTTTTCAGCTGCGTGTATGGGCGTTCATAGGGAAGGACCTGGCCGGAACGGCCGATGATTGATGAACCGGAAAAACGTGATTCGCACCGTCACGGCGATCGCTGTAGTGGTCCTGCTCGGCTGGTCGTTCTTCTATTTCAGCGACGACACTCGCGGTTACAAGCCCGTCGACACGTCAGTCGCGATGACCCAGATCAACAGCGGCAACGTCAAGAGCGCACAGATCGACGATCGCGAGCAGCAACTGCGATTGACGCTCAACAAGGGCAACGGCGACACCGAGAACTCCGACAAGGTCATCACCAAATATCCCAACGGGTATGCCGTCGATTTGTTCAATGCGCTCACCGCTAAGAACGCCAAGGTCAGCACTGTCGTCAACGAGGGCAGCATCCTGGGCGAGCTGCTGGTGTACCTGCTGCCGCTGCTGTTGTTGGTGGGCCTGTTCGCGATGTTCTCCCGCATGCAAGGCGGCGCCCGGATGGGCTTCGGTTTCGGCAAGTCGCGTGCCAAACAGCTCTCCAAGGACATGCCCAAGACCACCTTCGAGGACGTGGCCGGGGTCGACGAGGCGGTCGAGGAGCTCTACGAGATCAAGGACTTCCTGCAGAATCCGGCGCGCTACCAGGCGCTAGGCGCCAAGATCCCCAAGGGCGTGTTGCTGTACGGACCACCGGGAACCGGCAAGACGCTGCTGGCCCGCGCGGTAGCAGGCGAGGCCGGGGTGCCGTTCTTCACCATCTCCGGTTCGGACTTCGTCGAGATGTTCGTCGGCGTCGGTGCCTCGCGGGTCCGCGATCTGTTCGAGCAGGCCAAGCAGGCCAGTCCCTGCATCATCTTCGTCGACGAGATCGACGCGGTGGGGCGCCAGCGCGGCGCCGGCCTGGGCGGTGGCCACGACGAGCGTGAGCAGACGCTCAACCAGTTGCTGGTCGAGATGGACGGTTTCGGCGAGCGCGCCGGTGTCATCCTGATTGCCGCGACCAACCGGCCCGACATCCTGGACCCGGCGCTCCTGCGGCCCGGACGCTTCGACCGGCAGATCCCGGTGTCCAACCCCGACCTGGCGGGCCGCCGGGCGGTGCTGCGAGTGCACTCCAAGGGCAAACCGATCGCGCCGGACGCCGACCTGGAGGGGCTGGCCAAGCGCACCGTCGGCATGACCGGCGCAGACCTGGCCAACGTGATCAATGAGGCGGCGCTACTGACCGCCAGGGAGAACGGCACCGTCATCGCCAGCCCCGCCCTGGAAGAGGCGGTGGACCGAGTGATCGGCGGCCCACGCCGCAAGGGCCGCCTCATCAGCGAGCAGGAGAAGAAGATCACCGCCTACCACGAGGGCGGACACACCTTGGCGGCCTGGGCGATGCCCGACATCGACCCGGTCTACAAAGTGACGATCCTGGCCCGCGGGCGTACCGGCGGGCACGCGGTGGCCGTACCCGAGGAAGACAAAGGACTGCGTACCCGCTCAGAAATGATCGCGCAGCTGGTGTTCGCGATGGGTGGGCGTGCCGCCGAAGAACTTGTGTTTCGCGAGCCGACCACCGGGGCAGTGTCCGACATCGAGCAGGCCACCAAGATCGCCCGCGCCATGGTCACCGAATTCGGCATGAGTTCCAAGCTCGGCGCCGTCAAATACGGCACCGAGCACGGCGACCCGTTCCTGGGCCGCACCATGGGGAATCAGGCCGACTACTCCCACGAGGTCGCCCGTGACATCGACGACGAGGTCCGCAAACTCATCGAGGCCGCGCACACCGAAGCGTGGGAGATCCTCACCGAATACCGCGACGTGCTCGACACGTTGGCCGGCGAGCTGCTGGAAAAAGAAACCCTGCACCGGCCCGAATTGATCGCAATCTTCGCCGACGTCGAGAAGCGTCCCCGGCTCACCATGTTCGACGACTTCGGTGGCCGCATCCCGTCGGACAAGCCGCCGATCAAGACGCCCGGCGAGCTGGCGATCGAGCGCGGCGAGCCCTGGCCCCCGCCGGTTGTCGAGCCGGCGTTCAAGGCCGCCATCGCGCGGGCCAGCGAAGCCGCCGAGGCCGCCCGATCCGAGGGAGATAGAAACACGAACGGCGGCAACGGTTCTCACGGCGCCCAGCCCGACTATGGTGCGCCGGCCGGTTGGCATGCACCCGGATGGCCGCCCCAGCAGGGTCACGCGTCGCCCTCATACCCGCCTGACCACTCGGGTGAAGACGTGAGCAGGTCCAACCCGCCGGCCCACGGCTGACGAACGGAGGTTTCGATGGCGTTGCCGGATTCCCGCATCGCGCTCGGCCGCATTGGGGTGTTCGACCAGCCGCGTGCCGAGGCCGCGATTCTCGAGTTGCTGTACGCGATCGGCGAAGACCCGGATCGAGAGGGTTTGCGGGACACCCCCGCCCGGGTCGCTCGCGCGTACCACGAGATGTTCTCCGGCCTTTACATCGATCCCGACTCAGTGCTGAACACCATGTTCGACGAACAGCACAACGAGCTGGTGATCGTCAAGGAAATCCCGATGTATTCAACGTGTGAGCACCATCTGGTGTCTTTTCACGGTGTGGCCCATGTCGGTTACATCCCCGGCAAGCACGGCAGGGTGACCGGTCTGTCGAAGATCGCCCGACTGGTAGACCTTTACGCCAAGCGCCCCCAGGTGCAGGAGCGCCTGACGAGCCAGATCGCCGATGCCATGGTCGACCGGCTCGATCCGTGCGGGGTAATCGTCGTCGTCGAGGCTGAGCACCTGTGCATGGCGATGCGCGGTGTCCGCAAGCCCGGTGCCGTCACTACTACGTCGGCGGTGCGTGGCCAGTTCAAAACCGATGCCGCGTCTCGAGCCGAAGCGCTCGACCTCATCCTGCGCAAGTGAGTCGGCACACCTGTGCGGGTTATGGGGGTTCTGAACGTCACTGACGACTCGTTCTCTGATGGCGGGCGTTATCTCGATGCGGAAGGTGCCGTGGCACACGGTCTGGCGTTGGCCGCCGAAGGCGCGGGGATAATCGACGTCGGCGGCGAGTCGACTCGGCCCGGTGCCACCCAAGTCGACCCGCGGGTCGAGCTGTCTCGCGTGGTCCCCGTCGTCAAAGAGCTTGCAGAACAGGGCATCACCGTCAGCATCGACACAATGCACGCCGACGTTGCGCGGGCGGCTCTGCAGAGTGGCGCGCGGATCGTAAACGATGTCTCCGGCGGACGGGCCGATCCCGCGATGGCGCCCCTGGTGGCTGAAGCGGGTGTGCCGTGGGTGCTGATGCATTGGCGATCGGTGTCGGCGAAGCGCCCCCATGAGGCGCCGCACTACCGCGACGTGGTGGTCGAGGTGCGCGCCGAGTTGCTCGCCAGCGTCGACGATGCGGTGAGCGCGGGTGTCGACCCGGCGAAGCTGGTTATCGACCCCGGGCTGGGTTTCGCCAAGACGGGACAACACAATTGGGCGCTGCTGCAAGCATTGCCTGAGTTTGTGGCGACCGGGATCCCGGTACTACTGGGGGCGTCACGCAAGCAATTTCTCGGCACGCTTTTAGCGGGCCCCGATGGGGCGCCGCGACCGCCAGACGGACGAGAGACGGCGACGGCGGTGATCTCCGCATTGGCCGCCCAGCACGGGGCCTGGGGTGTGCGTGTGCACGACGTTCGGGCCTCGGTCGATGCCATCAAGGTCGCGGAGGCCTGGGCCGATGGCTGATCGAATCGAGTTGCGCGGCTTGAAAGTTCACGGCCGGCACGGAGTATTCGAGCATGAGCGTGCGAACGGGCAGGACTTCCTCGTCGATGTCACCGTGTGGATAGACCTGGATCGCGCCGCCGCGAGCGATGATCTGGCCGACACCTACGATTACTCCGCTTTAGCCCGGCTGGCTGCCGATATTGTGACCGGACCGCCGCGCAACCTGATCGAAAGTGTTGGCGGTGAGATTGCCGAGCGGGTGATGGACGACGAACGCGTGCATGCCGTCGAGGTGGTAGTCCATAAACCGCAGGCTCCCATTCCGCAGCAGTTCGGTGATGTCGCGGTGGTGGTCCGGCGGTCACGGCGCGGTGGCCGCGGCTCGGTGATCCCCGCAGGCACGACGCTATGACGCGGGTCGTCTTGTCCATCGGCTCTAACCTTGGTGACCGGTTAGCGCGGCTCCAGTCGGTCGTCCACGGACTCGGCGAGACGGTGCTGGCGGTCTCTCCGGTCTATGAGACTGCCCCGTGGGGTGGCGTGGAGCAGGCGCCGTTCCTCAACGCGGTGTTGGTCGCCGCCGACCCGGCGTGCGACGGGCACGCCTGGTTGCGCCGGGCCCACGAATTCGAGGGGGACGCGGGCCGGATTCGCGGGGAGCGCTGGGGACCGCGCACCCTCGACGTCGACCTGATCGCCTGCCACCAGTCCGGGCAGGGCCGGGGAGACCCGGAAAAGGAAGTGGTCGCCCGGGACAGCAATTTGACGCTGCCGCATCCGATGGCCCATCTGCGGGCGTTCGTGATGGTCCCGTGGCTGGACCTCGACCCGGACGCCGAGCTGACGCTGCCGGGCGGGACGCGGCGCATCGCTGCCTTGTTGGCTGAGCTCGAACCGGCCGACCGAGAGGGCGTGCGGCTGTACGAACGAACGCTGGAAAGCTGATGGGACCGACCCGGAAACGTGACCTGACGGCCGCGGTGGTTGGCACCGCGGTCGTCGGTTATGTGCTGGTAGTCGTCCTGTACCGGTGGTTTCCACCCATCACCGTGTGGACCGGTCTGTCGCTGCTCGCCGTCGCTATCGCTGAGGCCCTGTGCGCGCGCTACGTGCGGGCCAAGATCAACGACGGCGAGATCGGCGCCGGGCCCGGACTGCTGCACCCCCTCACGGTGGCGCACAGCCTGCTGGTCGCCAAGGCATCGGCGTGGGTGGGCGCGCTGGTGCTGGGCTGGTGGGTCGGGGTGTTGGTGTACTTCCTTCCGAGGCGGTCGTGGCTGCGGGTCGCGGACCAAGACACCGCCGGAACGCTGGTGGCGGCCGGCAGCGCGCTGGCGTTGGTGGTTGCCGCACTCTGGCTGCAGCATTGCTGTAAGTCGCCGCAAGATCCGACCGAGCACGGCGAGGGCACGGAAAGCTAGCTCGGCTAGCCGGTGCTAGCAAGCCGCGATAAACCCAGGTGAGAATCGCCGGACTCGTGCGACACGCGGAATGAACTCGCGAAGGTACAGTGCAGGCCATGACCGTTCTGTCCCGCGGCGGCCGGGCCCGGCGCGGCGGACGCAGGCCGGGGTGGGTGCTCTTGACGGCGTTGCTGATCCTCGCGATAGGGGCCAGTTCCGCGCTGGTTTTCACCGATCGCGTGGAACTCCTCAAGCTCGCTGTGATCCTGGCGCTGTGGGCCGCAGTCGCCGGCTCATTCGTGTCGGTGCTCTATCGCCGGCAAAGCGATGCCGACCAATCCCGGGTGCGTGATCTCAAATTGGTTTACGATCTGCAGCTGGACCGGGAAATCTCGGCCCGCCGCGAGTATGAGCTGACCGTAGAATCCCAGCTACGCCGCGAACTGGCTTCCGAGCTGCGCGCCCAAGCCGCCGACGATGTGGCAGTACTGCGCGCCGAACTCGCCGCGCTGCGAACCAGCCTGGAGATCTTGTTCGACACTGACCTCGCGCAGCGCCCGGCGCTGGAAACTCAGGAATCAGAGCCCGCCCCCGGGCGTGCTTACGCCGATTGGGCGCGGAACGGCGAGGGTGGACCGGTCGATTGGGTGGCCAGTGATCGGCCCACTTCGGTCCGCCAGGACCACCCCCCCGCCGCCCGTCCGGATGAGGCCGCGATCATCGACGTCCCCGAGGAGCCGCTGTTGCCGCCCCGGCAGCCGCCGCCCGCGCGGGAGCCGATCCGATACGAGACCCGATACGAGGCCCCTTTTGTATCGCCGCGTGTGGCACCGCCGCCCCCGGCGCCCGAGCCGCGATTCGAGCCTCGCCACCGGCCGCCACCACCCACCCCAGACCCCGCTCCGGCGCCCGTAGCACCGCCGCCGCCGCCGGCACCGCCACCACAGTGGGTGCCTCCCGGTCCACCGCCGCCCGTGACATCGGGTCGGCGACGACGCGATCGACAACACAGCAGCCCCGACGAGCCCATGGACGGTCCAGTGGACCGTGAACAGCCAACCGAACCGCCACCGTCATTCGGCGATTCCGGTCGCAGATCGCGGTCGCGTCATTCGGCGGAGTACCGCGACTACGGCGTCAGTAACTTCGCGGCCCCACCGCCCGCGGCGGCGGCGCCGCCGCCACCACCGGCACCCGAGCCGGCACCGGCACCAAGGCTGGCCCCGGCGCCACCTCCCGAGCCGGCTCCCCGGCACCGCGGCGAGGAACCGACTGATGGGTCGCACGCGCGTGCGGCGGATACCGGTGGTCAGTCGGTTGCCGACCTCTTGGCGCGGCTGCAGATCGAGCCAAGCGGAGGCGGTCGGCGTCGCCGACGTGACGGTTGACACTGTTGACGCCTGACACTGTGGCCTGGTCCGGAAATCGTCTACAGTCGTTGTGACCGTCCGGTACCCCTCAAACGGGACTGGAACGAACGAATACACATATGTGAGGTCGTCTGCGATGGTGCAGCTCGACGGTTTGCGCCCGGCCAGGCTCAAAGTGGGGATCATCTCCGCCGGCCGGGTGGGCACCGCACTCGGTGTCGCGCTGGAGCGCGCCGACCATGTCGTCGTTGCTTGCAGCGCCGTCGCCCACGATTCGCGGCAGCGGGCGCAGCGTCGGCTGCCCGACACCCCGGTGCTGCCAACACCGGACGTCGCCGCCTCGGCGGAGCTGCTGCTGTTGGCGGTTCCTGACAGCGAGTTGGCCGGCCTGGTGTCCGGCTTAGCGACCACTTCCGCGGTACGGCCGCAGACGATCGTGGTGCACACCTCCGGCGCCAACGGCATCGGCGTCCTCGCGCCCCTGACCGAGATCGGCTGCATACCGCTGGCGATTCACCCGGCGATGACGTTCACCGGCTCTGACGAGGACATCAGCCGGCTACCCGACACCTGCTTCGGGATCACCGCGGCCGATGACGTCGGGTACGCGATCGCGCAATCGCTGGTCCTGGAAATGGGTGGGGAGCCGTTCTGTGTCCGCGAGGATGCCCGCGTGCTCTACCACGCCGCTCTGGCCCATGCCGGCAACCACATCGTCACGGTGATCGCCGATGCGCTCGAGGCGCTGCGGGCCGCGCTGCGCGGCAGCGAACTGCTTGGCCAGCAATGCGTCGATGATCAGCCGGGCGGCATCGCGGAACGCATCGTCGGGCCGTTGGCCCGGGCGGCGCTGGAGAACACCCTGCAACGCGGTCAGGCCGCGCTCACCGGCCCGGTCGCCCGTGGTGACGCGGCCGCGGTCGCCGAACATCTGGACGCGCTGGCTCGGGTTGACCCGGACCTGGCCCAGGCGTACCGGGTCAACGCCTTGCGGACCGCTCAGCGCGCACATGCGCCGAAGGCCGTCGTTGAGGTGCTGGCACAGTGACAAGGGGCAAGACGACGGCCTTCAAGGCGGGCGAACTCAATGTGTACTCGACACCGCGCGACGTCACCGAGGTCAGCCGCGCGCTGCGGCATACCGGCCGGCGGGTGACGTTGGTGCCCACCATGGGCGCGCTGCACGACGGGCACTTAGCCCTGGTGCGCGCCGCCAAACGGGTGCCCGGCTCGGTGGTGGTGGTGTCGATCTTCGTCAATCCGCTGCAATTCGGTGCCGGCGAAGATCTTGACGCCTACCCGCGGACCCTCGACAACGACCTGGCGATGCTGCGCGGCGAAGGCGTCGAGATCGTCTTCTCGCCAACCCCCGCGATGATGTATCCGAACGGTCTGCGCACCACCGTCCAGCCCGGTCCGCTGGCTGCCGAACTCGAGGGGGGTCCGCGCCCCACGCATTTTGCCGGCGTGCTGACCGTCGTGCTCAAGCTGCTCCAGATCGTGTGTCCCGACCGGGTGTTCTTCGGCGAGAAGGACTACCAGCAGCTGGTGCTGATACGCCAGCTGGTCGCCGACTTGAACGTCCACGTTGCGGTTGTCGGAGTGCCGACCGTTCGGGAATCAGACGGGTTGGCGATGTCCTCGCGCAACCGTTATCTCGACCCGGCGCAGCGCGAATTGGCTGCGACCCTCTCGGCGGCGCTGACGGCCGCGGCGCATTCCGCGGTGACCGGCGCACGGGCCGCGCTCGCCGCGGCGAGCGCGGTGCTCGACGCTGTGCCCGGTTTGACCGTCGACTACCTGGAGTTGCGCGACGCGGAGCTTGGTGCGGTGCGGGCCGGCGAACCCGGTCGGCTACTGGTCGCGGCCAGAGTGGGAAGCACCAGACTGCTGGACAACATCGCAATCGAGATCGGAACTTCGCCGGCACCCGTGGGGCCGGACGGATACACCCAATCAGCGAGGAGAAACTGATGTTACGGACGATGCTGAAGTCGAAAATCCACCGCGCCACGGTCACCCAGGCCGACCTGCACTACGTCGGTTCGGTGACCATCGATGCCGACTTGATGGACGCCGCGGACCTGCTCGAGGGTGAACAGGTGACCATCGTTGACATCGACAACGGTGCCCGGCTGGTGACCTACGCGATCACCGGTGAGCGTGGCACCGGCGTTATCGGAATCAACGGCGCCGCAGCACATCTCGTTCACCCGGGCGATCTGGTGATCTTGATCGCGTACGGAACCATGGAGGACGCCGAGGCGCGCGCCTACCAACCGCGGATCGTATTCGTCGACGCCCAGAACGCGCCGATCGATCTTGGCCACGACCCAGGCTCCGTGCCCTTCGACATATCCGTCGCGGGGGAGCTGCTCGACCCCCGGATTGGCGTGCGATAGCCGTGCTGCTGGCGATCGACGTCCGCAACACCCACACCGTCGTCGGGTTGCTGTCCGGATCCAAAGAGCACGCAAAGGTCGTGCAGCAATGGCGGATTCGCACCGAATCCGAGATCACCGCCGACGAACTGGCATTGACTATCGACGGGCTGATCGGCGACGACTCCGAGCGGCTCACCGGCGCCGCCGCTCTGTCGACGGTGCCATCGGTGCTGCACGAGGTGCGTGTGATGCTCGATCAGTACTGGCCGTCGGTGCCGCATGTGTTGATCGAGCCGGGGGTGCGCACTGGTATCCCGCTGCTGGTTGACAACCCGAAAGAAGTGGGTGCCGACCGGATCGTGAATTGCCTGGCGGCCTTCCACAAGTACGGCAAAGCCGCCATCGTCGTCGATTTCGGATCGTCGATCTGCGTGGACGTGGTGTCGGCCAAGGGGGAGTTTCTCGGCGGCGCCATCGCGCCCGGGGTGCAGGTGTCTTCGGATGCCGCGGCAGCACGGTCGGCGGCGCTGCGTCGCGTCGAGTTGTCTCGGCCCAGGTCGGTGATCGGCAAAAACACTGTCGAATGCATGCAGGCCGGTGCGGTGTTCGGCTTTGCCGGTCTGGTCGACGGCTTGGTGGCGCGCATCCGCGAGGACGTGGACGGCTTTTCCAGCGACCTGGGCGATCAAGTTGCGATCGTGGCCACCGGACACACCGCTCCCCTGCTGCTGGCCGAACTGCATACCGTCAACCACTACGACCAACACCTGACCCTGGATGGCCTGCGGCTGGTGTTCGAACGCAACCAAGACACCCAGCGCGGTCGGCTAAAGACCGCGCGCTGACGCGCCGGGCCAGCGGTCATTAAGCTGGCACGTCGTGACATCTCAACCCCCGGAAGCCGACGCAGATCTACCCGAGCAATTCCGGATCCGCAGGGACAAGCGCGCTCGGCTGTTGGCGGAGGGGCGCGACCCGTACCCGGTCGCCGTCGAACGCACCCACACCCTGGCGCAGGTCCGGGCCGCCCATCCCGACCTTGCGATCGACTCGGCGACCGATGATGTCGTGGGTATCGCGGGCCGGGTGATATTCGCGCGTAATTCCGGAAAACTTTGCTTTGCCACGCTCCAAGACGGCGACGGCACCAATCTGCAGGCGATGATCAGCCTGGACAAGGCCGGTCAGGAGTCGCTCGACACGTGGAAGGCCGACGTCGATCTGGGCGACATCGTCTATGTGCATGGCAACGTGATCAGTTCACGACGCGGCGAATTGTCCGTTTTGGCCGATTCTTGGCAGATGGCAGCCAAGTCGTTGCGGCCGCTGCCTGTCGCACACAAGGAAATGAGCGAAGAATCGCGGGTTCGGCAACGCTACGTCGATCTGATTGTCCGTCCGGAAGCGCGTACGGTGGCCCGCCAGCGAATCGCCGTTGTCCGCGCGATACGGAACGCACTGGAGCGGCGCGGGTTCCTGGAAGTCGAGACGCCTATCTTGCAAACGCTGGCAGGCGGCGCGGCAGCCCGGCCTTTCATCACGCATTCTAATGCTCTGGACATCGATCTCTACCTGCGCATCGCACCGGAACTGTTCCTCAAGCGCTGTGTCGTCGGTGGCTTCGACAAGGTCTTCGAACTAAATCGAGTGTTCCGAAACGAAGGATCCGATTCCACACATTCACCGGAATTTTCGATGTTGGAGACCTACCAGACGTACGGAACCTATGACGATTCGGCAGTCACCACCCGCGAGCTTATTCAAGAGGTAGCCGACGAGGCGATCGGGACCAGACAACTCCAGCTGCCCGACGGCAGTGTGTACGACATAGACGGCGAATGGCCTTCGATTCAAATGTATCCGTCCCTGTCGGCGGCGCTGGGTGAAGAGATCACGCCGCAAACTACGGTCGATCGGTTACGCGCCATCGCGGATCGGCTGGGCCCCGATGGCCTGGAGATTCCCGATGATCGCGGGTACGGGCACGGCAAACTGGTCGAGGAACTGTGGGAGCACACGGTGGGCAACGCCCTGACCGCGCCCACCTTTGTCAAAGATTTTCCAGTGGAGACAACGCCTTTGACACGCCAGCACCGCAGTATCCCGGGCGTCACCGAGAAGTGGGATCTCTACTTGCGTGGTTTTGAACTGGCAACTGGGTACTCCGAATTAAACGATCCGGTCGTACAACGGGAGAGATTCGCGCAACAAGCGCGCGCCGCAGCCGCGGGTGACGATGAGGCGATGGCGCTTGACGAGGATTTTCTCGCCGCATTGGAGTATGCGATGCCGCCGTGTACCGGAACCGGAATGGGTATCGATCGGTTGTTGATGTGTTTGACCGGGCTGCTAATTCGGGACACGGTTTTGTTCCCGATTGTTCGCCCCGAGTAGAACTGAACCTTACGTCACTTTTTGTCGTCGGATTGAATATTCCGGTTAGTTATGGCAGATTAGTTACTGGGGAGTAGACGTGATCTGCCCAGCAACTGCTCAGGAAGAACGCGGAGGGTAAACCAATGGCGAAGAAAGTTACCGTCACTCTGGTCGATGATTTCGATGGTGCCGGCTCCGCCGACGAAACGGTCGAATTCGGGCTTGACGGGGTGACCTATGAGATTGACCTTTCGACCAAGAATGCCGCGAAACTGCGCGGCGATCTGAAGCAATGGGTGGCAGCAGGCCGTCGCGTCGGGGGCCGGCGCCGTGGGCGTTCGGGGACAGGGCGCGGCCGCGGCGCCATCGACCGTGAGCAAAGCGCCGCGATCCGCGATTGGGCCCGCCGTAACGGGCACAATGTGTCGACGCGCGGCCGCATTCCGGCCGACGTCATCGACGCATTCCACGCGGCCACCTGACATACGGATTACCGGCGATTGGACGCGCCCCAGACCCGGGCGGCCCTGAGCGTCGGTAGTTTGTCGATTTCGCTGGCGGCGAACCGATTGGCGTCGGTCAGATGAAACCATTCGCCGGATTTCCTCGTTTGACCAGTCATGGCTCTAGTTGTGGCAGGGAGACAGACGGGGCGCGGTGCCCGCAATGCGGCGGGATCCGCAGTGCAAGCAACCGCAAGGGCAAGCCGACCATTAGAGTGGACGGCAGGTATGCGTTTCCGGCCCGAGGGGACCGGCTAGGCGGCTCGAAGGGCCGCTGACAGGCTTGTACCGATGGTGAGGGAGAGCAGGTAACCGCCGATGTTTGAACGATTTACCGACCGTGCCCGCAGGGTGGTCGTCTTGGCGCAAGAAGAGGCCAGGATGCTCAACCACAACTACATCGGCACCGAGCACATCCTGTTGGGTCTGATCCACGAAGGTGAAGGCGTCGCGGCGAAGTCGCTGGAGTCGCTGGGAATTTCACTGGAGGGCGTTCGCAGCCAGGTCGAGGAGATCATCGGCCAGGGGCAACAGGCGCCGTCGGGGCACATCCCGTTCACTCCGCGCGCCAAGAAGGTTCTCGAGCTGAGCTTGCGCGAGGCGCTGCAGCTCGGCCACAACTACATCGGCACCGAGCACATTCTGCTGGGCCTCATCCGCGAGGGTGAGGGCGTGGCCGCGCAGGTGCTGGTCAAGCTCGGCGCCGAGCTGACCCGGGTGCGCCAGCAGGTCATTCAGCTGCTGTCGGGCTACCAGGGCAAGGAGGCCGCGGAAGCGGGCACCGGTGGCCGTGGAGGCGAGTCCGGCTCCCCTTCTACGTCATTGGTTCTCGACCAGTTCGGGCGCAATCTGACGGCTGCCGCGATGGAAGGCAAACTAGATCCCGTCATCGGCCGCGAGAAGGAAATCGAGCGGGTGATGCAGGTGCTGTCCCGGCGCACCAAGAACAACCCCGTGCTGATCGGCGAGCCCGGAGTCGGCAAGACCGCCGTCGTCGAGGGTCTGGCGCAGGCAATCGTGCACGGTGAGGTCCCGGAGACGCTGAAGGACAAGCAGCTCTACACGCTGGACCTGGGATCGCTGGTGGCGGGCAGCCGGTACCGCGGTGACTTCGAGGAACGCCTGAAGAAGGTGCTCAAGGAGATCAACACCCGCGGCGACATCATCCTGTTCATCGACGAGCTGCACACGCTGGTCGGCGCGGGTGCCGCCGAGGGTGCAATCGACGCCGCGTCGATCCTCAAGCCGAAGTTGGCGCGCGGTGAGCTGCAGACAATCGGGGCCACCACGCTCGACGAATACCGCAAGTACATCGAAAAGGACGCCGCGCTGGAGCGCCGCTTCCAGCCGGTGCAGGTGGGGGAGCCGACGGTGGAGCACACCATCGCGATCCTCAAGGGTTTGCGGGACCGCTACGAGGCGCACCACCGGGTGTCCATCACCGATGGCGCTATTGCGGCCGCTGCGACCCTGGCCGACCGCTACATCAACGACCGGTTCCTGCCGGACAAGGCGATCGACCTGATCGACGAGGCCGGCGCGCGGATGCGGATCCGTCGGATGACCGCACCGCCAGACCTGCGTGAGTTCGACGAGAAGATAGCCGACGCCCGCCGGGAGAAGGAATCGGCTATCGACGCCCAGGACTTCGAGAAGGCGGCCAGCCTCCGCGACCGCGAGAAGCAGCTCGTGGCTCAGCGTGCGGAACGCGAGAAGCAATGGCGTTCAGGCGATCTCGATGTGGTAGCCGAGGTGGACGACAACGAGATCGCTGAGGTGCTGGGTAACTGGACCGGTATCCCGGTGTTCAAGCTGACCGAGGCCGAGACCACCCGGCTGTTGCGCATGGAAGACGAGCTGCATAGGCGGATCATCGGCCAGGAGGATGCCGTCAAGGCCGTCTCCAAGGCGATCCGCCGTACCCGGGCCGGGCTGAAGGACCCCAAGCGTCCGTCGGGTTCGTTCATCTTCGCCGGCCCCTCCGGGGTCGGTAAGACCGAACTGTCCAAGGCGCTGGCCAACTTCTTGTTCGGCGACGACGACGCGCTCATCCAGATCGACATGGGCGAGTTCCACGACAGGTTCACCGCGTCGCGACTGTTCGGTGCCCCGCCGGGATATGTCGGCTACGAGGAGGGCGGCCAGCTGACCGAGAAGGTGCGGCGCAAGCCGTTCTCGGTGGTGCTGTTCGACGAGATCGAGAAGGCGCACCAAGAGATCTACAACAGCCTGTTGCAGGTGCTCGAGGACGGCCGGCTCACCGACGGTCAGGGCCGCACGGTGGACTTCAAGAACACCGTGCTGATCTTCACGTCCAACCTCGGCACCTCCGACATCTCCAAGCCGGTCGGTTTGGGCTTCACCCAGGGCGGTGGCGCCAATGACTACGAGCGGATGAAGCAGAAGGTCAACGACGAGCTCAAGAAGCACTTCCGGCCGGAGTTCCTCAACCGCATCGACGACATCATCGTCTTCCACCAGTTGACTCGCGACGAGATCATCCAGATGGTCGACTTGATGATCGGCCGGGTCGGGAACCAGCTGCGGAGCAAGGACATGGCGATGGAGCTCACCGACAAGGCCAAGGCATTGCTGGCCAAGCGGGGCTTCGACCCGGTGCTGGGTGCGCGTCCGCTGCGACGCACCATCCAACGCGAGATCGAGGACCAGCTCTCCGAGAAGATCCTCTTCGACGAGATCGGGCCCGGTCAGGTCATCACCGTCGACGTGGACAACTGGGACGGCGGCGATGGTCCGGCCGAGGACGCGGTGTTCACATTTGCCGGCGCCCGCAAGCCGCCGACCGAGCCGGATCTGGCGACGGCCGGGGCAGGGTCTAGCTCGGAATAGGCGCCACGAGCGCGAACACCTGCTTGGCGATCCGCAGCACCCAGCTGGTGGCCGTGGGCCCGTGATCGCGGGGCCAGTTCAGCTGAAAGCTGACCACCCACGGCTGCTGCGTCTTGTCGACGGCATACCAGCTGAATGTCAGATTGCCCGGCAGGCCACCGGCTTTCGCGCCGATGTACGGCCAGACGCTCCGATCCAGCTGGATGCCCGGCACGGCGGAGAGGATTGTTCTGACTGGCGCGGCCGCGCCAACTGCGTCGGCTTGCAGCGCGGTGTGGACTCGGCAGATGTCTTGGGCGCTGCCGTACCACTCCGCGCCGTAGCTGGAGGCAGGCACGTGGGCACGCTCTGGATCGGGTTGGTATGGAGCGGAATTCACTTGCTGCAGCAACTGGGCACGGACTTGCGGGGACGCGTGCTGCCACTGGCTGCGCAGATCCGGTTCACCCCAGCCGATGGAGAACAGTTCGTACATCGTGGGGAAGGGGGTCATGCTGGCCGGGTCGTGGTGGCCGGCGGTAACGAGCGCTTGCTCGATAGCGTGGGTCCCCATCCTCTCAATCAGCATGTCGGTGGCCATGTTGTCGCTGGTGGCGATCATCTTCTCGGCAGCGGTGCGAACCGAAACATGCGCACCGGGAGCCAGCTCCAAGCCCGAAGAGCCCACAGCTTTGCCCTTTTCGGTGACGGTCAGCTGATCGTTCCAGGACACCGATCCGTCTTTGACGGCACCGGCCAGGGCGTGCAGTACGTATAACTTGAAAATCGATGCCAGGGGCAGAGATTCGTCGGTGTTGGTGCCCGCGACCGGGTTGCAGTGTCCGTTGTCGACCTTGGCGACCTGATAGGAGTAGCGGGCGCCGGTCTTGCTCAACACGGCATCGAGGTCGTGCCAGGAGGCGATCGACGGTGTTCCGGTGTCCAGGTCGAACCGATCGACCCGGCCGAGGTCGTCGGTGTGAATCCGGATGTCTTGGCGCGCGCCGTAGGAGGAGATGAGATGCAACGTGGCCGCACTGGCGACGACGTCCACCCCCTCGAGGGTGAAGGGACGATCCCACCACAGCCCTTCCATCGTGGTCTCGACCGAGTCGACCTGATCGGGAGCGGCGAGGGTGCGGACTCCCACCGGGCCGATTGGCCAGTCCGAGTTGAGCATGTCCAGGGTCTGCTGAGCACGCAGACCGGGCGGAGTCCGGGGGTCGATTGCCCGTCCCGGGTTCGCGGCGTTCGCCTGTGGGGAGGGAGACGACGTGCAACCCGGCGTCAGGGCGACCATCAGTGCCGCGCTCAATGCCACCGCGCGGTGACGAACTGAGCGCCGGCTACGCAGTCTGGTGGCTCCCCGCAACGCCGTTCCCCGCAACGTCGAGCACAACCTCGAACTCCAGCAGCGACGCGCCAGTCGCCACCGGATTGGCCCGCTGACCAGCATGGGCTTCGATGGCGGGTCCGTTCGCCCAGGCCTGGAATGCTTCATCGGACTCCCAGTGTGTCACGACGAAGTAGCGGTCTTCGCCCTTGACCGGACGCAGCAGCTGGAAGCCGAGAAAGCCCGGACTGTTCTCGACAGCGTGCGCGCGGTGGGCGAACCGCTTCTCCAATTCTGGGCCGGCATCCGCGGGTATCTCGATTGCGTTGATCTTCACCACAGCCATGGAGCTAGGCTACCGTGCCCGCCATGCCCATCGATCTGCTGACCCATCGCGGCGGCCGGGGTGAGCCGTTGATCCTGGTGCACGGCTTGATGGGCCGAGGTTCCACCTGGTCGCGTCAGATACCGTGGCTGACGCGGTTGGGCGCCGTGTACACCTACGACGCGTTGTGGCACCGGGGCCGTGAGGTCGACGACCCGCATCCGATCAGCACCGAACGCTTCGTGGCCGATCTGGCGGATGCGGTGGCTGCGTTGGGCACGCCGGCCCGGCTGGTCGGACATTCGATGGGCGCGCTGCACTCGTGGTGTCTGGCCGCGGAGCGTCCCGATCTGGTCTCGGCACTGGTGGTAGAGGATATGGCGCCGGACTTCCGTGGCCGCACCACCGGCCCGTGGGAGCCTTGGCTACATGCCCTTCCGGTCGAATTCGACTCGGCCGAACAAGTATTCGGTACATTCGGGCCCGTTGCGGGGCAGTACTTCCTGGAGGCGTTCGACCGCACCGCCACCGGATGGCGATTGCACGGTCACACATCGCGATGGATCCAGATCGCCGCGGAATGGGGCACCCGTGACTACTGGGCGCAGTGGCTGGCAGTACGGGCGCCGGCGCTGCTCATCGAGGCGGGCAATTCGGTCGCGCCGCCGGGCCAGATGAGCGCGATGACCAAAACCGACTCTCCGACAAGATATTTGCACGTGCCCGAAGCGGGTCACCTGATTCACGACGAGGCGCCCCAGGTATACCGGCAGGCGGTCGAATCCTTCTTGATGGCGCCTCCTCCGAGTGCCTGAGCAACGCTCAAGCGTTCGATTCCCCGTACTTTGGCCGCGACAAGCTGTCCACTATCTGATAAATTCTTCAATTGTTCAGCTATAGGAACATTGGAGTCTTCAGGAGATCTTTCGTGTCGGAGCCGCTGTACAAGGTCAAGGGCGATTTCTTCAAGACGTTGGGGCATCCGGCGCGGATCAGGGTTCTTGAGCTTCTCGTGGCGGGCGACAAGTCGGTCGCTGAGCTGTTGCCCGAAGTCGGGCTGGAATCGTCGAATCTTTCCCAGCAGCTGGGCGTTCTGCGCCGGGCCGGCGTGGTTGACGCGCAAAGAGACGGCAACACGATGATCTACTCGATCGCCTCGCCGGATATCGCGGAGTTGCTGCTGGTGGCACGCAAGGTTCTTACCGGGGTGCTCAGCGACCGCGTGGCAGTGTTGGAGGACCTACGTGCCGGCGGCGCGGAGTGACGTCCATGGGGTGGATCGGCAAAGTCTTCAGGATCGGTCGGATCGTCGAGCGCGCGGCACCTGCACCCCAACCGTTGATGAAACCTCCTGCAGGAGTGCATGGTTCGCTTCAGATCCGGCACATCGACGCGGGTTCGTGCAATGGATGTGAGGTGGAGATCTCGGGCGCATTCGGACCGGTCTATGACGCCGAGCGGTTCGGCGCGCGGCTGGTGGCCTCCCCGCGCCACGCGGACGCGCTGCTGGTGACCGGCGTCGTGACGCACAACATGGTCGGCCCGTTGCGCAACACGATCGACGCCACCCCGCAGCCGCGCGCGGTGATCGCCTGTGGCGACTGCGCCCTGAACCGGGGGGTCTTTAAGGATGCCTATGGCGTGGTCGGCGCCGTCGACGAGGTGGTGCCCGTCGACGTGGAAATTGCGGGGTGCCCGCCGACGCCGAGCCAGATCATCGCGGCCCTGCGAGCGGTGACTGGTAAGTGACCGCAGAACTAACGGGCATTGCGGTATCAGAGCTACAACTGTTGCCGCGCAATGACTTTAGATCAATTGTAGCCGGTGCGCTGACTTCGTTGGTCGGGGCGATCGGGGTGTGGGCGGGCGTGCTGGGGATGTTCGGCGCGGTTCGCGCAGTCCACATCGGATGGTTACTCCCCCTTTCGGGCGTGCAGCTGGACGTCGATCCGCTTGGCGGATTCTTTATGGCGCTCGTAGGGGCTGTTGCGGTCGCAGTCGGGCCGTATGTGATCGGCTATGCCCGCCACGGTCATCTGGGACGGGTCACCCTGACCGTATTGCCGATGTTCGTCGCGGCGATGCTGCTAGTGCCCGCCGCGGGGTCGGTAACCACATTCCTGCTGGCGTGGGAGTTGATGGCGGTCGCGTCGCTGGTTTTAGTGCTGGCCGGGCACACTCGCGCGCAGGTTCGCCCCGCCGCATTGGTCTATGCGGTGATGACCCAGTTGGGGTTCGCGGCGATCCTAGTCGGGCTGATGGTGTTGTCGGCTGCCGGCGGCGCCGACCGGTTTTCTGACTTGCACCGGATACCGCAGGGTGCCTGCACCGCAGTCTTCCTGCTGACGGTGGCGGGGTTTGGGTCGAAGGCCGGACTGGTGCCGCTGCACGCCTGGTTGCCACGTGCCCACCCGGAGGCGCCCAGCCCGGTATCGGCGCTAATGAGCGCGGCGATGGTCAACCTGGGGATCTATGGCATCTGCCGTGTCGATCTGCAGCTACTGGGGCCGGGTCCGCGCTGGTGGGGCCTCACCTTGATGCTTGTCGGTGTGGTGTCGGCGCTCTATGGCGTGGTGCAGGCTTCGGTGGCCACGGACCTTAAACGGCTGCTTGCCTATTCGACAACCGAGAACCTTGGATTGATCTCGCTGGCATTGGGAGCTGCGACGCTATTCGCGGCCTCGGGCGCGAGCGGGCCGGCGACTATCGCTGCCGCCGCGGCCATGCTGCATCTGATCGCGCACGCGGCGTTCAAAAGCCTTGGGTTCATGGGGGCCGGATCGGTGCTGGCCGCGACGGGGCTAAGGGACCTCGACCGGCTGGGCGGCCTGGCCCGCAGGATGCCGGCGACCACCACCCTGTTCGGGGTCGCCGCGCTTGGGGCGTGTGGGCTTCCCCTGGGCGCGGGGTTCGTCAGCGAGTGGCTGTTGGTCCAGTCGCTGATCCACACGGCTCCCGGGCACGGCACCCTGTTGGCCTTGACCACCCCACTGGCGGTAGGCGCGGTAGCGCTCACCACTGGCCTGGGGGTAGCGGCGATGGTCAAGGCATTCGGGATCGGATTCCTGGCGCGGCCGCGTAGCCAGGAGGCCGCCGGGGCCCGCGAGGTACCGGGCACCATGCTGGCTGGTATGGCCATCGCGGCCACCGGCTGTCTGGTGCTGGCGGTAGCGCCCTCGGTCGTCGCGCCGGCTCTGCATAGGGTGATCGCCACGCTCCCCGCGGCCAGGACGGCGGAGTTCATCGATCTCGGCGCCGTGGTGCGGCTGCCCGGCCTGCAGGGGTCGATCGCACCCGGGGTGATCGCGGTCGGTGTCGTGGTGGCCGCACTTACCGCGGCCGCGCTCGCGCGTTGGCGTCAGTGGCGGCGCCCGGCACCCGCAACATTGCCGCTATGGGCCTGTGGCGCAGATGATCTCACCGCACGCATGCAGTACACGGCGACGTCCTTCGCGGAACCGCTGCAACGGGTCTTCGCTGACGTACTGCGACCCGACACCGATATCGAGGTCACTCAGACGCCCGAGTCGCACTATCTGGCCGACAAGATCACCTACCGCGCCACAATCGCCGACGCGATCGAGGAACGCTTCTACACGCCGGTGATCCAGCTGGTGGCAGCCGCGGCGGAAACGATGCGGCGCGCTCATACCGGCAGCGTGCACCTGTACCTGGCCTACGGTGCGCTCGGTGTGCTGACCGTCCTGGTGGTCGCCCGGTGAACGTGCTGTCCTACGTCGCGGGCGCGGTGCAGATCGGCACCGTGATGGCCGGGGCGCCGCTGGTAGTCGGCCTCACCCGGCAGGTGCGCGCACGCTGGGAGGGCCGCGCCGGCGGCGGTGTCCTGCAGCCGTGGCGCGACATAATCAAACAGCTTGGCAAACAACAGATCACCCCGATTGGCACGACGGTCGTCTTCGCGGCCGCGCCTGCTATTGTCGCCGGATCGACGTTGCTGATCGCCGCGATCGCACCGCTGGTCGCGACGGGTTCACCGCTGGATGGCAGCGCCGACCTGTTCGCCGTGGTCGGCCTGCTGTTCGTGGGCACCGTTGCGTTGACGCTGGCCGGCATCGACACCGGCACCTCGTTCGGCGGCATGGGCGCCAGCCGTGCGATCACCATCGCCGCGCTGGTTGAACCCACCATTCTGCTTGCGGTGTTCGCGCTGTCCATTCCGGCGGGATCGGCCAATTTCGGCGCCTTGGTGGCGCACACCATCACCCACCCCGGGCAGGTGGTCTCGCTGGCCGCGGTGCTGGCGTTCGCCGCGCTGGTGATCGTGATCGTCGCCGAAACCGGGCGACTGCCGGTCGACAACCCGTCCACCCATCTCGAGCTGACCATGGTGCACGAGGCGATGGTCCTCGAATACGCCGGTCCGCGCCTGGCGCTCGTCGAGTGGGCGGCCGGCATGCGACTGACGGTGCTGCTCGCACTGCTGGCAAACCTGTTCGGGCCGTGGGGAATCGCCGGCAGCCGGCCCAGCGTGGTGGACATCGTCGTCGGCGTCGCAGCAGTGGCAGCCAAGGTCGCCGTGCTGGCCGGGCTGCTCGCAACTGTCGAGGTGTTCGTCGCCAAGCTGCGGCTGTTCCGGGTTCCCGAACTGCTGGCCGGGTCATTTCTACTGGCTCTGCTCGCGGTCACCGCCGCCAACTTCTTCACGGTGCAGGCATGACATACAACAGCTTCGCGGTACTGGTCGACCTGGCCGCCGGTGGGCTGATCTTGTCAGCCGTGCTGATCGTCTGGCGCCGTGACCTGACCGCCATCACCCGGCTGCTGGCGTGGCAGGGCGCCGCGCTGGCGGCCATCCCCATCCTGCGCGGGGTGTACGACGGCGACGCCGCGCTCATCGGTGTCGGTCTAGCCGTGCTGGTGTTGCGGGCTGTGGTGCTTCCGCAGTCGCTGGCCCGCGCAGTCGGCGCCGAGCCGCGATCCCAGCGCGAGGCCACCCCGTTGGTGAACACCGCCACATCGCTTCTGATCACCGCCGTACTGACGCTCGCCGCTTTCGCCGCCACCCGGGAATTGGTGAAGCTGCAGCCTGCGGCCACGACCACCGCGGTCCCGGCTGCCACCGCGGTGGTGCTCATCGCATTGTTCGTGATGGTTACGCGCCGTCACGCGGTGTCACAGGCGGCGGGATTCCTCATGCTGGACAACGGAATCGCGGCGACCGCATTCCTGCTCACCGCGGGGGTGCCGCTGATCGTTGAGCTCGGTGCCTCCCTGGACGTGCTGTTCGCCGTCATCGTGATCGGTGTTCTGACGGGCCGGCTTTCGCGCGCTTTCGGCGGCGCCGACCTGGATGCGTTGCAGGAGTTGCACGACTGATGACCGGTTTACTGCTGGCCGCGATCCTGACGCCGATCGGTGCGTCCATTGTCACTCTGATCGGGGGGTGGCGCCGCGCGACCGCCACAGTGATTGTTCTCTCAGCGCTGACGGTGCTCGGGTGTGGGGCGGCGCTGGGGTTGCGTGTCGGAGCAGGGACCCGGTTCGCGTTGGGCGGGCTGCTCCGCGTCGATGCGCTCACCGTCACCATGCTGATCGTCATCGGAATCGTTGCCACGCTCGCCTCCTGGGCCAGCATCGGCTATCTCGATGCCGAACTCGCTGACGGCCACACCGACGCACGCAGCGCCCGGGTGTACGGGTCACTGACGGCGGCTTTCCTGGCTGCGATGGTTGTTGCGGTGTGTGCCAACAACATCGGAGTGATCTGGGTCGCGATCGAAGCAACAACGGTGATCACCGCCTTTCTGGTAGGGCATCGCCGCACCCGCACAGCACTGGAAGCGACCTGGAAATACGTCGTGATCTGCTCGGTCGGCATCGCGATCGCATTTCTGGGTACCGTGCTGCTGTACTACGCCGTCGAGCATGCCGGCGCCCCGGCCACCGAAGCCCTGAACCTCGACGTGCTCACCGCGTACGCGGGCAGGTTGGATCCGGGCATCGCGCGGTTGGCGGGCGGGCTGCTGCTGATCGGTTACGGCGCCAAGGCCGGCCTGTTTCCATTCCACACCTGGTTGGCCGACGCTCACAGCCAGGCACCGGCACCCGTGTCGGCATTGATGAGCGGGGTGCTGCTGTCAGTGGCATTTTCGGTATTGATCCGCATCAAACCAGTCATCGACTGTGCCACCGGGCCCGCTTACATGAGGTCGGGGCTGCTGATAGTCGGTCTGGCGACGCTGCTGATCGCCGCCCTGATGCTCACCGTCACACCCGACATCAAACGCATGCTCGCCTACTCCTCGATGGAGAACATGGGCCTGATCGCGATTGCCGCAGCCGCCGGGACCACGTTGGCGATCGCTGCGCTGCTGTTGCACGTGCTCGCGCACGGGATCGGTAAGACGGTGCTGTTCTTGGCCAGCGGTCAGCTGCAGGCCGCGCACAACTCCACCGCTATCGCCGACATCACCGCGGTGCTGCGGCGTTCACGCCTGCTCGGTGGGTCGCTTGCCATAGGCGTCATTGTGCTGCTCGGGCTGCCACCTTTTGCGATGTTCGCCAGCGAACTGGCCATCGCCCGCTCGCTCGCCGACGCCCGGCTCAGCTGGGCCCTCGGTGTGGGGATGCTCCTGATCGCGATTGCCTTCGCTGCGCTGGCGCGCAACGCGGGCCGCATCCTGCTGGGGGAATCCACCGGCTCACCTGCGATCGCTGTGCCGCGGACGGTGGCCGCGGCCCTGATCCTTGGCGTCGCCGCATCAATCACCCTCGGTGTCACCGCCGGCCCGCTTACCAACCTGTTCACCGACGCAGCCAGCGACATCGGGCCACGCCATGAGCCGTAACATGATGCGCCACAGGCTATCGCAGGACGAGCTGGCCGAAGAGGCAGAAGACCTGCTAAGCAACGGATTTCGCCTGGGTCTGGTGGCAGCGCACGACGACAACGATAGCTTCCGCGTCGTCTATTTGTTCCTGGCCGGCTGGCCCGATCGCCGCGTCGAACTTGAATATGTTGTGTCCAAGGATGATCCGGCAGTGCGCTCGCTGGCATATCTGTCGTTTGCGGCCAGCCGATTCGAGCGCGAAATGGCAGACCTGTACGGGATCCGGCCTGTCGGGCACCCCAAACTGCGGCCACTGGTGCGCCACGAACACTGGCCCGAGGACTGGTATCCGATGCGCAGCAATGCCGCAACCGCACCCGAATTCGCAGGCGTCGGCCGTTTCCCGTTCGTCCCCGTCGAGGGGCACGGGGTATATGAGATCCCGGTCGGCCCCGTGCACGCCGGACTGATCGAACCCGGCCACTTCCGCTTCTCCGTCGCCGGCGAAACAGTGCTGCGACTCAAGGCCCGACTGTGGTTCGTCCACCGCGGCCTGGAAAAGCTGTTCCACGGCCGGCCGGCCGGCGGCGCAGCCGAATTGGCCGAACGGATCAGCGGCGATACCTCCGTCGCCCACGCGCTCGCCCACAGCCTCGCCGTCGAAGACGCGCTCGGGATCGAACTCCCCGACGAGGTACACCGACTCCGGGCCATGCTCGTCGAGCTCGAAAGGCTCTACAACCACGTCACCGACCTGGGTGCGCTGGCCAACGATGTCGGATTCGCACTCGCCAACGCGCACGCTCAACGCATCCGCGAACGACTATTGCGGCTCAACGCCTCCGTCACCGGACATCGGCTGCTGCGCGGCGCCATCAGCCCCGGCGCGGCCACACTTCGGGCGCTACCCGACGTCGCACAGCTGAGGTCCATCGCGGCCGACGTGGCCGAGGTCGCCCAGCTGACGCTGCAGAACGGCGTGGTGTACGACCGGTTCGCCGGGACAGCCGTCCTGTACCCGCAAGACGCGCACGGCCTCGGCTGCCTGGGATATGTCGCACGCGCCAGCGGCGTGCGCACTGACGCCCGACTCGAACATCCGACCACCGCGCTGCCCGTCAACGAGATCGGCTCGGCTGCCGGTGACGTACTCGCCCGCTACACGCTGCGGCGAGACGAATTTGCCGCCGCCATCGTGTTGGTCTGCCATCTAATCGAATCACATTCCGGTCCTACCGAATACGCCAAACCTCTACCTTCCCCGGACGGCGCCCGCACCGGCATCGGTATCGTCGAAGGGTGGCGCGGCACCATAGTCCACCGCGTCGAAGTCGACGCCGCCAATCGCATCACCCGCGCCAAAATCGTGGACCCGTCCTGGTTCAACTGGCCCGCGCTGCCCGTCGCGATGGCCGACACCATCGTCCCCGACTTCCCGCTGGCCAACAAAAGCTTCAACCAGTCCTACGCCGGCAACGACCTCTGATCAGCCGACCGTCAGCCCTCGCCCGGCAATGCGAACAGGCCATCTAACGTCCTGGTCACCAGGCCGTCGGCGAGCAACGAGTCAAGTGCCCGGTCGCGCTGCTGGGCATCCGTGAGCCAAACCACGTCCAGCTGGCTCCGGGTTACCGGAAAATCGTTGAGGCGCAATATATCTAGCAATAGACCCCGAACCTGGCGGTCGGTTCCCGCGTAGGTTTGAACACGGCGCGCCGGGCCCAGCGCCGGGGGATAACCCGCATGCCGCCAGGCGCACTCGCTAAGTGGGCATAACCCGCATCGTGGTGTGCGCGCCGTACAGACGATCGCCCCTAACTCCATCAGCGCCACCGAAAAATGCGGTGCAACTTCGTCGTTCGGCAACAGTGCCGCGACGTCTTCGTGGTCGCGGGTGGCCGACGGAGAACCGGCATCAGCCAGGCCGTAGACGGCGCGGGCCACCACTCGACGGACGTTGGTGTCGACCACCGGCACGCGCTGACCGTAGGCGAAGCACGCGACGGCCCGTGCCGTGTAGCTGCCGACGCCCGGCAACGTCAGCAGGGTGTCGACGTCGTCGGGAACCACGTCCCCGTAGTGGCGCGCTATGACGGTTGCGCACTCGTGCAATCGTTTGGCCCGCCGCGGATAGCCCAGCTTGCCCCAGGCGCGCAGCACGTCGGCGGCGCTGGCCGCGGCGGTGGCCGAAGGCGTGGGCCAGCGTCGCACCCAATCCGGCCAGATCGGCAGCACCCGCGTCACCGGCGTCTGTTGCAGCATGAACTCACTGACCAGGATCTGCCACGCGCTGACTCCGGGTTCTCGCCAAGGCAGATCACGCCGCGATCGGTCGTACCACTCCAGAAGTTCATCCGCCGGGATGTGCGTTCGGCTAGCCATCGGCGGCTGAGGCGCAGCACAATAAGTACCATGCCCAATACCAATCCGGTAACCGCGTGGAAAGCACTCAAAGAGGGTAACGAGCGATTCGTCACCGGCAAGCCGCAGCATCCCAGCCAGAGCGTCGCGCATCGGGCCAAGCTGGCCACGGGTCAGAAGCCCACCGCGGTTTTGTTCGGCTGTGCGGACAGCCGGGTGGCCGCCGAGCTCATCTTCGATCAGGGCCTGGGTGACATGTTCGTGGTCCGCACCGCCGGGCAGGCCATCGACTCGGCAGTGTTGGGCTCCATCGAGTTCGCGGTAACGGTGCTCAACGTGCCGCTCATCGTCGTGCTGGGCCACGACAGCTGCGGCGCCGTCAAGGCGGCTCTGAACGCACTCGACGAGGGCGTGATACCAGGTGGTTTCGTGCGGGACGTGGTGGAGCGGGTCGCACCGTCGATCCTGATGGGCCGCCGCGACGGCTTGAGCCGCATCGACGAGTTTGAGGCACGGCATGTGCGCGAGACGGTGGCACAGCTCCTGGAGCGCTCGACGGCCATCGCCGAACGGGTGGCTGCGGGCACCCTGGCGGTGGCGGGCCTCACCTATCACCTCGCCGACGGGCGGGCGGCGTTGGTCCACCGCGTCGGCGACATCGGAGAGTAACTTCCTCACCGCCACTAACACGGCGGTTGGCGAGCTAACCTGGCGACACGCCGAGGCTGGTCAAACAACTCGACGTGACCTGGACCTACGGTGTAAATGTGCTGGAGTTGGAACCGCAGGGCCCGCTACCGACGGAGATCTATTGGCGGCGCAGGGGCTTGGCCCTGGGCATCGCGGTCGTCGTCATCGGGATCGCCATCGCGACCGTTATCGCCTTCGTGAGCAGCAGCGCGGGCGCCAAACCCGCCAACGCCGACAAATCAGCCCCCGCCCAAAGCCATCCGGGCTCGCAGCCGCCGCAGGCGCCGCCACCACCCGGACAGGAGGGCGGCAACCCGCTGGCGCCGCCCCCGGAGGGGCAAAACCCGGAGTCCCCCACCGCCACGGCCGCGGTGCAGCCGCCGCCGGTGCTGAACCCGGGCGACGACTGCCCCGATTCGACTCTGGCCGTCAAGGGCCTGACCAACGCACCTCAGTACTTCATCGGAGACCAGCCGAAGTTCACCATGGTTGTCACCAATATCGGGCTGGTGGCCTGCAAGCGCGATGTTGGAGCCGCGGTGCTGGCCGCCTACGTCTATTCGCTGGACAACAAGCGGCTGTGGTCCAACCTGGATTGCGCGCCGTCCAACGAGACCCTGGTCAAAGGCTTCGCGCCGGGGGAGCAGGTCACGACGGCGGTGACCTGGACCGGGATGGGATCGGCGCCGCACTGTCCGCTGCCGCGGCCGGCGATCGGACCGGGCACTTACAACCTCGTCGTGCAGCTGGGCAACCTGCGCTCGTTCCCGGTTCCGTTCATCCTGAATCAGCCGCCACCGGCTCCGGGACCAGGTCAGCCCGCGCTGGCGCCACCACCGGAAGCGCCGCCGGCCGCTGCCGGTAATTAGTTGAGGGGGTCGGCGATCGTCGACTCTGCTAGTTGCGACAGCCCCTCCCGCACGTGGCGGGCCCACATCGAACCGATACCTTCCACCGACTGCAGGTCGTTTGAACTGGCCGCCAGCAGGCCCTGCAGCGTTCCGAACGCCCGGACCAACAGGTCGACGTGGGCGAATTGCAGCCGGGGAATACCGGCCATTGCGCTGTAGCCACGCGGGCTCAGCGCCGAATCCTGAGCCTCTGTCGTGGTCGGATATCCAAAGACCTTGGCCAGCACGGTGACCTCGAGCAATTCGGTGTCTGAGAGGGTGTCCAGCTCGGCCAGGGTGCTGGCGACCTGCGCCTTGGATGGTGGCTCCGGGCTCGCGTGGTAGTCGCGCACAATCAGTTCTCGCGCGGTGTCGTTGCCACCCAGCAGCTCCTCCAGTTGCAGTCGCAGCTGGCGCCCGTCGGTGCCGAGTTCGACAGCGTCGTTGTCGATCACCAGACCGATGCGGCGGGCCAACTCCAGCCGCTGCACCACCGTCATCACGTCGCGCAGCGTGGCGTAGTCCTCGATCTCCGCCCGGGAGAGTTGCCTGGTGACCTCGTCGAGCCTGGCCTTGTAACGCTCCAACGTGGCGATGGCCTGATTGGCTCGCGACAGGATGGTCGCGGAGTCGGTGAGCACGTGGCGCTCGCCGCCGACATAGACGGTGACGATGTTCATCGAGTGGCTGACCGAGATCACCGGGTGGCCGGTCTGGATCGCGGCCCGTTCCGCCGAGCGGTGCCGGGTCCCCGATTCATCGGTGGGGATAGACGGGTCGGGAACCAACTGCACGTTGGCCCGAACGATGCGGCTGGCATCGGTGGACAGCACCACAGCGCCGTCCATCTTGGCCAGCTCCCGCAGCCGCGTCGGCGCGTACCGGACATCGAGCGAGAAGCCGCCGTCGCAGATGGCCTCGACGCTGTCGTCGTGGCCGAGCACGATCAGCGCACCGGTGCGGCCGCGCAGAATGCGCTCCAGGCCGTCCCGGAGCCCGGTGCCGGGCGCCAGGCGGCCGACGGTCTCACGCAGCGTCGGACGGGTCACAACGTGTCATTCTGCTACGCGCAGGACGGGAGCCCGTACAACTTGTGTGATCGGCCCACTTCTTTGATCTGCAATGTCGATCATGTGCTCCAGCGCCGCGACGATGTTGGGTGCGCTCAGCACGCGCATGCTCGGCGGTACCGCGGCGCAACCCGTGGGGATCAGGGCGATGGTGAATCCCTGCCGTGCGGCTTCGGACAGGCGCCGTTCCATGCCGCTGACGCGCCGCAGATCGCCCGCCAGCCCGACCTCGCCGATCATCACCGCGGTGGTGGGTAGCGGGAGATCCGCGTATGCCGAAGCCAGGGCGATCGCGACCGCGAGATCCGACGACGGGTCGGTCAATCGCATGCCGCCCACAGTGGACAGATAGACGTCGTTGGCGGCGATGGGCAGCCTGGCATGCTTCTCCAGGACAGCGGTGATCATCGCGGCCCGGGCATGGTCTATCCCGCTGACGGCGCGACGCGGCGAGCCGCCGGTCGATGTCGCCAGCAACGCCTGAATCTCGCCGATCAGCGGCCGCTTTCCGTCCAGCGTCACCGTGATCGCGGTGCCAGGCACCGGCGTCGGCCGCTGATCCAGGAACAGGTTCGACGGGTCCGCCACACCCTCAATCCCGTTGTCGTGCAGCATGAAGCACCCGACTTCGTCGGACGCACCGAATCGGTTTTTGACCCCGCGAACCATCCGCACCGTGCCGTTGCGGTCGCCTTCGAAGTGCAGCACCACGTCGACGAGGTGTTCAAGCGAGCGCGGTCCGGCGATGGCTCCGTCTTTGGTGACGTGGCCGACGAGAATCAGCGCGACATCGTTGGCCTTGGCGGCCGCGGTCAGCGCCGCGGTGACCGCGCGCACCTGGGTGACGCCGCCGGCGACGCCGTCGGCATCGGCGGTCGACATGGTTTGCACCGAGTCGACGATGACCAGCGCCGGCTGCACCGTCGCGATGTGGTCCAGCACCGTGTGCAGGTCGGATTCGGCGGCCAGGTAGACCTCGTCACTCCCACAATCGATGCGGTCGGCTCGCAGCCGGATCTGGCCGGCGGACTCCTCGCCAGAGATATACAGCGCGCGCCGGCCGGACTGTGCCCAGCGATGGGCGACCTTGAGCAGCAGCGTCGACTTACCGACGCCCGGATCACCCGCCAGCAGCGTCACCGAACCGGGCACCACACCGCCGCCGAGCACTCGGTCTAGCTCGTCGATCCCCGTCGGTCGGTGCTTGCTGAGATTCGGCTCGATGGAGTTGATCGGAACGGCTTTCGAGGCCGGACCCAGATTGGCGGAACGACGGCCCCCGCGACCGACCGCACTGAGCACGGCCACTTCGTCGACCGTGCCCCACGTACCGCATTCCATACAGCGCCCCACCCACTTGGCGGTGAGATGGTGGCATTCCGAGCACCGGTACTGCGAGCGTGCGTTTGCCACGCTTTGACCGTATCGGCCTGGTGCGACAAGCCCGGTGTGACAGGCCGTCAGGTGTCGCGGTCAGGACCGCTGCGGAGCCTCCGGGGCCGAAATCGGCACCATCACGGTGGCCTGCCCGGCCTTCTCGAAATTGAAGGTGAAGTTGTAGGCGAGGCCATTGGTGATGCGCTGGGCCAACGTCACTGTTGCCTTGGCCGCGTTGTTGGCGTCCATCGGTCCGGGCGCCAGGTTCTTGCCATCGGGCGTACCGATGAACAGCATCCCGCCGGCGGGCAGTCGGCCATCGCCACCGGCAAGCGTCACCGTGCCGATGTCACTGGTGATGCCTACCAGCCTGTCCGTGATATCTGGCGATTGATTGACGGCCACCAGCACCAGGTCCACGGTTTTGCCGGGCTCGATGAAGTCGCCGGATTGGCTGGCTCGTATGTGTATGTCGCGCAGCGCCACGTTATTGAACGTGGCCCTGTTGCCGTTGACGGCGGGCTCCTGGGTGGCCATCTGAGAAATCTGACCGGCGCTACAACCGGTGAGCGTCGCGGTGAGCATGCCGATCAAGGCCAGGACGGCCAGCGCGGGCAGGCGGATCTTGAAGCGGTTCACGCAATTCCTCCTGCTGGGCAAGCGGTTGGACTTGTAACGATGTGCATGGCAACGATGCACTTGCAACTATGCACAGTAGTAGGAACGCGCCGTCCGCGGTAGCGCGGGACGCGAGGCCAGCCCGAAGACCAGCAGACCAGGGCGTCGCGCGGGGTACCTGGCGGGTCCCGGTCGGGGCGTTGCTAGTGTGCTCGATGGCACGTCTTGTTTCTCCTGTCAACCCCTAATCTGCGCGTTGTGCCCCTGACCTGCAACGTTGATCCGCACGCTTTGGGCCGCCGTGTTAGAATGAGGTAACGAAAGGGGCTCGAATCAGATGATCTTCAAGGTCGGTGACACCGTTGTCTATCCGCACCACGGTGCTGCGTTAGTCGAGGCGATTGAAACCCGGACCATTAAAGGGGAACAAAGAGAGTATCTCGTCTTGAAAGTTGCGCAGGGAGACCTGACCGTTCGAGTCCCGGCCGATAACGCTGAGTACGTCGGTGTCCGCGACGTCGTCGGACAGGAAGGCCTCGACAAGGTTTTCCAGGTTCTGCGTGCCCCGCACACTGAAGAGCCGACCAACTGGTCACGCCGCTACAAGGCCAATCTTGAGAAACTCGCCTCGGGCGACGTGAACAAGGTGGCTGAGGTAGTGCGCGACCTGTGGCGTCGCGACCAGGAACGCGGGTTGTCCGCAGGCGAGAAGCGCATGCTGGCCAAGGCGCGGCAAATCTTGGTCGGTGAACTGGCGTTGGCTGAGAGCACCGACGACGCCAAAGCGGAGACCATCCTCGACGAGGTTCTGGCCGCCGCTTCTTGAAGACCCTGAGACTCTGGTGGTCGGGGGAAGGGGCGCCTCGGGAACGGTAGTCGCCGTGGTGCCGGCCGCCGGTTCGGGGCAGCGGCTCGCTGCCGGTATCCCGAAGGCGTTCCATCAACTCGAGGGACGGACCCTTGTCGAGCGTGCCGTGGATGGCTTGCTGGACTCCGGGGTCGTCGACGCCGTTCTAGTAGCGGTGCCGGCAGACCTCACTGACGAGGCGAAGCTGATCCTCGGCGAGAAAGCCGCCGTCGTAGCGGGCGGCTGCGACCGTACCCAATCCGTGAGTCTGGCGCTTTCTGCGATGTCTGAGGTCCCGGGGTCGGAAGCGCCGGACTTTGTGCTGGTGCACGACGCCGCGCGGCCGCTGACGCCGCCAGCGTTGATAGTTCGGGTTGTCGAATCGTTGCGGGCCGGTCATGCCGCCGTGGTGCCCGCACTGCCACTGTCTGACACCATCAAGGCGGTGGATGCCAACGGGGTGGTCCTGGGCACGCCGGAGCGGGCCGGCCTGCGGGCGGTGCAGACCCCACAGGGGTTCGCGACCGGCCTGCTGCTGCGCGCCTATCGCGCTTACCAGAGCGCCGCTACTCCTGTTGGGGCTCTTGGGTCCCGTGGGTCCAGTGTTACCGACGACGCGTCCCTCGTCGAGCAGGTGGGTGGCCAGATCCAGGTGGTCGAAGGCGACCCACTGGCATTCAAGATCACCAACCAGCTGGATCTGCTGCTGGCCCAAGCGATTGTGCGGCGATGAGCGAACTTCCCGATTTACCCAGGGTCGGTCTGGGCACCGATGTGCACCCGATTGAACCCGGCAGGCCCTGCTGGCTGGTCGGACTGCTGTTTCCGGGCGCCGACGGCTGCGCCGGACATTCCGATGGCGACGTGGCGGCGCACGCGCTGTGCGACGCTGTGCTGTCGGCAGCAGGTCAGGGCGATATCGGTGGCGTCTTCGGAGTCGACGATCCGCGCTGGAAGGGTGTCAGCGGCGCCGACATGCTGCGCCACGTCGTCGACCTGATATCGGGACACGGCTACCGGGTCGGCAACGCGGCTGTGCAGGTGATCGGGAACCAACCCAAGATTGGTCCGCGGCGTGCCGAGGCGCAGCAGGTGTTGTCTGGCGTGCTGCGGGCGCCTGTCTCGGTTTCGGGAACCACCACAGACGGACTGGGACTGACCGGGCGCGGCGAAGGATTGGCTGCGATCGCGACCGCTCTGGTTGTCCCCTTCGGGTAGCGCCCGGTAGTGGAGGCCACTGAGGGCCCGGCCAGTTCGAACTAGCAGGTAAGCTGGCACGTCGTGACCGATCCCGCCCGCTTGCGACTGCACGATACGGCGGCGGGTGCCGTGCGTGACTTCGTTCCGCTGCGGGCCGGGCACGTCTCCATCTACCTGTGCGGTGCAACCGTTCAAGGCCAGCCGCACATCGGGCATGTCCGCAGCGGCGTGGCCTTTGACATCCTGCGCCGCTGGCTTACGGCGCGCGGCTATGACGTCGCGTTCATCCGCAACGTGACCGATATAGACGACAAGATCCTTAACAAGGCCGCCGCGGCCTGCCGGCCGTGGTGGGAGTGGGCGGCCACCTACGAGCGCGCTTTCGCGGCCGCGTACGACGCCTTGGACGTCTTGCCGCCGTCAGCCGAGCCACGGGCCACCGGGCACATCACCCAGATGGTCGAATTAATGGAACGCCTGATCGAAACTAATCACGCGTACGCGTGCAAGGGCGACGTCTACTTCGATGTGCTCAGCTACCCAGAGTACGGGCAGCTGTCCGGCCACAAGGTTGGCGATGTACATCAGGGCGAGGGGGTGGCCACCGGCAAGCGCGACCAGCGCGACTTCACCTTATGGAAGGGCGCCAAGCCCGGCGAGCCATCCTGGCCCACACCCTGGGGCCGCGGACGTCCCGGCTGGCACCTGGAATGCTCGGCAATGGCGCGCACATATCTCGGGCCGGAATTCGACATCCACTGCGGCGGCATGGATTTGATATTCCCGCACCACGAAAACGAGATCGCACAGAGCCGTGCCGCCGGAGACGGGTTCGCCCGCTACTGGCTGCACAACGGCTGGGTGACGATGGGCGGCGAAAAGATGAGCAAATCGCTGGGCAACGTGCTGGCCATACCGGCGATGTTGCAGCGTGTCCGGCCCGCCGAACTGCGCTATTACCTGGGCAGTGCGCACTACCGGTCGATGCTGGAATTCTCCGAAACCGCCCTGCAGGACGCGGTCAAAGCCTATGTCGGGGTCGAGGAATTCCTGCACCGTGTTCGCAGTCGGGTCGGTGCCGTCGTTCCGGGCCAGTGGACCCCACGCTTCGCCGCAGCGCTCGATGACGACCTGGCCGTTCCGATCGCGGTGGCCGAGGTGCACCAGGCGCGCGCGGAAGGAAACCGGGCATTGGATGCGGGCGACCATGACGGTGCGTTGAAGAGTGCCAGCGCCATTCGGGCGATGATGGGTATCCTGGGTTGCGATCCGCTCGACGAACGCTGGGAATCTCGCGACGAGACGTCGGCCGCCCTGGCGGCCGTTGACGTGCTGGTGCAAGCGGAACTGGAAAGCCGACAAAAGGCTCGGGAAGAGCGCAATTGGGCGCTGGCCGACGAGATCCGGAATCGACTCAAGGACGCCGGCATTGAAGTCACCGATACCGCCGACGGGCCGCAGTGGGAGCTGCTGGCCGGTCTAGAAAGGTACGAGAAGTAGATGGCCGGCAACTCGCGACGCCAGGGCGCGATCCGCAAAACCGGTTCCAAGAAAGGCCCCACCGTCGGCTCGGGCGGCCAGCGTCGTAGCGCGCTGGAGGGACGTGGTCCCACCCCGCCGGCGCATATGCGGCCAAACCACCCCGCCGCCAAGCGCGTCAAATCGCCACAGCCGCGCCGCCGGCCGGACAAGCGCACCGATGAAACCGAAACCGTGCTCGGGCGCAACCCGGTGGTGGAATGCCTGCGCGCCGGCGTCCCCGCGACGGCGCTCTACGTCGCGCTTGGCACCGAAGCCGACGAGCGACTCACCGAATCTGTTTCCCGCGCGGCCGACTTAGGTATCGCAATCCTCGAGGTACCGCGTGCCGACCTGGACCGAATGGCCACCAACCATCTCCACCAGGGCATCGCATTGCAGGTACCGCCATACGGTTACGCCCACCCCGACGACCTGCTTACCACCGCCAATGCGTCACCCCCGGCGTTGCTGGTTGCGCTCGACAACATTTCCGATCCACGCAACCTGGGTGCGATCATTCGTTCCGTCGCGGCGTTCGGCGGCCACGGCGTTCTGATCCCGCAGCGGCGATCGGCCTCGGTGACGGCGGTGGCCTGGCGGACCAGCGCGGGGGCGGCGGTCCGGGTTCCGGTGGCGCGGGCACCCAATCTCACCAGGGCGCTTAAGGGTTGGGCCGATCGCGGCGTGCGGGTGATCGGGCTGGACGCCGATGGTGACACTGTGCTCGACGACCTGGACGGCACTGATCCGATGGTGGTGGTCGTAGGGTCGGAAGGCAAGGGTCTGTCCCGGCTGGTGCGGCAGACCTGTGAGCAGGTGGTGTCGATCCCGATGGCCGGTGAGACGGAATCACTGAATGCCTCGGTGGCCGCCGGGGTGGTGCTCGCCGAAATCGCGCGGCAGCGCAGAAGTTAAATGCCCGGCTGGCGCGCCAGTATCGGTGCCGCGCCTTCTAGGGCAGCGCCGGCCGATTTCGACCTGCAGGCCCATCGCGGAGGCCGTGGCGAGACGACCGAGGAATCGCTGCGAGCATTCGCCAAATCGCTCGAAGTGGGTGTCAGCACACTCGAACTCGACATCGCGATCACCAAGGACGGGCATCCTGTGGTGTGGCATGACCCGACGATCGATGCGGAAAAGTGTGCCGACACCGCGGTGCGGCGCGTTCGGCACTCGCCCTCAGCGCTTAGCTGCCGAGCAGTCGCACGCTGGCCCACAACGAGAGCACCGCGACCACCAGGGTCGCGGGCACGGTACACAGCCCCAGGCGGGTGTACTCGCCCACGCCGGCCTCGACGTCGTGCTGGCGGAGCACACGCCGCCACAGCAGGTTGGACAGCGAGCCGGCGTAGGTCAGGTTGGGGCCGATGTTGACCCCGATCAGCACCGCCAGGATGGCCACCGGCCCACCGGCCGCGACGAGCGGCAGCAACACCAGCGTTGCGGGCAGATTGTTGACGACGTTGGCCAACACGGCGGCCACCGCGGCGATCGCGAGCAATGCGGCCAGCCCCGAACCCGACGGGAGTACCGCAGACATCGCCTTGTCCATCCCGTTGAGCATGACCGCCTGCACCACGACGCCCAGCGCCAACACGAACACCAGGAACGACACATTCAGCGAACGCACGATCTCGCCGACCGAGGTGTGCCGGTGCCGCAGGCTGCGCACCGCAAGCACCGACGCGCCGGCCAACGCCACCCAGGCCGGCGCGACACCCACGGATTGAGCGACCGCGAACCCGGCCAGCGTCAGCCCCACAACCAGCAAAACGAACACCGGTGGGCGCGGCGCCGGCCCGAGCTGCTCGGGGGTCGGCTGGACGCGTAGGTCTTCGGCGAAAAACCACCGGAAGGCCAGGTACAGACTGATTACCGTGGCTAGCCACGGCAACGCCATCAGCAGGGTGAACTTGACGAAAGAGATGTTCGCCAAATGAAAGGCCAGCAGGTTGGTCAGGTTCGACACCGGAAGCAACAGCGAGGCGCCGTTAGCCAGATGAGCGGTGGCGTAGGCGTACGGCCGCACCGGGACGCGCAACCGCCGGACCGCAACGAGCACGACCGGGGTCAGCAACACCACGGCAGCGTCCAGGCTGAGCGCAGCGGTGACGGTGGCCGCGACGACGAAGACCCGACCCAGTAGCCACCCCGACCCAACGCGCCCGCGCGCGATCGCCGCACCCGCAGCCTCGAACAGGCCCTCGTCATCGCACAACTTGGCCAGCACCAACACCGCCCCCAGGAAAGCGACCACTCCCGATAGCCCCGCGACCTGCGCGACCGCCCGATGAACCGAGATCGCGCCGATCGCGATCAGGATGACGGCTGCCGGAACCGCCGCGACCGCCTCCGGCCAGCCCCGCGGTCGGGCTACCGCAAAACCGAGAACCACAGCAAGCAGCAACAGCGAAACGGACAGGCCCATGTTGGATTCCGGGTCTATGCCCAGGGGTCCTCGCGCCGCCACACGGTCGGCATCTGCAGTGTGACACCGTCCTGCGTGGCCAGCTCTTCTAGGACGCGGATCGACACATCCAAGTCGTCGCCCGCATATGGCAAGGCCCGCAATGGCTTTGACAACGGCCGGAAGAAATCGTCCCAGTGGATGAGCATCACCCGGCGGGCGCCCACAGCCCGCACCGTCTCGGTCCAGTAATCCACCAGGTACGACCGCGGCTGCAGGCCCAACTGGCCGACGCTTAGGTAGACCGCATCGGCGCGGCGGCCGCTCAGCGCACCACGCACATAGCCCGCGCTGCCCTGGATCAACAGGCGCCGGCCCGACGGCCGGTGGTGCACCAGCGCCGACCACGCCTCGCCGCACCGATAGGCCGATGTTTTCACCGGCGTGGTCAGCGGCGCGCCGATCGCCCCGGGAAAGCGGTCGGGCGGGCAGTGGTGCGACTTGATCAGCGTGACGTCATAGCCGCCCAACCGAATTGGTTCGCCGGAGACCGCGACGACAAGGCGATTTTCGGGCAGCCCGTAGCCGCGACCGACGTTGGCTGCCGATCCGCCGCCGACCAGCAGAGCGCCGGTTCGATCGGCGACCAGCGCGGAGTCCAGCACGTGGTCGAAGTGGGTGTGCAACGGGACCACAGCCTCCAGCCGGGACACCATGGCCCGGGCAAGGCAGCCGTCGACGCGCGCCGGCGACGGCGACACCTTGCCGGCTGCGACCCGCAGCAGGCCAGGGCGCGAGAAGTAGCCGTCGGTCATCAGCGCCGACGACCCGTCGTCGAGTAGCAGCGTCGACACGCCCATCCACGTCGCCCAAAGTGGCGCTTCAGGTCCGGCGGCGGGTACCTCGAACCGACCCGAATACCGCGCGATATCGGGGCGACCGAGCTTGAGCCGCATCAGCAAAACGCCCTGATATCGGTGCCGGCGGCTTTGAGTTGATCGAGAACCGAGGTCGCGATCTGCACCGCGCCCGGCGAATCACCGTGCACACAAATCGATTCCGCGCTGACCGCGATCTGCGCGCCATCGATCGCGGTGACCCGACCGGAGGTCACCATGGTTACCACCCGCTGCGCAATTTCAACCGGATCGTGCAACACCGCGCCCGGTTCGCGACGGGAAAGCAATTGACCGTCCGGTCTGTACGCGCGATCTGCGAATGCCTCCGCCACTGTGCGCAGGCCCAGGCGGGCGGCTTCGTCGAAGAATGCCGAACCCGCCATGCCGAGCACCGGCAGCGTCGCGTCCACCAAGTGCACCGCCGCCGCGACTGCCGCGGCCTGTTCGCGGTTGGTCACGATCGTGTTGTACAGCGCGCCATGGGGTTTGACGTAGGACACCGTCGATCCGGCGGCGGCCGCGATGCCCTGTAGCGCACCGATCTGATACACGATGTCGGCGATGAGATCTTCAGTGGCGACATCGATGAAGCGCCGGCCGAAGCCGGCCAGGTCCCGATAACTCACCTGCGCTCCGATGCGCACGCCCCGTTCCGCGGCTGTCCGGCACACCCGCAACAGGCCGGCGGGATCCCCGGCGTGGAAACCGCAGGCCACGTTGGCGCTGGTGACGACCTGCAGCATCGCATCGTCATCGCCAAGGCGCCACACGCCAAAGCCCTCGCCCAGGTCGGCGTTGAGGTCGATACAGGCCACGCGACTAGCTTAGGTGCCTACTGCTTGACCACCTTGGCGGCGATCTGTGCAGCGACGTCGATCGCCGGCGAACCGGATTGGTTGTAGGAGCAAGTCACGACGTCGATGGCAATGTTGTTGCGCACGCTCAGCGCGCGCTGGCAGGCCCAGCCGTCGCCACCCTCCTGCACCTGCGAGGTACTGAGCGTGCCGTTAGCGTTCGAGACCGCACCCACCGTCCACACGACGTCTGGCTGACCCTGGGTGATATCGCTGAACCGGCGGTTTGAACACGACGGCCAGCCTTGTACCGAAGAGTTGTAGAAGGCGGAAGCGTCGTGCGCCGACGGGTAGGCGACTACAGCCTGAATGGCGTAGTGGTCGCGCTTTTTGGAGTCATCGACGCTGTCGTCGACGCGCTGGCCGCGAACAGCGGTCCACCCGGTGTTGGTATAGACCCTGTCCTGCGCCGGCCCGTCGATAGCCAGGCAGTTCTTGTCGGTGATGTTCGAGCCCCAGTCCCACATCGCCTTGGCGCTGAACCACACCTGCATCGTTTTGGCGCCGAGCACGCTATTGATCTGGCCCGGATCGAGCAACAGCCCGTCCAGCGCCGAGACGGCCACTGGGGTCGAGGTGATAGGTCCAGACTTATCGGCGGGAACGGCCTTTCCGTTGGCGGTGGTGGTGCAGCCGCCGGCGAGTGTGCAAGCCCCGGCCAGCACCAGGACGGCAATCTGCTGGCGCATCTTTCCCCCTAGCTCTGGCGTGACCAGCTTAAGCGGGGGCGTCCCGGCGCCGCCCGAGTAGCCAGCAGAAGAGGTAAATCAGGAATGAGATGGTGGCGACGAACACTGACACCGGGACGCCGGGCGCCAGGGACAGCACGATGCCGCCGACAGCGGCAACCTCGGCGAAGACCACCGAGGCGACGACCGCCGCTACCGGGGATCCGACCACCCGCGCGGCCGCGGCGGCCGGGGTGATCAGCAGCGACATCACCAGCAGTGCCCCGACGATCTGCACAGCCTGGGCGGCCACCACACCGACGAGCGCGGCGAACACGATTCCCAGCGCGCGCACCGGCACACCGCGGGCGGCCGCGACCTCCGGATCGACGGTGGCGAACAGCAGTGGTCGATAGCACGTCGCGAGCACGACGATAACCAGCAAGCAGACGAGCGAGAGCATCACCAGCCCGGAGTAGCCCACTCCCACGATCTGGCCGGTCAGCAATGCGAAACTGGTCCCGGTCCGTCCCGGGTAGAGGTGAATGAACAGCACCGCCAGCCCCAGCCCGAAGGCCAGCACCACTCCGATCACCGAATCCCGTTCCCGGGCACGCTGTCCCAGAATGCCGAATAGCGCCGCCGCCAGCGCGCTTCCGATCAGCGCTCCCAGCCCTACCTGAAAGCCGACCAGCAGTGCGAACGCCGCTCCGGTCAGTGCCAGTTCGCTGGATCCGTGGACGGCGAACGACATCTGGCGCATCACGATAAACGGCCCGATCAGCCCGGCCATCAGCCCAAGCAGAGCGGCCGCCAACAGCGCCTGCTGTACGAAGTCGTGGCTTAGCAACCGTGCGGTGATGTCGAAAGAGAACAGGTTGTCCAGCATCTCGACGAGCCGGTGATTCACCTGGTGCACCCGTCATGGTCGCCGACCACCACATACCGGTCGTTGACCTTTACCACCTGGATGTCGGCCTGATACAGCATCGACAGGGTCGCCGTGTTCATCACCTGCTCGACGGTGCCGATCCGGAATCGGCCGTCGACCAGGTAGAGCACCCGGTCTACGTACGGCAGGATCGGGTTGACCTCATGCGTGACGAAGATGACGGTGGTTGCGGCTTCCCGGCGGCGGCGCTCGATCAGCGCGGCGACCAGCTTGGCGTTGGCAGGGTCCAGGGTCAGCAGCGGTTCATCGCAGAGCAGCAGCGTCGGATCGCTGGCCAGTGCCTGAGCAATCCGCACCCGCTGCAATTCTCCGCCCGACATCACCCCGACCGGGACATCGGCCAGCCGTTCGCCGTTGACCCATTGCAGCGCCCGCTGCACCGCCTCGCCCCGTAGGGCTCGATCGGCAGAGCGCAGCGGCATGATGCCCCAGCGGCGCCCGTCGATGCCCAGCTGGACTAGGTCGCGTCCGCGCAGCAGCACCTCCCGATCGATCGGGCGATGTTGCGGCACGTAGCCGATCTGCCCGCTGCCCGGCACAAACGCCCGGCCCGCAGTGAGCGGCAATTGTCCGAGCAGCACCTTGAGCAGCGACGTCTTGCCGGTGCCGTTGGGACCCAGCACCGCGATGAACTCACCTTTCGACACGGACAGGTCGAGGTGGTCCCACAGCACGCGATCACCGAAATCCAGCCGGGCACCACTGAGCGAGACCGCCGTTGCGAGTAAGTGATCCCTTGTGGTCACGCGACTCGCACCCCTTCTCGGGGTTGTTCCCCAGCCGGTTGGCTGGTTCCCTTCCGCGCTTCACGGCCACCAGCCGGACAAGGTCCGGTCTTACGGTCGGCTCCACGCTTGACGGCGGCCCCAACTGGGCCGACGGCGGTGGAGGGTTCCTCCCACCGCGCGAGGTTGATGGCGGCGTTGTCGTCACGCTGATGCGATACCGAACACGCGTCGCACTGCCAATGTTCGGCCCAACCGATGTCCTGCACATGCCCGCAGGCGTGGCAGGTCTTCGACGACGGGAACCAGCGGTCAGCAACGACCAGCTGCGACCCGTACCAGCCGGTCTTATAGAACAACTGGCGCCGCGGTGTGCCCAAGGCCGCATCGGACAGTCCACGCCGCCTGGCGCGGGCCCCGGGCAGGCCCTTTTGCCGCACCATCCCAGCAGCGTCCAAACCCTCCACAACGATCCAGCCGTGGGTTTTAGCCAACCGTGTGGTCAGGACATGCAAATGGTGGGTGCGGACGTCGTTGACCCGGCGGTGCAGCCGGGACAGCTCGGTGGTGCGTTCACGATACTGGCGCGACCCTTTCGTGCACCGCGACCGGGCCCGGCAAAGGCGGCGCAGGTCACGCAACGCAACCTCGAGCGGGCGCGGGTTCTCGACCCGTTCGATCACGACACCGTCAGCGGTGGCCACCGTCGCCAAACGCCGCACCCCCACATCAACCCCAACCCGCGAACCAGACAACGCGACGCGAGGATGCTGCGGGCGTTGAACCAGCACCCGCACGCTCGCATCCAACCGCGTGCCGTTGCGGCGCACGCAGATCGCCAGCACCCGTGCCCGCCCGGCCCGGATGAGGCGTTCGATGCGGCGGGTGTTCTCGTGCGTGCGGATCGTGCCGATCACCGGCAGCGTCACATGCCTGCGGTCGGGCTCAACCCGCATCGCCCCGGTGCTAAAACTCACCCGATCGTGGTCACGGCCTTTGCGTTTGAACCGCGGGAATCCAACCCGTTTCCCCGCGCGCCTACCGGCACGGGAACTCCGCCAGTTCCAGTAGGCGTCCACCGCACCTTTGATGCCAGCGGCGTAGGCCTCCTTCGAACATTCCGGCCACCACACCGCACCAGTTTCGGCGTTGACACACACCTCGTCCTTGACCGTGTTCCAGCGCTTCCGCAGCACCCGAACAGACGGCTTCGCGGCCTCCACCCCCGCCGTCTGCCACGCCTCAATATCGGCTTTCAAGGTGGCCACGGCCCAGTTGTATGCCTTGCGCCGGGCACCGAAATGCCGCGCCAACGCGCGTGCCTGCTCCTCGGTCGGATCCAACGTGAACCGAAACGCCTGCACACACCAGCCCTCAGGGACGTCAAACATCGCCATTAGGGCGCACCCCGCTGCTCGGCCGCTAGGGGCGCCGCCTGTGCCCGCTTGGAGCGGTCCCCAGCCCCTCGCTCGCCATCCAGACGCACACACCGATACTCCGTCAACCGTGCACCACCAAGCACACAGCCCACGCCACCAAATTCATGCATCTGTTCCTACAACACACCACCGACACCACCGGCCACTCAACCCGCAACAGGTGGCAACCCGCGCGGGTTGGCCGATTAGGGACATGGCTATCGGCTCGATCGCAAGGCAGCCAGCAGCTGGTTGACCGTGTCGCGCTGCCAGGTCAGGTAGTCGGTGCCGCTGGGCAACGTCTCGGTCACCATGGTCACCGGCACACCCGCCCGACGTGCGGCGTCCTGTAGCCCGTCAATTGCGGGGGTGGACGTCTGCGGGTTGACCAGTAGCGCCGAGACTTGGCGATGATTTATCAGGTCGAGGACGGCTGCCATGTCGGATGGAGCGGGATCGGTCTCGTTCTCGTTGGCTGCGGTGAAGTGGGCCGGAGTGCGATTGACCAGGCCGGACGCCGCCAGCAGGTAGTAGGCGACGGGCTCGGTCGTGATGACTCCGGCGCCCGGATATCCGGTGGCGATGGCGTGTTCGGAGATGGCGACGGCGTCGGCACCGCGGCAGAATTCGGCGGCGTTGGCCCGGTAGTCCTTGGCGTTGGCCGGGTCGATGCTCGCCAGCCGGTCGGCGATCGTCGCGGCCACCGCCTTGGCCACGTTCAGGTCGTAGAAGACGTGCTCGTTGGCCGCGTCCCCGTTCGCGGTGCCGAGCAGCGAGTAGGCATTGACGTTTTTGACCGCCGGATGGCCGGCCAGCACCTGGTCGACCCATGGGTCGTAACCGCCGCCGTTGTAGACGACCAGGGGGGCGTCGGCGATCGCGGCGGCGTCGGCGGGACTTACCGCATAGGAATGCGGATCGACATCCGCGCCGGTCAGGATGGACCTGACGGTGAGATGACCGCCGGTGACCGCACGCGCCACGCTGCCCCACACGTCGGTGGACGCCACCACGGCGACTAAATCAGGGTGCTGAGAAGCGCGAGAGTTGCCGATTCCGCAAGCCGGCAAGGTGGTCGAGGCGAGCACGCATACGGCTATGGCCGACAGCCAACGCGTCACCTTGACTAGTGCGATTCGCACGTTCGATTCCTTACCTTCCGGCTCACCGGCCGAAGCATAATACTAATGAAAATCGTTTCCATTAGAAAGTAGCGGATCGGCGCCTGCCAAGCGCACCCCGGGAAGCGCTGTAGCCTCACCAAACGTGAGTCCCACACCACGCCGGCGTGCGACTCTGGCGTCGTTGGCGGACGAACTCAAGGTGTCGCGCACCACCATTTCGAACGCCTTCAATCGACCGGATCAGCTGTCTACCGACCTTCGCGAACGGGTGCTCACGACGGCCAAGCGGCTGGGTTACGCGGGGCCCGACCCGGTGGCGCGGTCGTTGCGAACACGCAAAGCCGGTGCGGTCGGTTTGGTGATGCCCGAACCGCTGACCTATTTCTTCAGTGACCCGGCGGCACGGGATTTCGTCGCCGGAGTGGCGCAAGCGTGCGAAGAGCTGGGGCAGGGGCTGCTTTTGGTAGCGGTGGGACCAAGCCGCAGCCTCGAGGACGGAACTGCCGCCGTGCTTAGCGCCGGGGTGGACGGGTTCGTGGTGTATTCGGTACGCGAGGACGATCCCTATCTGCAGGTGGTGCTGCAGCGGCGGGTGCCCGTAGTGGTGGTCGACCAGCCCAAAGGTCTTTCCGGAGTGTCGCGGGTGGGCATTGACGATCGGGCGGCGATGCGCGGGCTCGCCGACTACGTGCTCGGGATGGGGCACCGGGAGATCGGCCTACTGACCATGCGGCTGGGCCCCGATCGCCGGCAAGATCTCGTGGACGCCGACCGGCTGAAGTCGCTGACCTTCGACGTGCAGCGCGAACGCATCTTCGGCGTCTGGGAGGCGATGACGGCGGCCGGTATCGACCCGGATGCACTGACCGTGGTGGAAAGCTACGAGCACCTGCCGACGTCGGGTGGCACTGCCGCCAAGGTGGCGCTGGAGGCCAATCCGCGCATCACCGCGTTGATGTGCACCGCGGATATCTTGGCCCTGTCAGCCATGGATTACCTTCGGGCACATGGGATTTACGTGCCCGGTCAGATGAGCGTCAGCGGGTTCGACGGCGTCCCCGAGGCTATCAGCCGCGGGCTGACCACGGTGGCGCAGCCGAGCCTGCAGAAGGGCCGCCGGGCGGGCGAATTGCTACTCAAGCCGCCGCGATCGGGCCTGCCCGTCGTCGAGATGCTGGACACCGAGCTGATCCGGGGCCGCACCGCCGGGCCCCCTGCCTAACTGGCCTGCCTAACTGGTACTGCCGCCATGTTGGTCGCCGATCAGCAAGCGCACGGCCAGGTCCAGCCGTTTGCTGACGTCGGTCGCCGAGGCTCGCCGGGTGAGCCAGGCAAGCAGGTTGGACAACCACACGTCCGAGATCACCCGGGCGATGTGGTACTGGTCTTCGGTCGGTTCGCCGTCGCTCATCGCGCGCGCGAACATGCCGTCGATGAGCTTCTCGACGTGATCGACTTCACTGGCCGCCGACGCGTCGGCAAAGACATAGGCCCGCGTCATCGCCTCGGTAAGCAAGGGATTGCGCTGCATCGCACGGTTGAGCTTGCCGACCATGAAGTTGAGCCGCTGAAACGGAGTGCCGCCGGCAACCGCGGAGCGGTCGGTTTTGGCGTCGATGCGGGTGAACTCCCGGCCAAGCGCCGACACCAGCAGATGTACCTTCGAAGGGAAATACCGGTACAGCGTCCCAACAGCCACGTCGGCGCGGTCCGCCACGGCGCGCATCTGGACTGCCTCGTAGCCGCCCTTGGATGCGATGGCCATGGTGGCGTCCAGGATGCGCTTACGGCGTTCCCGTTGTGCCTCGGAACCGAGCTCGGACTCAGCAAGCACCGCCACGTTCATGACCTCGCGAGGTTGCGAGTCAGGAACGCGACTCGAGTCCGTGTTCGCTGTCGACATCTGCCGGGGCGCTCCTCTTCCGGGCGGTTCGATCGCAGACGATACGCAATCCGGGTGTGAATTTCCCACCTCCGTAGCGTCGGGGACAGCGACTTGTCCTGGACCTTTCTTGCCGTACTGGCGTTCGACTTGTCGGTCGATCGCTGGCACTATTAGAACACGTTCTAGTGGCCTACATCGAGAATGCGGAGGGCTCGCACGTGGTAGCGACCGTCACAGACGAGCAGTTCGCGGCGCGTGAGTTGGTGCGCGATTGGGCACGAAACTCCGGCTCGGGGCTGGGTGGGACCACGGCGATCCGACAGATCGAACAAGGCTTCGATTCGGGCAAAGCCGACGCCTGGCGACCGGTGTTCGCAGGCCTGGCCGAGCTGGGGCTCTTCGGGGTAGCCGTTGCGGATGACCGCGGCGGCGCGGGCGGCAGCATCGAGGACTTGTGCGCGATGGTCGAGGAGTCGGCCAAGGCGCTGGTTCCGGGGCCGGTCGCGACCACCGCGCTGGCCAGCTTGGTTGTCGACGATCCCGAACTGCTCGCCGCGCTGGCCGATGGTGAACGCTTCGCCGGCCTCGCGATCGAAGGCAGTGTCAACTTCGATGCCGTGACGTCTCGCGCGTCCGGTTCGGTCAGTTGGGTGCTCGGCGCTGCCGATGGCGGTGTCCTGCTGCTGCCCGCCGATGGGAACTGGCTGTTGGTCGACACAGCAAGCGAGGGCGTGCAGGTCGAGCCGCTGCGTGCGACGGACTTCTCCCGGCCGTTGGCTAGGGTGGTGCTGACGTCGGCGCCTGCCACCCTGATAGGCCGCTCCGGCCAGCGGGTGCGGGACCTGGCCGCGACCGTGCTGGCGGCCGAGGCTGCCGGCGTCACCCGGTGGTCGCTGGAGACCGCCGTCGCGTATGCCAAGGTCCGCGAGCAGTTCGGCAAGCCGATCGGCAGCTTCCAGGCCATCAAGCACCTGTGCGCGGAAATGCTGTGCCGCGCCGAGCAGGCCGAGGTGGCCGCCTCGGACGCGGCGCGCGCCGCCGGCGATGCTGGGCCTGCTGGGGACGGCGAGGACGACCGGCAGTTCTCGATCGCCGCGGCACTGGCCGCGAGCGTCGGCATCGCCGCCGCGAAGGCCAATGTCAAAGACTGCATTCAGGTGCTCGGCGGCATCGGCTGCACCTGGGAGCACGACGCGCATCTCTACTTGCGCCGTGCGCACAGCATCGGCCGGTTTCTCGGTGGTGCCGAACACTGGTTGCGCCGCATTACGGCGCTGACTCAGGATGGCGTGCGGCGGCGCCTGGGTATCGATCTCACCGAAGTCGAAGACCAGCGATCCGAGATCGCGGCGGCTGTCGCCGAGGTGGCCGCGCTGCCGGAGGACAAGCGGCAGGCGGCCCTGGCCGAGGCCGGCCTGCAGGCGCCACACTGGCCGGCGCCATACGGCCGCGGCGCGTCCCCGGCCGAGCAATTGCTGATCGATCAGGAGCTGGCGGCGGCCGGTGTCGTGCGGCCGGACTTGGTGATCGGCTGGTGGGCGGCGCCGACCATCCTCGAGCACGGCACGCCCGAACAGGTCCAGCGTTTCGTGCCGGCAACCACCCGTGGCGAATTCCTTTGGTGTCAGCTGTTTTCCGAGCCGGGAGCGGGTTCCGACCTGGCGTCGCTGCGCACAAAAGCCGTGCGCGGTGACGGTGGCTGGCTACTGACCGGGCAGAAGGTGTGGACGTCCGCGGCGCACAAGGCGCGGTGGGGGGTGTGCCTGGCGCGTACCGATCCGGACGTCCCGAAGCATAAGGGCATCACCTACTTCCTGGTCGACATGACCTCACCCGGAATCGAGATCCGGCCCCTGCGTGAGATCACCGGCGACTCGTTGTTCAACGAAGTGTTCCTGGACAACGTCTTCGTGCCCGACGAGATGGTGGTCGGCACGGTGAACGACGGCTGGCGGCTGGCCCGCACCACGCTGGCCAACGAACGCATAGCGATGGCCAACGGGACGGCGTTGGGCAACCCGATGGAAGAGTTGCTCAAGGTGCTGTCGGCGATCGACCTCGACGTTGCCCAGCAAGACCGGCTCGGGCGGTTGATCGTCCTGGCGCAGACCGGCGCGCTGCTGGACCAGCGCATCGCCCAGCTGGCGGTAGGGGGGCGCGACCCCGGGGCGCAATCCAGCGTGCGCAAACTGATCGGCGTCCGCTACCGGCAGGCGCTGGCGGAATTCATGATGGACGTGTCCGAGGGCGGCGGCCTGGTCGATAGCCGCGCGGTGTTCGACTTCCTCAACACCCGGTGCCTGACCATCGCCGGCGGTACCGAGCAGATCCTGCTCACCGTGGCGGCCGAGCGATTACTTGGCCTGCCGCGCTAAGAAAAAGTGGTCTGTACGCAGGTGCTGGGTGAGGTGATGTTGACCCCGGTGTAGACCACCTGCATGTGGGCGCAGACGATGACGTTGACGTCGGTCTTGGGGCCGCCCGTCGACCAATCGGTCGAGTCGATCCGACCGGTTGTCTGGTACTTGTCCGGTGGCCCGTCACCGAAGTAGACGGTGGTGATCACGTCGGACCCACCCTCTTTCATGACCCGCTCGAATTGGCTGGTGGCGTGGGCGTCCAGGTAGGCCAACCGATTCGTCGACCGGATCTCGGTGGTTTGGCGGGCCCAGAGGCTGGGCGGGAAACCGGTCACGCCGTCGGGTGTGCGCATGTCGGCGCCGGCCACGAAATCACAGTGCCCATCGGCTTTGTAGCAATCGAGGACGGTGTGCGTCTCCAACTGATTGGGGCCGTCCAGCGGGAACAAGGTGACGGCAGTGTTGCTGGCCGCCGCCGAAATCGGGGTGTCTGCTGCCGCCAGGCACGTCAGCAGTGCACCCACGACTGCAAATCCCGCTATCAGCCGCTTCATCCACCACCCCCCTTTGGGACTAATCGTCGTAGGTGACTTCTACCGAATCAGATTCGGGGTGGGATTGACAGGCCAAAATGAGCCCCTCGTCGAGATCCACCTGCTCTAGGACGTCGTTGACCTCCATGTTGACCTTGCCGCTGACCAGGGTGCAGGCACACGCCCCGCAGTGACCCTCGCGGCAGGAGAACGGCGCGTCAAGGCCTTTGGCCAGCAGCACGTCGAGCAGCTTTGCGTTGCGCGGCCACGACACCGTATGGGTTTCACCGTCCAGCGCAACGATCGCGGTGGCCGGTGGTCCGTCCTGGTCGGCGGTGTCATCGATTGTGACGGCCGCGAACGGATCGGACTCCAGCGACTTGAATACCTCGATATGTATTTGCGGGGCAGGAACTTTCAGCGCTTCCAGCGCTTGGCGCGCCGCGTTCATGAATGGACCGGGCCCACAGATGAACGTGGGCCGGTCGCTGAACGGCGCGGCCAGCTTCGCCAGCGCGCTTGTGCTGGGCAGTCCCTGCAGCGATTCCAGCCAGTGCACCACCGTGAGACGGTCGGGATGCTTGGTGGACAGCTCGCGCAGCGCGTCGGCGAAGATCACCGAGCTTTGGTCGCGGTTGGCGTACAGCAGCGTCACCTGCCCGCTCCCTTCGGACAGCGCCGACTTGCAGATCGACATGATCGGGGTGATCCCGCTGCCGGCGGCCAGCAGCAGAAAGTCGCCGTCGAGTGTCTTGGGCACGAAGGTGCCCGACGGGGCCAGCACGTGCACGCGCATGCCTTTGTGGGCGTGGTCGCATAGCCAGTTGGACGCGTATCCGTCCGCGGTTCGCTTGACCGTGACGGTGAGCGCGTCGTCGGTGTACGGCGAGCTGCACAACGAGTAGCAGCGCGCCACCGAACCGGTGCGGTCGCTGGGCACACGCAACGTCAGGAACTGACCGGGTGCGTAGCGCAACCGCTGCGGTGGGATGTCCGGGTCGCCCTGTTCGTCCGGCACTGCGAACACCAGCGACCGCGCGTCGTCGGTCTCGGCGACCACGTCGGCGATCTGAAGTTCCAGGACGTGATCGCCGAGTGGCTCCTCAGGTGCTTGGTCCAGATCCGCCTCGGTCACGCCCCAATCCTCTCCTTGGCCACAACTAGAACATGTTATAGAAAACTCGATTCATATCGCTACCAGCCGCAGGAATACCCTCCTCGACACAAATCGGAACGTGTTCTAGTCTTCTGGGTAAGTCCGCACTCCCGGGAGGCAAACGTCAGTGACAACCATTCAACAGCGTGATGCGCAGTCGGTGTTGGCTGGGATAGATGATCTGCTTCCGCAGATTCGGGAGCGCGCTCAGGCTACGGAGGATCTGCGCCGACTACCCGACGAGACCGTTGCGGCGCTCGACGACGTCGGCTTCTTCACCCTGTTGCAGCCTGAGCAGTGGGGCGGCCTGCAATGCGATCCCACTCTTTTCTACGAGGCGACGCGGCGGCTGGCGAGCGCATGCGGCTCCACCGGCTGGGTGGCCTCGATCATCGGGGTGCACAACTGGCACCTGGCGTTGTTCGACCAGCAGGCCCAGGAAGAGGTCTGGGGCGACGACCCGAAAACCCGGATCTCGTCGTCTTACGCCCCGATGGGCGCCGGCGTCGTGGTCGACGGCGGCTACCTGGTCAGCGGCTCGTGGAACTGGTCGTCCGGCTGCGACCACGCCACCTGGGCTTTTCTCGGCGGTCCCGTCATCAAAGACGGCCGACCGGTCGACTTCGGCAGCTTCCTGATCCCGCGTAGCGAATACCGCATCGACGACGT
>Ga0224557_1000373_pt1 | contig 50278 bp, 44 predicted proteins | sample 714S31014metaG_FD_180677 | JGI IMG/M metagenome (GOLD analysis project Ga0224557, IMG submission 180677) | Peat soil microbial communities from Stordalen Mire, Sweden - 717 S3 10-14 | ecosystem: Environmental > Terrestrial > Soil > Wetlands > Peat | place: Sweden: Norrbotten County, Stordalen...
CCGGCCCCCACGCACGCTCCCGACTTTCGCGCTCCTGAGCACATTGGCCCGCTCGACTTCCCTCCGAAACCCAATGCGCCCTTCATGGCCATCGCCAAAACCCTTTGGGTGCAGACGCTGCCCGACGGCTCTACCGTCACCCACCAGAACGAGCGCGTGGTGGCGCGCGATATGGACGGAAGCATCTTCCAGGAGCGGCGCACCTTTACTCCCGTGCCCAACCCGGACAACGAGCAGTCCATTGCCTATATGAATGTTTACTCTGATCCGCTCAACCACACTGTTGCCAACTGCAATCCGAATCTGAAGGTTTGCAATCTTTTTGACTACTACAATCCCGTAACTGCGCCTGAGGACCCGGCAGGCCTGCAGCCTGACAAGAGAACTTTCCTGACCCGTGAAAATCTTGGCGTGGATACCTTCGACGACATCGAGGTCCAGCGTTCCCGCGAGATCTACACGTTCTTCTCGCAGGCCATCGGCAACACCAAAACAATTCTCCGCACGGTCGAGTATTGGTACTCACCTCAACTCGGAGTCAACCTGCAGGTCAAGCGTCACGATCCGCGCGATGGCGATCAGACTCTGTGGCTTACGAACCTTACGCTTTCTGCCCCCGATCCAGCCACGTTCGAAATTCCGCAAGGCTATAAAATCATCGACCATCGCGGCGCCGGCTTGGTGGGCATCGCGGAACCCGGCAAGGATCATTGACAGCAGAGAACACGGATCTTGGATTATCCCTGTTCCCTGTTCCCTAATAGAACAAATATTTCCGCCACCGGTCGTCGCCTCGCCCCAGCATGCGCATAATCTGGCGGCTCGTATGCAGCGAAAACGGCCGCGGGTCGCGCAGCAGGACCATGTCGTCGAGCTCGTTCAACATCCGGTTTCCCTTGCGGCGGTTGCAGTCGTGGCAGCACGCCACTAGGTTCTCCCAGGTGGAGTTGCCGCCGCGCGAGCGCGGAATCACATGATCGAGCGTGAGTTCGCCGGGGGGTAGCGCCTCACCGCAGTACTGGCAGGTGTTGCGATCGCGCAGCAGAATGTTCTTGCGCGACAGGGCGCGGGTCTGGTGCGGAATGCGCCGGTATTCAAGCAGGCGAATCACCGAGGGCATGGCGATTCTGCTGCGCTGCGCATGCAGCATAAGCCCGTGCTCTTCCTCAGTGCGCGCAATTCCCTTAAGGACCAGCACCAGTGCCCGCCGCGCGCCGCAGATATTAATCGGTTCGTACGATGCGTTCAGTACCAGCACCGGCATCTGCAGCATGTGCGTGGTGTGCACGCTCAGGTGACCGGCCGTGTGTTCGCCCGCCATGGCCGCGGCCCTGGCAATCGATTTCTGTTTGCGTGCATGAATCATTGCTTTTCCCAGCGACATCTCTTTTCCCCTCGTCAAAAAGATCGTTGGTCGTGCGATGAATCCTTGAACACCGTGTGCATTTATGTCGTCAGTGCGTAGCTGTCTTTCTCTGCTTCCTGTTCTTGATCCTCAAATCGGACGCCGCGGCTGAACTCGCTCACCCGCCGCGCCCGCGCCAGCGTGGCTACCCACACTGAGGCTGCTCCCGCTTTGGCAAGCGCCTGCGCCGCGGCTCGCGCAGTAGCGCCGGTGGTCAAAATGTCGTCAATCAGTAGCACATGCTTGAGTGCGACGGCTGAAGCATCTGAAACCGTGAAGGCTCCGCGCACATTCATGCGTCTCATGCGGGGTGTCAGCCCTGCCTGGCTCTCGGTGGCGCGCAAGCGCATCAGCGTGCTCGAAGCCAGCGTAAGGCGCCAATGGGGATGGCTCTTGCGCAGGAATCCCAACGCCTCATGCGCCAGAGACCGCGCCTGGTTAAAGCCCCTCTCGGCATATTTTGAGCGGTGCAGCGGCACAGGAACCACCAGCATGTCGGCGGGCGCTTCCTCGGCCAGTTGTGCGATGGCCTCGGCCAGCATCCTGCCCAATTCGTGGGCCGCCGGATGCAGCCGGTCGTACTTGAGTGCGTGAATGGCGTCCTTCATACGCCCCTGATAACTCCCATACGCGACAGCGCGGACAAAGGGTGGCGGCGCGAGTCGGCATGCCCGGCAAAGTGCTGAGCCTGCAGGTCCCAGGCCAAATTGTGCACGGTCAACAGTGTCGCCGCATCGTGCGCACACGGGCCCGTCGTGGGCGGGAAACTCCACCCAGCAGGCATCGCAAATTGGCACGGATGAAAGCCGCGGCAGAGAGGAGCCGCAAAGAGTGCAGAAAGCAGGAAGGAGGGCACAACCCAAGGCATCCATGGGACTTCGGAGCACGCGAGCCACTGCGCGCCAACGGGAAATCTCCGATGGCGGAACGTCGAACGTCAGTGAACCGGAGTCCCTGCGGAAGACGCACCTCACTTCAAGGAGCGCCAGGGCATGCACGCTGCCTGACCCCTATCTTTATCCCATAGGGGGGCGGATGGCAAGCGCATGCCCCTGTTTAATGGGCTCCCCGGCTTCCAACTGCCAGCACGAGTCCCCCTGCCACGATGCAGCCAATTCCCAACAGCGGAGGCAGCGGAATGGAATGGTGTTCGGTCTTCGCAATCTGGACCGGACCCATATCCACTACTTTCTTTTGTGTCGTGTACTGAAAGCCCCCGTACACGAGCGCAACCAGGCCAACTACCAACAAAATGATACCCGCAACTTTCATTATCGGATCCTGTCTCCCAAGGCGTAGCCGAAGGTACCGTGAGGTCCGCCCGCTTGAAAAAAGAGTCCCCTGCGCCGAGGAATGGAAGTTCCCGCACGCAGGGGGCCAGGAAATCTACCCGGTGTCGGAATCCTAGGCCGGAAAATCAATTTTCGCCGCGCGGGTGACTTGCCCGCGAGTCATAGGCCGGGAATTCGTCTAGGAGTGGTGGCCAACCGGCGTCTTCTCACGCTCCAACTTCTGTTGCTCGCGCGCCAGTTTCTCGTTGTGCTCATGGTCGCGATGCACCTGGTCAGAGGTCTGCTTGGCAGCATCCTTCACGCTGCCAACTACCTTCTCCGCCTTGCCCTTCACCTGCTGGACCGCACCCTCCACCTGGAGATTCGGGTTGTCGGTCCATTCGCCAATCTGCCGCTTGGTGCGTCCTGCTGCATCGTCAACTGCGCCTTTTACTTTTTCCCTATTCATAAGCCACCTCCTGTGGTCGGTTAGGTCATACGCTGCTAATTGGGCGCGCACTTAGCTTTGCGCTCGCCCCGGTTTTCCATCCAGTGTCGTGTACTGCCGGCGCTCAAATACTTTCCAAGGCTCGGGCGTCAAACCGCCCGTCGGCCGGAAATCAACTGAATCAGCAACACCACCAACGCAATCACCAGCAAGATGTGAATAAAGCCGCCCAGCGTATAGGAAGTAACCACCCCTAGCAGCCATAGAACGAGCAGAATCACAAAAATTGTCCAGAGCATGTTTCGTCCTCGCTTTCTTTCCTGCCTCTTTCCTACGCACAGCAAGCTTTGAAGCGGGGCAACGGCGCGGGGTTGTTCGCTTCCGCGGCACGTTGCGAGAAAGAAATCCGGGCAACCGGATCTCCCGATTGCGCATCCTGCGGAGAGTTTTCGTGGATTCGCGATTAATTTTTTCTGAAGCACCCCGCGCATCCATGCAGGCATCACAGCAGGAGTGTATTTGCAGATGTAATGGGCTATTGAGTTTTGAAAAGGAGAAAACCATGCTTCTGATGATCGTCTTGATCATTCTGATCTTCGGCACTGGCTTTGGCGGTTACCGCATGGGACCCGGTTGGGGTTATTACGGTGGCGGCGGACTCAGCCTTATTCTCACCATCGTTCTGATCCTGCTGCTGCTGAAGTTGATTTGAATTCGGCGGTGCGCAATCAGGCGCAAACAAAAAGGCGGAAGTGGTATGGGCCACCTCCGCCTTTTGAAGTTTTGACCTGCGTTCTCGCGTCTAGAAAACGCCGGCCATGTAGGCTTCCGCCGGCTGCGTCTTCTCTGACTTCGATCCGCACGCGGCCAGCACCACCGGCGACATGGTGATCACCGGGCAGGGCGAGTGGGCCAGCACCTTGTACACCACGCCGTGGCGCGTGATGGCGGCAAATGCCGAGGCTCCCTGGGCGCCCAGCACAATCAGGTCGGCCTGTTGCGTCTTGCTCTGGTACAGCAGTTCCTCGGTCGGGTCGCCAGGCACAACGATCGTCTGGACGGCAATCTTGTTGCGCAGTTTCTGCGGCACCAGGTGCATCAGGTTCGTCTCAATCTCGTCCAGAGTGTGGCTGGCCAGGACCTCCGTCCGGTCCTGGGGACGAATCACATGCTGCAGAATCAGGCGGGCATTGTGTTCATGCGCCAAGTCCGCGGCAAAGGCCACCACCGGCCCGCTCGCCTCATGCAAGCTGGCTGCGCACAGAATTGTCCGCGTCGCAAAGTTGCGGAAGCTGCCGTCAACCACTGCCGGACCGACGATGAACACCGGAACCTTGGCGGTCCTCAAGACAGCCTCGGCCACTGAACCGACAAGCAGCTTGCCGATAGGGCCCGGCGAGTGCGTGCCCATCACGATGCGGTCGATCTCCCGCTCGCGCGCGAATGCAAGAATCTGGTCGGCGGCCAGTCCGGGCCGCACCACCACCTCGCATTGAAGGCCAGCGTCCTTTACCTGTTGAGCCATCGGCTCAAGATGATGCTTCTCTGTCCGCGCGGCGGCGGCATAGTCGTAGTAGCGGATACCCGAGGTCTCCGACGCGGCCACCACCAGCGTGTCGTATGCGTGGAAAAGAATGAGGTTCGCACCGAATTCCTTGGCCTGGGCAAGTGCAAACGCGAAGGCCTTCTGGTTGGCGGGAATCTCGGAGGCAAAAAGAATGGTGGAGGGTTTGCTCCATCCGGGTTTCATGACGGTGGTCATGGCCACCTCCTGTGGTGCGCTCAAACGATTGCAGACACGTTAGAGGATTCGCAGTGCCCAGCCGCACATGAGATGGTGACTTAACTCACTCGATTTCGATCGCACTCACGCCTGAGCACTGGCAGTTCGGTTACGGCTACTATAGACCCGTTTCGCACCGGAATCGTGAACGCGCTGCTGAAATGTGCGTCGCTCTTACCGTTTCGGGAGATCCTTCATCTCACGAAGGCTCGCCCTCATTGCAAAGCAAAGTGATCTGAATCACAGTCAGACCCCCGCTTTACCTGTTCTTCTGGTCCGGAATCGTGGCGCCAGGGTGCGGTTTTCCTCCAGATTCTGAAGCCGCTCCGCCCCCGGGCCCGTGGACTTGCTGTCCAACCTGAATCCGGTCCGGCACGTCCCGATTCCGCAGGAGGTCTTATGCAGCCGATGCACAATATTCCCGCTCGTGGCGGGCTCAACTTTGACGAAACCCCGTTTCTGGCCATCTGGGAAGTCACGCAGTCCTGTGACTTGGCCTGCAAGCACTGCCGCGCTGCCGCACAGCCCATTGCCCACCCCGATGAACTGACGAACGCGGAAAGCAAAGCGCTTATCGATCAGATTGCGGACATGCACATCCCCATCTTCGTCTTTACCGGCGGCGACCCGCTCAAGCGCGCCGATGTCTTTGAGCTCATCAGTTACGCTGCTGGAAAAGGCGTCCAGGTCGCGCTCACGCCCAGCGCCACCCCGCTGCTGACGCGCGAGGCCATCTTCAAACTCAAGGAAGCGGGGCTGGTCCGCCTCGGCATCTCGCTCGACGGGTCCACTCCCGAGATTCACGATGCCTTCCGTGGCCTTCCCGGCGCATGGGCGCGCACCATTCAGGCCATTGAATGGGCCAACGAGGCCGGAATCCCCATCCAGGTGCACTCCACCATCAGCCGCCACAACGTGCACGACCTCGACAACCTTTGCGCCCTGTTTGAAAAGCTTGCCATCGTCATGTGGAACGTCTTTTTCCTCGTTCCGGTCGGCCGCGGCCAGCTCGGTGATCTGCTCTCAGGCGAGGACTTCGAGCAGGTCTTCGGCAAAATCTATGAGCTGTCGCATCGCGTCAGCTTCCAGATCAAGACCACCGAGGCCATGCACTACCGCCGCTACCTGCTGCAGAACAATCTTCAGGAACGCAAAATGGGCCACGGCCACGGACATCCCGGCGCGGCACACAAGTACGAGCCGGGCGCGCCGACCGCCGACGCACAAACCCGCACGGCAAGCTGGGCCACGCGCCGCGTCAACGACGGCAAGGGATTCATGTTCATCTCCCACGTCGGCAACGTCTATCCAAGCGGATTTCTGCCCATCCATGCGGGCAACATCCGCCAGACGCCGTTGGCCGAAATCTATCGCGAGGCCCCGATCTTCAAATCGCTGCGCGACACCAGCAAGCTCGAAGGCAAGTGTGGAGCATGCGAATACAAGGAGATCTGCGGCGGCTCGCGCGCCCGGGCCTACGCCGTCACCGGCGACCCGCTGGCGCAGGAGCCCTGCTGCATCTACCAGCCAAAGAACTGGGATCCCGAGTTGGAGCAGAAGGCTGAGGCCTTTCGCGAGCCAGTCGACGCCCGAACGCTGGTCACGCTGTAGCGCAGCCCCACAGACTCTCGATTTTTTCACGCCCTCGTAATCACGTTTCGATGCATCCCACTGAAACTGGATGCATCGAAACGACAAGAGGACGCGAGAACCATGGAAATGCAGTCGCTGCGCCAGCACGTCGTCAATCTGCTTACCGGCAAGGGCGCTCACGCCGATTTTGAAACAGCCATCAAGGACCTGCCAGCCGCCGCGCGCGGTCAACGGCCCAAGGGAGCGGAGCACTCACCATGGGAAGTTCTGGAGCACCTCAGAATCGCCCAATCGGACATTCTGGAGTTCTCAGTCAATCCCGATCACGTCTCGCCCGAATGGCCCTCTGGCTATTGGCCAAAGTTCCAGGCTCCCGAAACCGATGCGGAGTGGGACCAGAGCGTAGAGGAGTTCCGCCGCGACCTCAAGCGGATGTGCGCACTGGTCAGCTCAGAAGATACGGACCTGTTTGCGAAGATTCCGCACGGCGACGGTCAAACCATTCTGCGCGAAGCTCTCCTCGTCGCCGACCACAACGCCTATCACATTGGCGAACTGGTTCTGCTGCGGCGCCTTCTGGGCGCGTGGCACTAAAGCCTCAGTGCCGGTGCGGCAGCAGATCCACCTTGCCGCGGAACTTGCTGTAGACAAACACCACGTAGCTGACGGCCATCGCCATTCCAATAATCCACCACACCAGCCCAACGGCCAGCGTGTGCGGACCGGACAGCGCGCGGCTCAGAGTAATGTCATTTGCCGCGCCTGTCGAGGCCGGTAACAGCGTCGGATACAGTCCCCAGCACGCGCCAGCCAGCATGAAGAACAGGTAGAGGCACGAACAGAGAAACGCCTTCACCGGTTGAGTTTTCTTGTTCATCAGCCACACGCCCGCGAGCGACGCCACCACGCCCACCGGCACCACAAACGTCACCGGGTAATTGAAGTAGTTGTTCAAACTCTCCGGGCGCACGATGATCGTTGCCACCAGGCTGGCGACAGTGAGCGCAGCCAGCACCAGCCACAGCGGTTTAACAATGTTGTACGCGCGCTTGCCCAGCTCGCCGGATGTTTTGATCACCAGCCAGAGCGCCCCGTGCATGGTCAGCGCAACCAGCGCCACCAACCCGCCAATCACCGTGTACCAGTCCAAAATTCCCGGATGCACTCCCGGCCGCCAGTTGGTCCACAACGGCAAAAAGAAATAGCCGTCCGTCTGCAACGGCACGCCACGCAGCACATTCGCCAGCGCCGCGCCAAAGAAAATGGTCAGCAACGCGCTCGACAAGCCAAACAAGCCATCAAGAAGCGCGCGCCACACCCCCACTTCGATGTGGTTCCTCAGCTCCAGGCTCACGCCGCGCACAATCAGCAGCCAAAGCACGATCATTAGCGGCAGATAGAATCCGCTGAAAGCCGACGCATACAAAAGAGGAAACGCAAAGTAAAGCGTGCCTCCGCCGGCCAGCAGCCAAACCTCGTTGCCGTCCCACACCGGCCCGATTGAGCCCAGGGTGGCTTTGCGCTCGGCCTCGGTGCGCACCAGAAACAGGTGCAGTACTCCGACGCCCAAATCGAAGCCGTCGAGAACAACGTAACCCACAATCATCACGGCAACCAGCCAGAACCAGATCAGACCCATCATTGCCAGGCTCCCTCTTTTTCAGCCTTGTTCGTTGTTTTCTCTCGTGCTGCTCGGTTACTCAAACTCAATCGGCGTGCACTACTTCCGCGACACGAGGCTCCGGCCCATGATCAATCTCGCGATAGATGAGCACGGTAAACAGCAAACCCAGCAGCGCATAGAGCCCCATGAAACCCAGCAGCGTAAACAGGCCGTTTGAAGCCGACACTGTGCTTGAATAGCCCTCGCTGGTGCGCATCAATCCGTAGATCAACCAAGGTTGCCGCCCCAGCTCTGCCGTCATCCATCCAGCCGTGTTGGCAATGTAGGGCAGCGGAAAACTCAACAGCAGCGCCCACAGAACCCAGCGTGCCTTGAAGAGCCATCCGCGCCACAGCATGAAAGCAGCCACTACCATCAACAGCACGAACCATGTCCCCAGCCCGGCCATGATGTGATACGCGTAGAAGAGCAGTGGCAAGGCCGTTGGCCACTGGTCGTGCGGAATCTGATCGAGCCCCTTCACTTCCGCCTTGGTGGTGCCGTAAATCAGAAAACTCAGCATGTCGTTCACGACGATCGGGTTGTCAATTTCGCCCGTCTCCTCGTTCGGCTGGCCAATCAAGACCATCCCCGCGCCGCTCTCTGTCTTGAACAGCCCTTCCATGCCGGCAATGGCAGCCGGCTGATTGCGCGCTACGTACTTGCCGTGCAGATCCCCGGTGGGAAAGATGATGGCGATGGATGCAATCACGCCCGCAATCACGCCGACTTTGAGAAAAATCTGCGCATAGTTCCGGTGGCGCCCTTCCAGCAGGTAAAACGCGCCCACCGCGGCCATCACGAACGAGCCCGTCACCACCGCGCCCGTCATGTTGTGCATGTACTGCAGCAGCGCCCACGGGTTCATCAGCAGCTGCCAGAAGCTCAGCACTTCAAACTGCCCGTTCGGCATGCGGTCAAAGGCCACAGGATGCTGCATCCACGCGTCCGTCACAATGATGAAGAACCCCGAGATCCACGACCCCAGAAACACCATCACCGACGAAAACCAGTGCATCCGCTTCGAGATTCGTCCTTCTCCGTAAAGGAACAGGCCCAGAAACGCCGACTCCAGAAAGAAGCTGAAGACGCCTTCCATCGCCAGTGGCTGCCCGATCACACCACCTGAAACCTGCGAGAACCGCGCCCAGTTGGTGCCGAACTCAAACTCCATGGGAATGCCCGTCACCACGCCCATCACAAAGTTGATGGCGAAGATCCGTCCCCAGAAGCGGGCCGCCCGGTCCCATTCTTCGCTCCCTGTCTTGAGCGCAACGGTCTTGATGACGACGATCAGCAGCGCCAGACCCATCGTGAGCTGGGGAAACAGGTAGTGGAAAGTGATGGTGAATCCAAAATGCAACCGGTGAATCAGCTCAGCGTCCATGCAGTGTCTCCTTCAGGGCTCGCACGCGGTATTGAGACGCACCCGCGAAAAGACCGATGGCCAGTCGGCACCTTGCTCTTTAGGGACTGTCGGGGCGCAGGGAACTCGGACTCTCGTCTTGAAACAGCCTAAAGGCCTCGGTTCGCCTGTACATGTGATTTAAATCACATGCAAAGGAAGGTCTTCGCCTTGATTCTAATCCTGTGAGCAGGCTTTCCCGGTACGGTCGCTAATTTCCCCAGTCTGCCCGTGCGAAACCCCGGAAATTGCTGTAATCATGGGATGAGGTCAACGATGCGGATTGCGATTATCGGCGGCGGCATAGCAGGCCTGGCAGCTGCCTACGAGCTTGAAAAGGCACGTGCCGCGGGCGCACCCGTTGAGTACACCCTGTTTGAGTCGCGAGAGAGGCTGGGCGGCTCGCTGGCCTCTGAAATTGTAGACGGAGCTGTCATCGAGCGGGGACCCGACTCATTCCTTACTGAGAAACCCGCGGCGGCCGAGCTTTGCCGCGAATTGGGCCTGGGCTCTGAACTGCTTCCCTCCAACGACGCCGCCCGCAAAACCTACATCCTGGTGCGCAACCGGCTCGTTCCGTTGCCTGACGGCCTCATGTTCCTGGTGCCCACCAAGCTGGTTCCCACCGCGCTGACGCGGCTCTTCAGCATTCGAACCAAAGTACGCATGGCACTCGAACTGCTCCACCCGCCGCGTCCCACCGGCCTGCCGGACGAAGCTGTGGCCTCGCTCGTTGAGCGCCACTTTGGCGCAGAGGCCGTCGATCGCTTGGCCGATCCCCTCCTGTCCGGCATCTACGGCGGCGACTCCGCTGAGTTAAGCGCGCGCACCGTTCTTCCGCGCCTGGTGGAGATGGAAACCAAGTACGGCTCACTCACCCGCGGCATGTTGGCCGCTCACCGCCAGATGCGCGCAAAAGCCGCGCAACAGAAAAACAGCGCCGCAAGCAAGCCCGCGCCGCGTCCCATCTTTACTGCCCTGCGCGGTGGCATGCAGCAACTGGTGGACGCTCTTACCGCGCGCCTCCAACGGGAATCCATCCGCACAAGCACACCGGTAAGTGCAATCAGAAAAACAGCCGACGGCTGGACGATTGAGTCGTCAGGAATCGCGGAGCACTACGACGCCGTCATCGCCGCTTCGCCCGCATGGGCCGTGGGCGCGTTGCTGGCCGGCGTTGACCCTGCGCTTGCCGAGGATCTTGCCGCCATTCCGTACTCTTCGTCTATCACCATCAACCTCGTTTATGACGAGAGTAAGCTTGGCCCCCTGCCCGACGGATTCGGCTTTCTCGTTCCCGCAAGCGAGGGCCGCGCAATGCTGGCCTGTACCTTCGTTCATCGCAAGTTCCTGGGCCGCACTCCGCCCGGCAAAGCCGTCTTTCGCGCCTTCCTCGGCGGCATCCGCAATGAGACACTGCTCACCGAGCCTGACGAAAAGTTACTCGCAATTGTCCGTCGCGAGTTGAGCGAAATTCTAGGAGAAAAAACGATCAGCCTTTCCGTAGAGCCGGAACATGCTGAGGTCGCGCGCTGGCGCCGCGCCATGGCCCAGTACGCAGTAGGCCATCAGGAGCGCATCGCCCGCATCATCGCCCGCGCGGCAGCGCTTCCCGGCCTTCGCCTCGCCGGCAATGCCTACGACGGCATCGGAATTCCCGACTGCATCCGCCTCGGCCGACAGGCTGCGAAAGATCTGGTTGCGGCAGCCGCGCCTGCACCGGTCGAAAACGTCCTCCACGCCACAAAGTAGTTAGCGCGGCACCACCGGCAGAATCAGCGCGCTCGGATGTGCGCTGTCGTGCAGCACAGTATTGGTCGCCTTCACAAACTCCGCGCTCACCGCGTCGTTCTTGCCCGTGTTCAGGTTCCGGTCGAAGCGTGGAAAGTTGCTGCTGCTCAATTCCACGCGAATCCGGTGGCCTTTCAGGAACACGTTGCTCGTGGACCACAGGTCGATCTTGTACTCGTAGACTTTGCCCGGCTCAATCGGCGTTCCTTGCACTCTGCTCTCGCGGTATTTCCCCCGCAGGATCCCTTCCGTCAAATTGATCGCGGTGCCATCCGGAGCCACATCCACCAGCTTGCCCGTAAAGTCCGTATCCACGGCTGACGACTTCGCAAACAAGTCAAGCGTTACCTCTCCGGTCACTTCCGTATCCGCATCGAGCGGCGGCGTGGAGTAGACCAGCACATCCTGCCGACTCTCCACCGCCTTCTGGTCCTGCGGTCCGGGGCTCAAATGGGGCACATCACAGCAGAGCGGTCCGCCAGTGGTTGGCACTGGATTCGCCGGATCGTATACGTAGCTGTCAGCCACTGCTTTCCCTGCTTCGGCGTTGCTCAACAATCCATCGCCCGCTGCACTATTCGCCTTGCCGTCGGATTGCAGAAAGTAGCGCGTCTCCTGCGCCCTTTCCAGCGGCCACATGGCCTCGTCGCGCCACTTGTTCTCGCCCATCACAAAGATCTTCACCGTTTTGCCGTTCGCAAATTTGTTCTGCTTGCCCTTGAACAGGTAGTCGTACCAGTCCAGCATGATGGTGACTTCGTCAAACGGAGCATCCGCTCCAAAATCGACAGCGCCCACCTTGCGTGTCCAACCGGAGTGTCCGCCAATGGCAACTACGAGCTGAGTTTTGGTGCGCGCGTCTTCCGATCCGCCGTGTGCGCGGATGCCCTCGTAATTGCGAATGGAGCCGCCCTGGAAGATGTCGTACCAGGCCGCAATCACCAGCGCCGGCACCTGGATGTTTGCGTAATTCTCCTCAATCGACCACTGCTTCCAATAGCTGTCGTACTCGGGATGCGCCAACCAATCCAGAAAGTACGGCGCGAGCTTGCCGGTGATCTCGGCGCCCGCTGCCTGCTTCAGATTGAAGACCGGATACTGATTCAGCGGCAGCACACTGCTGCCCACCATCGCATTGGTCGCATTCCTGATGGTGCGATTCGCCGTGTCCTGCGCCAGCGCCGAGGTCCACGACTCGTTGAACCACTGCTCAAATGCGCCTCCCTGGTAGGTCCAGTTTTCGTGGTAATTCGATGCCGTCACCACCGGGCAAATTCCCGCCAGATGAGGCGGATGGCCGATCGCCGCCAGCATCTGCGTTGCACCAACATAGGAGCCGCTGAACATGCCCACCTTGCCGCTCGAGTGCGGTAGGGCTGCAGCCCATTCCACCGTGTCGTAGCCGTCTTCAATCTCATGCTTGAACGGGTACCACTCCCCCTCTGACGTGTACCGCCCGCGCACATCCTGGATCACCATCATGAAGCCGCGCAGCGCTCCCAGGCGTCCGACCTCTGAGCCGCCGCTCTTGTCGTACGGAGTGCGCGTCAGCAGCACAGGAACCGCCTGGTCGCCGAACGGCCGGTACAAGTCGGCGTAGAGCGTCACGCCGTCGCGCGTCTTCATCGCAACGTTGCGCTCCACAATCACGTCGGAAGTCTGATTAGATGCAGCCGTGCCGGGCAAAACCGCGGCGGCAAAGGCAATAAGGCAGAGAGTCTTCTTCAGCATCGTGTTCTTTCCCTCTTGGTTTTTGGGCCGCCCCAATTATAGGTTCCGACTATAGGATCCGGCCGAAGTCTCAAGCTAAACCCGCAGCCCGAATCACCGTATACTCTTCCCAGCACATGGCAACGCAACTCGACATCATTCTGGCGACAACCAGGACCACGGTAGAAGCGGCGAAAACGCATGTCCCCGCCGCCGAACTGGAGCGCCGCGCCGCCTCGCATCGGCCTCGCGGCTGGGCCCGCGCCCTGCGCCGTCAGGCTCAAGCCTCGCTGGCGATCATCGCCGAAATCAAGAAAGCTTCTCCCTCCAAAGGGCTCATTCGCGCCGACTTCGATCCAGCCTGGCTCGCTTCGCGCTACCGGGCGGGCGGAGCTGGCGCGCTTTCGGTGCTCACAGACGAGCCCTACTTTCAGGGCAGCCTGCGCAATCTCGAACTTGCATCGGCCGCGGCGCCATTGCCCTGCTTGCGCAAGGACTTCATGATCGACGAGTACCAGATCGTTGAAGCCCGCGCCCACCGCGCAGACGCCATCTTGCTCATCGCCGCCGCGCTCAAGGCCGCTGAGCTCAAGCGCTTTGCACAGGCAGCCCACGCCCTCGAACTCGACGTGCTGGTCGAGGTGCACACTGCTGACGAAATCACCCGCGTGCTCGAGACACTTGGTGAGACGGGTGCCGACGCCATCGGCGTCAACAACAGGGACCTCAGGAGCTTCGAAGTCTCGCTCGAAACCTCGCTTGCCCTGGTCGAACGAATTCCTGCAAGCGTAATCCGCGTGACGGAGAGCGGGATCTTTACGCCCGCCGACCTTGCTCGTTTGCGTTCAGCCGGCTTCCACGCATTTCTGATCGGCGAAAGCCTTATGCGCCAGCCCGATCCTGGAAAAGCGCTCGCCGAACTGCTGTCCGGGGCCACGGCTGCGCGATGAGCCTCTGGATCAAAATCTGCGGTAACACCTCGCTGGCGGACGCATTGCTCGCGGCAGATGCAGGTGCCGATGCCGTGGGATTTGTTTTTGCGCCCAGTCCGCGCCGCGTCACTGCGGAGCAGGTTGCGGCTATCGTGCCACACCTGCCTGCGGAGCTTGAGAAAGTCGGCGTCTTCGTCGATGCCGCCTTCGAAGAGATCGAGTCAACCGTGGTGACGAGTGGCCTTACCGGCGTGCAGCTCCACTTCAACGCCTCACCGGCCCTGGCCTCGCGCTTGCGCCAACACTTCGGTTCCCAGTTCCACATTCTGCGCGTCCTTCACTTTGAGCCAGGCGCTGCTGAAGCTGCTTCCGACATCCTCAAACACCCCAGCATCGATGCCATCCTCGTCGATTCGCGCACAGCCTCCGCCGTCGGCGGCACAGGTCGATCCTTCGATTGGCTGGCTGCGAGCATGACTCTCTTCCAGAACCCCAAAGGGCCTAAGCTCGTGGCCGCCGGAGGCCTGAATCCGGAAAACGTTGCCCAGGCCATCGCCACACTGCGACCCTGGGGCGTAGATGTCGTCAGCGGCGTCGAGGCCGCCCCCGGCCGCAAAGACCCGGAGAAGGTGCGAGCTTTCATAGCTCGATCCCGAAAAGTTGGAGCTTGATCCTCTTCGAATTTACGATTGTAATGCAGCTGAATTACAATTGTTTCCGGAGTCTTTCCATGCCCGCGAATGCTTTGATACAAGCCAGGATCGATCCTGCGGTGAAAAAACGTGCTGCTGCTGTCTTAGGGAAAATGGGGATCACCGTCTCAGATGCGGTCCGCATTCTCCTGACGCGAACCGCCGCTGAGGGCGCTCTCCCGTTCAATCTGGCTCATAATGCCGTGGAACACGACGCGTGGTTCAAAGCCAAAGTGCAAGAGGCCCTCGACGATACGCGACCAGCCATTGCTAACAAAAAGGTTGAGACCTATTTCGCGAAACGGCGCGCTGCCGCGCTTCGCAAGGAAAAGCGTTAATTCGTGCTTCTGGAATGGTCGGTATTGGCACTTGCCGATCGCGAAGCCATCTTCGATTACATTGAGGCCGATAGTCCGCAAGCAGCAGTTGCCGTCGACGACCGCATTCAAATATGCGTTGAAGGTTTAGCGCAGTTCCCCAATATGGGCCGGAATGGCCGGGTCCCAGAAACGCGAGAGCTGGTTATTTCGGGTACTCCTTACATCGCCGCATACTGCCTTGCCGGAAACGCCCTGCGAATTCTGCGCATACTTCACGGTGCACAAGAGTGGCCGGAAGAGATGTCCAAACAACCTAAGTAGATGTGTTCCTTCACCGTGAGACGATTCACTTCCCGGTTTTCACGCTGAGCAGATCAGGGAAAGTCCATCTTGCGCCGCGCTCCTAGTACACTAAAGGGTTCCCCATTTTCGGCCAAACCAGCAGGAGGCCCCTACACATGGCATCAGTCATTCTTCCCTCGGTTCCCTCCGAGTCGCGCCCCGGGCGCTTCGGCATCTATGGTGGCCGCTACGTGCCTGAAACCCTCATGGCCGCGCTCGTCGAGCTCGAGCAGGAGTACGACGCCGCCAAGGCCGATGCCGCGTTTCAGACCGAGCTCACGTCTCTGCTCAACGACTATGCCGGGCGCCCCACGCCCCTCTACTTTTGCAAGCGGCTCACCGAGCAGTTGGGCGGCGCCAAGATCTATCTCAAGCGCGAAGACCTGCTCCACACCGGCGCACACAAAATCAACAACGCCCTCGGCCAGGGTCTGCTGGCAAAGCGCATGGGCAAAAAGCGCATCATTGCCGAGACCGGCGCTGGCCAGCACGGCGTGGCCACGGCCACCGTCTGCGCACTGCTCGGCTTGGAGTGCGTCATCTACATGGGCGAAGTAGACATGGCTCGCCAGGAGCTGAACGTACTGCGCATGCGCCTGCTCGGCGCTGAAGTCCGCGGCGTTGGCTCAGGCTCAAAGACGCTGAAAGACGCCATTAGCGAAGCCATGCGCGACTGGGTCACCAACGTCCGCACCACGTACTACGTGCTCGGCAGCGCACTTGGCGCGCATCCTTATCCCACCATGGTGCGCGACTTCCACCGCATCATCAGTATCGAGATGAAGCGGCAGATTCTTGAGAAGGAAGGCCGCCTGCCCACCGCAGTCATCGCCTGTGTGGGCGGCGGATCAAATGCAATCGGTGCGTTCTACGAGTTCATTCCTGACCGGCAGGTGCGCCTCATCGGCGTCGAAGCCGGCGGCCGCGGAACTGCGCTGGGCGAGCATGCCGCACGCTTCCAGGGCGGTGCGCCAGGCGTGCTGCAAGGAACCTTCTCCTACGTTCTGCAGGATGAAAACGGCCAGATCGCGCTCACGCATTCCGTCTCTGCCGGCCTCGATTACGCCTCCATCGGACCCGAGCATGCAGCCCTTCACGACTCCGGCCGGGCCGAGTACCTTTCCCATACCGACGCAGCCGCTCTCGATGCGGTCGTCCGTCTCTCCCGCACCGAAGGCATTCTTCCGGCTCTTGAGAGCGCCCATGCCGTCGCGGAGGCACTGCACCTGGCTCCCACGCTGTCCGCTCATGAAATACTGGTGGTGAACCTCTCTGGACGCGGCGACAAGGACATGGGGATTCTCGCTCGCGAGTTGAACATTCAGGGAGCCTGAACGTAGATTTCGATGGCGATTAAGTTCAATCACAAACCGGGATTGGTGGTCTACCTGACCGCCGGCGATCCCTCGCTTGACGCCACGCGCGCCATCGTTCTGGCCGCCATCGATGCCGGCGCCGACGTGATTGAACTGGGCGTGCCCTTCAGCGATCCGCTTGCCGACGGCCCCGTCATCCAGCGCGCCATGGAACGGGCTGTCGCCCGCGGAGTGCGCCTCGCCGATGTGTTGCACCTGGCCAAAGAAATTCGTGCCGAGCGCCCTACAGCTGGACTGGTCATCTTCAGCTATCTCAATCCGATTCTTCGCTATGGTCTCACCCGCTTTGCCGACGATGCCGCTGCGGCTGGGGTTGACGGCGTGCTGACCACCGACATGATTGTCGAGGAGGCCGGCGATTACCTGGCCGAGCTGGGACGGGTGGGTCTTGCCCCCATCTTCCTCGCCGCGCCCACCAGCCCCGACGACCGGCTTGAGGCGATTGCCACTCATTCAAAAGGTTTTGTTTACGCCATCTCGCGCACCGGCATCACCGGCAAACAGCAGACAATGACCTCCGATGCGGCCTCGCTCGTAGCCCGCATCAGGCGATGGACCAAGCTGCCGGTGGCCGTCGGTTTTGGCATCTCCAACGCGGAACACGTCGCCCAGGTGGCGGAGTTCGCGGATGCCGCGGTGGTCGGCAGCGCCATTGTCGAGCTCATTGAACGCTCGACACCTGAGTCAGCGCCCGGTGCAGTGGCCCGATTTATCAAGGGCCTGCAGCTGCCCCAGGCGGCTCTGGCCCGGTAAAAATGCTATCAGCCCTCAGTCTTGAGCCTTTAGCTTTCAACCATTCCTCTGCCACATTGAGCCGCCGCGCTCTTGATTGGCAAGCGACAGGTGAAAGGCGAAGGCCAGCGACTGAACGCCAACTCGGTTCTTGATTGAGTCACCGCGCCCAGGCCGGAGACGCACCACGAGGATGAAATGACGCTGGAAGAACTGCGAAAACGAATCGATGAGCTGGATCGCCAGCTGGTGGAACTGCTCAATGAGCGGGCCCGCGCAGCCAAGATGGTGGGGCACCTCAAGGTAGCCACATCTTTGCCGGTCTACGAGCCGGCGCGCGAAAAGGTGGTCTACACCAACGTGCGCGCCGCCAACAAGGGGCCGCTGCCCGACATCGAGTTGACGCATATCTACGAGCGCATCATCGACGTGATGCGATGCCTGCAAAGCGACGAGTTGGCGTCAGAAAGAAACGCCCAGGCCACCGGCCTTGGCAATGCCGCGAATGCAAAGACATTCGAGACAGGGAACAAGCAATGATTGTAGCCATGCAGGAGAAAGCCACCGAAGAGCAGATTGATACCGTCATCACTGCCATGGTGGAATCCGGAGTCAATGTTCACCGAACCACGGGCGCCTACCAGACCATCCTGGCCGGAGTAGGTCCCACAGCCCAGGTCGACCTTCGCAAGTTCGAGCTGTTGCCAGGCGTCCTTTACGTCCACAGAATTACCGCGCCCTACAAGCTGGCCGGTCGCGCTTTCCGTCCTGAAGGTACCCAGGTTGAGTTTCGCAACGGCGTAAAAGTCGGCGGCGACCAGATCCACGTGATGGCCGGGCCGTGCTCCATTGAAACCCGCGAGCAGATGTTTGAAACCGCGGCGCGCGTCAAGGCCGCGGGCGGCAGTTTTCTGCGCGGAGGCGCATTCAAGCCGCGCAGTTCGCCTTACGCCTTCCAGGGCCTTGGCATTCCGGGGCTCGAACTCATGCGCGAGTCCGCCGATGCACATGGCCTGCTCACCGTCAGCGAGGTCATGGAGATCGCGCAGATTGAGCCCATGTTGCCTTTCGTCGATTGCTTCCAGGTAGGCGCACGCAACATGCAGAACTTCAATCTGCTGCGCGAGCTCGGCCAGGTACGCAAGCCGGTGCTGCTCAAGCGTGGCATCGCCGCCACCATTGAAGAACTCTTGCTGTCGAGCGAGTACATCATGTCAGGCGGCAACTACGACGTAATCCTCTGCGAGCGCGGCATCCGCACCTACGAAACCTCCACGCGCAACACCATGGACATCTCGGCGATTCCCGTGCTGAAGAAGCTCTCACATTCGCCGGTCGTCGCCGATCCCTCCCATGGAACCGGCCGCCGCGACATGGTGGCGCCCATGGCCAAGGCCTCCGTTGCTGCCGGGGCTGACGCCATTCTCATGGAAGTCCATCCCAACGCCGACAAAGCCGCCTCTGACGCTGCTCAAACGCTCTACCTCGATCAATTCGAAAAGCTGATGGGCGAACTCAAGGTGATTGCCACAGCAGTGGGCCGCAGCTTGTAAGATGAAGCGGAACAAGCGGAGCTAGCCCTATTTCAGCGCTAAGTCTTTGACCACCTGTTGTTGTATTAACTGCGGGCGCCCCTGGTCCCGATTCTGGGACCAGGGAATGCAGAACCAGCCCTGCCAACTCTGCCTGCAAGGACGACCATGATCTCGCGCATCTCCATCCTCGGCACCGGCCTGCTCGGCACTTCCGTAGGCCTCGCTCTGCGTGCAGCCGGATTTCGCGGCGAAATCGTGGGTTGGAATCGCAGCCCAGATCATGCCGAGCTCGCCAAGCAGATGGACGCAATCGATTCTGTAGCAGCCGACGCCCTCGAAGCTGCCCGCGCAAGCCAGGTAGTTCTGCTCTCCGTTCCCATCTATGCCACGCTCGATTTTATGGAGAGACTGGCGCCCATCCTCCCCTCGGAGCACTTGGTCACCGATGTAGGCAGCACCAAGCGCCTCATCACCGAGGCCGGTATACGCCTCTTCAATACGCCCGAACGTGCCGCGTTTCTTCCCGGTCATCCCATGGCGGGCAAGGAGCGCGGCGGCGCTTCTCTGGGCGACGCCAATCTCTTTCGCGGTGCCGTCTGGCTGTTTACTGACGATCCGGCCGCGCAGCGTTCTCCGCACTCGGCCGCACTCATTCAAGCCTGGCGCGAACTCGTCGTCTCCATGGGCTCCAAGGTCCTCGATCTCGACGCCACGCGCCACGATGAGCTGGTCGCCTGGGTCAGCCACCTGCCGCAATTCCTGGCCACTGCGCTTAGCGCTCTGCTTGAAGATGAAGTCGGCGATGCGCCCGAGTTGAAAGACGTGGGAGGCCGCGCCCTGCGCGAGATGACGCGCCTCGGCGCCAGCCCCTTCTCCATGTGGCGCGACATCGCCTACACCAACACCGAGCCCGTTGAGGCCGCGCTCGCCGCCCTCGAGCAGCGCCTGGCCCATCTTCGCGAAAACCTGCGCACGCCCGAGCTTCGCGACGAGTTTGAGCAAGCCAACCGCTTCCGCCGCGAATAGCACCATTCCAATCCCGACAGGTCACCGATGCCTTCTGATCAGGATCTCTACAACGAACTGGCATTCTACACCCTGGCACACGTTGATCCGGCTTTCATTCACCAGAATGTAGTGGATGCCTTTGCCGCTCAGACCGCCGGGGAAACCACAAAGCCGATCACCATCGTCTTCGCACTGATTGGTTTGTACCTTTACGTTGAGAAAGGCTACACAGGGAAACAAGTGCAGCGGGCGCACATGCAGCTCGCAAAGTTCCGCAGGCAATGGTTCATGCCCGCTCTACCACTCGATCGTGGCGCGATTCGCATTCAGGATGTTTTGGCGGCCGCTCCCGGCGCCGACCGCGACGCGATGATCCGCAAGTGGTGCGAGTCCGCATGGCAGCCATGGAGTGCAAGCCGCCAGCAAATCCTCGACCTGGCCAAAAGCGAGCTCGGCGTGGACTAACCCGATCTGGATTAACCCGGCGATGAGCCGGATCGCTTTTAACAAGTTTGCAGATTGCCTGTGCTACCGTGAACGGGTGCGATCGTGAGCACTCCAATTCCGACGCAAATTGCCGAATCATCTGGAGAGACAACCATGAAAAAGACACTGGCGTATTTCACTTCGATGGCGGCGCTTGCGCTCGCCTGCGGTTTGCCGGCTTTAGCGCAGACTGATTTCAACGTAACCAAAACCATGCACATCGGCGGCGAAGGCGCGTGGGACTACCTCACCGTCGACTCCGCAACCCATCGCCTGTTTGTTACGCGCACCACCCACACCATGGTCATCGACGCGGTCACCGGCAAGACCCTTGGCGACATCCCCGGCCAGAAGCGCTCCCACGGCACAGCAATCGTACCGGCTGTCGGGCGCGGCTTTATAACCGACGGTGGTGGTGATGGCGCCATCGTTGTCTTTGACCTCAAGACCTATGCCACGCTCGGCACGCTGGCCACCATGCCGGACTCCGACGGCATCATCTACGATCCGGCGGCCAACCTGGTTCTCGCAGTCTCCGGCGACAAGGGCATGCTCATGACCTTCAAGCCAGACATCGATCCGGTCAACGGCAAGATCGATCCGCCCATCGACCTTGGCGGTGCGCCCGAGTTTCTTGCCTACGACGATGCGGGAAAGGCCTACATCAACCTTGAAGACAAAGACATGGTTGCAGTCGTCGACCTCAAGACCCGCAAGGTTATCGCGCGCTGGCCCGTTGCTCCCGGCGGCCACCCGGTTGGCCTGGCCATTGATCGCAAAACGCATCGTCTTTTCATTGGCTGCCGCAATCCGCAAAAGCTCATCGTCATGAGCACCGACGACGGCAAGATCATCGCCGATCTGCCCATCGGTGCGGGCGTGGATGCAACCAAGTTCCACGCGGGCAAGGCCTTCGCGAGTTGCGGAGACGGTCAGCTGATTGTGGCTTCTGAAAAGGACGGCAAGTTCAGCGTCGACCAGATCGTCAAGACGCCCAATGGAGCCCGCACCATGGGCATCGACGACTCCATCTTCAGCGTTTACCTGCCGACGGCTGAGTTTGAGCCCGCGCCCGCGGGGGCAGCGTCCAAAAGGCCCAGGCCAAAGCCGGATTCCTTCATGATTGTTGAAGTCGGGCAGAAGTAATCGGCCAAGAGAACTTGCCGGGTGCCCCAGGTGCCTCGCATTTGGGCACCTGGGATTGACGCGGCTTCCGAGCCGCAAAAACCGCTCTAATTCACGCCTTCTTTCGCGGCTTCACTCTTCGCGTCCGCGGGGTTCAGAACCGTGAACCCCTCGCCCGCGGCTGCCTCGCGCAGATGCGTCGAAGCCGACACAAACACGATCTCCATGCCTTGAAACATGTCGCGCGCCGTCAATGCTGCGCCCAGCTGCAAGGCCTCTGTCCATCGCAGGCTGCTGCGGTCAAGCAATTGCCGCGCCGCTTCAATCACGGCCGGATTCAGCGGCTGCTGCACCATGCGCGCCGACTCCGTGCGCAAAACCGATAATGCCGACGCCGCATCCTCATGTGAGATGTCGCCTGCGCGCTCGCGGCGCTTCAGCACCGCATAAACCTCCAGAGGCGTTGAAGCGGAGATCAGCTTGCGATTGTCCTCCGCCGCTTCCATCAGCCCAATCAGTTCCGCAGTTCCTGGTTCCTGCGCAAAGAGCTTGACGAACGCGGTCGCCTCAAGAAAGTAGAAGCTCAAATCTCACCTCGTTCTTCATCGATGGTTTCTGAGAGCGGTTCCCCCTGCACGGCAACCGGATGAAACCTCTGTGCCTCTTCCGGAATCCCCGCCTCCGCGCGGTTCAGGCGGATGGTCGTCGTCGGGTATGCCGGCGTCTTCGGATTCGCGATCTTGCTCGTCATCACAACGCCGCGCTGGATTGCCTCGGCCAGCACCATCTGCCGCATTTCCGGATGCTGGTTCCACCGGAATGCCTTGCGCGGAAGAAATGAATCCCGGAACCACTTCAGCGCAATAAACGCATGTCCGCCGCGTTCGGCCTCGGCCAGCGCCGCGCAAAGCTCTTTCACGCGCGCATCCATGTCTGCTGGAAGAACCGCCTCCTGGGCGTCGTCTTCTTCCTCGTCCGCAACGTGCACCGCGCCGGCACGGTGCGTGCGCACTGCGCGCGGAGAGGCTTCGACCTCGTCGATGCGCTCAAAATAGATGCGCACTTCATCGTCGTCCGGTGACCAGGTATCCGCAGACGCATTGCGCCGCTTGCTCCGCCCGTTCTCGCTGCAGAGCTCCACAATCGCCTGGTATCCCTCCGGAGCAAGAAACCGCAAGGCCCTCACCAACCCGGGGTCCTGCGAATACGCCAACTCGTTCAGTGCTTCTTCAATAATTTCTTCCGCAGCGGGAATGCTCAGATTGCCGCCGTCTATGCTGCCGAGTGCAGCCTTCGCCGATTTCATTTCTTCTCTCCGTTTGGTGGTTCAGTTGACGCGGCCGGTGCCCCTGCAGTTTCACTGCATGGGTTGGGGACGGCGCATCGCCCCGCGCTGTCAAAAGACAGCTGTGCTGGTTCTCGTCCTGACCGTACCCGGCTTGGAGGCGATGAATTCTCCGCCGCCTCGCTTTAATCGATCCGGGCGTTTGTAATTTTCAGTGTGATGACCGGTTCCGCTGGCTTAGGCCACTCTCCGGCCAATATTTGGGCCCATGGCGTCTCTCGAAGCAATGGTTGACGGTGCGTGGTTCATCAATAGGCTCTTCAATCGCAAAAGCCGTCTTCCTGCGTTCTCTTTTTACGTTACATATTTCGAGAATTACGTTGGAGTCGGCTGTGGGGCCAGTTAAAACTGCCGGGCCCTCTATCAATTCAGCGTTATACAGGCCACAGTGTAACCCAGATTTGGCTCTCGCGCACTGCAAAATGTTCAAGTTAGCATCAGCGCGGCGTTACTCCCGGCTATCCGCAAGGCGCCTCGGCGCTCACTTAAGCGTTGCGAGTTCGTACAATAGAAGCTATGCGTCGTTGTCTGCTGTTCCTGCTGCTCTGCTTTCTTCTTACAACCGGACTGCACGCCGATGGCCCGGCTTTCGACCTTTCCGGACCCAAAGTCGACGTTCACGTAAAGCGCGGGAACATCACTCTGCCCATCGCAGAGACCCCCAACCTCCTGCCCGGCGACCGACTCTGGATTCATCCCGACCTGCCCGAAAGCCAATCGACTCACTTTGTGCTGGTCGTTGCCTTCTTGCGTGGCGCAACCAATCCTCCCCCGCCGGAATGGTTCACCCGTGTTGAAACCTGGACTCGCGACGTGCGCGATGAAGGCGTCTTCGTCACCGTTCCGGCTGAGGCGCAACAGGCGCTCATCTTTCTTGCTCCTGAAACCGGAGGCGACTTTAATACCCTGCGAAAGGCCGTGCATGACCGGCCCGGCGCTTTTATCCGTGCCGCCCAGGACCTGCAGGCGGCCAGTTGGGACAGGATGCGCGTTGAAGCTTACCTCGCGCAGGTCAAAGCCACCTCCCAGACCGACCCGAAAGCACTCAAGGAGCATGCTGAGATGGCGGCCCGCAGCCTGGGCGTCAAGATCAATCAGGACTGCTTTAACCACCCCGTTGACCAGCAGGTCTCCTGCCTTTCGCAAAACTCCACGGGACTCGTACTCGACGACTCCAATGCCCAGTCGCTCGTGTCGCAAATTACCGCCGGCAGCACCGCCGACCTCATGAACCAGATCAGCTACTCGACCCTTGGCGGAGCTGGCGCCTACAGCCCCTATGTCGGCGCAATCGTTGACACCGCCCGCATTCTCTCCTCACTCCATACCGCGCATTTCCAGTACATTCCCGCACTCGCCCTGCCGTCGGCAGACACGCTCAATCTCCGCCTCAACACTCCGCCCTCCTTCCGCGATCCCAAGTCGGTGGTCGTGGTCGCTCTGCCTCCACTCGGCGCTGCCAGGCCTGAGCCCCTCCATCCGCTCGTTCCCACTGATAATTTCTGCGCACAGAAGCCCGGCCTCGTTCTCCCCGCCGAAGGATCTCCCATGGTCTTCTCTTCCCAATTGGCGCACGATCTGTCCCTCCGCATTGAGGACCCTGCCCGCGCCAAAAGCGCCCCCATAGAACTTCCTGTCACGGCCGATCCCTCAAGGGGAGGCCTCGTCCTCAAGGAGCCTGCGCCCTCGCTGCCACCGGGCGAGCTCGTCGGCGTTATCCACGGCAAGTGGGGTTTTGACGATTGGACCGGACCGCAATTCCACCTGCTCTCGCCGCAGCCCGGAAGCTGGGCCTTGGCTGCAATCGATCAGTCTGCCCTGGTCGTCGGTCGCGAAGACATCCTGCACTTTGACGGACAGGACAGTCTCTGCATCCACAAGGTGGAGGAACAGTCTGCCCATGAAGAATCACGAGAACTTGACTGGAAGTCTCCCAAACCAGACGCCTTGCAGGTCTCGGTTCCCATGAAAGACGCGGCTCCGGGTCCGGTCACCATCGCCATCTATCAGTATGGCGTTGAAAAGCCTGAAGCCATCCAGATGACCGCATTTGCCGACGCGGCTTCGCTCGATCGGCTCACGCTGAGCCAAGGCGATTCTGATGTGCTGCTCAAAGGCACGCGCTTGGACGAAGTAGCTACGGCCGAGCTCGATGGCATTACCCTCAAACCCCTCACCCTAAGCCGCGTTGAGGACCACGACCAGCTCCTCATGAAGGCCGATTCTTCCACCGCCCGCCTTGAACCCGGCAAGCAGTACAGTGCCCGCGTCGAACTCAAGGACGGCCGCATGCTACGCGTCCGGGTCACCGTGGATCCTCCGCGTCCGCAGATGGCATTGCTCAGCAAGGGTGTGCAGGAGGACAACGCTGCCGCCCCTTCGCCCGTGCAGCTCGGCAGCGCCGACGATCTTCCCCTCGACGGCCGCATGGTCTTCTTTCTCAAGTCCACTGTGCCCGCCAGGTTTCCCCGCAACGAGAAGGTGGAACTGGCCGCGGTCGACGGTAGCTTTGACACCGAGCTTTCGCTGGCCGACGGCAGCCTGATGCTTGAGGACGCCAAAACAGCGATGGGCAATCTTGAACCGCTCAATCGCCTCGGAGCTTCAGCCTTCGGTCCCATCCATGTGCGCGCGCTCTCCGCTGAGGGAGCCGCCGGAGACTGGCTTCCTTTGGGAACCCTGGTCCGCCTGCCCGGCTTTAAGGAGCTGCGCTGCCCCCACGCCGCGTCAAGGCCCTGCGTGCTCACAGGGACCAATCTCTTCCTGGCTGCATCCATCGCTGCCACGCCGGACTTCGACAATCCCACCGATGTGCCACCGGAGTTCCCGGGAACGCAGTTGACCGTTCCGCATCCCGCCAACGGTACGCTCTACCTCAGGCTCCGCGACGATCCCGCAACTGTGCAGACGCTCAATCTTCCTGTGACGTTGGTGGCGCCGGCAGCCTCAGAGTCGGCGGCTGCCCGGAACAGGCCTCAGACGGCCCAGCCTGCCGAGCTTCCTGCGCCCGATTCTGGCTCACCGACCTCAGCAGCACCGCCAGCCGCGCCCGCTGAAACGCGCCCTGACTTGGGGCCAGCCGACCTCTCCGCGGTGCCGCAAACGGACTCCACGCCGAAAAAGTAGCCTGCAGACAGACGCAACAATCCTGTCCGCTTGCGGTCAGCGCCCCCGTCTGAGTTTGTCCACTTCAGATTCCTGCGTGTGCCGGCGTGTTCCGGCTAAAGCACTGCCCGTGGCTTGAACTCACTCTAGTTGAAATATGCCCGGTTCTTTTCGGCAAACTCCGCTTTGTCGGCGGGCAGTTCGTCGAGGACATAGATCGCATTCTGCGCGCAAACCGAGGCGCAATTGCCACAATCGATGCACTCATCCGGATTGATGTATACCTGCGACACGGTGCCGGCGGCCGCATCGGCAGCCATGGGCGCAATAGCCGCGGTGGAACACTCTTCTACACAGACAAAGTCTTTGGTACAGGCGTCAGTAACTACGTAAGCCATTAAGAAATCGCTCCTTGCCCGCTGCGCAAGCCTTAGGCCTACGCGTTGCGGCTCTTCATTTGAGGCTATCGGGACGGGTCCGGCCCGCACCGTGACAGGAGTCACGCACGTCGCCTCATTCGCAAGTTTCAAACTCGAAATGGCCTGATTTTCCGGCGCGATTCCCAATCGGGAAACTCCACCAGTAAGGTTTGAACGCACGCAACAGGGCATTCCCGGACATCCATTCAGAAGACCCGCACACGCAACCCGGCGCTGACCACAAAGGAAGACATGGCCCCATACGTAAACTGCGGCCAGCACTGGTACTCCACATCCGCCGCGCGCACGTAGAGCCTCCGCCTCACCTTCAAGTCGACTCCGCCGCCCACCGTCACCACAAGGAACCTGCCTCGCGCCAGGTCATACGGAAAGTTGAAATCGCCAAACCCAACCATGCCCTTGCCATAGGCCTGCAGATTGCCGAAGCTGTGGTGATAGCGCGGACCAACCGAGTAGGTCTCCGTGTGCACATTCGCTCGCTGGTTCAGCTCCACCCAGCGGCCCTCCAGTTCCACTCCTAGAGGGCTCTGCGCATCCAGATCCACAAAGCCCGTCACGCCTCCCATGGTGCGCACGCCGTATTGCAGGTAGATCCCCGAACCCGCCACTCCGGCTGAAACCCGCAGTCGGCCCGCATCTCCGTCTGGAACCGTCTGGCCGTGCGCCCCGGCAACCAGGCAAAGGCTCAATGCCAGCGTCACAGCCGCATTTGACCGCTCCCTTTGCCATCTCGTCATTTTTTTTGCTCTAGTTCGTGATGATCAACATCACGTTCTGGTAATGAACCATGTTGGTGGTGGTCCCCGTCGCGGTTACCTCGATCACGTACGTGCCCGGCGTCGCGCTGCCCATACTCATCCCGCCGCAGCCGGCCATCAGCAGGGTTGCCGCTGAGAGCAACATCGCCAGCAACACATTCCAGACTCCCGTGTGCCGCCTGCGAAATCTCCACAAGATTCCTCCGAACAGCAGGCTGAACGACAGCAGCGCCCCGGCCAGCGATCTCCTACGGCCGGGGCTCTGCCCGTTCATGGCCGATGCGCCTCCGCTCAGCGGATCATTGGTGTCAATCGTCAATTGATCCGAGGCGGTCCCGTTGGCGGCCAGCGCGACGCTGAGCGGCGAAAAGTGACAGGTGACCCCCGCCGGCAGCGACCCGCAACCCAGCCCAATGGAGTCAGCAAATCCGGCGCTCGACGTCAGCGTCACGATCACAGTCGCATTTTGTGTTGTCTTCAGCGTGATCGTCGGCTCCAGCGAGACACTGAAGCTCCCTGCCGTGCCCGCAATCTCAACCCCTTGCGACGTCGACGAGACGTCGATCGCGTCGCCGCCATAAACCGCGACCACGGAGTAATTGCCGTTGGGCAACGTCGGCGTAAAACTGGCCACGCCGCTGGCGTCGAGCGTAGACGTACCCAGGACTGTGCTACCGCTCGTGAACGTGACCGTACCAGCCGGCGCAGGACCTGATGCAGCAACAACCGTAGCCACCAGCACCGCCTGCGGACTCGCGCCTGTTGTCTTCGAAGTCGTCAGCTGGGTCGTCGTGGCAATGGGAGATACCGTTTGGCTGATCGGCGAGGAACTGCTCCCGGTGTTGACCGTGTCGCCCCCATAGCTTGCGGTCATCGTGTGCGTTCCCACGGTCAGCGCAGAAGTAGTGAACCTGGCCACAGCCGGACTGCCCGCCAGAGCCCCCGTTCCGATCGTTACGCCGCTATCGAGAAAATTTACCACCCCGCTTGCTGCTGTGTTTCCGCTCGCGCTAATCGTTGCTGTAAACGTCACCGGGCTTAAGTACGTCGAAGGATTCCCGGACGACGTGATCGCAATAGTCGTCGCCGTCTGCACAGTCTCGTTGAGGACCTGCGATGTGCTGCCCTCGATGCCTTTTGCCGCATCGCCTCCGTATGTCGCCGTGATCGGGTGAGCGCCCCCACTCAGTTTTGTCGTGTAGGCTGCCGTCGCGCTTCCATTCAACACCACGTTCTGCAGAATTGTGGTGCCGTCGATGAACGTGATACTTCCGTCCGGCGTCACGCCTCCCCCTCCCAACGCAGCCGCCGTCGCTGTCAGCGTGACGCTCTGTCCTGGCAAGGACGGGTTCGCGCTTGAGGCCACGCTTGTTGAAGTGCCTTCAAGCACGTCCTGCATCAGCGGTGGCCTGGGCTGTCCCAACCCGTTCGGGTCTGTCGAGCTCGAACTCGTGTGCCCCGGATCTCCGCTATACGATGCGGTGATCGGGTGTTTTCCCACCGCAAGCATCGCCGTCGAACTCACCGCCGTCGCGGTGGTTGCCGCTCCGCCCAGCGCCACGCCGGACGCAAGCGTGGTTGATCCGTCAAGGAAGGTCACCGTTCCCGTAAGGTTGCCCGCACTCGCTCCCGTCGTGACCGTCGCCGTCAAGGTCACGCCCTGGCCAAAGCCCGATGGATTCAGGCTTGACGCCACCGTTGTGGTTGTCGAATTGACGGCGGTTGCATCGCCCACCATTTCAATCGCAAGCGGCGAGTTCACCGTATCGCCCGCATTGCCGACGTTGATGATACCTGCCACGGGATTGCCCGCCACCATAGGCGCAAACACCACCCCTGCCGCGCAATCGCCGGCTACCGCAAGCGGTGGATTGCCGATCGTGCAGGTGGTCGTCGCCGCATCGAGCGCCGTGTTCGCTCCCGGGCTCATCGCGGTTATATCGAGCGCTGCGTTCCCGTCGTTCTCAATCGTCTGGCTCATCGCCGCAGACTTGTCGAACTGCCGCACCGGAGTCGCAACCCCCAGCACAGCCACATTTCCCTCGACCTCCCTCACAACCATGTTGAGCGTATCGGCGACAAACAGATTGCCCTTCCCATCCAACGCCAGCCCTGTCGGCCCGTAAAACGTCGCGGCGTTCACCGTACCGCCCTGGTAGAGATTGCCAACGCCCGCCCCGATTGCTGTCGAGATACCCAGGCTCGCCGCATTCACCTTGCGAATCGCATTGTTTTGCGTGTCGGCAATCAATACATTCCCGGCTGCATCCACCACCACGCCCGACGGTCCCCACAATCCAGCCTGGCTGGCTGGCCCGCCGTCGCCCGAGTACGCCTGTGTGCCCGTTCCTGCCAGCGTCGCGATTGTGCTCGTCGCCGTGATCCCGCCGCCAACGGCCGCGACCTCGCGCAAGCGATTGTTCCCCATGTCCGGGATGTACATGTTTCCGGCGGCATCAAACGCAACGGCGTGGGGATAATTCAACTCCGCACCTGTCGCCAGCCCTCCATCGCCGGAGTAGCCTCCGTCCCCATTCATGTTGGTAAAGCCGTTCCCCGCCACCGTTGAAATAGTTCCGGTCGCGCCGCTCACCATCCTGATCCGGTGGTTCCCCGTATCGGCGATGAAGAGATTTCCCCCAGCGTCAAGAGTCACGCCCTGCGGCAGCCTCAACCGCGCCGCGTTGGCCGGCCCTCCGTCCCCCAAAGGACCGCTGTTGCCGCCGCCGCCGGCCACCGCCGTAATCACCCCGGTCGCCGAGGCAATCATCCTGATCGCATTGTTGCCCGTGTCGGCAACGTACAGGTTCCCCGCGCCGTCGACTGCCACACTCGTAGGGTTGTTTAGGGTCGCTGCAGAAGCCGGGCCCTGTTCGCCACTATCATGAGGCGCGCCGTTGCCGGCGATCGTCGCGATCACGCCGGGCGCGGAACAGGCAGTTCCCCGGATCGTTGCCGTCGCCTTGCCGGCGCAAACCATGCGGATCCGGTTGTGTCCGCTGTCGGCGATGTACAGGTTCCCCGCGCCGTCCACCGCTACGCCTGCGGGCAGGCAGAGCTCCGCACTTGTCGCGGCATTCCCATCCCCAACCGAACCCAGGTAAGTGCCGTTTCCGGCCACAGTAAGCTCGTTGCCCGGAACCAGAACCCCCAGACTCCCCGTTCCCACGCCCCCCAGGAAAGTAACGCCTAAAACGCGCCCAGCGGCGTCCTCTAGTTCCACCGCGCCCATGCGCACTCCGGGAGCCGACGGACTAAACGCAACGTACTCCGTGCAGGTTTGTCCCAGGGCGTTGAATGTCGCTGTCCCGCAGGTCGAAGCACCAGCGCCATGGGCGAAATCCATCCCCGCCGCGCCCATCGTCAGCACTTCCACGCTGCTCACCGCGCCGGTCGCTGTCGCCGTCACCGTCACACCGCGGGCCGCGGAGGCGATTCCCACGGGCTGGCTCCCAAACTGCGCCTGCGCCGCCGCGGCCATCAGCAGCAGTCCCGACGCCAGCCACGCGTTCCTCTCTCCGCGCCGCGCGCACGAGTGTCTTGAAGACTCTCCGCTGGATGATGGTCGCTCCATTGCTGCGCGGGAATCAGGTTCCCGCCCATAGGCCACCGGCGGATTGGCAGGCATTTCGGCCAAACCTTCGTGATCGCTCACGGTCTTCACAGATCAGGCTAGCGGGCACCGCTCTGCCGTGAATGAAATCGGGAGAGGGATTTTTCCTCGCGGTCCTGTTCCGGGAATCTGCTCGGGGCGCGGGAATTTCTCTTTCGTTTCGCTGCGGTCGCCTTCTGCGAGCACCAGCCCGCCAATCCGTAGAACCTACGGCAGCACGTACGCGGGATTAATGGCCGCTTGCATCGCCGCGGCAAAGCTCTCCCACGTGCACGACTCGTCAGTTCCGCTGCATCCCGGCACAAAGATCTCCGCGGCGGCCGGCCGATTGGCCTTGGTCAGCGGTTGCAAGTGGCGCATCTGCTCAAGTGTTTGCGCCGTGTACTCCATGCGCACAAACGGCTTGCCGCCATCGGCCGGACGCCACACTTCAAACAGCAGCGCGCCGCCCGGAGGCGTATCGTCCGCGCGTCCATCTATGATCCAGTTGATGCCCAGCGAACCCGCCGCAGCAGCAATGTTCGAATCGTGGCCCGCGATGATCAACAGCCGGTCGCCCGGCTTCTGGAGCGCCCCGGCCACGGGCTTCCCCGTTACGTTCTGCTCCAGGCTCTTCTCAATCTTGTCCAGCATGTTTGCGGCGTTCATGCGTGCCACCGGCCGCGTCCGGTAGTTGTAATCCCAGCCCGCCGAACAGAGCTGCATCAGCGCGCGCAGCGCCGCCCCGTCTACGCAGCCCCAACCCACATCGGCGTCAGGCATGCCCGTGGTGTATTCGAGCAGAAAATTCTCTGCAAACGTTGCAGCGCTCGTCACCGGCCCGCTATAGGCCGACGAATAGGCGGTGCTTCCGCCAAATTTTGCGGGGATGTCGAAGATCGAGGTGCGTTTCGATGCGAGCGGGTCCACATGTCCGCATCCGGCCAGCACACGATCCATCGCTGCCAACTGCGGATGGAGGGCTCTAGTCAGCGAGTTCGGATCGCCGCCAATTCGCCCCGCTATCGCTGCAGCGGCCAGCGCCTCGTCCCCGGGATGCGGCCCGCCCACCATACGAAACAGCGGATCTACGGTTCCTTCCTTCTGCGCGTGAACCTCAACCGTGCATCCGGGGAACATGCCTTCGGCCAGTGCCTTCCCTGTTTCGATGGTGCGCTCATCAGTGTCGGCAATGATCGTCACATGCGCCGCATCGTCGCAGCCCGTGGCAGCGAACAGTCCCTGCCTCGCAAAGTTCGCGCGATCCCATATCCCAAAAAGCTTGATCGCCTGGTAGCCATGCGGCGTCAGGTAGCTCGGTGGCACATCCCACTTGGGCCACGGCGCGGCTGCAAACTTGTTAATCGAACTGCCCTCGGTAATCGGCGAGCGAGTGCCGTGCCGGCTCAACACCACCACAAACTGCAGGGTCGCATTTGACAGGCTCGGATTTGAGTTGCCGTCCTGGCCGGCGCTTTGAGCCGCAGCCGGATCTCTTGCATCCGCCGTGGCGTTCTGCCCGGTAACGGTAGCGCTTACGGTCAAGAGTCCCGCAAAACAGAGATGCAGCCGCAGCGCGGCACGGAGGTTCATTCGAATTCCTCGTCTTCTTCTTGGGGTCAAATCGGATGAATGCAAATGGTGCGCCCGGAGAGATTCGAACTCCCGACCTAACGCTCCGGAGGCGTTCGCTCTATCCAGCTGAGCTACGGGCGCGCTCTATAAGCATACCGCATTTGGGTATTCCGGACTTCCCAGGCCTGCCTGCAGCGTTCGGTCCCTAGCCTCAGTCCCGAGTCCCTCAGTCCCTTAGTCCCTTGTTCCCTTGTTCCCTGCTTTTACGCAGCTCTTCCATCACCGACTGGATCAGCTGCTTGGCTCCCTCCATGCCCGCCAGCACTGCCTGCAGATCCAGTGCCGGCTTCGATGGGTTGCGGCTCGAGGCACAATACACGCCGTGTTGCCCCACCATGATCAGCGAGTCGGTCAGCAGGTCAAGCGCCACCGCCAGCCGGCCCCGCTCCACGCCCATCATGAACTCGTGCCGTTCCAACTCGGTCCGCTTCTCGTTGAAGATATCCATCTCTCCAGCCTAAACGAAGCGCCGACTCGAATCGCCAATCCCTCAAAAAGTTCAAACCCCCAGATGCCGCATGTACTCGGCATCCAACCGGAGCTCTTCAATCGGCTCCATCTCGAACTGCTCCTGCTCCACAAAGTAGTACTTCAGTCCCGTGGCCGCGCGCATGATCGGCGCGTAATCTATCTTGCCTTTGCCCAGCACCGTCATCGTCTCTTTGCCATCGGCTCCCGGAATCATGTCCTTCACATGCATCAGCGGGAAGCGCTTCGGCGTCTTGCTCAGGTAGTCCACGGGATTATGTCCTGAAGCGAATACCCATCCAGCGTCCATCTCGAAGACCACCACCTTTGGATCGGTAAGCCGCAGCAGTTCGTCGTACACCAGCGTGCCGTCGATCACTGCAAACTCCGGCGTGTGGTTGTGAACGCCAAACGTCATCCCCGCAGCCTTCACCTTCTCGCCAATCCGGTTGAACTCGCCGGCAATCCAGTGCCAGTCGTCAAGCGTCGGCGGTCCCTTCTTCGCCGGGTCGCGGTGCATTCCTCCAGACGACGAACAGACGATGTACTCAAGTCCCAGCGTCTGCCCGTACTCGATCCACTTGTCCAGCTCGGTCTCGAGGACGTTCAGCGCATGGTGCGTGCTCACGCAGCGCAGCCCGGCATTGTCCATCGCCTTGCGAAAATCCTTCGCCGTGCGGTCGTAGTAGCCCGCCGCCTCAACCACCGTGTAGCCATCCGCATGCACCTTGGCCAGCGTCCCTTCAAAATCGGTGGGCAGCTGGTCGCGCACCGAATAGAGCTGCAGCCCCAGCGGCTTCTTCATCGGTTTGGCCGCCAACCGTGCGGCGCCGGTCATTGCCACGGCCGCAGCTGCGCCCGTGGTCTTCAGGAATGTTCTGCGCGAAGTATTACTCATCTGCTTCATCTCCCTTTTTGAACCTTTCTAAGCCCCGGCTTCTACGTCCTGATCGTCTTCGTCTGCGCGTCCCACCGGACTACACCGCCATGCAAGAACGACTGGTTCGCCATGTGGCAGCCAATGGCCGCGTTGTGTCCGAACAACTCGTCTTCCACCACGTGCTCCCGGGTCACAATCGCGTTGAAAAAGTTTCCCAGGTGCGCGGCTGTATCGTCATAGCCCTGCGGCAGCGTGAAGCTCTCCCCATCGCCCGGCGCAGGAAGCGTCTCAGGGTGCGCAGCCTTCCATTCTTCCTGCCCCTTCGCGCGCTGTGCAGCCGTCATTCCGCCCCATCCGTAGCCTTCAAACTTCGGCCGAACGTCCTGCGGCGTAAACGTCACCGTTTTGCCTGTCAGCACCATCGTGCCTGTCGATCCGTAGATCTTGATCCCCTCGTCGCCATCGCTGTTCGCCTGGTTACAGTGCAGGTGCAGGTGGATGTTGCCGTTCTCCGTCGGAAAGTCGTACACCGTCTTCAGCAGGTCAGGAAACTCGCGGCCGTCCTTGTAGTGATAAATTCCGCCGGTGGAGTAGGCCCGGCTGGCTGGCGTGTGGATCCCGGTAATTACCTGGATCCCGCTCAGCAGATGCACAAACAAATCTCCGCCCAGTCCCGATCCAAAATCCCTGAAGCAGCGCCAGCGGAAAAACTTCTTCGTGTCGAATGGTTGTTCCGGTGCGTCCACCAGGAACCCCTTCCAATCAATCGTCTCCGGGCTCGCGTCCGGCGGAATCGGGTAAACCCACGCGCCTCCCGGCGAGTTCCGGTTCCACTGCGCATCAATTTCGTGCACATCGCCCAGCCGGCCCGAGGCGTAAATCTCTCTGGCCTTTGCGTACAGGACCGAGCTCACCCGCTGGCTCCCCGCCTGAAATATTGCTTTGTGTGCCGCAACGCCCTCCACCATCGCGTATCCGTCTTCCACGCTGTGCGACATGGGTTTCTCGCAGTACACGTCCTTGCCCGCCGCAACCGAATCGAGAGTGATCCGCCGGTGATGATGATCCGAGGTGGCCACCAGAATCGCTTCCACGTCTTTGCGATCCAGCAGCCTCCGGTAGTCGCCCGTGGTGTCAAAGTCCGCGCCGTAGGCCTCTTTTCCGGCCTGCAAGCGGGTCGAATACAAATCCGCCGACCCCACGCAAACCCCCGTCGACACGTTGCGCGCCGAGCGCAGCAGGTCGCAGCCGCGAATCCCCGTGCCCACAATCGCAAATCGAATCTTGCGGCCGTCCGCAGCGGCCTGCGCTCCCAGTTCCGGCGGGTCCAGTAAAGTGGACTTCACTGCCGCACCCGCGACCGCCGCGCCCGCTCCCAAGCGCACAAAATCCCGCCTCGACATCCATGCTGTTTTCATAGCCGCTCCGTGGTGCGAACGCAATTCTCGCTTGTCGCACGATGCTATGTCCAATGCGCACCGACGAGTTCGGATTTCGCGCTTGTCGTCACCCCTGTTCAACGCCCTGCCGCCCAATCATGACAAAATGGACCAGACCCGTCATGACTGAAGAAAACATCGCTGTATCCGTGCCCACCGAAGAAGTCGCTCAAGAGCCCGCTCAAGAGCCGGTCACCGAGACCGTACGCGAACCAGAGCCCGAAGCCCCTCCAGCCCCCGAGCCCGAGCCTCCCAGCAAACCCATCGGCGATCCTCCGCCCGAACCGGCTCCAGTTAAGGAGCCGCCCGCAGAAGAAGAACCAACCGAATCCTTCGCCGACGCTCTTCGCGACTTCGAGCGCAGCCACTCGCATAAACCTGCGTCCGGCGCAAAGCAGTTGGAAGGCACCGTCGTCTCCCTCTCCGCCGACCAGGTCTTCCTCGACATCGGCTACAAGACCGAGGGCGTCCTGCCCCGCTCTGCCTTTGCCAACAACGCTGAGGGCGTCAAGCCCGGCGACAGCTTCCCTGTCTCCGTCACAGGCCGCAATGAGGAGCATTACTACGAGCTCTCCCGCTTCAAAGTCGCGCAGCCTCGCGACTGGACGGCCCTCGAAGAGGCCTTCAACCAGAAGCTTGCCATCGTCGGCACCGTCACTGCGGTCATCAAAGGCGGTCTCTCCGTCGATGTGGGCGTGCGCGCCTTCATGCCCGCAAGCCGCAGCGGAACCAAGGACGCAGTCGAGCTCGAAAAGCTCGTCGGCACTGAGATCACCTGCCGCATCACCAAGCTCGACACCACGGATGAAGACGTCGTCGTCGACCGCCGCGTCGTCCTTGAAGAACAGGCCCGCGCCGCCAGTGCAACGCGTCATGCCGCCATGGCTGTCGGTGACGTCCTCCCCGGCACCGTGCGCACGCTCATGCCCTACGGAGCCTTCGTCGATCTCGGTGGTATTGACGGTCTGCTCCACATCTCCGACATCGCCCACACCCGCATCGCCAAGCCTGAAGATGTGCTCTCCGTCGGTCAGGAGCTCCAGGTCCGCATTCTCAAAATCGATCCTGACACCAAGAAGATCTCCCTTGGCCTCAAGCAGCTCCAGGCTGAGCCCTGGGCCACCGCGCCTGACCGCCTGCAAGCCGGCCAGCGCGTCTCCGGCACCGTCACCCGCCTCATGGACTTCGGTGCATTTGTCGAGATCGAGCCCGGCGTTGAAGGTCTCATTCACATCTCCGAAATGTCCTGGGGCAAAAAGATTCGCCATCCCAGCGACGTCCTCAAGCAGGGCGACCGCGTCGATGCTGTCATCCTGTCCATCAAGCCTGAAGAACGCCGCATCGCGCTCGGCCTCAAGCAAACCCTCGCCGATCCCTGGGTCGATGCACAGCGTACCTTCGCCGTCGGCTCCCAGGTGGAAGGCCCTGTCACCAAGCTCATGAACTTCGGCGCCTTCGTTCAGATCGCCGAGGGCGTCGAAGGTCTCGTCCACATCAGCGAGATTGTCGCCGACCGCCGCCTGAACCATCCATCCGATGCTCTGCGCGCTGGCCAAGTCGTCAAAGCACAGGTCCTCGCCATCGATTCTGAAAAACGCCAGATCAAGCTCTCGATGAAGCAGCTCATCCCCTCTGACATTGATGAGTTCATTGCAGAACACAAAGTCGGCGACGAAGTTTCCGGCCGCGTAGTTGAGTTGTCAGGAAAAAAGATCGTAGCAGAGTTGGGCGAAGGCATCCGCGCAACAGGCAATGCAGCCGCTGCTCCCGTTGCGCAACCCGACACTCCAGCTGCCGCCACACCCGGAGCGCCCGACCTCTCAGCGCTCTCCTCCATGCTCAAGGATCGCTGGAAAGGCAACACGCAGGCCGCCTCGGCCGCACCCGAACCCCTGGCAGAAGGCCAGATCCGCCGCTTCAAAATCAAGAAGCTCGATGCGGAAGCAAAGAAAATCGAAGTGGAGCTGGCCTAGACCCAGCTCCGCTTTTCCTATATATAAATCCCATCGATATAGCACCACTTCCAGTCTTCTCCGCGCTCGGCTGACTGGATCAGCGGATGCCCTGTTTCATTAAAGTGCGCCCGCGCATGACGCCCCGGCGAAGAATCGCAGCAGCCCACATGCCCGCACTCCAGGCACATGCGCAGATGCAGCCACTTCTGGCCAAGTTTCATGCACTCTTCGCACCCCTTTGTCTGCGGTTTCACCTTCTTCAGGTGTTCCGCTACGTGACTGCATTTGGCAGTCGCCATGGTGGCCTCCTTGCGGGAAAATTTCCTGCTCAACCACCTAAGCATACTGCCCCTCCAGCCGGGCGCAACCTAAATCGCCTCGCTCGGTGACGCCCTCACTCCGTCCAGGCCTTAGCCCGCTCCACCGCGCGCTGCCACTGGCCGCGCCGCGCTTTTCGGTCAGCCGCGTCCATCTGCGGCTCGAAACGCGTATCGCCCTTCCGCTTGGCCCGCAACACCTCCGGGCCCGCCCAGAATCCCGTCGCCAAGCCCGCCAGATAGGCCGCGCCCAGCGCCGTTGTCTCCGTCACCTGCGGACGCACCACCGGCACGCCCAGCACGTCCGCCTGGAACTGCATCAGCAGATCGTTGACGCTCGCCCCGCCATCCACCCGCAGCGCCGCCAGCGGAGTTCCCGTCTCGCTGTGCACCGCCTCCAGAACGTCCGCCACCTGGAAGGCGATCGCCTCCAGTGCCGCGCGCGCAATGTGCCCCGGCCGGGTGTCGCGCCGCAATCCGATCAGCATGCCCGCCGCGTGCGCATCCCAGTGCGGAGCGCCCAGCCCCACAAACGCCGGCACAAACACCACGCCACCCGTATCCGGCACGCTCGCGGCCAGCGCCTCCACATCTCCAGACGATCCAATCAGCTTTAAATTGTCGCGTAGCCACTGCACCACGGCCCCGCCGATAAAGATGCTCCCCTCCAGCGCATACTCCCTGCGCCGTCCCGCACTTGCGGCCAGCGTCGTAATCAGCCTGTGACGCGAACGCACAAACTCCGTCCCCACATTCTGCAGCAGGAAGCACCCGGTCCCGTAGGTGTTCTTGGCTTCCCCGGCGCTCCAGCAAAGCTGCCCGAAAAGCGCCGCCTGCTGATCGCCCGCAATCCCCGCAATCGCAGCACCGCCCAGCCCCAGCGTTGTGGTCACTTCCCCCACCTTTTCGCTCGACCACGCCACCTCCGGCAGCATGCTCGCCGGAATCCCGAAGATCTTCAGCAGTTCCTCGTCCCACTCGCCCTTCACGATGTTGTAGAGCAGCGTCCGCGACGCATTGGTCACGTCCGTCACATGGCGCTTCCCGCTCGTCAGATGCCAGATGAGCCAGCTGTCGATGGTCCCAAACGCCAGCTCGCCCCGTTCCGCGCGCGCCCGAGCCCCTTCGACGTTGTCGAGAATCCAGGCCACCTTAGTTGCGGAGAAGTAGGGGTCCAGCACCAGCCCTGTCCTCGAAGACACACTTTCCCCAGCCCCACTCTCCTCCAAAGCCCCGCACCGCGAAGCGGTCCGCCGGTCCTGCCACACAATCGCCTTGTGAATCGGCTTGCCGGTCGCTCGTTCCCAAACCACCACCGTCTCGCGCTGGTTCGTAATGCCGATCGCCGCTACATCCCGCGGACGCGCCCCGATCTTGCCCAGCACCTCCACCGCGCACGAAAGCTGGCTGGTCAAGATCTCCGTGGGGTCGTGCTCCACCCACCCCGCCTGCGGGTAAAATTGCTCAAACTCGTGCTGTGCCGTGGCGGCAATCGTCCCCGCCTCCTCAAAGAGAATTGCGCGGGAACTCGTCGTTCCCTGGTCCAGCGCAAGTACGTATCCCATAGTCGTCCTTCACCTTTCGGCAACCAGTCAAACACGCCCGGAGGGTTTTGAGCAAGGATGCCTCCTCCACTAAGTTCGGTAAGTTCAAGCATTCATTGAAGATCCACGCTATCTGCTCCGCCGATTGCGCATAGAGGTACGATCGGCGCAAATCTTAATCGAATTCCCACGCGGATTCTCGTATCCTTAAAAGGGATCCCCCCACCTGGCTGGTGGCCAATCTGACGAAGGAGATTTCGAATGGCAGATACGACCAAGAAAGCCAAAGCACCCGCTAAACCACGCACGACCGCCGTGAAAAAGGAAAAAGTTGCCAAGAAGGCAGCCCCGTCGATGCCCCCACGCGAAGAGATTGAGAAGCTCGCTCGCGCCTATTGGGAGCAGCGCGGCTATCAGGACGGATTCGCCGAGCAGGACTGGCTCCGTGCTGAGCAGGAACTGCTCAAAATGGCCTCCTAGGCCGTCCAAAGCTGATCAATCACGTCTCGCACTTGACGGTTGAGTCCCGGGACAATTGGCCTTGCGCCTCAAAAGCTAACCAACACATGCGGCATGGGTTACACATCCGCTGCTGACGAAGCCTTTAGACCCGGCGGCCCAGGAAACGCGCCGTTGCCGGAACGCAGGTCGCGGACCAACGTGTGAACCACGCTTGCGCCCGTCACGGGCGCTAGTCTGCCCCTGCTTGCGCAGATCCGCACACTACTTGTTGGTCGCCGCATAATCAGGCACTTTTGGCGTAAACCTCTTCGCCACAAACTCCTGAAACAGGTTTCCCGCCGCGCTGCCCAGAGTTCCAAGCCCTGTTCCCTCAAGGGTCAGAGCCACTCCGTTCCGGCTGGCCGCCGGATAGTAAAGATTCGAGATGCCGCCGGCTGCCAGGCTGCCCAGAAACCCTGAGTAGGCAAACTGCGTGCGTCCGTTGTCGCCCTTGCACACCACCGCCCACGCAATGGCATGCCAGATCCGCGAGCGAGTCGTCCCCGTTCCCTTGTAGAAATAACGCGGATCCTGCTTGAACAGAGCGGGAAGAACGGCTCCGCCCAGAAGGTTGCCGATAAAGCCGTCGGCATAGTTCGCTCCATAGCGCTTGGCGTACCCCTGTGCGCCCTGCCCATAGCCACTCAAGGAGTTTTGGGCCTGCTCCATGCCTGCCACTGCGCCCGTCGATAGCCAGGTGAAGGGATCCACCGACCACCGCAGTGCCAGCATGTACTTCTCCCGCGTAGTCAGCGGGGGCGCATTCGGATCATAGGTAACGTAGAAGTTGGGAATCACGCCCAGCACGCGCTGGTGCACTTCTTCGTGGAACTCTTCTTGGGCGATGTCCGCTTGCGTCGCCGTCACATTCACCTCGGCGGTCGCAGTCGCCATCGGTAGCACGATGGTGTGCGCGTCGTAGCTCTCGCCCCAGCGCAAAACCCCCGAAACCGTCCGCGTGCTAAATCCCTTTGAAGACACAGCGAGTTCGAAATCCCCCGCAGGCACATTCACGAAGTTGAACGCACCGGAGCTGTCGGTCGTTTGCGTTCGCACCGTGCCTGAGTCCTTAAGCGTCAGCGTAACCAGGGCTCCCTCGTACTCCTCTCCATCCGCGCTGGCCACCGCGCCCAGAATGTTCGCCGGCAGATCTTCTCCGGCCGACTGAGGCGCCCGTGTCCCGCTTCCACCATCCACCGGGGAAACCGGTACCGCGCTCTGAGCAATGGCCACCGGTATCCAACCCAGCAGCGCAACGCAAAGAAACGCAATCCGGCATCGGATGGACACACCAGCCCATGCCCTGTTTCTGCATTGTGGATTTGTTTGCTCCCCGCTCAGACCCGGCCTCAATGCCGCAATAGAAGATATTCCTCAATGAGCGAGGATCTAATGCTGCTCTCGACTTAGACGGGCAAAGCAGGGCGACGGGTTATCTGGGTCCCGCGCCCACGCCAGGGCCTATCGACCTACTGAACCTCCCCGATAAACACTCCGTAGGGGCCCAGTTCGATCGCTCCGATCGTCCGGGGATCCGTCCCACCCGGACTTTTCAACAGTGTCTCCACCTTCTCTGGTGCAATGCCAACCCCACCGATCGCCAGATTCACCGTCTGCGGTTCGGCCGTAAAGTTCACGCTCACCACCACCTGCCCTGCTCCTGGCGCCTGCCGCATCCAGCTCAACACCTTGATGTTGTCGGTATCCAGCATGATGTTGGCCCCGCGCTCCATCGCCGGAACCGTCTTCTTCAACTGGATCAGGCTCTTGTACCAGGCCAGCAACGAGCGAGGATCGTTCGTTTGCGCGGCCACGTTGATCGTCTTTGCGCTTGGTGGCACCGGCAGCCACGGATCTCCCGTCGTGAATCCGGCCTTGTCGCTCGCATCCCACTGCATCGGCGTCCGTTCGCCGTCGCGGCCTTTCTCCTTCGGCCATCCCGTAACGCCGATGGGGTCTTTTACGTCCTGCTTGCGCTTCGGCGGCGTCGTCTTCATGCCGATCTCGTCTCCGTAGTAGAACAGTGCCGCTCCCCGGCTCGCGAACAGAATCGTCGACAACACCCGCTGAATCTCCTCATCGTGGACGCCGTCGCCATAGCGCATGTCCAGCCGCGGATTGTCGTGGTTGTCGAACAGCAACAGCGGAACGTGCGCGCTCAGGTGCGTCTCGGCGTCCACCAGCTTGGATCGAAACGTCGCCACGTCCAACTTGTTGATGAACGCCACCTGCGTATCCATCGGCAGGTGAAACTCCGGCTTGCCCGGTGGCCCGTACATCTTGGTCAGCTCTTCAATGTTGGGTAGGTAGGTCTCGCCTATCAGTACCCGCGTCCCTGGAAACGTCTCCAGGTTGAACTTGTCGGTCGCCGCACGCATCTCCTGCATCACTGGATGCAGTCCCGGCTGGTTGTCGGTCTTTGAGCCGTCCAGTTGCGGGTCGCCGTATGCGTTGATGATGACCTTGCCATCCTTGTCTCTCACCACGCCCTCATCGGCCAGGCTCGGATCCTCGTAGAGCGTCGTGATCGCGTCAAACCTGAAGCCGCCCACTCCGCGCTTCAACCAGAAGTGCGCCACATCCTCAAAGGCCGCGTGCACCTGCGGGTTGTGCCAATTCACGTCCGGCTGCTGAATGTAGAACTTGTGATAGTAGTACTGCCGCGTCTTCGCGTCCCACTCCCACGCTGAATGACCGAAAAGCGACTGCCAGTTGTTGGGAGGCACCGTCTTGCCGGTGGCACGATCGACCTTGCCGTCGTGCCACACATACCAGTCGCGATAAGGATTGTCCCTCGACGAACGCGACTCGAGAAACCACTCGTGCTGGTCTGACGTGTGGTTCATCACCATGTCCATCAGCACCCGTATGTGCCGCTTGCCCGCCTCCGCCACCAGCCGGTCAAAGTCAGCCAGGGTCCCGTACTGCGGATCGATGTTCTTGTAGTCGGAGATGTCGTAGCCGAAGTCCACTTGCGGCGAGGGATACACCGGCGTCAGCCAGATCGCATCCACACCCAGCTCCTTCAGGTAGTCCAGCCGCTCGGTAATTCCGTTCAGATCGCCGAGTCCGTCACCGTTCGTGTCTTGAAAGCTGCGCGGATAAATCTCGTAAATCACCGCGTTCTTCCACCAGTCCTTTACCTCAGCCTGGTTCCTCTTCTGCTCAGCTTGGCCTTTGTTGCCGGGCTTGGTTTTCACTGTCGGGGTCTGTCCTCCTGCGGTCGGTGCAGCGGTCGCAAAAACCAGGGCCATCAGCAGCGCAATAGTGCAATTCCAAATTCCTTTTCGGATCTTCGAGTCCATTGCTTTCACCTCGCACTTGCTCCGATGTTCATCTCAATCGGCAACAGCTCAACTCACACAAACTACCACGCTGGAGCGGCAGCCCGCCCCACTACTGCGGATTGCTTTCCTCTGGAACTTTGCCTCCTTCACCAGACCTTTGCGGCGAAGTCAGCTTCATCCGGTTAAACTCCACGCCGAAGTGCGGATTCTCCCGCGTTCCATTGATCTGGATCGGCACTTCGGTCCCCGCGCCGTCCTTCTCGAAGTACCGGTCCACGGGTTTCAGCAGCAATCCCTTCCAACCCCCCACCATCGCTGAAACTGTCGCCTGCATCTTGGCCTTCCCGCGAAAATCCAGCGCGCCGCCCTTCACTCCGTAAGTTCCTTTCAGGTCAATCACGGCTCCCGGCACCGTGTACTCCAGGGCCGGCAGCGTGATCAGGGCGTTCTTCATCAAGTAAGTCCCTTTCATCGTCGACAGCACCTCCGGCTGGCCGCTCTGCTTAGCTTCTTTGGGCCGTCCCTGCCCGCGCGCGCTCAACTCCAGGATGCGGGCCTGAATTTTGGCGCTCGTAAACTCCGCATCATCAAGCGTAAAGGCGCCATTCAGGGTTAGACGCTCCTCCACGGGAACCGGCCCCGGCGGAATCTCCAGCGCAACCTTCGTTGCCAGCGCTCCCGTCAGCAGAGGAGCCCCGCCGTGGCTTGCCAACCGCAGAAAATCCTCAATCCTTCCCCGGTCCACGTTCACCGTGAGCGCAATATCGTGACCGCCCGGCTTTACTCCACCTCTTCCGTCCGGCTCGGCCTTCACCCCCACAATCGGCCCTTTTACCCACATGTGAGAGCCCCCCAGTGTCGCCTCCACGGGATCCAGCCACGTATCTCCGTTGGTCGCATCCACGCGTGCATGGAACTTCGTCTCCAGCGGGAGCGCCGTACCAAAGTGCGTCAGCCTGAAGTCCGGCGTCTTCGTCTCACCGTCGACGATCAGATCGCGCAGCGTTCCCCGGTAGCTTCCCGTCGAGCTCAAAATTCCCGCTATGCCTTTGAACCCGCTCAGATCCGCATTCTCAAAGCGGTAGCTTCCTGCCAACGGGCTCTCGCCGGGGTCCGCCACCAGCCAGGGCCCCAGGCTCCCCTTCGTATGGATCGTCCCCACTGGCCGCGGATTGGTCAGTTCCGCCTCAAAGCCCATGGCTCCGCCGCTCACGATGTCGGTCAGCTTCAGATGCGCGATCGCAAACTCCAGCGGCAGCTTGCCCGGCTTGCTCGTCTCCAGCGTCAAGTAAGCGCCCTCGCACTCCAGCGTCTCCACCTGGAAGTGCAGCAGGCTGGTTCCAGTCCCGCGCGCAGTCGAACCGGAATTCGCAACCTCCGCCGGCGAAGGTTGCTGTGTTTCATGCAGAAAGTGCGACCGTGGCGGCACATCCACTTCAAGCCCCTCCAGCCGCACCACAGGGATGCGAATCACCTGGCCCGGTTTGTAGTGGATCGGCGCATGAAACCGGAACTCCTTGAGCTCGATCAATGGCTTATCGGGTGCTATCTCCTCCGGTCCCGCCCCTTGACTCCCCGGTATTGCCACGCCCGCCACCTGCGCCGGAGGCCAGATCCTGAGCCCGTTGCCTTCCACCCACAGCCCGTCCCGCAGTGACAAGTGAAAGCTGTCCAGTTCCACCCGCGCATGAAAGTGCGCCGCCAGCCCCTCAACAATGTGCTCACGCAACATCGGCTCGGCACGGTACGCCAGCGTAATCACAACGCCGGCAAACACTGTCGCGCCTGTTAGCCCGCAGGCGACAGTCCACTTCAGAACCCGGTGCTTGCGCCAGAACCCTGCCAGTTTTCGCCTCCCACCATAGTCGGCTTGCTTACCATTGTCGCAGCAATCGTCACTGTCAATTGGATGCGCGATCCCGTGCCCGATTTCTTGAATGGACCCACAATGCCGTATCCTTCTTGGCACAGATGCAAGAGCTCAGAGAACACCTCGTAAAACTGCAGGCCGTAGAGTTGGACCGTGCTCGCGTCACTCAGGAAGCGCGTGCCTTGCCTGCCGAACTCGCGCAGGCCCACACCGCTCTTGCCGCCGGTCAGGCGCGGGCCGCCGAGGCCTCGCAAGCCCTCAGCACCGAGGAATCCCTGCGCACGCGACTCGACCGGGAAATTGCGACCCATCGCCAGAAGACTGCTCACTTCCGCGCCCAGCTTGACGCGGTCAAGACTCCCGAGCAGGCTGCCGCTATCGAGCACGAGATTCAATTTTCAACCACCGAAGCCGAACGCCTCGAAAACGAAGAGTTCGCAAGCCTCGAACGCACTGAGGCCCAGGAAGCCGTGCTCGCCCAGGCCCGCGCCCAGGTTGAAACGCTTGCCGGCGCCCTTGAGAAAACCCAGGCGCGCGTCGCCGCTCGACAAAAGGAGTTCGCGGCCCAGATTGACGCGCTCAATCTCCAGCGCGATGCCCTGCGTCCCCTCATTGAGCCGGAGTGGCTCACCCGCTTTGATCGCATCAACACCTCAAGAGGCTCGGGCCTGGCCCGCGTCGATAATCAGCAGTGCCTGGGCTGCCGCATGGGCGTCCGCCCCCAGATGTGGAACCAGCTACGCGAAGGCCAGTTGCTCACCTGCGATAGTTGCGGCCGCATTCTCTACTGGGATCCCGCCATGGCTCCCGCGCCCAAAGCGCCTCAGCCCGAGCCCATCCCCGGAGCCGGCCGCGCACCACGCAAGGCCCATCCCGCCGGAGCATAGAGCCGACCCTGAAGCAAGTCAACCTCGCCCTGCTAACCTTTTGGTAGCGAATACAGCGAATTAACGACGGTCCCCTGATCCCTGTATCTGAGGAGCCCCGAGTGAAGCGCATCTGCGTCGACATGGACGAAGTAATGGCCGACACGCTCGCCGAGCACCTGCGCCGCTACAACGAAGCCTTCGAAGAAGAAGTCACTCCTCACGATCTCGTCGGCAAAGGCCTCTGGGAGGTCACGCCAGCCGATCGCCAGGCGCAGCTCCGCGCCTTCCTTGACGCTGAAGACTTCTTTGAAGACCTTGCCCTCATGCCTGACTCTCAACAGGTCCTGAAAGATCTCTCGTCTCGCTTCGAAATCTTCATCGCCACCCAGGCCATGGTCGTCCCCAACTCCCTCGGACCCAAGTATCGCTGGCTGCAGCGCCACTTCCCCTTCATCCCGCCCACTCACTACGTCTTTTGCGGCAACAAGTCCATCCTCCGAGCCGACTTCCTCATCGACGACCAGCCCCGCAACCTCCAGCACTTTGAGGGCAAGGGCCTGCTCTACACCGCACCCCACAACCTCACCGTTACCGGCTATACGCGCATCGACAACTGGCAGCAGGTCGCCGAGTACTTCACCACCATCCAGGGTTAACTGCCCGGCTCGAATGTGCGATTAAGCTCATCACACTTCGTCACCTTCAACTAAAATCCGGTAGAAGATGAGCTTCCTCCGGCTCCGCACGATTTTCGCGCTCCTGCTACTACTCCTCTCGCCACCCTGGCAGAGGCGCGCGGAAGCCTATTCTCTGCTCACCCACGAGCAGCTCATCGACCTCACTTGGGATGACTCCGTCGTTCCCTTGCTTCTCTCCCGCTATCCCGGCCTGACCCCGGCCCAGCTCGATGAGGCCCGCGCTTACGCTTACGGCGGCTGTGTCATCCAGGACATCGGCTATTACCCCTTCGGCGACAGGAACTATTCCAACCTCACCCACTACGTGCGCACAGGCGACTTCGTTGTCAGCCTCTTCCGCAATGCCGAAAATGCAAATGAGCTTGCCTTTGCCATCGGCGCACTCTCCCACTACATCGGAGATACGGTCGGTCACCCTGGCGCCACCAACCTCGCCGTCCCCCTCTCGTTTCCAAAACTCCGCGCCAAATACGGCCCTTCAGTGAACTACGCCCAGGGCCGCCACCAGCACGTCCAAATCGAGTTCGCGTTCGACATCGATGAGATCTCTCATCACCGTACAGCCCCTCTGCAATATCTCCGCCACATCGGGCTTCAGGTTCCGGTTCGGCAACTCGCTGTCGCTTATTACCAGACTTACGGCGTTACAGAAGACTTTGCGGGCACGCACAAGCACCGCTTCAACGTCAGTGGATATCGATTTGCGGTTCGGTCCTTCATCCCTCGCATCGCCTACGCGCTCACGCTTCTTCATCGCAATCACGAGCCCGCTGAGGTCAGTAGCCCTGAGAGGGTTGAGCTGGATGCGCAATTCGCTCAGTTGGCGACTGAAAATAACTGGCAGGCTTACCGCCGGAAGGCTGGAATCGGAACCTATACCCTGGCCGGCTTCATCTTCATCGTCCCTAAAATTGGCGCTCTCAAATTGGTCGCGATCAAGGGCCCCACTCAGGCCACGGAGGTCGATTACCTCCACAGCGTCGTACTTTCCGCTACCGCTCTTCGCCAACACCTCGCCAGCTTCACTCCACCGGCCGATCTGCGTTCTACCAACGCGAATGCAATTTCCAGGGCGACTGTCATCCCGCTCCCTGCTGCCCAGCCGCTACATGCCAACTCCGCTGTAGACCAAATCGCGCATCAGCTCAGGGACCCACACCATCCACTGCCCAATCGCGACCTCGACACGGGATACGTTGTAAAACCTGGCGGTTATTTGCTCACTGACTCTACCTACGCCGACCTCCTGCACCGTCTCACCCGAACGCCCGATCAACCCATTCCTCCCGGCATCAAAGAGGACATTCAGATTTACTATGCTGACCCGGCGGCGCCTATCACCACCAAAAAAGATCCATCCGCATGGGCGCAGGTCCAGGCCGACCTCGTCACTCTCGCAGCCATGCCCACCACCACTGAACCCGTGCCTTATCCCACATACGGTGACGACCCGGACGGCCAACCGTAGTGTTTTCCGCCCCTTGCGCGGATTCTGCTCTGCTTAACCCTGCATTCGCACGCGTTTACCCAGAAATAGGTACCATGGAGTATGGCTGTTGCTCTCACAGCTTCGACCCAGCGTCTGAGCCGGCGCTTATTTCTCAAGGCAGGCCTCTCGGGCGTTGCCGGCCTCGCCCTCTATGCCGGCGAAATTGAACGCCACTGGATTGAGATCGCTCGCCACGAGGTCGCTTTGAGAGGCCTACCCGCCGACTTTGACGGCATGCGCATCGCGCAGATCAGTGACATCCACCTGGACGACTTCACTGAGCCCATCTTTCTCCGCCACGCCATCAAGCTCGTCAATCGCGAAAAACCCGACGCCGTCTTCATGACCGGCGATTTCGTCACCGCCATGATGGCTGAGAAGCGCATTCCGCGCTATTTTGACCGCGAAACCGCCAGCCAGTGCGCCGGCATCCTCACCGGACTCGAATGTAGGTCTCTTTACGCCGTCCTCGGCAATCATGACCATGGTGTCGGAGCTCACCTGGTCACCTCCGCACTTCAATCAAGCGGCATCACCGTTCTCCGCAACGCCTGCACGCCCATCGAGCGCGGCAGCAGCCGGTTCTGGATTGCCGGCGTCGAAGATCCGCTGGCCGGCCATCCAATGCCGGAGCTCGCCATTCCCGCCTCCATTCGCAATGTGCCCAACGAACCCGTCGTCCTCCTCTGCCATGGGCCGGATTTCGCCGATAACCTGCTGCGGGAGCCATGCGGTCAGGCTGTCGACTTCATGCTCAGCGGTCACAGCCACGGCGGACAGGTGCGACTGCCCTTCCTCGGCGCGCTGGTTCTGCCTCCCTTTGGTCGAAAGTATGTTGAGGGCTTCTTCAACTTCGGCCGATTGCAACTCTACGTCAACCGCGGTCTTGGCACCATCGGACTGCCCTTCCGCTTTGACTGCCCGCCTGAGATCTCCATCTTCACCCTCCGCACCCGCCCAACCGGCCCGGCCGTTTAACCAACAGCGGGGGCCCCATCCTTGCAGCGCCTTTGTTTTTGCCGCTATCGGGGTCCCCGGCGAACGATCTTTGTCCGCTGGGGTGATCTAGGGTGGGATCGCAGAGAACTTCCTCCGCGCTTTGTGTCAGGGCACGACTTCTGTCGTGCCGTAAAGGTTCCAAAACCAATGGGCTTTAGCCCCTGCGGAGCCGTCGTCCTCTTGAGCTCCGTCTGCCGCCTCCTGCCATTCGCTCGTTCATCTCGATCAATATCCCTGCGGAGGCGGTCCCTGGTGCAGGAACGCTTCGTATCCTGACCGAAATGCATGCCGGTAATCCGCAAAAGCTGGCGGAGGCACCGGTGGATTGCGAAACTTCGGATGCGCCCTGAAGTCCGGCCTGCGCTCATCCTGCACATCGCGCCGCGCCCCTTCAAATCCATCGTGATAACCACGCTGGGCAACTTCGTCAACAGCCGCTGGCGGCGGCGGCCCCGCGTATACAACTTCCCGTTGTGCGCAACCCGCCAAAGCCAGCGGCAATAGAAGCATGGCACCTGCAGTCCACTTTTTCATCGTCATCCCTCGCAAGTTTAGGTCAGTCGCCCCGCCGTCTTTCCCGCGCGACGCTTCCTCCCTTCAACACCGCTTCGCCAAAAGTGTTGCTCGCCGCCCTCAATTGACAACCCTCCCGCCGGAACCTATATTTTGCTGGCCAAGCGAACGGGGAAGCCACCAGACCTGAATCTGCTTGGGCCCTGCCGCCGGAGGCAACTTCCATGTCCCATTCCATCTCTCTTATCGCCGATCTCAGGCTCCGCCGCGCCCTCTTTGCGCCCTTCTTCTTCGCGCTTTCGCTCAGCCCGATCGCGCTCGCCGCGCAATCTGCCGGCTCCCTCGGCATCTTTGAGGGCCAGTCCGACGTTGGCAGCGTTGTTCCTCCCGGCACGCTGGCCTGTGCGCCGGCCTCCGCCGCCTGCACCCTCACCGCCGCCGGCATCAACCTCTGGTCCACCATGGACGGCTTTCACTTCGCGTGGAAGAAACTCTCCGGTGATTTCTCTCTCTCCGCCGATATCGATTTCCCCGATAAGTCAGGCGACCACAGCCCGCATCGCAAGGCCGTGCTCATGGTCCGCCAGTCGCTCGATGCCGACTCTGCCTATGTCGACGTCGCGCAGCACGGCTCCGGGATGACGGCACTCCAGTATCGCCGCGCCAAGGGCGCAAACACGCAGGACATCGAACTGAACATCGATCCGCCCCAGCGTGTCCGTCTCGAAAAACGGGCCGACGTCTTCACCATGTTCGTTTCCAATCATGGCGAGCCGCTTCACCAGGTCGGTGTATCCATCAGTCTCCATCTCGATGCGCCCCTGTACGTCGGCATCGGTCTCTCTTCGCATAATCCCGCACTCACTGAGAAAGCCACTTTTTCGAATATTGAGATCAAGCCGCTAGCGCCGCCCGCCACGCCTGCGCAAATGGTCCTCTACAGCACTGTCCAGGCCA
>Ga0224557_1000375_pt1 | contig 50184 bp, 44 predicted proteins | sample 714S31014metaG_FD_180677 | JGI IMG/M metagenome (GOLD analysis project Ga0224557, IMG submission 180677) | Peat soil microbial communities from Stordalen Mire, Sweden - 717 S3 10-14 | ecosystem: Environmental > Terrestrial > Soil > Wetlands > Peat | place: Sweden: Norrbotten County, Stordalen...
GCAAGATGAGCAACTTCCCGCTCCGTCCGCGCCACTGTAAGCCCCTGCCCCTGATCGACATCCGAAAGGCCATCAGGATAGTTAAGTGAACAGTATTACATTTAGACCTCACTTTACGCCCCGGTGCTAAAGCGGTTTCGTTCCCACTCTCTCGCCGGGGTTTCACTTCTTACCGGGCTTTCGTCCGCTTTTCGTGGCCATTCTCGCGCTTCCAGTTGCCGCCCACGCCGGCATCGGCGCCTGCGGCCAGACCTTCGGACTGCTCGGCTTCTGGGGTGCGGACGGCGCCCAGGACTGGGCCGCGCAAGGCGTCGTCGCCGTAGCCAAATGGCACGACCCCGTGGATGCGGTTGTTCCCACCCTACCCGGCCTCACCTGGCCGATCTCCCCCGGCAGTTGGACCGAGTTGCCCGACCTCACCGCCCGGCACGCGGTCTTCAACGGCCAGTCGCCCAACCTTCCCGCCGCCGCCTGGGACGGCCTCATCGACATTCCCGCCGACGGCGGCTACACCTTCCATCTGATCCACCGCGACGGCGCCCGCCTGGTCGTCGACGGCATGGAAGTAGCCAAAACCGGCCCGCCCTTCGCCCTGGTCTGCGGCTCTCGCGGCAACGCCATGCGCAACAACCGCGGCTCGTTAGACCTCCGCGCTGGCAAGCACACATTTCATCTGGAAGGCCTGCACTCCGTCAGCCAGGGCTCGCCCCAGTTGTTCTATGAAGGCCCCGCATTGCCGCTCACCACCGTCCCCGAAGCGGCCTACACCCACCCCCGCCAAGATTGCGGTCAAACAGTAGCGCAAGGGGCGCGCCGGCCACTGTGCCCCTTTCTCAAAGCCTGAAAGCATCGGGGTATCTGACCTTGCCGCGGACGTTTTCGAGCGCGCCGGGCTTCAGCTCAAGCGCCATGAAAGCCTCGGGATTGAAAGGGCTTTCGAGAAAGCGCGCCTTATCGGTTGAGAAACCAAAGCGCGGAAAATATTCCGGGTGGCCGAGAACGATAACAACCTGCTCGGCTCCCCCGCGCAACCAATCGAGGCCGTGCGCGATCAACTTTCCGCCTATACCATGGCGCTGCAATTCCGGTATGACCGCCAGAGGAGCCAGGGCCACCGCCGGAACAGACTTGTCGGCTGTTTCAATCGACATTCGGCTGAAAAGGATGTGCCCGGCGATCCGCCCCTCAATCTCGGCGACAAACGAAGCGAGCACGGCTCCTTGATTGCGCAAACGATCGACCAAATCGGCTTCGTCCCGCCGTCCAAACGCCTGTTCATTGACCAAACGGACGGCGGCGCAATCTTCAGATTCTTCACTTCGGACGAGCATAAGAGTGGGATACCACAGACCTGGTGTCGAGTGCGACGGCAAAAGCCAGGATCACAGCAGGTCCAACTGTTCCCTGTTCCGTGCTTCTCTCATTTCGGTAACTGGCTAGTATCCCAGCCGCCGCCCAGCGACCGCACCAGCCCCACGCTGTCCACAAACTGGCGCGTCTGGAGGTCGATCGCCGTGCGCTGGTTCTGGATCAGCGTGGCCTCGGCCGTCAGCACCTCCAGGTAGCTGGTCACTCCGCCGTTGTAGCGCTGATTGGAAATTTCAAAGGAGTGCTGCGCCGACTCCACCGCCTTCTGCTCTACGCCCGACTCCTGCTCCAGAATCCTCAGCCCCGAGAGCTGGTCCTCCACGTCGTTGAAGGCCTGAAAAACGGCGTTCCGGTAGCCGGCGGCCTGGGCCTCGTAGGCCTGGCGAGCTTCGTCGGTCAATGCGTGGCGCTGGCCGGCGTCGAACAGCAGTTCGGTTGCCTGCGCCCCCAGCGACCAAAGCGCGCTCGGCCCCTGAATCCACGTCCCGGCGTGCAGGCTCTCAAATCCGCCCTGCCCGGTGAGGCTGATGGTGGGATAGAACGCACTCACGGCAATGCCGATTCGCTCGTTGGCCGCGGCGGTGCGGCGCTCGGCGGCGGCAATGTCCGGCCGCCGCTCCAGCAGTTGCGAAGGCACGCCCACCGGAATCTTCGGAAGCGCCAGATCCAGCGGCGAAAACGGAATGCTGAACTCCGGCAATCTGTAATTCGCAATGGTGCCCACCGCGTGCTCGTACTGAGCCCGCGCCACGCCCACGTCCACCAGTTGCGCCCGCACGGTTTCCAGTTGCGTCCTGGCCTGGGCCACGTCCACCTCGGTGCCCACTCCGCCCTTGAGCCGCCGCCCGGTCAGGTCGAGTTGCCGCTCCAGGTCGGCTACCGTCTCCTTCAGCAGCTTGATCTCCGCATCCAGCCCGCGCAATTGAAAGTAGTCCGCGGCCATCTCCGCATGAAGGCTCAAGTCCACGTTGGCCATATCGGCGGCGCTGGCCTGGGCGTTTTCGTGGGCCGCCTCCACGGTGCGCCGGATCCGTCCCCAGAAGTCCGGCTCCCAGCTTGCCTGGCCGCTGACCAGCAGATCGGTGTATTCGGTGGCTTTGCCCGCCGAGAAGGAGGGACCGTTCGCCGAAATGGTGTTGCGCGAGACGGAAGGCCCGGCCGACAGCGTGGGATAAAGCGCAGACCTGGCCGCTTTTGCTTGGTCCTGGGCGGCCAGATAGGTCTCCAACGCCTGGCGCACCCCTGGGTTATACGTCTCGATGCGCTCTTCAAGCTGGTTCAGTTGCGAATCCTGGTAGATTTCCCACCATTTCCCCCGCAGCATTCCGTCCGACGGCGTGGCCGGATGCCAGCCCCCGCCGGCCGGATTGGGCGGCGGCGCCAGCGGAACTTGCACCGTAGATGCGCCCGTCTCCTTGTAGACCGGGGGCGCTTCGTAGCCGGGACGATTGTAGTTCGGCCCCACCGGCTTGCAACCGGCCAGCAACTCGAGAGCCAGCAGGGCGGCAAATCCGCCGCAGCGGACCCAGCCCGCATGCCGCCTGCCGAATTCGAGCTTGAGCGCCCCCATCGCTACTTGCCTCCCGCATCGGCTTGTTTGCCGGGACTCTCCACATTCACCTTCTCGCCTTCGATGAGCGAGTCCGGCGGGTCCTGGATCACCCGGTCGCCGGCGCTGAGCCCGGTAATGATCTGCACACTGGCGCCATCGTCCTCCCCGATCACCACCCGAACCAGATGCGCCACGTTCCCGTTTACCACGGTGCCCACGCGCAGCCCCTCCCTGCGGAAGATCAGCGCCGCCACCGGCACAATGAACGTTGGACCCGCGGCCGGCGCCTTGAAGTGCACCTGGGCCAGCGAGCCCGGCAACAGCTCGCCGGCGCGGTTGTCCACGTCGATCTCCACCAGCAGCGTGCGGCTCGCCGGATCGATCGCGTCCGCCGTCCGCACCAGCGTCCCCTGGTAGGTCTTCCCCGCGTGTTCGGCAAAGGTCAGGTCGATCTTCGCCCCGCGCTTCACATTCCCGGAGTAGATCTGCGGCAGGTTGGCGTAAACGCGCAGCGTCTGGATGGCCTGCAGGTGAAAGAGTTCGTTGGCCGCGCCCTCGTTGATCAACTGGCCGGTATCGATGTTGCGGGCGGTGACCACTCCGTCAAACGGCGCGTACACCTTCTCGTACGATTGCAGCTCGCGCAGCCGCTGCACGTTGGCCTCGGCGGATTTGACCGCCGCCGCCGTGGCCGCCGCCTGGTTCACAAACGTGTCCGTGTCCTGGCGCGAGACCGCGTCCGTCTTCACCAGCCCTTGGTAGCGCTCGGCCTGGATGCGCGCGTTGTTAGCGGTGGCCTGGGCGGTGACCAGGTCGCTCTCGGCCTGGGACAGTTGCTGGTCCAACTCGGGAGTGGCGATCTCGGCCAGCAGCGCGCCCTTCTTCACCCTGGCGCCAATGTCGAAGTACCACCGTGTCAAATACCCTGAAGTCCGCGCATAGATCGGCGAGTCGGTCAGCGCGGTCACATTGCCCGGCAGCACAAAGCTGTCCACCGGCGACCCTTGCTTTGGGGTCGCGGCAATCACCGTCGGAGCCGCCAGCTCAGTTGTGCGCTCGGCCAGCGCGGTGTTGGCCGACCTGCGGCTCAAAATGCCGAGGCCCGCCAGCACCAGAGCCACGATGAGCAGCAGGGCTACGCCCACCAGCGCCTTGCGCGGAGAGATCGGCTTCTGTTCCGGCGCGGCTTCATCGCCATGGCCGCCCTGTGGGGCCTGTTGCGTGTTCGGTTGGGGTTCGTTGGTCATAGAAAAGCTACTCCGAAAGCTGGTCAAACTCGTCAATCATTCCGGCCCGTGCCGCGCCCCGCGCCGCCCTGCGCCGGCCTTCCAGCCAGCCGTGGACGACAGAGAAGAACGCGGGCACAAAAAACAGCGTGGCCACCGTAGCCAGCAGCAGCCCGCCGATCACAGCTCGGCCCAGCGGCGCGTTCTGCTCGCCGCCGTCGCCCAGGCCCAGCGCCATGGGCACCATGCCGATAATCATCGCCAGGGCGGTCATGATCACCGGCCGCAAGCGGACAAAGCCTGCATTCAGCGCCGCCCGGCGCGCATCGCCCACCAGGATATCCAACTGCTCGCGAGCAAAACTCACCACCAGGATGGAATTGGCCGTGGCCACGCCCATGCACATGATGGCGCCGGTAAGCGCGGGCACGCTCAGCCGCGTGCCGGTGAGAAACAGAAACCAGACAATCCCCGCCAACGCCGCCGGCAGTCCCGAGATGATCAGAAACGGATCAAGCCAGGACTGGAAGTTCACCACGATCAGCAGGTACACCAGCAGAATGGAAAATGCCAGTCCGCCCAGCAGGCCCGCGTAGGATCGCTTCATCGTCTCGCTCTGGCCGCGCAGGTCAAAGTGCGAGCCCCGCGGCAGATCGCCGTTCTTTTCATGGCGATCGACAATCTCCTCCACCGACCTGGTCACGGTCCCAAGGTCGGTTCCATCCACGTTGGCGTAGATGTCGATCACCGGCTGGACATCGTAGTGGCTCACCGTGCCCAGTTCGGCTCCCGGCGTGATGGTTGCCAGGTTGCCCAGCACCGCGACCGGCGGCTGAGCGCCCGGCGCGCCGGTCGAGGCCGCGCCGCCGGCCCGCTGCATCTGCCCCGCCCCCGTCACCGGAAGGCTCTCCAATGCGGCCAGCGAATCCACCCCGTACTGCGGCGCCTGGATAGCGACGTTGTACGTTATGCCGGTCTTGGGGTCGAGATAGAAGCTGGGGCTGGTTTGGAAGCTGCCGCTCAAGGCCACCAGAAGGCTGCTGGCCACATCTTTCTGCGTCAGGCCGATCGTCTGGGCGCGCGTGCGGTCCACGTCCACCGTCATCTTTGGGTAGTTGAACGGCTGCTGAATGCGCACATCGGCGGCGCCCGAAACATAGCGCACCTCATCGAGCATCCGCTCGGCGAGCGCCCGGTTGCCGTAAAGGTCGGGACCTACAATCTGGATATCGATCGGCGCCGAAAGACCAAAATTGAGAATCTGCGTCACGATGTCCACCGGCAGAACATAGAACGTGACGCCGGGGTAGCGGCGGGCGAGCACCGTGCGCAAGCGCTCGACGTAGGCCGCCGTCGGATGGTGGTCCTTGCTCAACTGCACCTGGATGTCCGCGTCGGCCGGCCCGATGGGCGCAGAGGTCGAGTACGACAGGTTCAAGCCCGAGTAAGGCAGCCCGATGTTATCCACAATCGTAACCACCTCTTTGGCCGGAATCTGCTCGCGGATGGTCGAGTCGATATGGTCGCAGAGCGCGGCCGTCTCCTCGATGCGCATGCCGGTCCGGGCGCGCACATGGATCTTGAACTGCCCGGAGTCCACCGAAGGAAAGAAATCCTGCCCCAGCGACGTGGTGAGAAGTCCCACCGAACCCAGCGCAAACACCATGAACAGAATCAGAAACACAACCGCATGGTCCACGCACAACGTGAGCAGCCGCAAGTAGCCGAACCGCATTTTCGCAAAGCCTGACTCAAAGCCTCGTTGAAATTGCACCAGGGGGTTGCGGCTGGCCTGTTTCCTGGCGGTCTGCGCATCGTCGTGCTCCTGCAGCAGGTACTTCGCCATCGTCGGCACCAGCGTCCGGCTCAGCAGGTAGCTGGCCAGCATCGCAAATACCACCGCCTCGGCCATGGGCACGAAAAGGTACTTCGCCACCCCGCTCAAAAAAAACATGGGCACAAAAACAATGCAGATGGCAATGGTGGAAACGAAGGCGGGAACGGCAATCTGCGCCGAGCCGTCGAGAATCGATTGCTCAAGTTCCTTGCCCGTCTCAAGATTGCGATTGATGTTTTCGATGGCGACGGTGGCGTCGTCGACCAGAATTCCGACGGCCAGCGCGAACCCGCCCAGGGTCATGATGTTGACGGTCTCGTTCAGCATGGCGAGCACGCTGAGCGAGCAGAGAATCGAGAGCGGAATCGAAATCGCAATGATGATGGTCGAGCGCCAACTGCCCAGAAACACCAGGATCATGATGGCCGTCAGGCAGGCGGCCACGATGGCCTCTCGGACCACGCCGTCGATGGCCCCGCGCACAAAGATCGACTGGTCGGAGAGGGCGTTGATCTGCAGTTGCGGCGGCAACTGGCCCTTGATGCTCTCCAGCTTGGCGCGCACGCCGGCGATGATGTCCAGCGTGGAGGCCGAACCGATCTTCATCACGTTCATCAGAACGCCGCGACTGCCGTCTACGCGCACGATGTTGGTCTGGGGAGGATTGCCGTCGCGCACATGGGCCACGTCGCGGATGTAGATGACGGCGCCGTTCACCGCTTTGATGGGCAGATCGTTCAGGTCGTTGACGGCCGATGGGGCGGAGTTGGTTTCGACCGCGTATTCATAGCGGTCGATCTTCATGGTGCCGGAGGGCGCGATGAGGTTCTGCGCGGAGATGGCGTTGACCACATCGACGGGCGAAAGCCCCTTGGCCTGCAGCGCGTGCAGGTCCAGGTCTACCTGTATCTGGCGCTGCTTGCCGCCATAAGGGAATGGCGTATACGCGCCCTCGACGGTGGCCAACTGGACGCGGATGTTGTTCTGGCCCAGGTCGTTCAACTGTTGCTCGTTGAGGCCCTGGCCGGAGAGTCCCAACTGCAGGATGGGAACGCTGGAGGCGTTGTACTGGATGATGAAGGGCGGTGTGGTGCCCGGCGGCAAGGCGCGCAACATCACCTGGTTGACGGCGGTCACCTGGGCCACGGCGTTGCCAATATTCACGTGCGGCTGAAAGAACAGCTTGATGACGGCGATGCCGTTGAGCGACTGCGACTCGATGTGCTCGATGTCGTTGACCGTGGAGGTCATGACGCGCTCGCTGGGGGTCGCGATGCGGGTGGCCATCTCCTGCGCCGAAAGGCCGGTGTAACCCCAGATCACCGTCACGACGGGGATGTCGATATTCGGAAAAATATCCGTAGGCATCGTCAGGATGCTGAAGGCGCCGAGGATCAAAATCAAAAGCGCAAAGACGGCAAAGGTATAAGGCCGCCGCAGCGCAAGCCGGACAATCCACATAAGGCTGGTACTCGCTCCTGAGCCGGGTTGCCCGTCACCCTGTCGATCGAAAACCGGTCAACGATGACCGTGGCCCGCCATTCACCGGCTCACCGGGTTGCGGAACCCCGCGGCAATGCCGCCAGACCCGTCCCAACATGCTGTTGAAATTACAATGGTAGTCGATGCTGCGCGCCAATCGCGCAAGAGCGAACAAAAGAGGCTGTCTTCACTCTTTTTGAGATGCCCAAACCCCCGGAAAAGATGTATTTCGGGGCCTTCGCATCCCTTGGTGGTTGCCGCTTCGAACGGCTGGGGACCCCGGCATTTGGGTCGCGCCGGGTTTCCGCGCCGGGAGGCGATGAGGTTGCCAGGAAAAATGAGCCGGACCGACTTTAAATCGAAGCTCTATTACCGTACCTGCTGCCTGGCGCTGTTCTTTCTGGCCGCGGCTGCTTCGTTCAACGGCTTCTACGGCAAGTGGCACTTTCGCGAGGCCGGGACGAGCGCATTCATGGCAGGGGCCAGCCTCGACGCCATGCTGGACGGCACGGCCATGCGTCCCTATGTGTACCGGCAGCTTCTTCCCATGCTGGCAAACTGGATCGACGCGCGGGTTCCGGACCAAACCAAAGACCGGTTGTACGCAGCCACGTTGTATAACGGAAAGCTGTTCCGCGAAGACTTTATTGACTCGCCGCTGGCCCGAAACCGCGCCTGCTTCCTGCGCTATTGGGTCGTTTATACGGCCGTATTCCTGTTCGCATGGATTGCGGTCCATGCCATGTATCTGGCGGCCAAGGCCGCCGGATATCCTCCCGCGGCTTCCGCTCTTGCCGCTATCGCCATGATTCTGCTGCTGCCTTATTTCCTCACCAGGGGCGGGTTTCTCTACGACTTTCCAGAATTGGCATTTTTTGCGCTCGCCGTCTGGATGGCGCTCAAGTTCGATTGGGGTTGGATGGTTCCCGTCGTGGCGTTGGCCGCATGGAACAAGGAATCTTTCCTGCTCTTCATCCCGGCGCTCTATCCACTGCTGCGCCGCCGCAGTTCCCGCCTCAGTGCGTTGGCCGGGACCACGCTTCTCGGATTGACCTGCGCCGCGGTCTATGGCCTGCTTCGCTTGCGATTTCAGCACAATCCTGGAGGAACCGTCGAATTGCACCTCTCAGATCAGATCGATTACATGCTGCATCCATCCAATCTCCTGCTAAGGGAAAAGACCTACGGCCTGCTGGTGCTTCAGGGCTTCAATCCGCTGCTGTGGGCCTTGATTGCGTGGACGGCGCTGCGCGGCTGGCGCTTTCTGCCGAGGCCGCTGCAGCGCCACGCGCAGATTGCCGCAATCATCAACTTCCCGCTGTATCTCCTGTTTTGCGTGCCTGGCGAACTGCGCGACCTTAGCCTTCTCTACGTCACCCTCCTCTTTCTGCTGGCGGCAAATCTGACCGCATGGATCGCCTCATGCGTCGGCGAGCGCGGCAACGCTCCAACTCGGCAATCGGCGTAGAACCGCCGCGCCGGCGCGCGCAACGGCCTGTCAACCCGTGGAGGGTTAAACCGTCTATATAAGATTGGCCGTCCTGAACCGCCGTTGCGCCACTCGAGCCCGCTTCGCTTACAATGGTCGCGGCTTTCATCCATAGGGGACGCGGCTCTCAATCCGGCGCCGAAGAAGCCGCCCCGGAATCGCAACGGAGCGGACGAAACTTCTGCTCAAACTGTTGCGTCCGTAAAAACGTGCGCGGGCAGTCTGGCTTTCTTCAGGCCCTGGCCGCTTGGCCGCCCCATCTGTGGGCATTCACTCAAGAGAAAACGACGGGAATCGAAACCATGTCCATCGAAGGCACTCCGGAGTCCCATCTGCCCGCAGTCAACGCACCCGAACCACCCCCCGCCCACAAACGGTCCTGGGTCCGCATCCTCGTTTACCTGGTGCTCGTAGCCGCCCTGGGCTTTATCGTCTGGCGCATCTACCAGAACCAGCAAGCGGCCAAGAGCCAGGCCGCCAGTCAGGCCGCGGCCTTGTACAGCCGCCCGGTTCCCGTGCAGGTCACCGCCGCCGAACAGAAACCCATGCCCATCTTCCTCACCGGCATTGGCACGGTGACGCCCTACATGAGCGTCACCGTGAAGGCCAGGGTCAGCGGCGAGCTTGAGCCCGTCAAGTTCACTGAGGGCCAGCAGGTCAGGCAGGGCGAAACCATCATGATCATCGATCCCAGGCCCTACAAGGCCGCCCTCGACCAGGCCAAAGGCAACCTGCTCCACGACGAGGCCCTGCTCAAGGACGCCCAGGCAGAATATGCCCGCTACAAAGCCCTCTACGAAGCCGGCGTCACCTCCAAGGAGACGCTGGACGCCGATGAAGCCACACAGGGCCAGTACCAGGGCGCCATCGCCGCCGACAAAGCCGCCATTGAGACCGCCCAGTTGCAGCTCGACTGGTGTTCCATCCAGTCGCCCATCAACGGCCGCATCGGCCTGCGCCTCGTCGACCCCGGCAACATCATCACCGCCAACACCACCAACCTGGTCATCATCAACCAATTCCAGCCCATCGCCGTCTACTTTACCCTGCCCGAAGAACAGCTTCCCCAGGTGCTGCACAAACTGGACGCGGAAAAGCGCCTGCCTGTGGACGCATACGACGAGGGCAATCAGGTGAAGATCGCCTCCGGCTACCTGCTCACCGCCGACAACCAGATCGACACCACCACCGGTACCTACAAGCTCAAGGCCGTCTTCGACAACCACGACCAGTCGCTCTTTCCCAACCAGTTCGTCAACATTCACCTGGTGATGGAAGACCGGCCCAACGCCCTCGTAGTGCCGTCGGCGGCCATCCAGAGCGGCACGCAGGGATCGTATGTGTGGGTCGTCGACACCGACAACGTCAAGAAGATTTCGACTTCCCGGCTTCAGCCCGTCAAGATCGCCCTGGCCGAGGGACAGGTTACCATCCTCGAAAGCGGCCTCCAGCCCGGACAGAACGTGGTGGTGGACGGCGCCGATCGCCTCCGCCCCGGACAAATCGTCACCGCGACCACGGCTCGCCAGCGGTCCGGCCAGGGTGCTGGCCAGGGTGCATCGCACCAGGCCTCGGGTCAAGCGTCGGGCCAGGCCGGCGGTCCATTCACGGCCCCCAACGCAGCTCCTCGGCCTGTAGCGCAGCCTGACGCCGGCGCAGCCTCCGGCAAAGGCAATGCTCAACACGATAAGAGGGAAAAGCAGTGAGCCTGAGTCCTTCCCGGCCCTTCATTCTGCGCCCGGTAGCCACCTCGCTGCTGATGGCGGCCATCCTCTTGGCCGGATTTGTGGGCTACCAGCAGTTGCCCGTCTCTGCCCTGCCCGAGGTCGACTACCCCATCATCCAGGTGCTCACCTTCTACCCCGGTGGCGGCCCTGAGGTGATGGCCTCCTCGGTCACCGCGCCTCTGGAGCGCCAGTTCGGCCAGATGCCGGGACTCAAGCAGATGACCTCGGTCAGCTCCGGCGGCGGCTCGGTCATAACCCTCGAATTCAACCTCGACGAGAACATCGATGTGGCCGAGCAGGAAGTCCAGGCCGCCATCAACGCCGCCAACAGCTTTCTGCCAGCAGATCTGCCCAATCCACCCATCTACAGCAAGGTGAACCCAGCCGACGCGCCCATCATGACGCTGGCGCTCTACTCCGACTCTCTGCCCCTGGACAAGATCGAGGACGCCGCCGACACCAACCTCGCCCAAAAGGTCTCCCAGGTCACCGGCGTCGGACTGGTCTCCATCGCCGGCGGCCAGAAGCCCTCCGTGCGCATCCAGGCCAACCCCGCCCAGCTTGCCGCCTACAACCTCAGCCTCGAAGACCTGCGCACCGCATTGGCGGCGGCCAACGTGGACCAGGCCAAGGGAACTCTCAACGGCTCCCGCCAGTCTTACACCATCGGCGCCAACGACCAGCTTATTTCCAGCAGCGATTACAAGCCCGTGATAATCGCCTATCGCAACGGCGCCGCAGTCCGCGCCTCCGATGTAGCCACCATCGTCGACGCCGCCGAAAACTCCCAGCAGGCCGCCTGGATGGACCGCCAGCCCGCGGTCATCGTCAACATCCAGCGCCAGCCCGGCGCCAACATCATCGCCGTCGTCGACCGCATCAAGAAACTCCTGCCCCAGTTGCAGACCAGCCTCCCCGCCACTGTCCAGGTCAGGGTCCTTACCGACCGCACCAATACCATCCGCGCCTCCGTGCTGGACGTCGAATTTGAGCTCATGCTCACCGTCGCCCTGGTGGTCATGGTCATCTTCCTCTTCCTCCGCAACCTCGCCGCCACCGTCATCCCCTCGGTCGCCGTCCCGCTCTCCATCGTCGGCACCTTCGGCATGATGTACCTGCTGGGCTACAGCCTCAACAACCTCACCCTCATGGCGCTCACCATCTCCACCGGCTTCGTCGTCGACGACGCCATCGTCATGATCGAGAACATCTCCCGCTTCATCGAGGAGGGGATGAGCCCCATGCACGCCGCCCTCAAGGGCAGCGAGCAGATCGGCTTCACCATCATGTCCCTGACCGTTTCGCTCATCGCGGTGCTTATCCCGCTGCTCTTCATGAGCGACGTTGTGGGCCGGCTCTTCCGCGAGTTCGCCGTCACCCTGGCCGTCACCATCCTGGTCTCCGCGTTCGTCTCCCTTACCCTCACGCCCATGATGTGCTCGCGCATCCTCCAGGACAAAGCGGTGGCCAAACAGACCCGCTTCTACTATTGGTCGGAGAAAGTCTTCAATTCCGTCATCGCCTGGTATGGGCGCACCCTGCAGGTGATCCTGCGCCACCGCTTCACCACGCTGATGGTCACCATCTCCACTTTCGTGGCCACCATTCTCCTCTTCATCGTGGTTCCCAAGGGCTTTTTCCCGGTGCAGGATACGGGCGTGATCCTGGGCATCTCCGAGGCCCCGCAGACCGTCAGCTTCGCCAGCATGGCCGAGCGCCAGCAGAAGCTGGTGGACGTTCTTCTTGAGGACCCAGCCGTCGATAACATCTCCTCCTTCATCGGCATCGACGGAACCAACACCACCCTCAACTCCGGCCGCATCCAGATCACCCTCAAGCCGCTCGACCAGCGCAAATTGTCCGCATCGGAGATCATCCAGCGCCTGCAGCCAAAGCTGCTGGCCGTGGAGGGCATTCAGCTCTTCCTCCAGCCGCTCCAGGACCTCACCGTCGAAGACCGCGTCAGCCGTACCCAGTTTCAGTACTCCCTGGAAGATCCCGACCAGGTCGAGCTGGCCAAATACACCCGCCTGATGGTCAGCGAACTCAGCAAGGAAAATGTCGTAACCGACGTGGCCAGCGACCTCCAGGACCAGGGCCTCGGCGCCAGCCTGGTCATCGACCGCGACACCGCCGCCCGCCTCGGCATCGCCATGGCCGACGTCGACAACACCCTCTACGACGCCTTCGGCCAGCGCCAGGTCTCCACCATCTTCACCCAGCTCAACCAGTACCACGTGGTCATGGAAGTAGGGCAGAACTTCCAGACCGATCCCAACACCCTCAACAGTCTCTACGTCAAATCCGGCAACGGCGCCCAGGTCCCGCTCAGCATGCTGGCCCACTGGGAACAATCCCGCGCCCAACTCTCCATCGGCCACCAGGGACAGTTCCCCTCCACCGTCATCAGCTTCAACCTCGCGCCCGGCAAGTCCCTGGGCGACGCCGTCCAGGCCGTCAACCGCATCGAGCAGCGCATCCAGATGCCGGCCGCCATAAATGCCAGCTTCCAGGGAACCGCCGCCGCCTTCCAGACTTCCCTGGCCAACGAGCCCATCCTGATCCTCGCCGCCCTGGTCACCGTCTACATCGTCCTGGGCGTCCTTTACGAGAGCTACATCCACCCCATCACCATCATCTCCTCGCTGCCTTCGGCCGGAGTGGGCGCTCTTCTTGCCCTGCTCATTACCCGCACCGATTTCAGCGTCATCGCCCTCATCGGCATCATCCTCCTCATCGGTATCGTGCAGAAGAACGCCATCATGATGATCGACTTTGCCCTCCAGGCCGAGCGCATCGAGGGCAAATCCGCCGAGAATGCCATCTTCCAGGCCTGCCAGTTGCGTTTCAGACCCATCATCATGACCACCATGGCCGCAATGCTGGGAGGATTGCCGCTGGCCCTGGGCGGCGGCGTGGGCGCCGAGTTGCGCAAACCGCTGGGCATCACCATCGTCGGTGGATTGATCCTGTCGCAGTTGCTCACGCTCTACACCATCCCGGTCACCTATCTCTACTTCGACAAGCTGGCCCAGCGCATGAAGCCGCGCGAACTCCAAGCCAGTTACGAGCATCAACCGGTCACCGCCGACTGAGGAAAAGGACCCATGCATCTTTCCGCACCCTTCATTCAGCGCCCGGTGGCCACTTCGCTGCTCTCGCTGGCCCTGCTGATGGCCGGTTCGGTGGCTTACTCCATCCTGCCCGTCGCCTCGCTGCCCAATGTGGATTTCCCGGTCATCGGCGTGGGCGCGGGCTTGCCCGGCGCCAGCCCGGAGACCATGGCCTCGTCGGTCGCCACCCCGCTCGAGCGCCAATTCGGACGCATTGCAGGCGTCAATCAAATGACCTCGTCCAGTTCCTTGGGCTCGGCCTCCGTAACCCTGCAGTTCGACATCAATCGCAACATCGACGCCGCAGCCCGCGACGTGCAGGCCTCCATCAACGCGGCCCGCAGCCAATTGCCCTCCTACCTGCCCCAGAATCCGAGCTACCGCAAGGCCAATCCCGCCGAAGCGCCGATTCTGATTCTCACCCTGACCTCCGACGTGGTCCCCAAGCCGCAGATCTACGACATGGCCGACTCCATCCTGTCGCAGAAGATCTCCCAGATCCAGGGCGTGGGGCAGACGTTTGTCGGGGGCAGCTCCAGCCCCGCCGTGCGCGTCGAATTGAACCCCATGCAGTTGGGCCACAACGGCGTCGGCCTCGAGGCGGTACGCACCGCGCTGACCAACGCCAACGCTAACCGGCCCAAAGGCGCCTTTCAGGATCCAGGCCATCGTTGGCAGATCGCCGACAACGACCAGATATTCAACGCCAGCGACTACGCACCCATCATTGCCGGCTATAATCAGCAGACCGGCGCCCCGGTCCGGGTCTCCGATCTGGGCACAATCGTTGACAGCGTCGCCGACATCCACACCGCCGGCGTTTCGGGCATCAACCCGGCCAACGGCCCGCCCGGCCAGCTCAAAGACGCCATCCTGATCGTCATCTTCAAGATCCCCGGCGCCAACGTCATCGACACCGTGGATGCGGTGATGGCCCAGATGCCGCGCCTGCAGGCTTCCATCCCGCCCACCATCAAGATCGACGTGGCCGTGGACCGCACCACCACCATTCGTTCGAGCGTCCACGACGTCGAGATTTCGCTCATGATCAGCGTCCTGCTGGTGGTGCTGGTCGTCTTCCTCTTCCTCCGCGAAGTCTGGGCCACCATCATCCCTTCGATTGCCGTTCCGCTCTCGCTGGTCGGCACCTTCGGCGTCATGTACCTGGTGGGCTACACCATCGACAACCTCTCGTTGATGGCCCTCACCATCGCCACCGGCTTCGTCGTCGACGACGCCATCGTGGTCATCGAGAACATCACCCGCTATCTCGAAATGGGCATGAATCCCTTTGACGCGGCAATGAAGGGCTCCAGGGAGATCGGCTTCACCGTCCTCTCCATGAGCACGTCACTCATCGCCGTCTTCATTCCCATCCTGTTGATGGGCGGCATCGTCGGCAAGCTCTTCCGCGAGTTCGCCGTCACCCTCAGCGTGGCCATCGCCGTTTCCCTGCTCGTCTCCCTCACCACCACCCCCATGCTCTGCGCCCAGTTCCTGAAGTCCAAGGACGAGAGTCGCCACGGTCCCATCTATCGCGCCAGCGAGCGCCTATTCAACCGGCTCCACAGCGAATACGCCTCCGGCCTGCGCTGGGTGCTGCGCCATCAGTTTCTGATGCTGTGCGTGGTCTTCTGCACCATGGCCCTGAACATCTACCTCTTCATCATCGTGCCCAAGGGCTTCTTCCCGCAGCAGGATACGGGCCGGCTGAGCGGCCAGACCATGGCAGCGCAGGACATCAGCTTTCCCGCCATGCGCGACAAGCAGCGCCAACTGGCGCAGATGACGCTCGACGATCCGGCCGTTCGCTCAGTAACGGCTTTTGCCGGCGGCGGCCGCAACAGCAACAACGTGGGCTTCATGTTCATTGCCCTCAAAGATCTCAGCCAGCGCCCCGGACGCGTCTCCGCCGGCCAGGTGGTCAACCGCCTGCGCGGCAGGCTGACCAGCGTGCCCGGCGCCATGCTCTACCTCCAGGCCAACCAGGATATTCAGATCGGCGGAAGAGGCAGCGCCGCGCAATATCAGTACACGCTCTCGGACGAGAACCTCAACGAGCTGAACACCTGGGCGCCGATGCTCGAGGCCCGCGCGAAAACCATGCCCGAGTTACGCGACGTCTCCACCGACCAGCAGAATCAGGGTCTGGCCGCCAACCTGGTCATTGATCGCGACACCGCCTCCCGGCTCGGCATCACCGCCGCTGCCATCGACAACGTCCTCTACGACGCCTTCGGCCAGCGCGAAGTCTCCACCATGTACACCGCGCTCAACCAGTACTTCGTGGTCATGGAGGTCGACCCCAAATACCAGCTCAGCCCCGACTCGCTGAAAGGCATCTTCATCAAGGCCAACAATGTTGTCGGCGCCACCACCTCCATGCCTGCCACCGTGACGACCGTGGCCGCAACCACGACAGCGGTTCCCGCCGCAACCACACCCACAGTCGCCGCCGTGGCCTCGCCCACCGCCATCGCCGCAGCCGCAGCCGCCGCTCCAGCTTCTGCCGCCCCCACCCCGTCCACGGGCGGCGCCATGGTACCGCTCTCGGCCATTGCTCACTACGAACAGCAGCGCACCTCCCTCCAGGTCAACCACCAGGGTCAGTATCCCGCCGTCACGCTCACCTTCAACCTGGCCCCCAACGTAGCCCTCGGCGACGCCGTCACCGCGCTCGAAAAAGTGCAGCGCGAGATGAACATGCCCCCCTCCATTCATCCCACCTTCCAGGGGACCACGCAGGCCTTTCAGGACTCGCTCAAAAACGAGCCGTATCTGATCCTCGCCGCTTTGATTGCCGTCTACATCGTCCTCGGCATCCTCTATGAGAGCCTGATCCATCCCCTCACCATTCTCTCCACCCTGCCCCCCGCCGGCGTCGGCGCCATCCTCGCCCTGCTCCTCACCGGAACCGACCTCAGCATCATCGCCCTCATCGGCATTATCCTGCTCATCGGCATCGTCAAGAAGAACGCCATCATGATGATCGACTTCGCCCTGCAGGCCGAGCGCGACCAGGGCCTGCCCCCCGTCGAAGCCATCTATCAAGCCTGTTTGTTGCGCTTCCGCCCCATCATGATGACCACCATGGCCGCCCTCTTCGGCGGTCTCCCGCTGGCCATCGGCATGGGCGTGGGCTCCGAACTCCGCAAGCCGCTGGGCATCGCCATCGTCGGCGGTCTCATCGTTTCGCAAATGCTCACCCTCTTCACCACCCCGGTGGTCTACCTTTTCTTCGACCGCCTGCAATGGCGCGTCATGAAGCTCCACAAAGTCGGCGTCGAAGTCGAAGAGGCCCCCGGAGACTAGCGGCCAAGGGCGCAAGTTCCCGCCCCTGGGCCCGGGGAAACCACAAATCCCTGCCAAACGCCTCGGCAAACCGACGCGCACCCTTTCCACCCTCCATAAGTCGTTCGCTGCCTGGCCCGGATTGGTGGTATCGTCAAATTCATCCCGAATCGCTGAAAAACGGGATTTTCCCTTCAGCCAATCAGCCTGCTACCGGTCGTTTCATGTTTCGGCATTTTCGCCCCATGCAGCTTTGCATTTCTGGTTGAGGCCGAGCACAAGCGTCGTTGCGTGTTTCCTGAATTCACTCGAAAGGCGAAGGCATACCGATGACCCAGTCCCACGATGCAACGGACGCCGATCATGTCTTGACTCTGGAGGAAATCTCAAATCTCGCTGAGCAGGGAGACAAGCCTGCCGACACCCTCTTGAAGGTTGTCGCATTGATAGCCACGCGGTTCCGCACCGATGTTTGCTCAGCCTATTTGCTTGAGCCCGATCGATCGAACCTCGTCCTGGCTGCCACCCTTGGCCTCCACCCACGATGTATCGGTACATTGCGCATGCCGCTCCATGAAGGCCTCGTAGGCCTGGTCGCGGAACAAGTACTGCCCGTGGCCGTCAATGACGCCAGGAAGCATCCCCGTTTCAAGTACTTTAAGGAGTCTGGGGAAGAGGATTACCGCTCCTTCCTGGGCGTGCCTCTCATCGACCGTGGCATCTTGCAGGGTGTTCTCGTTGTTCAAACCAAGGATCCGCGCACCTTTCGGGACGATGAAATTCGCATGTTGATGGAGGCGGCAAACGAGGTGGCGCCGGTGGTCAGCGAGGCGCGCACGCTCCATCGCTTCATTGGCCCGGCCCAGGAGCGCCTTTGGGCCCTCGCCCGGAATCTGTGGTGGAGTTGGGATCGCGCCTGCACCAGCTTGTTTCGCGATCTGAACCCCGCGCGCTGGCGGCAACTGAATCAGAATCCAATCTCCCTGCTCAGCGAGATCCCTTTGGGAGAGATCGAGCGCCGCGCGACGGAACTGGTCCTGCATAACAGCATCAATTATTGCTATCGCCGCCAGCAGGAGTATTTACATGCGGACCGAACCTGGGGCGCCGCCAATGCAGGTGTGCTCCGGCCTCGCCCGGTCGCCTATTTTTCTGCTGAGTTCGGCTTGCACGAATCTCTGCCAATTTACTCCGGCGGCCTCGGCGTTCTCGCTGGAGACCACATCAAGAGTGCATCCGACCTGGGTATTCCACTCATCGGGGTCGGCTTGTTTTATGGTCAGGGTTACTTCCTGCAGCGTCTTGACAAGAGTGGATGGCAGCGCGAGGAGTACCTCCAGACCGATGTCAATCAGTTGCCCATGCAGCCGGCCATCGGTAAAAACGGTGAACCGGTCGTAGTGGAAATTCAAACCCGCGGCGGTTCCATCCGCGCCAAGGTCTGGAGCGTCAAGGTGGGCCGCTGCGACCTGCTGCTGCTCGACTCCAACGTTGCCGGCAATGCGCCCGAGGATCGGGAGACGACCTCCCGCCTGTATGGCGGTGACGCGCGCACGCGCATTCGTCAGGAGTTGCTCCTCGGTGTCGGAGGCTTCCGCGCTCTCAAGGCCATGGGCATCTCTCCCGGAGTTCTGCACCTCAACGAGGGACACAGCGGTTTCGCGGTCTTCGAGGCCATTCGCAATCGCATGCAGGAAGAAGGCATAGACTTCAACACTGCCGCCAGTCAGATCCCCCGGGAAGTGATATTCACCACCCACACCCCGGTGCCCGCTGGTCACGACCGCTTCAACGCCGATCTGATTGAGGAGCACCTCGGTCCTCTGCGCGAGCAACTGGGGCTTTCGCAGGAGAATCTGATGGGCTTTGGCCGCGAGCGTTCCACCGACCACCAGGAACAGTTCTGCATGACCGTTCTCGGACTCAAGCTCTCGCGCCGCGCCAACGCGGTTTCTTCTCTGCATGGCGAGGTCTCGCGAGCCATGTGGTGGGGCCTGTATCCCGGCAGGTCGCAAGACGCTGTCCCCATTGGTCACATCACCAACGGCGTCCACGTCCCATCCTGGCTGGCGCCGCAAATGTGCCGCCTTTACGATCGCCATCTCGGCGTCGGCTGGCAGAGCAACAGCGGAGAGGCCCGAACCTGGGAGGAGATCGAGAATGTCGATGACGGCGAACTTTGGGAAACACACCTGAGCCTGAAATCGCAACTCATCGATTTCGCGCGCCGCCGGGTCCGGGAACAGGCTGAACGTCGCGGCGAGCCGCATCAAACTCTGCAAGCTCTCGGCAAAGTGCTTTCACCGGATGCATTGACCATCGGCTTTGCGCGCCGGTTTGCCACCTACAAGCGAGCCAACCTGATCCTCGCCGATCTTCAGCGGCTGGCCTCCATGGTCAACGATCCAAAGCGTCCCGTGCAATTCCTCTTTGCCGGCAAGGCCCATCCCCACGACGACCCGGGAAAGAGGGTTCTTCAGCAAATCGCCGAGATGATGCGCGACTCCAAATTCGCAGGCAAATTAGTCTTCATCGAGGACTATGACATCAATGTCGGCCGCCATCTCGTGCAGGGCGTCGATGTTTGGCTCAACAATCCACGCCGGCCCCTGGAAGCCTCCGGCACCAGCGGCCAGAAAGTCGTCCTCAACGGCGGCTTGAACCTCTCCGTGCTGGATGGCTGGTGGGCCGAAGCCTACGACGGCCTCAACGGCTTCGCCATCGGCACAGGCAGAACCCACTCGAATCTGGATGTACACGATCGCCGCGACGGCGAGGACCTCTATAACGTTCTCCAAGATGAGCTGATTCCGCTCTTCTATCACCGCGACCGCGACGGTCTTCCGCGGGGATGGATCAAACGCATGAAGCGCACCATTCGCACTTTGGGATGGCGCTTCAATGCCGATCGCATGGTGATGGATTACACACGGAAGTGTTACATTCCCGCAGCCGGAGGCACATCCAGCGAAATCCGTCCGCCCTCCTGACAAGAGCCGAGTGCCCCATCCTCTCCGCCTCCTTCTGCGCAAAGGATGGGGCACAAAAGCTGATTCGCTGACTCGCCGCCTCAGTCCGCAAAAGCCTCTTCCTGCACCTTCGCCTTCTCAATCAGCTTCACCGGATAGTACGCATTCCGCGTGTACTGCTTCACCATCCGGTTGGTGTTGAAGTAGGAGCCGTTGAACGCCAGGGTCGTGCGCATCAGCCGCGCCCAATTCTCCGGTGCTTGCAGATACAACGGAACCACCGCCGTCTCCAGCTTTTTATAGAGCGAGTTGGCTTCCGCGGCGTCATCGGCCCCGTCCTCGATCGCCCAGCCCGTGAACCCTTCGATGCAGCCCTCGATCCACCACCCGTCAAGAATCGACAGGCTCGGCACCCCGTTCAGCGCGGCCTTCATCCCGCTGGTCCCGGAGGCCTCATACGGCCTGCGCGGCGTATTCAGCCACACATCCACGCCCGCCGTCATCAGTGCGCCCAGATCCCAGCCGTAGTTTTCCAGGTACACGATCCGCAGCAGGCTGTTCGAGAACCTGGCACCATCTTCCACCACTTTGTGGATCAGAGCCTTGCCGGGTTCGTCCTGCGGATGGGCCTTGCCCGCATAAATAATCTGCATCCCGCCCGCCGCCGTGGCAATCTCCAGCAGCCGCTCGGGATCGGTAAACAGCAGTGTGGAGCGTTTGTACGTCGCCACGCGCCGCGCAAAGCCCAGCGTCAGCACCTTCGGATCCAGCGCCAGACCGGTGCGGAACTCAACCTCGGCCAGCAAGTCCTCCTTGGAGCGCGCATGCGCCGCAAGAATCTCCTTCTCCGGCAGATCGATCGCGTTGCGCAGGTAAAGATTGTCCCGCCGCCAAGTGGGAATGTGTTCATCCAGCATCTGCTGGATCGGCTCGGAGACCCATGTCGGCGCATGCACGCCGTTGGTAATCGAGTGGATCGCAAACTCCGGAAACATCCCCCGCGACACCTTCGCGTGCTGCATCGCCACGCCGTTGGCATAGCGCGAAAATTTGAGCGCCAGCAGCGTCATGTTCAGCATCCCGTCGCGATAACAACCCAGCTTTTCCAGCTGCGCCGTCCTGTCGCCTCCCAGAATGCGTATCGTCTGCTCGGTCGAGAAGCGGTCGTGCCCCGCCGGAACCGGCGTGTGGGTGGTGAAAACGCACTTCTGGCGCACCAGCGAAAGGTCCGCCTCGGTCGGCGTGCCCAGCGGGCCGCCGCCCAGTTCGCGCTCGATAAGCGCCAGCGTCAGCAGCGCCGCGTGCCCCTCGTTCATGTGGTACACATTCACGTGGTGGCCCAGCGCGTTCGCCATGCGCACGCCACCCATCCCCAGCACGATCTCCTGCTGCAACCGGTAGTTGGTGTCCCCGCCGTACAGGTGATCGGTCAGCCCCCGATCCCATCCCGAATTCCCATCCACATCCGTGTCCAGCAGATAAATCGGCACCACATGACCATACCGGCCCACCAGATCGTACCGCCAGGCCCGCACCGTCACGATGCGGTCTTCCACGCTCACCGTAACCCGCGCCGGCACCTCGGTACAGAAATCCGACGGATCCCACGGCTGAACACTCTCGCTCTGCACCCCGTTGCCGTCCAGATGCTGCTGAAAGTATCCCTTGCGGTGTACCAGCGTGAAGGCCACTAGTGGAACTCCCAGATCGGCCGCCGAACGCATCGTATCGCCGGCCAGTATGCCCAGGCCGCCCGAGTAGGTGGGCATGACCGGATTGATCGCGATCTCCATCGAGAAGTAGGCCACCAGGCCTGTAGCAGGGAAAGTTTCGTACGAAAATGGCTTGGGGAATGTCGGTTGCATGGCTTTCTGGTCTCCGTGGCGCTTCCTGCCTGCGAAGCAACGATCTGGGAATACGTATCCGGGACGCCGGCCGGGCTATATATATCCTTCCTGGCCTTCATCTGGGTAAACCTTTACGATTTTATCAAGGAACGCTCATGAATTGCCCTCGCACGAAAGGGTCATTCGTCACCATCCACCAGCCGGCGAATGTTACCGATGGGGCATGCACTTTTCGCTTTCACCCGGCGCAAATTAAGCACCCGCAGGTTCTCTCTCATGAAAGCATTAGGCCCCAACCCGAACCTTGAATCCCCTAAGAAACCAAAACCCAGCGTAACTCATTCCCGCGCCACCCGACGACTGACAACTGACGAGTGATCAACGATGCCTTACCTCAGCCGGCGTGCGCCCCCTGAGGCGTGGCAGATGTGAATCTGCGGCACAATCCCGGTCTGGGCCGCGTAACGGCTGCCAAGCGCCTCGACAAATGCCGCTGCCTGGTCCTGTTCCACCAGGTTGATCGTGCATCCGCCGAACCCTCCGCCGGTCAATCGCGCCCCAATCAGCCCCGGCAAATCCTGCGCCAGCGCCACCATCGCGTCGGCCTCCTCGCAACTGCCCTCGAAGTCCTGGCTATAGCTCTTGTGCGCCTCGGCCATCAGCCTACCTACTTCGGCCATGTCGCCCTTCAGCAGCGCCTCTGAAGCGGCCACGGTGCGCAGGTTTTCGCTGATCACGTGACGGGCGCGCTTGAGCGAGTTGGGCGCCATCTCGTGGCCCCATTTTTCCAGGTCCTCAAGCGTCGCATCGCGCAGGAAGGGCACTCCGCCGCGGTGGCTGTTAATAATGGCGCAGGCGGCCTCGGACTCGGCGCGGCGCGTGGCGTAGTCGCCCCCGGCAATCGAGTGTTTCACCATCGTATTGGCAATCACCAGCGCCACGTTGGGCGGAATCGGAGCCAGCTTGAAGCTCAGGTCGCGGCAATCCAGCAGCAGCGCATGGTCCTTGGCCCCGTTGGCCGAAATGAACTGGTCCATGATGCCGCAATTGGCCTCCACAAACTCGTTCTCCGCCCGCTGGCAAAGCCGCGCCAGCACCGGCCCCGGATAGCTCACCCCGATCAGCCGCGTAACCGCCAGCGCCGTGGCCACCTCCACCGAGGCCGAACTCGACAGCCCCGACCCCAGGGGTACGTCGCCCCAAAGGCTCAGGCTGAAACCCGGAATCGCATGGCCCTCCCCGGCCAGAATCGAAACCACACCCAGCGGGTAGTCCGTCCAGCGCTGGCCGGCCTTCGCAGGCAAGGCCGCTGCCTCAAAACTCCTCTCTTCGCCGTAGTTCTCCGAATAGAGAACGATCTTGCCGTCCGAGCGCGGCGAAATGCCGGCCAGCGTGGCAAAATCGATCGCCACCGGCATCACAAACCCCTCGGCATAGTCGGTATGCTCACCGATCAGGTTCACGCGGCCCGGCGCCGCAAAGATCGCCGGCTCCGCATGGAAGCGGGCAACGTGCATCGCACGAAAAACATCGGGATCATGCATATCAGTTCACACTCGCATTGGATTCAATTTCAACCACCATTGGCCAGGAAAAGGTTTCCCCGGCGGCCAGCACCCGCGACCACGGCCCCGTTTTCGCCAGCGAGTCAACGGGCGCCGTAGCCGGTTCCAGCGCCACGCAGATCTGTTTCGGTCCCGGCCGGTCCGGCCAGCCGCCGTAGCAGATCCACAGTCCCAAATAGGGCGTCGCAGCCGTGTCAAAACCTACCTTGATGCGCACTCCCGCCTGGGGCCGCTCCAGCGCGCACCAGTTCTCTCCTTCGTTCAGAGGGCCGGCAAACAGCTTGTCGCCGATCCCCGACTCCGGCGGTTGCGCCACGCTCAGATCGCTTCGGCTCCCGTTGGCCAGCGTGGCCACAGGCCAGCTCACCCGTTCGCCACCACTCCCCAGCCTGCCGCCTCCGGAACCCTCCACCCGCAGCGTTTCGATCGACCCCGGAAGCACGATGCAGTCTCCCGCCTCCGCCCTAAACAATGGATGCGCCGACCAGGACCATGGAACCGGGTAGCTGCCCGTATTCGTCACCGTATAATCCAGCCGCACCTGCCAGCCGCGTCCCGCCCCGCCGTCCAACTCGGCCAGCGTCACCGTCCGCTCCAGCACAAGAGGCAGCGAAAAACACTCTCCGCGAAACGTAGCCGAACTCGCACCCGCGTCTCCGGGGACCTGTTCCCTGTTCGCTATTCCCTGATCCCTGTTCTGCCACGCCACCCGCCACAGATCCCCGTGATCCGGAATCGAGGCCGGTCCCGCTTCAGTCTCCACCGTGCAATCGGCAACCGATGGCAGGCACTCGTCCCAGCCGCTGGCGTCGCCTGCATCGAAACTCATGGTCCGGCTGCGCGGGCCGTAGGGCGCCAGCGGACCCTGCAACAGTTCGCGATCGTTCACGAGAATGGAAGCGATCTTGCCGCCCAAGCGCGGCAGAATCGTCAGGGAACAATTCCCCTTTCGGATGAGAACGTTTTCTTTTGTAACGTCGATCATCTCTCCCATCGCCTCTATTCTCCCCAAACTTCCACGCTGGCTGCGGTCAACCTTTCCCAGATCCTGTCCAGCCACGCCCCGTGTTCCGGCTTCATCAACACTGAGCGAAGACAGGTAACCGGTCCCGCTTCTACTCCCTTTTCCTCAAAATCGGACAACTGAAACCAGCACAGCGGCAATTGTACTAGAGCCAGATGCAAATCACGCGTGGCGCAGGCCGCAAATATCTGTTGCGCCATCTTCGAGGCCCGTTGCGGATCCTCCGCATTCACCTTCCACACCACAATATCGAGCTCCGGCGCCCCCGCCGCCAGCGCCGCAAATCGCTGCTCCTGCCGCAACCGCCGGTCCAGTTCCAACGCCGCCGCCCGCCCCTGAGCCAGACCGCGCGCAAACTCCCCTCCCGGCGTTGGCGGCAAAAGCTGCTGCGTGGCCCACAATGCCACCGCCGACGCTCCCGCCCGGGAGCACTCCAGGCTGATCTCGCCCAGGTGCAACTCCTTCGACGTGAAATACGTATACGGCGAATCGTGCTTGTAGAAGCGCCCCACCCCCGGATCGCGGAACAGCACGCAACCGCACCCATACGGCTGCAAACCGTGCTTGTGCGGATCGATCACCATCGAGTCCGCTTCGCCGGTTGCCGCGTAGGCCCTCCGCGCCGGCTCTTCCAGCGCCTCCGGAATCAGCCGGAAGTACCCGCCGTAAGCCGCGTCCACATGCACCCTGAAGCCATACCGCTCCCGGAGCGCCAGCACCTCGTCCAGAGAGTCCACCGCGCCGATGGCCGTCGTGCCCAGCGTCACCACAACCGTGCCCACATCGCCCTTGCCGAGTTCGTTCTCCAGCGCCTCCAGGCTCATCCGCCCGCGCCCGTCGGCCGCAATCTCCGTATATTCCAGCTTCAACACGCCCGAGATCCGCCGGTGGGTATAGTGCGCCTGCTCCGAGCCCACAATCCGCCGCCCCGGCGCCAACTGCCCCGCCACCCACAGCGCCTCCAGGTTGGCCAGCGTCCCGCTCGAAGTCAGGTGACCCAGATACTCTGTCCAGCCAAACATCCCGGCGATCCCTCGAACCGCCTCAATCTCCATCTCCGAGCTCGCCCGCCCCCCGTCCCGCGCATGGTTGTTCGGGTTGATGGTCATGGCCAGCGCATAGGCCGCCCGCGCCACCGGATGCGGCGGCTTCAGCATCTGCCCCGCATACAGAGGATGGAAATACGGGTAATTGTCCCCCAGTCGGTGCGCCGTGGCCTCCAGAACCTTGGCCATCGCCTCCGTGTCCGCGCCGGCCTCAAACCCCGAAACATCAGCCGCCCCAAACTCTGCCCCAAATCTTGGAAGGCGCGCGAACTCCGCTTCAAGCACCTCCGTGGCGCGGGATAACAGGCCGGGAACGGGATCTTTGGGCATCGCGACTTCTCACACTATCACAGCTTTGCATACGATGGTAAGCCCATAAAAATCAATACGTTCCAAAAGCGGAAAATCACGATAGTGACAGACCACTCAACAATTTATGCACTCTTTTTCCACGGCAATGCTACACTACCGTCAGCGTTAGAACCGAACCGGGCGTGAGCAGCAACTCGCCCAACAAAGCAAGATTCTGCCAGTGGTCGCTCCGATTCATCCAGCGCAATTCAATCCAGGAAATACGAACAAAATGGAACAAGGCACTGTGAAGTGGTTTAATGACGCGAAGGGCTTCGGCTTCATCTCGCGTCAAAACGGCGAAGACGTATTCGTGCATTACTCTGCAATCAACTCCAGTGGTTTCAAGAGTCTGCAAGAAGGTCAAGCCGTGCAGTTCAACGTGGTGAAGGGGCCCAAGGGATGGCAGGCTGCCGACGTGCAGCCGCTCTGACCTTCCGTCCGGATTCCGGCAGAATCTAGCAAACACACCAGGGCTGGGAGCAATCCCAGCCCTGGTGTTGTGTGTACGCCGGCCTCGGGCCTCAGTTCACCCGCCAGAACGCCCAATTCAACACGCTCGCAAAGCTTACCCACGCCAGATAGGGCGCCATCAGCCACGCCGCAACCGGCGCCACGCGCCCAAACACCAGCGTCGTCGCCCCGATCGCGGCCCACAGCACCACCACCTCCGCCAGCGCTGCCCCGATTGCATGGTTGCGAAAGAAGATCCACGACCACGCAAAGTTCAACCCCAGCTGCACCAGAAACAGAACCAGCCCCCAGGTCCGCAGTGGCGACGGCGCCGCCAGACCCACTCGCCACGCCGCAATCGCCATCAGCGCATACAGCAGCGTCCACACCGGCCCGAACACCCAGTTAGGCGGAGCGATCGCCGGCCTCGCCAGCGTCCGGTACCATCCCGGAATCTCGCCCGCCGTCCAGTGCCCGCTCACCCCCGCAACCGCAAAGCAATTCCCCAGCCAGGCCGCCAACCAGATCCAGCGCATTCCCGCCTTCCTTCCTCTTCAGGAAGAAGGATTCCCCGCGCACAGCAAGGACTCTCTTGAATTCTCTCGCTTCGATCCCATTCTGCTCCCGCGCAACTCCTGTTCACCGGCTCAAATCGCCGCCGGCAAGTCTTCGTCACGGAAGGGGTGCTGCGCATGCCCTCGACAGCCCGGCGTGGCCGGAGAGCTGGTACTGCACGGGAGAAAAAGGCAACCGGAAAACAGATGCCGGCCGCGATGACCTCAATGGGTAAAGTCGCTGACCGGCATCCGGAACCAAGGCACATTGTCAGAGTTCAACTGCGTGCTCAAAGCTACGCTCGGAACTCCAGGATCAACAATTGCTCCTTCTCGCCTGACCTCATCTTTTCTTTTTTCCCGGCGAATTTAACTCGCCTTCGCAGTTCAAGCCCTTCTCTCAAAAAAACCCATCTGTACACCGAAGTTGCTTCGGCCATTCTGAAAGATCCTTAAAGCGCCCAGCTTGGTACATGGCCCATAATCGCCGCTCCCGATGCCGCAACGGAACCGTTCCATTCCGGAACCAGGAAGCCGCCGTTCGGGTGAGCCTCAGGGCCTTTCTGGTTGCGGTGATGTTGGCGCAGCGTCTTTTGGATCTCTCTCTGAGCTTCCTGGCGCTCCCAGCGCGATTGTCGCTCCCAGAACATCACAAATCCCTGCCCACACACATAGCAATGGGTCTCGGCGCTTCCATTTGTAGTCTTGCAGAGAACCTGCATCGTTCCTGCCTCCGGCTGCCAGTTTTCCCTCAGCCTCAAAGGTCACCATAGCCAATGTTTGCGTAGACTGACCATCCCCCGTCCCGGCAATCCGGCCTGTCTTTCGCGCCAGCCTTCCCTCCCCTTTTCGTGGAATGGGTGGCTCCTCACCCCTGCGCAGGCAAGCACAAACCTGCCCCGCCGCTCGACTTCATACCCATCGGCCTTTATCCTCAAATCATCGGCCGCGTTTTTTTCAAGCCACGGCCCCATTGGACACCAGCCCACTATGAGCACGCTGACCATTTCCGTACACCTGCCCGATGGGGCCATTCGCGAAGTGCCCGCCGGCACCACGCCCCTCGATATCGCCAACTCCATCTCCCCGCGCCTCGCCGCCGCCGCGGTCGTGGCGCGCCTCACCCCGGTTATCGGCGCTCTCAAGCAGGCAGACCCCGGCCAGGAGCCGTCTGAAGCCGCCATATACGCCGCGGAAGACTCGGCCGCCCCGCGCCTGGTGGACCTGACCACCCCCCTCACCGCCGAAACCCGCCTCGAACTGATCACCGAGAAGGACCCCGAAGCCCTAAATGTCGTTCGCCACTCCGCCGCCCACGTGCTGGCCACCGCCGTCCTCGAGCTCTTCCCTGAGACCAAACTCGGCCACGGCCCGGCCACCGACGCCGGCTTCTTCTACGACTTCTATCGCGAAACTCCCTTCACGCCCGAAGACCTGGTGCTGATCCAGGCCAAAATGGCCGAAGTCGTTGCCCGCGATGAGAAATTCGTCCGCGTCTACGAACCCCGCGAGCAGGCCCTCGCCGAGTTCCAGCGCGACGGCGACTTCATGAAGACTCACTTCGTCACCAAATTCACCCAGCCCGGCGACGAAGTCAGCTTTTATCGCAACGGCAGCTTCGTCGACTTCTGCCGCGGCCCGCACGTTCCCTCTACCGGCCGCGTCAAAGCCTTCAAAGTTCTCTCCCTCGCCGGCGCTTACTGGCTCGGCGACGAGAAGAATCCCCAGCTCCAGCGCATCTACGGCACCGCCTTCTTCTCACAGAAGGCTCTCGACGAGCACTTCGCCCGCCTTGAAGAAGCCGCCCGCCGCGACCATCGCCTCCTCGGCAAGCAACTGGACCTCTTCAGCATCCAGGAGATCGCCGGCGCCGGCCTCATCTTCTGGCACCCCAAGGGCGCCATCATCCGCAAGGTCATGGAAGACTGGATGCGCGACGAATGCCTCCGCCGCGGCTACTCCCTGGTCTTCACCCCACATGTGATGCGCCGCGAACTGTGGAAGATCAGCGGCCATGAGGGCTTCTACTCCGGCAACATGTACACCCCCATGGAACTGGACGATGCCGAGTATCGCCTGAAGCCGATGAACTGCCCCGGCCACATCCTCATCTACAAGAACTCGCCGCGCAGCTATCGCGACCTGCCCGTTCGCCTCGCCGAGCTGGGCAACGTCTACCGCTACGAGCGTTCCGGAACCATGCACGGCCTCCTGCGCGTCCGCGGTTTTACTCAGGATGACGCCCACATCTTCTGCACCCCCGGCCAGATCGAGGACGAAGTCGTCGCCTGCATCGACTTTGCCGAAGCCGTTCTCAAGACCTTCGGCTTTCAGGAGTTCAAGGTCGAGCTCTCCACCTGGGACCCCAACGACCGCGCCCACTATGCCGGCTCCGACGAAAACTGGAACCTCGCCTTCAGCTCCCTGCAGCGCGCGCTTGAACGCAAGGGAATTGCTTACAAGACAATCCCCGGCGAAGCGGCTTTCTACGGCCCCAAGATCGACGTCAAGCTGGTCGATGTGCTGGGCCGCCTCTGGCAGCTGTCGACGGTTCAATTTGACTTCAACCTTCCCGCCCGCTTCGAGCTCGAATACGTCGGCGAAGACGGCGAGCGCCATCAGCCCGTCATGGTCCACCGCGCTCTCTTCGGCTCGGTGGAGCGCTTCTTCGGCGTCCTCATCGAGCACTACGCCGGCGCCTTCCCGCTCTGGCTCGCCCCCATCCAGGCCGGCCTGGTCCCCATCAGCGAGCGGCATCACGACTACGCGAAAAAAGTCGAAGCCGAACTCAAAGCCGCCGGCCTCCGCGTCGAAGTCGACGACCGCAACGAGAAAATGAACGGCAAGATCCGCGACTTCGCCAACCAGAAGACGCCCTACATTCTCGTCTTCGGCGACAAGGAAGAAAGTGCCGGTTCTGTCAGCGTCCGCACCCGCGCCAAAGGCGACCAGGGCTCCGTGCCCCTCGCCGACTTCATCGCCAAATGCAAGGAACTGGTAGCTAGCCAGTCGACGGAGTTGTAGATTTGGTTGGGCAGGAGGCAGCGTGAACGAGAATGTTCGTAGGCTGCCGCGTGAGGCGTAACACTCGGAAGCAAACTCGCAACTGGAAGCACTGCTGATCGAAGGCCTGACCACGGGAGAGGATGTTCCTATGTCGCCGGATTTGTGGCGCAAACTCAAGCAAGAAGCTAACTCGCTAACTCGCTGCCTCACGCATTGATCGCCATCCCCTCCACCGCCCCATACGCATCCAGCAGCGCCTCCGACAGCGTAGGATGCGCGTGAATCGTGAACATCAGCTCCTCGACCGTCCCTTCCAGCTCCAGCGCCACGACCGCCTCCGCAATCAGCTCCGTAGCCTGCGGACCCAGGATGTGCACCCCCAGAATCTCCCCATACTTCGCGTCGGAGACGATCTTCACAAACCCGTCGTGGCTGCCCAGAATCGTCGCCTTGGAGTTGCCCGCGAAGGGAAACTTGCCCACTTTCACCTCGTAGCCCTGTTCCTTCGCTTGCGCCTCGGTCAGCCCCACGCTCCCAATCTGCGGTTCGCAATACGTGCACCCCGGAATCCGATCTTTCCGCACCGGCCGAAAATGCTTCCCGGCAATCTTCGCCACCGCCACCATCCCGCTCATCCCCGCCACATGCGCCAGTTGCGGCAGCCCCGCCACCATGTCCCCAATGGCAAAGACTCCCGCCTCCGCCGTCTCCTGCGCGCCGTCCACCTTCACAAACCCGCGTTCCAGCTCAATCTTTGTCTTCTCCAGGCCCAGGTCGCCGGTCCGTGGAGCCCGCCCCACCGCCACCAGCACCTTTTCGGCCTCCTTCACCTGCGTCTTGCCGTTCGCATCAGTAAAAGTCACCTTCACGCCGCCCTCGGTCTTTTCGACCGTCTCCACTCGTGCGCCTGTGTTCACGTCGATCCCGCGCTTCTTGAAGAGCCGCGTCAGCTCCTTTGAAATCTCCTCATCCTCTACCGGCACAATGCGCGGCAAGAACTCCACAATCGTCACCTCGGCCCCAAACGTCCGGAACAGCGAGCCGAACTCCACCCCCACAGCTCCCGCCCCGATCACCAGCAGCGACTTCGGCGCCTGCTCCAGGGCCAAAATCTCGATATTGGTCAGAATGCGGTCGTCCGCCTCCAGCCCCGGCAACATCTTGGCCTCCGACCCCGTAGCCAGAATCACGTTCTTCGCCTTTACCTGGCTCACTTCGCCCGCCGCCCCGTCGTGACCGGCTGTAGTCACTTCCACCGTATGCACCCCGGCCTGCGCCGCTCCCGTCAGCCGCCCGTACCCCTCGATCCGCGCAATCTTGTGCTTCTTCATCAGGAAATCCAGCCCCTTGGTGTGCTTCGCGATGATGGCGTTCTTCCGCTTCTGCACCGTCGCCCAGTTCAGCACCGGCGTCCCCATTCCCTCAATCCCGAACTCCGCCGCGTGCTGCAGGTGGTCCCAGATCTCCGCGTTGAACAGCAGCGCCTTGGTCGGAATGCAGCCCACGTGCAGGCAGGTCCCGCCCAGCTTGTCGGTCTTCTCGATCAGCGCCACCTTCAGCCCGTACTCCGCACCCCGAAACGCCGCCGTATATCCGCCCGGCCCGCCGCCCACAATCGCCACATCGTAAATCGTCTCTGCCAAAGGAACTCCGTTCCGCGGCGCACCGCCTGCTGCCAACGCCGCCCACCACCGCTTAGTCTAAATCTCCACCGCTTCCGCCGCTCCGACCGAAATGCCGTCTTGCCACCCCACCGACCACGACCTGTCGCTGGCGACCCCGGCGTGTGGTACTCTTTCCCCGCAAGTGCCCTGCAAGTCCGCAGGCTTCCATGCCGCGAAAAATCCTCCAGTTCGCCGCTCTCCTCGCAACCAGCCTGCTCGCCCTCCACGCCCAGCAACCATCCAATGGCACTCCTCCTGAAGGCCGCGCATCCGCCGTCAGCGGCATCACCATCCCCTCCATCGCCGGCGCGCCCTTTTCCGCCACGGTGGTCATCGAATTTCAGCGCGATTGGCCCGATGGCTCCACGCAGGTCCGGCGCACCATCACGCTCATCGCCCGCGATTCCAAAAGCCGCACCCACAACGAAACGCGCCGCCTCATGCCGGAGTCCTTCCACGGCTCACCCCAGTTGATGAGCGTTCGTCTCTTCGATCCCGAATCGCGCATCCGAACCATCTGCGATCCCAGCACCCACATCGCCCGCCGACAGGTGGTCCCCAGCCAACCCACGCCAGCCGGCTTTCCCAACCCCTTCGTCCGCGTCGAAGACCTCGGCGTCACCACCTTTGACGGCCTTCCCGCCAAGGGGACCCGACGCACGTTTACCGTCTCCGCATCGGCGGGTGAAACCGGCGAACCTATAGAAGTCGAGGATGAAGACTGGTATTCCGAGGACCTGCACCTCAACCTGCTCGTCCGGCACTCCGATCCCCGTATCGGCGTGCAGACCGTTGCCGTCTCCGGCCTTAAGCGCGAGGAGCCTCCCGCGTCCATGTTTGAAATTCCTCAGGGCTACAAGATCCTGGATGTAATCCCAGCCCCTGCTCCCGCCCCAGCCACTCAGCCGGCGCCAGGCAATACCACGCCATAAAGCTGGGCAATCCCTGGTACTGCTCCGGGTCCGGGCCTTACAAGCTGCTGAAGCGCTCCTTCCCGCTGAATGGTGCGGGCCGGTAGACAAATAAACCCCGCAAATCATTGCGGGCTTTCGCTTCCATGGCCGCCGCGGATTGCATGGCGCACGGTTCGCCGGTTTGTGGTACTCTGGCCGCACAAGCGTGGAGGCTCCGATGAAGCGTACGCTCCTCTTGGCTTTGGCCTTGCTGATGGCCGGCAGGGTCGCCGTGCCCGCCCAGCAGATCAGCAACGACGCCAATCCTCTGTACCATCCCTTATCCATTCGCATGAGCACGCTGGTTGTGCCGCCTATCCCCGGCCTGCCCTTCTCCGCAACGGCGCTCATCGAGAACAAGCAGTTCATGCCCGATGGCTCGGTGGCAACCACACGCAACGTCAATCTGATTGGCCGCGACTCCCGGGGGCGCACCCACGGGGAGATGCGCTCGAGAGTGCCAGTGTCGTTCCAGGGCATGCCGCCTTTGCTTGAGGTTCACCTCTTCGATCCGCAGACCCGCCAGCAAACCGTCTACGAACCTGCGGCCCGGATTGCGCGCCGGCAGTTGCGGCCCGAACCGCGCCAGCCCGCAAACCCCTCCAATTCTTCTAATCCTCTGGTGAAGGTGGAAGATCTGGGCTCAAGCACCATCGAAAACATCGACGTGAAGGGCACGCGGCGCACCGTAACGATCCCCGCCCAGGCGAACGGGACAGGCGCGGATCTGACGGTGGTGGACGAGTACTGGTACTCGGAGGACTTGCACGTGAACCTGTTGCTGCGCCACAACGATCCGCGCACCGGCGAACGGACCGTCGCACTCTCTGACATCAAGCGCGAGGACCCCGACCCGGCTTTCTTCGAGGTTCCCCAAGGCTACAAGATCGTCGATATGACGCCGCCTCCCGGCGCACCCGCAGCCAACCCCGCTTCCGGTCCTGCCGGTTCTACCCCGTAGACTTCCTGGAGAGTCCGGCTTCAACCAGTTCCACCGCCGCACGCACCGTCTCCGCCTCGTCCCCAAACCCCTCGATCCAATGCACCTCCGGCTCTCGCCGGAACCACGTCAACTGCCGCTTCGCATAGTTCCGGTGCCCCTGCTGCGCCGCGGCGATCGCCTCTTCCTCGCTCAGCGTTCCCGCCAGCACGGCCAGCGCCTGCCGATAGCCCAGCGAGTCCAGCGCCTTCACCCGCCCATATCGCGCCACAAGGCTCCGTGTTTCTTCCACCAGCCCCGCGGCAAACATGGCCGCCGCGCGCCGGTTCAGCCGCTCGTAAAGCGCCTTCCGCGGCGGGTTCAGCCCGATTCGCAGCAGCCGGAACCCGGTGAGCGGATCGCGCTCCAGCACTTGCGACATCGGCTTCCGCGCCGAGAGGCAAACCTCGATCGCCCGAATTAGCTTCGCCGTGTCGTTGGCGTGGATGCGCTTGGCTGAAGCCAGGTCCAGCCGTTCCAGCACCCGGTGCAGCCAACCCTCCGCCTGCCGCTCCCGGCTCCGGGCCAGACTGCGCTCAAGCCGCGTCCGCAGTCCTTCCTGTCGCTCCGGACCCGCAAACAGCCCCTCCGTCAGCGCCCGCAGATAAAGCCCCGTCCCGCCGGTCACAACCGGCAGTCTGCCCCGCCCACTGATCTCCCTGAGCGCCGCCCGCGCCCGCCTGCTGTACTCCCCCGCCGTAAACGGCTGGTCCGGCTCGGTCACATCGATCAGGTGGTGCCGTACCCGCGCCCGCTGCTCGGCTGTAGGCTTGGCCGTCCCCAGGTCCATCCCCCGGTACACCGCCACCGAGTCGCAACTGACGATCTCCCCGCCAAACCGCTCGCCCAATTCAACCGAAAGCGCCGTCTTCCCGCTCCCCGTCGGCCCCAGCAGCACCACCACCAGCGGCTCAGCGGCCGAAGAAACCGTCCCCTCAGAAAAAGTCATTCCCGCAGAAGAATTCGCCCCTTCACCGGAGTTTCGGACAATCCTTGCCTGGGAAACAGGGGCTATACCGGAACCGCAGCTGGAGTCGAGCATCACAGCCGCCACCACCCCACTGGAAAGATCCACTTCGGATTGGTCCGGAACAGCCACCAGATCAAAATCGCCCCCGCCACCATGACCAGCCCGAAGACCTGGTTTCGCCGGTAAACTCGCGTCTGCTCCTCGCGCCGCGCTTTCTCTGCTAGTTCCTGGTAGTACGGTTTGATGCGAGTTTGCACCATCGTGCGTCACTCCTGCTGGCCCCTGCTTCCGGTCTCCCGGCTCACCACGCATCAGCATAGGGGACCGGCACTCCTGCACATTTCCGCTCCCCCCGTTTGACTTCCCCCCTCCGGTTTGCTCAGATAACCTTTTCAGCATCCGGCAACATCGAGAAGACAGGAAGAGCAGGGAAGCGCCAATGAAAGTCTTGATCTTGGGTTCGGGAGGCCGCGAGCACGCGCTGGCCTGGGCGGTAAAGCGCAGCAATCGAGTCACTGAAGTCGTCTGCGCCCCCGGCAACGGCGGCATCGCCGAAATCGCCCGCTGTGTCCCCGTCGACCTGCGCGACCTCGACGCCCTCATCCGCGTCGCCCTCGCCGAGCAGCCCTCGCTCACCATCGTCGGCCCTGAGCTGCCGCTCTCCCTCGGCATTGTCGATGCCCTCCAGGACCGTGGCCTCCGCGTCTTCGGTCCGACCCGCGCCGCCGCCATGCTCGAAACCAGCAAGGGCTTCGCCAAGCGCTTCCTCCAGCGCCATAACATCCCCACCGCCAACTACGCCGTCTGCACCACTGCCGCCGAGCTGGAAAAAGCCGTCGAAATCTTCCATCCGCCAATCGTGGTCAAGGCTGACGGTCTCGCCGCCGGCAAGGGCGTCCTCATCTGCCAATCTCGCCGCACCGCCATCGAGGCCGCCCAGGGCCTGTTCACCGGCTCTCTGCTTGGCGAGGCCGAGCGCCAGGTCGTCATCGAGGAGTTCCTCCAAGGCGATGAGATCAGCTTCCTCTGCCTCTCCGATGGCAAGCATGTCGCTGCACTCGTCCCCTCCCAGGACCACAAGCGCATCGGCGAGGGCGACGCCGGACCCAACACCGGCGGCATGGGCGTCTATTCCACCGATACCCTCCTCGAGCCCGGCATGAAGGAGTGGATTCTCCGCCACATCGCCGAACCCACAGTCCGCGGCATGGCAGAGGAAGATACGCCTTTCGTCGGCGTCCTTTACTGCGGCCTCATGATGACAGCCCGCGGTCCCCAGGTCCTCGAGTTCAACGCCCGCTTCGGCGATCCCGAGACCCAGGCCATCCTGCTCCGCCTCGAAACCGACCTCGTCGATGCCCTCGAAGCTTCCATCGACGGCCGCCTCGCCGAAACCGAACTCCGCTGGTCCCCCGGCGCCTCTGCCTGCGTCGTCGCCAGCTCCGCCGGCTATCCCGGCAGCTACAAAACCGGCTTCCCCATCACCGGCCTCAGTGCCGCCGCCCGCGTTCCTGGGGTCCAGATCTTCCACTCCGGTTCCGACCGCCTGGGCAGCCAACTGGTCACCGCCGGTGGCCGCGTGCTGGGCGTCACCGCCGCCGCGCCCTCCCTGGAAGAAGCCTTGGACCGCGCCTACCAGGCCATGGCCGAGATTCATTTCGACGGAATTTACTACCGCCGCGACATCGGCCATCGCGCCCTGAGGAGAACACCATGACACCTGCCATCACTTTGGAAGAATTGCTTGCCTGGAACCAGGAGTCCGCGGACTTCTGGAAAGCTCACCTTGACTCCAACCCCGCGCTCTTGGAGTTGCCCTGCGCCATCGGCGGAGCCGACAACGTCCAGGAGTTCGTACGCCATATCTGGGGAGTGGAGCTGCGCTGGAGCCAGCGCGCAGCGGGTCTGCCTTTACTGGCCAGGGAAGAAACCCCGACCGGTCCGCTGGACGCACTGTTTGACTTGCACCTCAAGGCCGTCCAGGTCTACCGCACACTCCTCGACAACCCCGCTCAGAATTGGAACGAGACGCTGACACTGGCCTTGGAATGGCTGCCAGCGGCCACAAGAACTATTTCCCGGCGAAAGATCACGGCCCACGCGCTGTTCCACAGCCAGCGCCACTGGGCGCAACTGGCAACACTGGTCCGTGCGGCCGGATTCCCATCGGGCTTCAAGGGGGACCTGATTTTTAGTCCAGCCCTGTCGTAGCCTCCGCCGCCGGCCTGGAAGCCGCTCCGCTTTTGGCGTCATCTTCCCGTGTCTGTTCGACGGCCGTCCTCTGCTGCTTGAAACAGACGCGGCATAGCACCGGCCTGCCCTGGGTCGGCTTGAAGGGAACCGTCGTGGCCTCGCCGCACTGCGAACAGGTGGTCCGCGTCTCCGGGCGCACCCTGGAGCCTCCGCGCACGCGCTTCGCCTTGCACTGCTTGCAATGCTTGGGGTCATTCGTAAATTGTTTGTCGTGGAAAAACAGCTGCTCGCCGGCCGTGAACATAAACTCGGCGCCGCAATCGATGCACTTCAATATTCGGTCGGTAAACTCCATGGCCGGCTCCCCAAAGAAGGGAATTACGCTGAAATCGGCCATGACTTCGAAAGACTTGCCGTTCCCGTTTCCCTGTCTTCGTGCGTCTATCCACAACAAGGGCCCGGGCCGCAACAAGTTAGCGGCAAATCATTTGTCTGCCCGGCGATTCGGGAAGACTTGAACAACACTATCACGCTACGCGAATGCCGCGCGATGAAGCAAAAAACAGCTCGCAACCGGCCGCCCCGAGCCTTTCTGGATAGCTTGCTGTCTCCCACTCACTTTCCGCGGGAGACGCCGGGGCGGCGCGTGTCACGAATTGGTTCAACAACTACAGAGGAACCAGAGTAGATGTACCTCGAAAGCAAGCCCGCCAAGTGGCTTTTTCCTGACCGCGGTCCCCGGCGACAGGTCTTTGTCGCTGGGGTGGAAGTAAAAGCCATCCAGAAGACTCTCTGCAAGGGCACGTTTACTCTGGTTCCGCTCTAGTCCTGCTCTTTGCGAGCCTTCTTGCGATTCCGCTTGCGCGCCAATGCCGCTTTCACGCGGCGCTTCTCGCCGGGCTTCAGGTAGTAGGAGTGACGCTTCACTTCCTTGATGATGTCCTCCTGCTGTACCTTCCGCTTGAACCGGCGCAGCGCATTTTCGAGCGGTTCGCCTTCCTGTACGCGAACCTCTGCCAAAAAATCCCACCTCCAAACCTGCCAAAGGGGCTTCTCTATGATACCGGAATCCTTGAATCTTGGGTTAACTGCGGGACCCATCTTTTGTATTTATCTACTAATAACCCCTCCTTCCCGATCACTTCCACTCGTCCCTCCCGTCCACATTCGGCAAAACTTGGCGCCTATCCGGTGTTGCGGCGCTCGTGGCGGCCTGAGTGGCTTTGTCTCCCACCCCATCGGCGAAGACCCGTCTCTTCACCCCAGCCAGGAAAAAGCCACCCAGCTAAAAACAACGCCTCAAAACTTCGTAAGACCAACACTCTAAACGGTGAACGCCGGGGCAGTCAGATTCATCCCCCGCGGGTCGGCAACGCTGGTGAGGACTGAAATAGCTTAGCATTCCAGCCACTGGAGAACCGCTGGGACGCGGAGGCCGGAGGGCGGGTGCTGGCGCCGGGTGGCGAGTCAGCCCAGGTCCGCAGGCGAGCCCCATAAGGAGAAGACGAAATCTTTCAATGGCTTCCGCTGGCGGGGGGTGGTTTCCTGCGCGAGCAACTGCTCGTTGGCGAGGGCGGCAGGTTCGCCTTGATAGCCGAGGGCGATGACCGCGCCGATGGCGTAATCTTCCGGGATTTCAAAGGCTTGGCGGGCGGCGTCCTGGTCGAAACCGGCCATCTGGTGGGTGGCGAGGCCCAGGGCGGCTGCCTGGAGTGTGAGGTAGGATGAGGCGGCACCCAAGTCATAGAGGGCGTTGCGGTTAGCGGCTCCATTGTGGGCGAATCTGGTGCTGGAAGCGCCCAGGATCAGGACCGGCGCAGAGCCTGCCCAAGCCTGGTTGAAGGCGCCGAGGGAGTCGAATATCTTCTTGTAAGTCAATGAGTTGCGGGTGCCAACGAGGTAGCGCCAGGGCTGCTCATTGTAAGACGAGGCAGCCCAGCGGAGGGCTTCAAACACCCGCGCCAGGTCGGCGGGGCTGACTTCGCGATCGGAAAAGGAGCGCGGGCTCCATCGGGCGTGGAAGACGGGCAACACGCCCCCGACGGCGGGGGCATGTTTCAAATGATTGACTTCATTGGCAGATAGGGTCATAAGGGAAGGCTCCTTGAGAGCGGAATCAGGCTCGCGTGTTTGATTCCAGGAGGGAAGTGAAGGATTCTTCAGAGCGGCAAGTCAGCGGTTGAGCGATTGGAGCGGAGTCAGCGGGGCAATACGGCATTCTTTCGAAAATGGCAAGGGTGCGCCTTATTGCTTGGGCCGTTTGTAGAAGGGGGTGGGGACTTGTTTGGCGCGGGCGTTTTGGTTTTGGCGGACCTGGACTAAGACGTCTTCGCCTGATTGCGCGACCACAGTGGGGACCAGGGCGAAGGCGATGTTGGTCTTTAGGAATGGAGCGGGGGAGCCGGAGGTGATGACGCCGATTTCCTGGCCTGCGAGGTTGAGGACGGGGTAACCGTCGCGGGCGATGCCACGGTCAACCATTTCGAGGGCGATGAGCTTGCGTTTGGGGCCGCCGGCGGATTGAATTTCCTGAAGGGCCTGGCGGCCGATGAAGTCGCCTTTGTCGAGCTTGAGCCAGCGGTCGAGGTTGGCTTCGAAGACGTTGATGGTGTCGGAGATTTCGTGGCCGTAGAGGCTCATGCCGGCTTCAAGGCGGAGGGTGTTGCGGGCGCCGAGGCCGCAGGGACGGATTCCGAATTCCTCACCTGCGGCGAGTAACTCATTCCAGATTTTGACTGTGGTGGGCTCGTCGGCGGGGAGATAGACTTCAAAGCCGTCTTCGCCGGAGTAGCCGGTGCGGGCGATGAGGACGTTGGGGACGCCGGCGACCGCGCCCCAGGTGAACCAGTAGTTTTTGATGGCGGAGAGGTCGGTTTTGGTGAGCTTCTGGAGGGTTTGAAGGGCGCGCGGGCCTTGCAGGGCGAGCTGCGAGTAGTACGGGGAGTAGTCGGCGATGTGGACGGAGGGGAACGAGCCGGCGTGCCGGCGAATCCAGGCGTAGTCCTTGTCCTTGGTGCCGGCGTTGACGACGAGGAGATAGTCGTTGGGGCTGAGGCGGTGGACGAGAATGTCGTCGACGAAGGTGCCCTGGGGGGTGAGCAGGGCGGAGTAGTGGGCCTGGCCGTCCTTCAGGCGGGAGGCGTCGTTCATGGTGATGTGCTGGACGGCGGCCAGCGCGCCGGGCCCGCGGAACTGGATTTCGCCCATGTGGGAGACGTCGAAGAGGCCGACGGCGGTGCGGACGGCGAGGTGCTCCCCAATCAATCCTCCGCCGGGGCCGCGATACTCGACAGGCATGTCCCAGCCGCCGAAGTCGACCATTTTGGCGCGGAGGGCGCGATGGGTGGCGTTGAGGGCGGTCTTTTTGAGTTCGGGGGCGATGGGGGGCTGGACGGGAGTGGTCATGCGGCGGTCCTCGGCGGTACTGTGCTTACGATAGGGATTGGGCGGCGGCGGGGTCAAACCCGCGGTCTTGGTTCGTAGTTTCCAACCCTTGCCGCTGGGTCTGGGCGCAGAGATACACCCGTCTAGATTTGTGATTTCCCTCCCTTTCGCCAGAAGAAAGGCGAAAGGATGGGGCACGGGGCTTTTGGGGCAGCGGAAGTATGGAAAGACCCGGTGGGACGGACGAGAGGATGGTCGGAGATGAATCATGTGCGAGGGGTTTTGATGCTGGTGGCGGCGGGGATCGCGCTTTGGCGGGGATGGAAGATTCACACCGGGTTCTATGCCTGGTCGGCGTATGGGTTGGGGCGGCGGCGCTGGCACTGGCGGTGTGGCATCTGACCCGCAAGGCCGACAGGCGGCGGGTGTGACGGGCGGGGCGACGCTGTGCGTGATCGACACGTGGGTGAGCATTGGGGCGATCGTGCTTGTGCAGCTGAATTATGCGATTGCGCCGCGGTGGTGGAGGCGGAAGAGCGCGGTCGCGTTGCTGAAGAGTTAGTGGATACAGCGGCGTTTGCGACTCGGGCAACTCGAGAGGCAACGCCTGGTTCTTACCCATGCAGCGGGTCGGCGTTGAGGCCGGCAGTGGAGAGAAGAGATGGGGATCGCAATGAGCAATGCGCTGGCGCTGGCTCGCTGGCACGGTTTACGGGAGTTTCGGCACGCCAGCCAGAATACGATCATTCTCTGGGTGCTCGTGGGGCTGGTGGTCCTGGCTTTGCTGGTATGGGCGGTTCAGCGGCGGAGACGGCGCTGGTTTTAGGCAGGCTTCCCCTGGTGGGTGAATATGGGGGTGATGGTGCCGATGCAGTTGAATGATGGGATTGCGCCGCAGGAGTGGGGGCGGAGGAGCGGAGGAGGGTTACTGCGCAGGTTGGCCGGCGGCAACTTGCTTGAGGATTCCGGGTCATTACCGATGCGGCGGGTGGGCCACGAGCCCATGACCGCGGAGGGAGAAGAGGATGACTGCGATTGCGAATGCTTTGGCGCTGATGCGGTTTGGCGGAGGACGGGGCGGCGGATTTGTTTTTACGCTTTTTGGGCTGGCGGTTGTGGGAGTTCTGGTGTGGGCGCTGACGCGGCCGGACGGGAACGATAGAGCTCAACGCGAAGGGCGAACAGGCGGGAGCTCACCTGCGGCGGGCGCGCCAGAATGAAGTGACGGTGAGATAGAGGAAGACCGCGACCATGGCGGCGTAGACGAGGAATCGCATGTGGTCGGGGCCGTGGGCATAGCTCAAGCGGGTGATCCAGGCGAAGCGGGCGAAGACGACGACGAAGAGGAAAAAGAAGACGCCGGTGACTTCAAGCCATAGGATTCCGCCGACGCGGCGGAAGGGGCGCAGGAAACCGCCTACGCCGTGGGCGACGCCCCTGGTGGCCTGGCCTGCAGCTTGGCCGGCGGCGCGGCTTTGGGCGGCACTTGCGGCGGCAGGGCGGGCGGGAGCGTTGGCCGCGGCCTGGGCGTTGGCGGTTACGCGCTGGCCGGCGATGCGGCCGGCGACGCGAAGGCCGATGCCCAGGAAGCGGCCGATGGAATGAGGCTTCATTTCGCTTTGATGGTAACAGCGAGGCTTGCGGAGCGTGTTTGCACAGAATGTTGGCGGTTGCCTGTTGCTCCCCAGGGGCGTTGGAAGTAAGGTAGAGGAATCCTACGCCGGGGCTGCGAATCCGATTCGCGGCGGCCGCCGCTCCTGGAGGTACCCGTGACAACGCGTCTGCGCGAACTGATTCAGCAACTGGGCGAGGCCATCCACGAGTCGGTGGTCGAGAGCGAACAGATCGCCGGAGTGGTGCAGGACATCCGCAAGCACGGGTTCGACGTGCTGCTGATGCTGGAAGCGACGATTGGCCTGAACCAGGTCTCCGCGAAGGCGGCCGAGGAAGTTCTTGCCGGTCGGGGGCAGGAAGGCGCGGAGGGACCATTCACCCAGAACGATCGGGATTTTCTGCGCTCGCTGCGGATTTCGGTTGAGGGCGAAGGGGAAAATGCGGCGGAGGGGGATGCGGAGTAAGCGGGCTTCCGCTGGCGGGGTGGTTGGTTCGGGACGATAATCAGCGTATGGCGACGGTGCCCAATTCGGAAGAGCTCTGGACCGTGCGGGAATACCTGCGGACGAGTTGGAGCCCGGACCGCGAGTTTGTGGACGGACGGATCGAGAAGCGGAACTTGGGCTAGAAAGAGCACTCCAACATTCAGCGGTACCTTACGGTACTTTTTGCGATAAAACGCGCGGATTGGGGAGTCGAGGTGTTTCCCGAGCTTCGTACACAGACCAAGCCAAGGAATTTCAGGGTTCCGGATGTGCTGGTGGTGCGGGCAGGGGAAAAGTTTGAGCGCTATGTAACGCAGCCGCCGCTGATTGCCATCGAGATTCTTTCGCCTGAGGACACGCTGCGCGCGATGCAGGAAAAAGCCGCCGAATACAGGCTCTTCGGAGTCGAACATATCTGGGTTCTCGATCCGGAGCCGCGCATCGCCTACCGCTATCAAGGTTCCGCACTCGAAGAGGTCAGCTCTGGCGAGCTTGCCGTGCCGGAGACGCCGATTCGCGTGGTGCTGAGCGAGATGTTTGCGGAGTTGGATCGGATATAGTGGCTCTCGTTAAGGGATGCAAGAGGATTCAGCGGAAATGATGCCAGAGAGCGATGAAAATGCGCCTCAAAAGCCCATAAAGATAAGCTGGTGGAAAGTAGCAGTTGGGCTGCTTCTGGTTCTCGTTGAGATCAAGAATTGCCTAACGCCCAATCGAGACATTCCCGATGCCTTAAAAGCCTCCAATGAGACACAGCAGTTCGTCATCTACCTTGTATCTTGTGCGATTTTTGTAGTCGGGATCGGGTTTATTGTAGCTGGAATCCGGGCCATCTGGCTAAAGCGCTCATAATCGGCTCTTACCGAGATCGGGCTGGCGGCTGCAGGATTCCCGATGGTCTGTTCCCGATTCAGGAACGATGAGCATACGGCGCTCCCATCCCAATGCATCCATCCCGCTAACTCTTGAGCGCCACCCGAATATGAAGTTCCTTTAGCTGATGGTCGCTGACCGTCGTGGGCGCGTCGGCCATCAGGTCGATGGCTTTGGCGGTTTTGGGGAAGGCGATGACTTCGCGGAGGCTGGACGAGCCAGCCAGAAGCATGACGATGCGGTCGAGGCCGAGAGCAATGCCGCCGTGGGGCGGGGTGCCGTATTCGAGGGCGTCCAGGAAGAAGCCGAAACGGGCGCGGGCTTCAACGTCCGAAATGCCGAGGGACTGGAAGATCTGCTGCTGGACGTCCTTGCGATGGATGCGGATGGAGCCGGAGCCGAGTTCGAGGCCGTTCAAGGCGAGGTCATAGCAGTTGGCGCGGACACTGGCCGGATCGGTGACCAGGTTGGCCATGTCGGCTTCGTGGGGCGAGGTGAAGGGATGGTGCGCCGGGACCCACTTGGCTGTGGCCAGGTCGTACTCGAACATTGGGAAATCGACGATCCAGATGGGATGGAAGGCTTGGGAGCCGTCGATGGGATTTGAGGCGTTGCGGGCGTGGGCGTCCTCGACGACCTGCTCGGTGACGCGGAATGCCTGGTGCCGGTCGGCGTATTTTTTCGCTAGCTCGGTGCGGAAGTTGCCGGCGGCGGAGTAGACGTTGATTTCGCGCTCGGAGAGGCGGCCTTCAAACTTGGTGTCGCTGGCCTTTACAGGGTGGGCGGGGTCGCCGGCGACGATGATCACGAAGTCGGCTTCGGCCGGGCCGGCTAGCTGGCGGACTTTAGCGGCGCCCTCGGGGAACCCCTTGGCGAGGCGCTTGAAATCGTCGATGAACTTGGCGCCTTTTTTGAGGTCGAAGAGGGGGTGGTTGTCTTCGCGCTCCTTGCGGCTGAGTTCGCCGACCAAGGGGATGCGGAGGGCGACGACGGGGAGAGCGGGGTCGATCTGGAGGGTGGCCAGAGCCTCGTCGGTGAAGGCGGAGCGGACGTCGGTGAGGCCGGGAAGGCGCAGGTCCGGCTTGTCGGAGCCGAAGCGGCGCATGGACTCGTCGTAGGAGATGCGGGGAAAGGGCGTGTGGAGGGTGACGCCGGCGGCGGCGAAGGCCGAGGTGAGAAACTGCTCGACGACGGCGAAGACGGATTCCTGGCGCGGAAAGCTCATCTCCAGGTCGACCTGAGTGAATTCAAGCTGGCGGTCGGCGCGCAGGTCCTCGTCGCGGAAGCAGCGGGCGATCTGGAAGTAGCGGTCGAAGCCGGAGATCATGAGTATCTGCTTGAAGATCTGCGGGGATTGGGGGAGAGCGTAGAACTCGCCGGGATGGACGCGGCTGGGGACGAGGAAGTCGCGCGCCCCCTCGGGGGTGGACTTGGTGAGGATGGGAGTTTCGATTTCGAGGAAGCCCTGCTGGCTGAGGGACTCGCGAATCGCGAGGGTGATCTCGTGACGGAGGCGGAAGTTGCGCTGCATCTCCGGGCGGCGGAGGTCGACGTAGCGGTACTTGAGGCGGACTTCTTCGTTCTGGATGGCTTCCTCAGAGGGTGAAAAGGGCGCCAGGCGGGTGTCGTTGAGGACCAGGAGCTGGGTGGCCTCGATCTCGATTTCGCCGGTGGGCATTTTGGGGTTGATGGAGTCGGGATCGCGGAGTGTCACCTTGCCGACGGCGGCGATGACGTACTCGGGGCGCACCTGTTCGCCTTTGGCGTGGCCGTCGGGGGTGAGCTCCTTGTCCAAAACAATTTGAGCGATGCCGGAGCGGTCTCTGAGGTCGAGGAAGATGAGGTTGCCGTGGTCGCGGCGGCGGTTGACCCAGCCCATGAGAACGACCTGCTGGCCGGCGTTGGCGGCGCGGAGATCGCCGCAGAGATGGGTTCGTTCGAGGCTTCCGAGAAAATCGAGCAAAACTTGTGTCCTTTATCCTTTTGCGGGTCCGGCTAGGAAGGCTGCCAACTCCGCGCGAGGAACCTTTGTTTGTATGCCGGTCGAGAAGGTCTTCACAGTCAGGATACCGGATTGGAGTTCGTCTTCGCCGAGGATGACGATGCGGCGGGCGATCTTGTCGGCGGCTTCGAAGGACCTTTTGAGACGGAAGGAACCTTCTCCCAATTCGACACGGAGGCCGGCGTGGCGGAGTTCGCGGGCGAGGGCGAGGGCAGCGGGGTTGAGGGATTCGCCGAGTGGAGCTACAAAGGCGTCCGCCACCGTCTGCGGTTGGGCGGTTTCGAGGGCCTGGAGGGTAAGCACCAGGCGGTCTTCGCCCATGGCGAAGCCGATGCCGGGGGCTTTGGGGCCGCCCATGGCTTCGCTGAGGCCGTCGTAGCGGCCGCCGCCGAGGAGGGCGTTCTGGGCGCCGAGTCCGCCGTGGGTGAACTCGAAGGTGGTTCGGGTGTAGTAGTCGAGGCCGCGGACGAGGCGGTGGTTAAGGGTGTAGGGGACGCCCGCGGCGTCGAGGGCGGCGGTGACGGCGGCAAAGTGGGCCTGGGAGGCTTCGTCGAGCGAGTCGGCGATGACGGGTAGGGTAGCGATGATGGGCTGGTCGGCGGGGACCTTGCAGTCGAGGACGCGGAGGGGATTGGTGACGGCGCGGCGCTGGCAGTCTGCGCACATCTGGCCGACGACGGCGACGAGGGCGGCGCGAAGAGCGTCGTTGTAGCGGGCGCGGTCGGCGGCTGAGCCGACGGAGTTCAGCTCCAGGGTCCAGCCGGTAATGCCCAGTTCGTCGAGGAGCGTGGCCAGCATTTCCAGGATTTCAGCGTCGCGGAGGGGACTCTCGCTCCCCGTCGAGGGTGGGCCGATGACTTCGGCGCCGATCTGCGCGAACTGGCGGTAGCGGCCTTTTTGCGGGCGCTCGCGGCGGAACTGGGGGCCGATGTAATAGAGCTTCTGCAACTGTCCGCTCTCGCCCAGTCCGTGCTCGATGTAGGCGCGGACGACGCCGGCGGTGTTTTCGGGGCGGAGGGTGAGGGACTGGGTTTTTTCCGACTGGGCGCGGGCGCGGTCTTCCCAGGTGTACATCTCCTTCGAGACGATGTCGGTATCTTCGCCCACGCTGCGGGCGAACAGGGCGGTGTCTTCGAAAACGGGGGTACGGATTTCTCCGAAGTTGTAGCGGGCAAAAACGTCCCGCGCAATCGCCTCAATCCGGTTCCATAGCGCAGTCTCCGGCGGCAACAGATCGCGGGTCCCGCGTACGGCTTTAAGGGTCTGGCTCATGGTGATAACCTTTGGTCAACATCTTAGGGTACAAGCTGGAAGCCATGATTCTACATGCCGTCTCGATAGCCGCGTTTTTCGTGGATCAACTAGCGCAAGCGCCGGTTGTGGTTCAGTGCGTCGTTCCCCCCAACGCGGACCCTGGGTGGAAACAGTGGATACCCACAGCCGTTAGCCTTTTATCCGTTGGTATTGGCTTGTGGATTGCTGATCGTACAATTCGCAATGCGAGGGAGCTGACAGAGTGGTCTTTTCGTGCAACAAGCGAAAAGGATCATAAGCGTTGGCTTCTCGACCTGAAGAGAGCCGAATGGAGTGTATTATTGCGCGGCGTCGCGAATGTTTTTCATATCACGAATTTCACTACATTGAATGGATGGAATGGAAAGATAGCAAACAGAATCGCCACTGAACTAGAACAAGCTCTCGAAGAAATATCGATAGCACGCGCAAATTGTATTTTTCTTGATAGTTTTCGCCAGAACAAAGAAGGTGACAAGAAGATTGATGAATTTCTCAAGAATACAAAATTACTGGCACAAAAACTCAAAGGAGTTATTGGTCTATTTGAGGACATAAGCGATAGAGTCGCCAAAGCGGGCATTGCGACCGACATAGACAGCAAGAGCCTCGATAGAAACATAGAAGTCGCTTCAGGCCTGATTTCCAATCTTGCCGAGCAATCACGAACCTTATTGGATTGGCTTCAGGTTGAAGCCGCACGCGATCTTGGTATTACAGCAAAAGGTGAAGAACACCAAGCAGCAAGGAGAGGGACAAAGCTATTCAACTTCACAAGGAAGAAAACGGGGGTATAGCGAAGGCGCGGCTTTGAGCGTCGTTACGCTCTGCGCTTGATCGATTCCAGCAAAGTCGAATCAATCCGCGTTTGCCAGCCGGGGCCGGTGGATTTGAAGTGGTCGATTACTTCGGGAGATAAACGCAGGGAGACCAGCTTCTTTGTAGGAGCCTTTTGCGGTCCGCGCTTGCCTCGGCGGACGACCTTCCCTTTGCGGATGAGGTCGGCCTGAGCGAGCCAGGCGCGGGCGGCTTCGGCGTCGTTGGGGTCGTAGGGACCGTCTTCGGGATCAAACGGGATGGGCGCGCCCTCTTTGAAGGCCAGAACGCGGTCCCAGTCGGTCTCACTCTCTGTCTTGTTCATACTGTTCGCGCTCCTCTCTGGATGCGGGCCGGAATGAGATTACCCGGACATCGTCTCCGCGCTCGGCGTAAATCAGGGCCAGCAGCCGTCCTTTGACGGTGGCAAAGGCCAGGTCCAACAAGCGGCGCTCGCCCTGGCGGCTTGAGTCATAGGTGCACTTGTCCGGATTGTCGTAGACAAGGTGGGCGTCTTTGAAGTCGAGTCCGTGCTTCACCAAGTTGGACTTTCGCTTTGCCTCATCCCAGACGAACACGATTTAATCGTAGATACAATTTAATAAGAATGCAAGCGAATTCTCGACAGCGGTAGTAAGCGCGAACCCGGGTGCGCTGGTTAATCGTCATCCGAGACTCTGTGGTGCTTGCGGTAGACGTAACGGCCGACGAGCCAGCCTACGGCGCTGCCAACGAGGACATCGGAGGGGAAGTGCTGCTGGCCGAGGACGCGGGTGAGGCTGACGCCGGTGGCGAGGGTGTAGGCGCCGAGCTGAACCAGTCGTGAAGGGTATTCGGAGGCGATAACGGAGGCGGAAGACCAGGCGAGAACGCTGTGGTTGGAAGGGAACGAGGAATTAAAGCCGACGCTGGTCTGGAAGAACTTGCCCTTGGCGCCGTCCAGGGAGGGCCGCTCGCGGAGGAAGATGAGCTTCATGCCCTCCTCGACGACCAGGCCATCGACCATAGCTTCGCCACCCAGGATGCCGGTCTCTCTGGATTGCTCGTTCTTGTGGAGCTGGCCTACTCCGAAGAGGGCGACGGGGACGGCAATGAAGCCGCCCAGCAAGACGTTGGAGGCGGTAATGTTGTGGTTGTTGAAGCTGGCGTTCTGGGAGACGACAGAAGACATGGTCTGGTGATCGGCGGTGATGGCCACGGTGGTGGCTAGGCCGAGCGGGACCATCCATGTGAGGTCGGGGGTGCGGATGCGGGCGGGGCTCGTCCAGACGACGGCCTGGTCCTTGAGGATGTGGATGGGGGTGTTGCGGAGGGTTACGGCATCGGCGCCCTTGGGCGGGGCGGGGTTGGTGGATTGGGGCAGGGGCGCGTCGGGGATGGAGTCGGAGTTGCCGCCGGAGGGAGGCTGCGGGTTGGCTCCGGGAGACGATTGGGCTCTGGATGTCGCGCAGAAGGCCAGCATCAGGGCGGAAGATAGCAGAGCAGGAGTGCGGAGCCGTTGCAGCAGCGATAGCCCACAGAGATGGAATGAGATGCGACCAGGCATGAAACGTCTCCCGACTGGCGAGTTAGCGTGCGCTGCGCGCACATGAACAGGTTACCAAGTTAGCGGCGGTTCCAGGGTCGCGGGCGGTTTTTGCCAAAAGGAGGCAATGCAAGCAATTGCGTGGCTGGGAGCGGGCGATGGAGTTGCCCGCTCAGGCAGGCGGCTCGTGGAGGTAGATCTCGACGTAGTCGAGGTAGTTCTGCGCGTATTGGAGGATGAGGGCGCGGTCGGAGTCGCCGAGTTCGCGGCGGAGCTTGGCGGGGACGCCTGCCCAGAGGGTGCGGGGCGGGACAACGGTGTGTTCGGGGACGACGGCGCCAGCGGCGATGACGGAGCCAGAGCCGATGCGGGAGTCGTTGAGGATGGCGGCGCCGATGCCGATGAGGACCTCGTCCTCGACGACGCAGCCGTGGACGGTGGCGTTGTGGCCGATGGTGACCCAGTCGCCGACGATCACGGGATAGAGGTTGCGCTGGCCGTGGAGGACGGCGCAGTCCTGGACGTTGGAGTTGGCGCCGACGCGGATGGAGTGGACGTCGCCGCGGAGAACGGCGTTCATCCACACCGAGGAGCGCTCCCCGAGGGTCACGTCGCCGATGAGCTGGGCGGAGAGATCGACGTAGCAACTGGCGGGAACATGGGGCAGATGACCCTGGTAGCTGCGGATCATGGGTTTCAAGGCCTCTGTGGGGAAGTTTATGCCATTTTTGGCGGAGTTGGTGGAAGTGGAAGGCGGAGTTGGTGGCCGCATTAGAGTGAAGTCAGGAGGCATTTGTCTTGAACCGAAGGAAGCCCCGCCGCAAACCAGTGACTTGGCGCTCCCGCCTCGCCCTGCTCGCCCTCGCAGTCGTCCTCGCCCTTCTGGCCTGGGGTTCCCTCGCGCGTCAGTTGGCCCCCACCTCAAACACCTCGCTCACTCGCTTTGACGCCATTATCGTTCTGGGCGCTGCAACTGACAGCGACGGCAATCCTTCCCCGCAGCAGTTGGCCCGCGTGACCGAGGCCGTTCACGAATACGAGCGTGGCGTGGCCCCGCGGCTCATCCTCACCGGCGGAGCAGCTCAGAACCGGTTTGTCGAGGCGCGTGTGATGGCCCGGACCGCCGAGGCCCAGGGCATTCCAGAGTCTGCCATCTTTGTCGAGCCGGAGGCTTTGAATACCATCCAGAACGCCTGCTATGCGGTGCGGATCATGAAAAACCACGACTGGCGCTCGGCGGAGGTTGTTTCCAGCGCCAGCCACCTGCCCCGCGCAGGGCTCATCTTCAGCCGCCTGCCGCTCCAGTGGCGCACCCACGCTGCTCCACAGCTTTCGCCTCAGTCCGCGGCTAACCTTAGCGCCGCCACGTCCGTCGAAGTCTTGAAAACTGTGCGCTACCTGATTTGGACGCGCTGGGTTGATCCCTGCCAACCATAGCGGAAGCAAAAGCCCCAGCCTGCGTTGTCCCCTGTCGGCGTGGTCCTGTAAGCTGGATGGTGATGCGTTTCCCAGTAAGATTTTACGCCCTTTTCG